>Ga0316207_10000217_pt1 | contig 112675 bp, 116 predicted proteins | sample 6weekpyrite_MG_FD_204943 | JGI IMG/M metagenome (GOLD analysis project Ga0316207, IMG submission 204943) | Microbial mat bacterial communities from mineral coupon in-situ incubated in ocean water Damariscotta River, Maine, United States -... | ecosystem: Environmental > Aquatic > Marine >...
ACTATATATTACTCACCCGTGCGCCACTCGTCGCCAAAGTGCAAGCACTTTGCGTTACCGTTCGACTTGCATGTGTTAAGCACGCCGCCAGCGTTCACTCTGAGCCAGGATCAAACTCTCCATAATTATCTGTTTCCTTGAAACGGAAGTAATTCCGTTCCAATTCCTTGCACTGAAGCTAGAAACATAAATGTTTCAGAATCTTTAAGTCAACAGTTATAGAAAGATCATAAAATGAATTACTGATCTTTGCCCAAGATTATAAAATCATTGGCTTTGTTGCTTCAACTTTTATCAGTTGAAGTCTTTGTAAAGTATCTATTACTATAAATACCATTGGGTATAAATAGAATAGACGGTTGTTGTTTTATTAGTTATTTCTAAGTAAACTTATCATGACTAAAAAACTAATTCGTTATTAGTTATCTCGTCTATTTACTTGCTTAGTTTTCAATGATCTCAAACATACTTTTTTAACCTCTTCTCGAAGTCTCTTTAGTCCTAAACTTTAGGTCTCTGTGTTTGTGGATGGGAATTATAGACAAATCAAACTTACATGTCAATAGTTTTTTTACTGAATTTATAAAGTTTTTTTAGAGTGTTTATTTTATGAGGTTTTATATATTATTTTTTATAATATATGAGCATAGCCTGTTTCAGGTTCAATCGCAATTACAATAATTCCTTCACTACTATTAAGCGTGATTGTACAAGCTGTTGTTAATAATCTTGGATACCCACCTGGGTCAGCTTCATATGCTAAATTATTGTTTATTGAGTTCATTGGTCTTCCTAGATAATCAAAATGAACATACTTTGTTGTAGACCTGCATCCTCCACCAAATGAAATGTCACTAATATTGTAACTACTGCCTAGCCTCAACATTTTCATTGACCTTGGATCTTCTAAATGCAGAGTATTATTATATCCACCGCTTAAATACTGATCATGATTTAATGGATTAATAGCCATTTCACTTAAGTTTGGATTTCTATCTTTAGAAGTATCACTAAAAACACTATACGCCCATTCATCACTATAAGTTCCATTTGGTACATATGCACCGGCATAAACTAAATCTTTTTTAAATCTAATTATCCATCTTTTTTTATACCATTCACTTCCCGTTGTTGAATCAAATTTATCATCAATCATTGCCAAGTGTTGTGTATAACGAATATGAGAGATTACCTGAACTGCAGCTTCAGCAAGTTTATTAGAACCTGTTCTTGGAATAACTACTGCAGCTAAAATTCCAATAACAACTATTACCATGACTAGTTCTAACATAGTAAATGCTTTTTTCATAGTGGTCCAATCAAACAAATCTTTGTAACAAGTATATCAAAAAAGAGAATAAAATTAAAAATATTTAAATAGAAAATGATTATAAAGAGGAAGTCATTAAGCATTCAAGGAGAGAGTTCTCCTTGAATTAGTTATAAAAATTATACTTTTTTATGCAGTGATTTTTAAATCTTCTCTGCCATTGGAACATCATAAAGGATATCATCCATTGGATGTCTATACATTGGCATTGCTAGACGTTTTTCATCAAGGATATGTCCGATGAAACCAATTGAACGGCCAACGATGAAGAATGCGTTAAGTGTACCAGATTCGATAAACTCATTTATCTCCTCTTCTGTGTAACCTAAAGCTCTCCACATGTCAACCATTAAGATACCGATTGTTCCATCAACATTAAGAATTAAATTCTCTTTTTTAGATGTTGTTAATTGCTCAACTGTTCTTGCATAATCAAGCAGTGGTGTAGCTGGAAAGTGCTCAGCTGCATAGTTCATAAGACCAGTTACACGTAAGTCTGGATTCTTAAGTGATTTAATACGGTGACCTATTCCTGGAATTGGCACACCCTCACCCTTCATATAGTTTAAGAAGGCTTTAGGATCCATATTATTGTCATCTGCATGTTTGAAATATTTAGCAGCACCATCAATAGCACCACCAAATCTTGGACCAATTGTCAATAAACCAGTTACAAGAGATTCAACAACACTTTTTCCAGCTCTTGCTGTTACTTTTGCATTATGAGCACCAGAAACAGCAGGACCGTGATCAGCAACAGTTTTCATTACAGTCTCGATGAAATCAGTAGCCCATTTTGGATACTGTTTTTTGAACCATAACAGTGAGACAACATCACCGATACCTTTACCAGTATCAGGAGTAGCAACAGAAGAGATTGGGAAACCGGCATATGTAGCCTCATCACCACGATCATCAGATATGGTACAGATAAACTCTTTACTTCTTCTAATCTTAGGACAAACATTCATAGGTGGTTCAGAGATATCTTTAATAACACCTTGAGCATGTAAATCATGATATACAGCAGAAATGATTTCTGGAATATCATTAAATGAACCTGGAACGTGAATACCAGCTTCTCTCATTGCGTTATTTTTAGATTCAGCCGTTTCTCTATCATCATTAGCAGATGCACCAGCATGACCAAACTGAACACCAGAATCATAATGCTTAGCAATTGTACCGATACACCATGCAATAATTGGCTTAGTTATTTTTCCAGATTTAACTGCTTCTATAACTTTATACTCTTCAGTACCGCCAACCTCGCCTAGAAGTAACATATATTTAACTTCCGGATTAGCTTCCATTCTTAACAAGTTGTCAATGAAAACTGAACCAACAAATCTATCTCCACCAATCGCAACACCCTCTGCAATACCATCAGCATTGATAGAGATTATGTTTGAGAGTTCATTAAACAGACCACCTGAACGAGTTACAAGTCCACAAGAACCTGCACGGTGCAGTTTAGAGTTAACAATATTCTCAATAGTACCACCAACATTTGCAATTTTAAATGCACCTGGAACGATACCACCAACAGTTGCTGGTCCGATTACTGTAACACCTAAGCTTCTTGCATGTTCATTCATACCACGAGCAAGTCTCTCAGGGATACCTTCTGCTGTAATCATGATTGAAGAAAAACCGCCAATTTCCAATGCTTCCATAGTAACATCATAAGCAGTTCTAAAAGATGCAAAGTTTAAAAGTACATCAGCTTGAGGCTGGTGCGCCTTAGCATCTGCTGTAGTTTTGAAAAGTGGAATCATTACTTCATCTGGTCCGTAAAAGAACTTCTCGAATTTATTTCCGCTTGTAGGTGCAACGATACCAGCTACAGAAGGAGTCTCTCTTTTTATTGTGTAATCATAATCAAGCATTCTCTGGATTGCAGTTTTGTTGTTATTCCAAAAAATTGCTTGTGTTGTTTTAGTAAATAATTGTGCCATTTCTTCCCCTTACTTCGCTAGTGCCATACGCACGATATCAGTTACGTGTGTCTCTGGTCCATAAACTTCTATGTAAAGACCTAATCTATCCGCAGCTTCTTTGATGTCTTTAAGACCTTTCTCGTAGTTTGGTCCACCACGACGAACATAAATCTTAACACCAACTTCTTTCATTTTATCTGCATAGTTATCAAATGCTTGGATAATACCTGTAAAAGTTTTTGCAACATCAGTAAAGTTAGCAATAGCTCCACCGATAATCATAATTTTTTCACGACCTTTAGAATCTTTTTCTCTTGTCATTAAGTCAAGTAAAGTTTCTGCATAGAACTTAGTCTCACCAGTAGTTGGACCACCAGAATACTCACCATAGTTAGCTAAATCATCAATACCAGCTAAATCAGCGATAGTATCAGCATATACAACTGAAGCACCACCACCTGCAACCATAGTCCAGATTCTAGCTTCTGGTTTAAGTAGAGTAAGTTTTAATGAAGCACCAGTCTTAGCATCAGCTTCTTCAATAGCAGTAACTTCTGGAGATTTTGATTCCATTCCAAATGCAGTAGGGTATTCAACATCACCCCACTCATCTACCATTAGGAATCCAGCAGTATCATCAAGTTTAGCAACCATATCAAGAAGTTCAACTTTCTTACCTTGAAGTACAAATGGATTAATCTCTAAGTATGCGAAGTTTAACTCACGGTAAGCTTTGAAAAAACCAATTGCAAAATTAGCAAATGCATCTTTATCTTTTTTAGCTACATCTTTAGGAATGTTAGCCTTGATTTTTTTAGCTATCTCCTCTTCAGAATCAGTAATTGAAAAAGCAACTTCAGTAACTTTTTCTTCCCAACCCTCTTCAACTTCCATTCCACCTTCAGCAGACATGTAAAGCATATCATCATCACCAACGCATGTAGCTGAGATATAGTACTCCTCTTCTTGTGTGTGTGGAGTAAATGGTTCAACTACAAAGTGAGTCAGCATATCTTTTTTAGCTTCACCGGTTGGTGTGTCACCATCAAATGCAAAATAGACTGATTGCTCAGACGATGATTTTTCATCTATCCAAGATGTAGCTTTAGCTAAAGAAACATCACCTGGCTTAGTGTCTCTAAAAAGAACTAAATCATTTTTACCTCTTTTACCAAACAACATGTCCGGTTTAGCAACAAGTGCCTTCTCTTTTAACCAAGCCTTACTTTTTGCAGCTTTTGTTAACTCTGGTCCATTTTGAACCATTATAGTTTCATAAGCATATGTAAAATCTGGAAAATACTTATCCCAATGTTTTGCTAAAATTGACTTTGCATCAAATTCTCTAATCGCTTTTTGAGCCATTGCAACTCCCTGTGTTTAATATTTACGAAATTCTAGCACATGTTCATTAATCTAATATCATTTGTATTAGTTAAGTTATATATAGATTCAATTTATGTTTATCTTTGTAACATCTGCAGAATAGACAACTCTATTTTTGTAACTAATTGTTACATTGTTTGCTTCATCTCCATCATATCTATTTTCTTTAAGTAAATACTTGTTGCATTTAGTTACACCATAAAATTTTAATCTTGTTGACATTTTTTTATTTGTATCTACACAATCTATATCTCTGTTTTTTAGTTTTTGTGCCAACTCTTTAGCAATATGCATTTTATAAGAGAAGTGTTTTTTTGGTTTCTCAACAATATAGTATAAGTATTTATTAAAAAAAACTGCCGAACTATTAATTAGCAAAAGAACCAATGATACTATAAACGCTAATCTATATTTTTTTCTAAACATATTTAAACGAACTCTGTATGAGTGCTCAAATGTTTGTGCGGCAAGAGGAAGTGCCAAAATCAAGTAGGGAGCAAAGTACTCTAGACTTACTCGCTGCCTAAAAGATAGTAGCAAAGAGAATACAAATGCGACTGTTGATATAAACCATAAGATATCGATCTCTTTTGTAAAATACCTTCTATATAGTACATAAAAAAGATATATAAAAATAAGCGGTGTAAAAATAGCCGCATATATGCCTATTGAATCTAAAAAGTACCCCTTTGGTGAGCCATGAGAGTTAATGCCATATATAAAGAGTGAGGTCAAGAAAAGAAGCAGATTAAATACAAAGAAGCTTCTCTCTTTTTTATACAGGGCAAAGATTGTTAGCGCCATAAATAGCGAAGTAAAACCTCCGTTAATAAACATATACAAGCTTAGCAATATATATACTAAGATTATGGAATATCTTTCATATATATATGCAAAGAGTAGTAATCCAAAAATAATCAACCCAGCATCATTGACTATAATAGCAGAGCTCATTACACCTGGCAAAAGTACAAAAACAACTACTAGCCAAAATCTGTTTCTTTGAACCCTTATATATGTTTCAGAGATTTTATACAATAGAGTTGCGCTTAAAATATGTAAAATAATCATCGGTAGACGTAAAGCAAAATCATTTTGTCCAAACAGGAAGATTGAAGATTTTATGTAGGCTTGTAAAAATGATGAGTCGCCGTATAAGAGCAGTGCCTCTTTATAAGATATAGACAACTCCCCTGTCTGTAAAATCAGCACCAATGCATCTAATCCTAATATTAAGAATAAGATGTATCGAATATTCATATTTTTAAAAAATTTCCAATCATTTCATGCCCATATTGGCTCATAATTGACTCTGGATGAAATTGAACACCGTAAATATCTCTCTCTTTAACTTTTAAAGCCATTATCTCATTATCATCGGTACTGTAAGCAGTTGGCTCTATAATTGAAGGAAGTGAGCTTTTATCTACAATCAATGAGTGGTATCTTGTTGCTACAAACTCCTGCGGGATATCCTTAAAAATCTCACACTCTCTGCTCTGCTTCATCGTAGATGTTTTGCCGTGCATCATATTCTTAGCTCTAACAACCTGTCCGCCAAAAACTTGAGCAATACTTTGGTGTCCTAAGCAAATACCAAGAATTGGCAATTTATCTTTAAAATATTCAATAACTTCCAAAGTAACTCCCGCTTCATTTGGAGAAGCCGGTCCCGGTGATATGATAATTTTTTCTGGGTTTAACTTCTCAATATCCTCTACACTCATCTCATCATTTCTTATTATTTTCAAGTCAGCACCTAACTCTCTACAATATTGAACAATATTATAAGTAAAACTATCATAGTTATCTATCATTAATATCATCTTTTATCCTAACTTTGTCTGGGGGAAGTATATCAATTTTGCACTTTTATTTCACTTACTATTACGTTCAACTGTTTCACCAGTACCTAAAAAGACTGCTAATGTTCTTGTATTTTCATTAGCATTGAAGACTATCTTAGCAATTATTGTTAACGGAATTGACAATAACATACCAACAACCCCAAATATCCACCCCCAGAATATTAGTGACAAAAAGACAACCAATGTAGAGAGTCCTAAACCTTTTCCTATAACTCTTGGCTCAACTACTGAGCCTATAATTACATTTACAGCTATATACACACCACTAACTATGATAGCGCTCATCATGCCAAGTTGCACAAGTGTTAAAAGAACAGCCGGGATAGCTGCTATTATCGACCCTATATTTGGAATAAAGTTTAAAATAAATGCTAAAACAGCCCATAAAAATGCATAATCAGTACCTATAATAAGCAGTGCTATCCACACAATAAAAGCAGTTAAAAGAGATATTAAAGATTTTAAAACCATATACTCTTGAATGCGACCTACTATCTCCTCGATATGCTCTTTTGCTCTTTTATTAGAAGTCATATACTCTATCTTATTTTTAAAATAACTAGACTCAAGCATCATAAATATCACTGTTAAAAGTATTACAAATCCATTTGTGAACATTGAACTTATGCTAAGAATTATATTAGTGCAAAAGTGCATAATTTCTTTTGTATTTATAATATCAGCAATTTCATTTTGTGGTATTTCAACTCCCATGTTTACAGCGAAACTACTAAGTTTATTAAAGTAAATATTGAGTTGCTGTTGATAAAACTCTATATTAGAACTAAACTCATGTGCAGATGAGCCTATAAGTTTAGCTATTAATATTATAAAAACTATAAATAGTGTAATAACTATAGTTAGTGAAAGAGCATTTGGTAAACCTTTTTTATTAAAAAAATTGTATGAGGGAGAGAGTATTATTGCTATAAAAAGAGATAATAAAAAAGGGACAATAATCTCTGCAGCACTCTTTGCACCTGCCAAAACTATAACAACACTAGCCATTACCATAAGATAGTAGCCCATCTCTCTATGCCGCATTTTAGCTCCTTAGTTTTGAATCTCTTTTTTATTTGTTAGCTGCTGTAGGTAGTTAGATATGTTAATAAGAGAGAATGTAACTAAAAATATCATAAGACCTGGGAAAAAACTAACCCACCATGCAATCTCTACCACATCTTTTCCACCACTTAGTATTGTACCCCAACTCATCTGTGGAGCAACAATTCCCAAACCTAAAAAACTCAGGCCTGACTCAGCCAATATTGCACCGCCGACCCCAAATGTAAAACTAACGAAATATATAGGTGCTAAGATAGGTGCGTAATATTTAACGAGTATCTTTAATCTACTAATATTAGCCATATTAAGTATTTTGATATATGGTTGAGATGTGATTTTAAAACTCTCTGAACGTATCAGCCTTGCTGTTGTCATCCAACCGGTTATTGATATTATAACTATTAAGACCCATGCAGAAGCATTTACATAACTTACAAGTGCTAAGAGTAAAAAGAAGGTAGGAAAAGTTAAAAACAGGTCAACCACAACAATAAAACCCTTATCTATATTTCCTCTGAAGTATCCTGCCATTGAACCTAGTATCAATCCAATTAATGAGGCTATAAATGCACTTCCAACACCAATAATAAGTGATACTCTCCCGCCTTCAATCAATCGCGCAAGAATATCTCTGCCTAACCTGTCAGTACCAAGAAAGTGCTCTAATGATGGAGGCAACAGTATATTAGCACTCTGAAGTGTATAGGCATCTATGGTGTAAAAAGCAGAACCGAAAAAAGAGAATATAAACACAAAAATGAGTATAAAAATACTAAATCTTGGCATAAATAAATTTACTGTTTAATTCCAAGAAGTGTCTGCATCATCTGATCAATAGTGGTAATAACTTTTGATGCAGCCCCATATGATGTTTGATACTTAATAAGATTCGTCAACTCTTCATCAATACTTACTTTAGATACTGAAGAGTATTCCAACTCCGTTGCATTAAACTGTGCTGTTACTGTTTGATTGTTAAGTATCGCTTGATTCGTTGTTACACCAACCTCAGTTGAGACAACATCAAACATACCATACATTGTAGAGTTATACACAGTATTTCCAACATCAAAATCATATACTTCAAACTGCTGCTGAATCATACTTAAAGCAAGAGTATTGTCACCTGTAACAGGCGCTGTTCCAGCTGCTATATTTGTTGGATTTTCTCTTAAATTAAAATTCAAATTCATATTTTTGGCATTATCACCATCTAAGAATCTACTCAATCCAAGAGCACCTGCAAAGTTTGACCCAGAGTTATAATCAGTAGTCTGAAGTTTGTCTTCTACGGCAAATCTATAACCTTTTGAAGCAGCGGCAGAATCCATAATAAAATCAATAGCATTGCCTCCATTTGGGAATGTAGCCCAATTAAACTGAATATAGTCATCTATATCGTTTGTAGCATTCCCGTCACTATTGTCATCTCCTTGAGCCTCTATTTTACCTTGAATAGAGTTTGTTCCCGAAGCACCGGTCATCAGAGTAGCAGCATCAATATCAATTGTTCTTCTTGCAGTAATATTTCCATCAATGTCATATATGACTATATCAAATGCTCCAGCCTTAACATTCAGTGATGAGTTCAAAATAGGATCAGTTTTTCCAAGGTCTATTGTGTTTGATGTCATTTTAGTTGTAGAGCCGGCAGCATATAGATTATTTGTAGATTCTATCATTGTGGAGACAAATGAATCCATCTGTGCTATAATGTTTTGCAGTACCCCATTAGTTGGAACACCACTGGTATTATCCTCTATTTTATCACCACGAAGGTTGAGAATTGCACCTATTTTACCCCCCTTTATACTCTCGTCCATAGAAATAAGAGTACCGTCTTGTCTCTCATATGAAAGTTCATAAAAACCATTTCTATTCTTACTGTTGTCAATATATATAGGATGATAAGAGGCACCATCAACTATGTTAAAACCACCAACACTTACAGTATAACTTCCAGAAGCAGTATTTGCAGAACTATCTACTCCGATATTTGAAGTTATTTTATCAATGTGAGATTCTGCTCCAATAAGTCTTGCTAGATTCTTCTCTATTAAATTTCGTTTATCTCTTAAATCATTAGCTGTATAACCACCGCCGGACTCTGCTATTTCAATAGTTACATTAATATTTGCCAACTCTTTTGCTAACTGGTTTACCTCTTGTACATTCACAAGCAGTTGATCATTAACACTAGACTGAAGATCAACAATTCTATTTTGAGTATTTGTAATACTTTGCGAAAGGGTCTCTGTCTGTTTTGCCAGTGCTAATTTAATTGCATCGTTATCAGAGTTATCAGCAAATGTCTGCCACATATTGTAATACTCTTTAAGATCCGATTTAATACCTACCTCATTAATCTCAGGAAAGTATGTTGACAACTCTTCAAGTGTTTTTTGTGTAAAATCTGAATACTCTTTGTCCGAGGAGAGACTTGTATACCTATCAAATACGAAGTTATCAAACACTCTTGCAATATCATTTATCTCAACTCCATTACCAACATTCCCGGGTCTGGTCGACACAGGCACTGTTGCAGCGGTCATAACCCTCTGTCTTGTATACCCTTCACTCTCTGCATTAGAAATATTATGGCTTGTTGTACTAACCCCTGCTTGGGAAGCACTTAAACCGCTATATCCAATGTTTAAAGTGTTAAAAATAGAAGCCATACTATACTCTCACTTCCAGTATAGATGGCTCTTTTGAAGCAACCTTGTTATATCCCTGCATCTCAGAAGGGACTAATCTTTCTAAAAATGTATTATATAAGTTACTAACTGCCAATACTAATCTTGCATATTTTTTATTTATATCACGAAGGTTTGATAGTTCAATCTTTAGTTGATCTAAATACTCGTGTTGTTTTTCATTTAAAAGCTCCGGCAAATCCATATTTGGATTTGAACTCATAAGAGAGGAAATCTCATGATCTATCATAGCTTTTTTTGACTCAAAACTTTTGAGCTTCTCCTCTTTAAGTTTTAACCTGTCAAATTGAGGATTATGATTTGCTTCTTGTATATCTTCCACATCCGACTCTGTTATCTTTATTAAATCTTTTAAGTCGTTTAATGCACTTTCTAAATGATAAGAGAGCATAATTCAATCCTTGCTGTTGTTGTAAAAACCTACATCAGCTCTTCAGCTATCTTTTCAGATAGAGCTTGTAGATTTATTTTATATTCTCCAGATTCAAGAGCCTCTTTAATCTGTTCCACTTTACTTGTATCACCCTGTTTGGAAATCTTTGTCTCCGATTTTTGAGAGACTTCCCTACTCTCACCAGAATTGCTGGTATATGCAGTACGGACGTTCCCACTGTTAACTTGTGAAATCATAACTTATCCTTTTTTATGTCAATTAGTATAATCCTACTTCAACTATATCGACATAAAAGGAAAAAACTTAACCTTTTTCTAAATAAAAATTTTGCTTCACAAAACCGCCTTTTATACTTTTTGACTCAAATAATCATAAAGCATTTGAGAAAACCCAAATCCACCTGCACTTGCCTTTGCAAGCTCTTCCCTATACATGGATTTATATATCTTATCACCTGGGTCATTAGCTTGCGAAAAAAGGTTTTTTTCATCCTTCATTGCATTGTCCATTAACATCTTAAGAATCACTGACTCAAAGGCATCTGTCTGCTCTCTTAATTTAACATCATCAGCTTTTGCATCAATTTTAGGAACTTGATGTTGCTCTGACATAAACTGAGCCTGTAAATTTATTGAATTAGCGCCATACATTCTGTTTCCTTTCTCTTAAAATATATACTATTTTTCTATATCAGCTTTAACTCTGCAGAGATACTGCCTGCACTCTTCATCGCTTCTAAAATAGATATTATATCTTTTGGTGTAGCACCAAGCTTCTGCAGCGAGCGCACCAAATTGGCTACTGTCGTAGTACCGGCTTTTGTATACAGTTCATTCTCATTAAGACCAATAATCATATTCTCATCTACTACCATTGAGCCAGCAGGCTTACTTAAACTACCCTGCTCAGTTATTTTAATGGTAATGTCTCCATGAGTCATAATAATAGGTTTTATTTTTATTCCCACCCCAGATATTATAGTCCCTGTTCTCTCATTTATTACTATTTTATTTTTTATACTATAGTTCATGTCAATCTCTTGAACCTCAGCTAAAAACTCAATCATACTTCTGTTTTTTGGTTTTTTCAACCTGACTGTTCTTGAATCCATTGCAACAGCAACTTGAGTATTGTAAAACTTATTTATACTCTTTTGAATTGCAACACTGTTCTTAAAATTTGCCTCTCTTAGAGATAGCGTCACATACTCTTGATTATAGAGGTCAATATTTATCTCCCTCTCTACTAATCCTCCATCGTAGATTAATCCAGCAGTTGGATGAGATGCAGCACCGGCACCTCTTGAGTTTCTGCCTCCTATACTGATTGAACCTTGTGCTAAGGCATATATCTTACCATCAACCCCTTTTAGCGGCGTCATTAAAAGTGTTCCACCCTCTAGTGACTTAGCATCACCTATTGATGATACCGTGATATTGATTTTATCGCCTTGTCTAGCAAATGGGGCAAGTTCAGCAGTTACTACAACAGCAGCAACATTCTTAGATTTTATATCAACAGGTTTCATATCAATATTCATAGCTTTTAGCATGTTTGCTATTGATTGAAGAGTGAATTTTGAAGTTGTACCATCACCTGTTTTTTGAAGACCAACAACAAGTGAATAGCCTATTAGATGATTGTTTCTAACTCCTACAATATTTGAGATATCATTTATTTTAGTAGCATAGATAGTTGTAACAGTAAGTAAAAATAAAATAAATGTTCTCATAACTAATCCTTAAACTAGTCATTATCCAGCAACTATTATTCCACTTAGCTGTTTTGTCTTCAAAAAGAGGACTATATATAATAGCTTAAGGTTGTATTTCCAAACTTTTTAGATTTTTTCATACTAAAGAGGCCTATTGTTTGCGGAATTTCCAAACCACTCATATGTTCTATGATTATAAGTTTTACACTATCTTGGGGCAAAGAGGCTATTAAACTCATTGTTTTATCGTAGATATCTTCCATCCCCTCTCTTATATTAAAGGGAGGGTCAATGTAAAAATAGGCAGACTCTTTTTTTCTTTGCAGAGTTTTCAGAACACTTTTAATATTACAAAAGGTGTCTCCGCTAAAGATTTCACATGCGTTTGGATCCGTTTGGGCAATATTATCTTTTAAAATTTTTAGAGCTTCACGGTCGCGCTCCATAAATATAATATTCTTTGCTCCGCGGCTTAGTGCTTCAAGCCCTATAGAGCCGCTTCCTGAAAATAGTTCAACAAAGTTTGCATCAACTATATCAAACTGAAGAGTATTAAAAAAAGACTCCAAAACAATAGCCTTGGAAGTTCTAGTAGTGGTTTTTGAGGGAAGTCTTAGACTCCTGTTTTTAAACTTACCGGAAATTATTTTTTTTGTTACAACTCTATTTTTCATAAAATGCCCGAACTGTTTTTAAAATATTATCTTGATACTCTTTTGTTAATGACTCTATACGTTTTTCTAAAATAGCAAACTCCAAAGACTCCTCTTGCATAGGCTCATCTTCCAGATATTCAAGAGGTGGAATCTCTTTATTCATACTTTTATATCTATTCTCAAGCGCTAAAATCAGCTGAGACTTTGAAAATGGTTTAAGCAAATCAGACTCTTTATCACTAGATATATAAAAACATCTCTCATCATTGAAACATTTCACATCTCTAATAAGAATATCACACTGTTTTACAGAGCTTAAATGCTTATCTAAAAAAAGTTCTATTGATTTTTGCATCAGGGGTGATTTACACTCAACAGCTATTCTCAAAAACTATCCTTCTAAATTATATTCGATACTATAGCGCAAATCTTCATCTAAATCCATAATATTAGATAACATCCACTCTAGGTAACCTCTATCACACATACTTATCTCTTCTATATATCGTCCACTATATTTTCCGAAATCGAACTTTTCAATAAGGACATTTTGAAAACTTAGCTCGATTAACTCTTCATGTTCTCTTATCTCCAACAAATACTCATATAAGAGTTTGACATGTATGGCATCACTTAATGCGTTGTGCGGAGAGTAGTTACTCTCTATATTGTTAGTAGCCTCAGCGCAAGACAAAGAGTTTAGCATCTCTTTTGAGACTTCTTTATATAGTTTTAGTTCGTATCTTAAAAATTGTAAAGAGAACTCTTCACATTCAGGTATCAAATGTTTTGTAACTCTTAGTGTATCAATAATCCTACCCTTCCACTCAAATCCACATGTAAAAAGCATTTTTAAATCAAACTTTACATTGTGAGATATAATTGTTGCCTCTTCACTATTGCAGATTTGCAAAAATTTATATGTCTCACTATCCTTTAGTTTTGGCTTCTCTTTTATCATCTCATTTGTAATGTGGTTTATGCTTGAGGCCTTCGAAGATATTTTTTTACCCTCATTTATCAACTCATATTTTGAGACACTCTTGGTAGAGTCAACTGCTATAAGAGCAATAGAGCAGACTCTGTCTTGCTCCTCTACCCCAGTAGTCTCTATATCGATAAAAATTATCATACTATCAACCATAGTTTATTGTTTATAAACGCTTCTAAAAATATTAGCACTGAACAACCTTCACCTGCTTGCATTTGGCACCCAAGAGTATAAAAGAGAGGTAAGCACTCAGTAGAATAAAAGAGAAAAGCCAATATATACTAAACCACTCAAAAACACCGCTATATGACGTAAATAGCTTTGTATAAACCAGAGCAAAAACCATAAAAGAGCCGACTAGCCATATATTTATCATAAACCATCTTCGCCAAACTTTCAGTAAATCTCCATAACCGATAGTTTGAATAATATCATCACCGCTACAGCTTAAAAGTTTCATCTCAAAACCATTAATACAGTTATTGAATATATACTTTAGACCTCTAAAAAGTGATAAAAGAAGTGTAACAGCCCAAAGGATAGGAAACCAAAACTTAAATATTTCTACAAGTGCATTAAAAATTGTAATATTTATAGTTGGTGTTCCCTGAGAAAAATATGTGTATGATGTGATTAAAAATGCAAATAAAGATGAAAGGGATATGCTGTATATGGTTAATCTAGTAGCCCACCTAAACCATAGAAGAAAATAAAACTTATGCATTATCTTTAAATGGCTCTAACATTCCATGATAGTGCTCAAGAGTCATAAAACTCTTCTCAAACCTGAAACGAACAATAAACTCTACAACCTTATCTTTAAACTCAACATCTACATTTTCAACTTTCCCGAAGTAACCCAATGAGATATTTTTACTCTTTATAACTGCATCTTTATCATAACCTATTGCTAAAATCTGTAGGTATTTACCCTCTTTTATCTCACCTAAACTTTCACTAAGCAGTGATGCACCCGACAAGTTTATTGCCTTAAATTCAAAAAGTCTACCAAACTCCTCAACTTTTTTATTTATACTCAAATCATTATATAAATTTTCTAAAATAGTTAGGTTCTCTTTTCTTGCACGTTCATAACTGGAGATTTTATTTGTTAAATTTTTCAATCTATCTAAAGCTGAACTCATTACTATTCCTAATATTTACTTGGCAAATTATATCTAAAAGCATCGTTTTATACAATCCAATGTACAATACATTATAAAGACATTTAAAATATTTTCAAGAAAGTTCAAATGAAACTAGATATTCGACACATTACATCAAAAATTCTCTTATTGCTCATTGTTTCTGCATCTACACTGGTAATTTTTCTACTAACCGGCTCTACTTATGAAGCAGTTATTACAATAATGCTGTTATTTATTATTGTAATATCTTACTTTTTATACAGAGCTATAAAACCGCTGAACCATTTCGCCCAAAGTTTAAAGAGCTTAAACGAAGAGGTTGCTCAAAAAGAGGCACACCTAAAAGCTGCTCAAAGAATTGCTAAAGTTGGAAGTTGGGAGTACAATATCGTAAACAGCTCACTATCGCTTAGTGACGAAGTATATCGTATCCTAGGTATAAAATTAAGCACCAAAATAGAGTGGAAAGATTTTTTAAAATATACGGATGAAAACGATTATGCGAAAGTAACGGCTATCTTAGACACTGCAATTAAAAATGGCTCAAAGTTTAAGATGAAATATACATTAAAATTAAAAAACAATAAAAAAATATATGTGCAGACAAGTGGAAAAGTTCGTAAAAAACAGGATGGTTCAGCAAAAATCACAGCTATCACTATGGATATTACAAAAGAGATACAAAATAAAGAGACTATAGAACAACTTGCCTATTACGACGCCCTAACCGGACTGGCTAATAGACTACTTTTAAAAGATAGAATGTCTAAGGCTATTCAACTGGCAAAAAGAGATGGGAATCAACTGGCTGTTATATTTTTAGATCTTGATCACTTCAAATTAATCAATGATACTCTAGGGCATGGAATTGGAGATGATCTATTAATATATATCTCTAAACTACTTAAGGAACAGGTACGAGAAGCAGATACTATCTCTCGCTTCGGTGGAGATGAGTTTGTTATTTTATTACCAAATATTCACAATATAAATGATGCTGAGCTAGTTGCTAAAAAAATACAAAAAGTGCTACAAAAAAAGCATACTATCGGTTCACACCATCTATATGTTACCACAAGTATTGGTGTATCTGTCTTTCCACATCATGCTGACAACTGCGAAGAGTTAATTACAAGCGCTGACACTGCTATGTATGAAGCCAAAAAAAGTGGAAGAAACAACTATAGAGTATATTCACTTAGTATGGGACATAGTGTAAATGAACAACTTTATCTAGAACAAGACCTAGCAGAAGCAATAAAACACAAGCAGGAGATTGAAATCTATTATCAGGCAAAAATAGACGCTGTTACTAACTCTATATCGGGAGCCGAAGCTCTTGTTAGATGGAACCACCCCACCAAAGGTATTATTTTTCCAGACAACTTTATATATATAGCTGAGAGTACAGGTTTGATGGTTGAGCTTGGATATTTAATTATCGAAAAAACGATTTCCCAAATAGATCAGTTCAATAAATTAGGTTTTACAAATTTAAAAGTTGCAATAAACCTATCTGCTAGACAGTTTCAAGACGCAAAATTAGTTTCGTTTATCTCATCAACCATAGACAACTACCAGGTACTTCCATCTCAAGTAGAGTTCGAGATAACAGAGACAATATCAATGTTCAATACAGATGAAACACTTAGAATATTAAATGAACTAAACAGTATAGGAGTATCTATTGCTATTGATGATTTCGGTACAGGACATTCATCTCTGTTGTATCTAAAAGAGTTTCCACTAAAAACTCTCAAAATTGACAAATCGTTTGTAATGGATATGGCAAGTGGCAATAGTGATAAGGTAATAGCTCAAACAATCATACTAATGGCGCACTCTCTAAATTTGTCAACAGTTGCAGAGGGTGTTGAGACAAAAAAACAGGTAAACTTGCTTAAAGAGATGGGTTGTGATTATCTTCAGGGCTATCATTTCTCCAAACCTATACCTAAAAATGAATTTATAAAATTCTTACATGATTATGCTCCAAATCACTGATTTATGAGATATAATTTCATACTTATTTAAACAATTACAGTAAAAGAGAGAAATGGACTACTTACAGATTAAAAGAGTTAACTCTCTAAATGGAAATATACAAATTTCTGGTGCTAAGAATGCTTCTCTTCCACTAATTGCGATGACCATCCTCGCAAAGAACAGTGTTAGTATAAAAAACCTACCTCATGTAGCAGATATAAATACACTTTTAAAACTACTATCCAATCTTGGTGCTAAATGTGAGTCCTCTTGGGATGAAAGTAATAGACTTAATGATATAACAACCGTTGACACCTCTTGTATGACGGAAACAAAAGCAACATACGACATAGTAAAAACAATGCGTGCATCTATCCTTGTACTAGGTCCTATCTTAGCTAGGTTTGGACACTGTGAAGTCTCTCTTCCAGGTGGTTGTGCAATTGGTCAAAGACCTATAGACCTACACTTAAAGGCATTAGAGCAGATGGGAGCGGTCATCACTATAGAAGCAGGATATATCCATGCAGTAGCTCCGAATGGCTTAAAAGGTTCTCAAATAATATTTGATAAAATAACTGTTACCGGTACGGCGAATATTATAATGGCAGCGGCGTTGGCTCAAGGGAATACGACAATAACAAATGCAGCTAGAGAGCCTGAAGTTGTCCAACTTTGCGAAATTTTAAATGCAAGTGGTGTTAAAATAGATGGTATTGGAACTTCTGTCTTAACAATTTACGGAACTGCTGGAAAACTTATAGATATAGATGAGTTTAGTGTTATTCCAGATCGTATAGAAGCTGGTACTTATCTATGTGCGGCAGCAATAACTAAATCAGAACTTACACTAACTGACGTTAACGCAAAGCACCTTAGTGCGGTTTTATCAAAGCTTGAAGAGATGGGAAGCAGATTTACAATTACTCAAAACAGCATCACAATTCACCCATCAGATATTATCAAACCTGTTAAAATAGTCACTCAGGAGTATCCTGCATTTCCAACAGATATGCAAGCTCAATTCTTAGCTTTGGCTACTCAGGCAAATGGCACTTCAATTATTGAAGAGAGACTATTTGAAAATAGATTTATGCATGTTAGTGAACTTCAACGGATGGGTGCCGATATCTCACTTAACGGACATGTAGCAACTGTAAATGGCAAGGCCAAACTCAGCGGTACAGATGTAATGGCAACAGACTTAAGAGCATCGAGTGCTTTGGTTTTAGCAGGACTTGTAGCTGATGGAACCACCGATGTACACCGTATATATCATTTAGATCGCGGCTATGACTCACTTGAGAAAAAACTGCAAAATGTAGGAGCAGATATAAAAAGGCTCAGAGAGTAATAGAGTATAAAAGTTTAACGAAGCAGATTGTGACCTATTCACTCTTCAAAGATTATCATCTCATAAATACTTTTTTTTGTTACTAAAGCTTTGTCAGGCGAAACTGAATGAGAACTCTTTGCTTTTTGAATCTCATGTCTAAGCTCTGCTATATCCTGTTCCATCTCATCAACATTAACTTTCAATCTCAAAATAATATCCACACCGGCTAAATTCACACCCAGTTCACGTGTTAATCTTAGAATCAACTTTATTCTATCAATATCTCTTTGGGAGTACAATCTAATTCTGCCATTAGTTCTTGATGGAGAGACAAGATTTTCTCTCTCATACTGTCTTAAAGTTTGAGGGTGAATATCTAAGATTTTCGCAACAACACTAATTAAATAAACCGGTTCATCGTACTGATGTATCATATTTAAGTCCTTTAATCTTATTTCTTAAAATGAAAGAAAATCCTTTCAATTATCTACCACTATGTTTTTTACTACTCCTGAGGTAATTTTTCTTTCATTATTTCAACAAGGTCTTCATCCAACTCTTCAACTTTCGGCAAAACAATATTTGCTTCTAAATATAAATTTCCACGAACCTTAGTTTTACGGTTCATAGCACCCATCTCTTTTACACGAAACCTTTGCCCATTTTTAGTGTTTTGAGGAACTTTTAATTTTATCTCTTTTTCTAAGGTCTTTATAGATATTTTTTCACCAAAAAGTGCCGCATAAAGAGGTACATCAAAAGTTTTTACTAAGTCATCACCCTCTCTGATATACTCTGGATTTGATGCTACATGTATCTTTAAAAATAGATCACCTGCTCGTCCACCTTGAGCATGACCTTTTCCCTTAACACGCATCTTCTCCCCGCTCTTAACTCCGGCAGGAATCTTTATGTCAAATCTATCTCCGTTTACCGCTACTGAGTGTGAACCTCCAAGGATTGAAACACTAAATGGAATTGTAACACTTGTCTCTATATCAAGGTTTGGCTGCTGTTGTTGCTGTGAAAAACCGCCAAAGCCTCCCCCGAAACCTCCACCTCCAAAGCCTCCGCCGCCAGAGAACATACTTCTTAGTATTTCGTCCAAATCAGCACTGCCACCACCTCCATGTGAACGAGAGAAGTCATGAAAATTTTGTCCGCCAAACATGCTGTCACCCATCTGATCGTACTGTGCTTTTTTCTGTTTGTCATTTAAAATTTCATAGGCAGAATTTATCTCTTTAAATTTGTCTTCTGCTTTTGGGTCTTTATTTACATCCGGATGGTACTGTCTTGCTAATTTTCTATACGCTTTTTTTATCTCTGATTCGCTTGCATTGTCCGTAATTTCAAGTGTCTCATATAAAGATTTACTCATTCTTATTCCTAAAATTTATATTATTATTTATTTAAGTGTTATTATATCACAAGGGTTGAGTGTAAGTCAATCAAGTTAGGTCTGAATTATTTAAAATAAAAAGAGTGATGTAATTTCAAAGCGCTTAGTAAGGAAGCACTGCTGTGTGTGACGAAAGTAGCAACGCCAAAAGTGCGTTGCTACTTTTATTTTTAGTGCAAGAAGTGACGAACTTCCGAAAAATAAAGACTCATTCCAAACTCGTTTGCAGCTTCTATTATCTCTTCATCACGAATAGAGCCGCCGGGCTCTATTACGCTCTTAACACCAGCAGCTGCTGCTGCATCTATACTGTCACGAAATGGAAAGAATGCTTCAGATGCCAGAGCCGCACCGGTTACATCAAGACCCATATCTTTAGCTTTTTTTAGTGCACATTGAGATGCGTCAACACGAGAAGTCATACCCATACCAACTGCAACCATTGCTGAATTCTTGACATATACAACACAGTTTGATTTTGTAAGAGACGCCACCTTATAAGCTATCTCCATATCTTTGAGCTCCTGCTTACTAGCTGCGTTCTTACTTACCAATTTTGCATTTTTCACTTCATCCGCGCCAACTCTGTCAGCATCTTGATATACAAAACCGCCATCGATATGTTTGAAATCTTTTTTATCATTTGCAAGAACTAATCTCTCACTTCCCATCTCGAAAAGTTTTATACGTTTTTTAGATGCAAACACCTCTTGGGCTTCAGGAGTGATACGACCCGCGATAACAACTTCTAAAAATATCTCATTCATCTTCTGGGCTAACTCTCTGTTAACCGTTCCATTTACGGACACAACACCTCCAAAAGCAGAGACAGGGTCACATTTCAAGGCTTCTGTGTAACTCTCTAGTAGCGTTTCTTTAATAGCAAAACCACAAGGGTTACCATGCTTAGTAATACAAACAGCATTCTCATTTCCAAATGCAGATGCGATTTTAACAGCACCGCTAAGGTCATTTAAATTGTTAAAACTTGCCTCACCTTTAAGTGTAGTAAAGTTATTTGAGTAGTGATGAGCAAACTCATAAAGAGCACCTTTTTGATGAGGGTTCTCTCCATAACGTGTATCCATAACCTTATTGCCGACTACAAACTGCTTCTCACCGAAACCTTCATTAAACCTACTATTCATATAATTAGCTATCATAGAGTCATATGCAGCAGTGTGTTCATAAGCTTTAATCATCATACTGCGGCGGAATTCAACTGTATTTGCTTCATTTTCAATATTATTTATAACTGTTGAGTAATCATTTACATCTGTTACTATAATTACACTATCAAAGTTTTTTGCAGCAGAACGAACCATTGCCGGCCCACCGATATCGATATTTTCAATGATATCATCAAAGTCATCAGTTCTCTCAATGGTCTCTTTAAAAGGGTAAAGGTTCACACAAACTAAATCAATAGACTCAACACCTAACTCTTTTGCCTGATCAAGATGTGACTGTTTGTCACGACGATGCAGTATACCACCGTGAACATAAGGATTAAGAGTTTTTACTCTTCCTTCAAAACATTCAGGAAATTTTGTTATCTCATCAATCTCAATAGCTTTTATGCCAGCTTCGAGTAATATTTTATATGTTCCGCCTGTTGAGATAATCTCATAACCGTTTTTTACAAGTGAGCTACAAAATTCAACAACTCTCGTTTTGTCACTAACACTAACTAATGCTCTTTTCACTATTTTTGTCTCCTTCTCCAAGAAAGTGAATTCCTTGGAAAATTCCCCTCAACTTATGCTTTACTATCAGCAAGAGAATGAAAGGAAATTTTAAATTATGGAATTTTAGCAAACTAGAGTTTAGAAGATGGTAAACTATAGAAAATAAAGTAAAGAAATAGAATGAAAAATATTGAAATATTATGCTCAAGTGGAGGTGATATGACAAAAAAAGGTGAGCAGACTCACGTTTATTTGGATAACACTGAAATAGATGTAAAGCATCGTAAACAGAGAGGGAAATAGGTATGAAAAACATAGCTATTTTATGCTCTGGTGGAGATGTATCAGGTATGAATCCGTCACTTAAACATTTTGTTGAGTATTCACTTCAAAAAAAACTGACCCCATATTTCGTATATGATGGTTACGAAGGTCTAATTGACAACAATATCAAAAAGGCTACATACAGAGATGTATCGGGCATTATAAATCGTGGTGGTTCTAAAATAGGAAGTGCTAGAAGTAAAAGATTTATGGATAAAGAGTACCGTAATATTGCAAGGAAGAATCTTGACATGTTAAATATTGGCATGTTGGTAGTTCTTGGCGGTGACGGCTCATTTCGCGGTCTTGACATTTTTTACAAAGAGACAGGAATCAAATTTTGCGGTATCCCGGCAACAATCGACAATGATATAAGTGGAACTGACTACTCTCTGGGAGTAGATACCGCACTCAATATTATTAAAACTTCTATCGATGCCATTCGCGATACTGCTTCATCTTTTAAAAGAGCTTTTGTAGTTGAGACTATGGGACGCGACTGCGGCTATTTAGCACTTATCTCAGCTTTAACATCAGGAGCTGAACTATGTCTTATCCCTGAAAAAGAGTATGAGCTTAAAGCGTATGAAGAGAAGTTCAAAACAGAGATAGAGAATGGAAGAAGATATTTTATTGCCATTGTTTCCGAAGGCATAAAACAGGAGTCAAGTGAAATAGCAGAGTGGTTTGAAGAAAAAATAGGAGTAGAGTCAAGGGTGACTGTTTTAGGACATATTCAAAGAGGCGGAAACCCAAGTGTTTACGACAGACTTATGGCTTATAAGTTTATAAACTACGCAGTAGATGGTTTAACACTCTCGTATGATAAAAGTATTATCTGCTATACAAATGATGGTTTTAAATATAAGAGCATTGATGAAGTAGTTAATACACCTTTTGAACTTGACCATAAACTTCTTAAGTTTTTAGAAAATGTATAAACTGGCCTTTTATGTTCCTCTAACAGAGAAAGAGAGTGTCAAAGAGGCTCTTTTTGAGATAGGTGTAGGGAAGTATGCCAACTATGAGTGCTGCTCTTTCGAGACCCTTGGAGTCGGACAATTCAAACCCATAAACTCAGCAAAACCATTTCTCGGTGAAGTTGACGTCTTAGAAAAAGTAGAGGAGTACAAGGTAGAGATGATTTGCTCTGATGAGCTAGTATACGAGGCTGTAAGAGTTTTAAAAGAGGCTCATCCATATGAAGAAGTAGCTTATGAGGTTCTTAGGATGGAAGCCATTTAATTTGTCTGTAAAAGGAGATAACTAATTACATAGAAAAAGAGTAAAATCCAAAGTGACACACTATGCCGACCAAACTTATGCGTCAGTTGCAACATCTGCAGAGCTAAAAAACAGTAAAGAAACAGCGTTAAGAAAATTCATCTGTTTGAACGAAGTGAGTTTTGAATTTTTAGGAATTTGTTTAATGTTTTTTGGGAACCAGACGAATGTCTGGCTCGAAGCCGTTGCAAGAGTTTTTGATACTTTTTGCGAACAAAAAGTATGAGAATAATCTTACTTACAAAAGTAAGAATAAGAGTTTTAAATATCTCTCTCAACAATACATTTGAATGTATTAAAATAGTTATCTTTTACATGTCACTTTTTTACAAAAGTAACCAAAAATCGTGTCACAAGATGGATTTTTTCACGCCTTTTTTCGGTCGCTCCGTCTAAAAATGCAAAACTCGCAACTATGTTTCTCAAACAGTTGCATTTTCTTCACGACTCTACTCGGTCAAAAAGAGTAAAATCCAAAGTGACACACTATGCCGACCAAACTTATGCGTCAGTTGCAACATCTACAGAGCCAAAAAATAGTAAATAAATTACGTTAAGAAAATTCATCTGTTTGAAGCGAAGTGAGTTTTGAATTTTTAGGGATTTTTTTGATGTTTTTTGGGAACAAGACGAATGTCTGGCTCGAAGCCGTTGCAAGAGTTTTTGATACTTTTTGCGAACAAAAAGTATGAGAATAATCTTACTTATAAAAGTACGAAGAAGAGTTTTAAATATCTCTCTCAACAACTCTTTTAAATGTATTAAAATAGTTATCTTTTAAAGTTTCCATACTCATAGTCACATCATTCACCTTGATAGAGTCTCCACCTACTGTTCCAATTTTCTCACATTCCAAACCGCCTAGCATAGCTTCAAAATCTGCACAATTTTCAGCTTTAACTTCGATGATGGCTCTACTCATAGACTCAGCGAAGATATCTCTCTCGTCATTTACGCTCATTGTTACATCACAGCCAAGTCCGCTTGTAGCAGACATTTTAGCTAAAGCGATAGCAACACCGCCAGAACTTGCATCTTTAGCAGACTCTAAAATATTTTTCTTATTACCCTCAATTACAAGCTCCCAAAGAGCAAGCTCTTTTTCATAGTCAATTACAGGCAGAGTTCCCGCAACAGTATCGCAAATCTCTTTCATATAGAGCGAACCACCGAATTCTGATTTAGACCCACCTACTAAATAAAGAGAACTGCCCTCATTTTGAAAACTTGACATCAAGACACTATTTTGGTCGTCATTTACACCGACAGTCGCGATGGATGGAGTAGGAAAAACTGACACACCGTTTGTCTCATTATACAGTGAGACATTGCCGCCGATTACAGGAGTAGTAAGTTTTGAGCATGCCTCTTTTATACCTTCACAACCCTGTGCGAACTGCCACATAACCTCTGGATTTTCAGGGTTACCATAGTTTAGACAATCAGTAATTGCCAGTGGTCTAGCACCACTCATAGCTACGTTTCTGCCAGACTCGATTACAGCTGCAGCAGCTCCGCCTTTAGGGTCTATATAACAGTAACGAACATTACAATCAGCAGACATTGCTAAAGCTTTTTTATTCTCTTTTACACGAACAACCGAAGCATCCAGCATTCCGCCGTTTTTAATAGTATTTGTCTGTACCATTGAATCATACTGAGTATATATCCAAGATTTATCTACTACTTCCATAGACTTGGTTAGTTTATCAAAGGAGTCTTGATTAGACACTTTTTCAAAATCATCTATTGTTACACTCTTTAGTTCATCTAAATATTTAGGACGGGAAGTCGGACGATTAAGCATTGGAGCCTCTTCACTTACCGGATCAACTGGAACTTCTGCACACTTCTCACCATTCCAGAATAGTTCCATGTTCCCTGTTGCAGTGACTTCACCGATTACAGCAGCATCTAAATCCCATTTTTCAAAGATATCTATAATTGCCTGTTCAGAACCTTTTTTAGCACACAAAAGCATACGCTCCTGAGACTCACTTAGCATAAAGTCATATGGAGTCATATTCTCTTCACGAGCCGGAACCCTGTCAAGATGCATAATCATACCGCTCCCTGAACGACCTGCCATCTCAAAAGATGAAGAGGTAAGACCTGCCGCACCCATATCTTGAATACCAATAACATGGTCTGTCTTGAAAAGTTCTAAACAAGCTTCAAGCAGAAGTTTTTCTGTAAACGGATCACCAACTTGAACTGTTGGACGGAGAGATTTTGACTCTTCGGTAAAGCTGTCTGAACTCATTACTGCTCCGCCAAGACCATCACGACCAGTTTTTGCACCAACGTACATTACAGGGTTGCCTATACCTTCAGCTTTACCGTAGAAAATCTCATCACTTTTTGCAATACCAAGAGTAAAAGCATTTACGAGGATATTTCCATTGTAACACTCATCAAAACTTGTCTCGCCGCCTATTGTTGGAACACCCATACAGTTTCCATAACCACCGATTCCCTCAACGACACCGCGAACCAAGTATCTCTGATGAGCAGCTATTTTATCATCGTTTAATACATTACCGAATCTAAGAGCATTTAGGTTTGCAACCGGTCGTGCACCCATAGTAAAAATATCACGCATAATACCGCCGACTCCAGTTGCAGCACCCTGATAAGGTTCAATAAAACTCGGGTGGTTATGTGACTCCATCTTAAATACGGCGGCATAGCCCTCACCAATATCAATAACACCTGCATTTTCACCAGGACCCTGAATAACCCACGGTGCCTTTGTCGGAAAACCGTTTAAATGAATCTTTGATGACTTATAACTGCAGTGCTCACTCCACATTGCAGAGAAAACACCTATCTCTACTAAGTTTGGACTACGACCCAAAATACGTTTAATATCTGTGTATTCTTCTAATGATAATTTATGTGATGAAAGTACTTCTTCGATGTTCTCAAGTTGTTGGTTCACAGGTGAATCCTAAAAATTTAGTTTTTAAAGATGGATTATATCTAATATGAGGTAAAAAGAATTTTAATGAAAGGAAAACTCTTTTTTTGTTCTAATGTTTTTTTTCAGAGAAAAGATATTTTTATAATAAATTTCTAAAATCTCATACTCTTTTTTACCATTAGGCAACTCAACGCTAAACTCATCTTCTACCTCTTTGCCTATCATAGCACGAGAGAGAGGAGCGTGAATACTTATCAGACCATTCTCAGGTTCTGACTCTAAAACTCCGCAAATTGTATAGCTCTCCTCTTCATCTGTTTGAATGTTAATAATCTTAACACTGCTGCCAAAACCAACCTTGATATGTGATGATTGTGAGGGGTCTATAATTTGTGATTTCTCTATCATAGAGTTTAGATAAAAAAGTCTCTTCTCTATAAAACGCAGCTTCTCTTTTGCGGCATGATAGTCCGCATTTTCACTTCTATCCCCTAAGGCTGCAGCTACCAGCTTTTCTTCTGCAACCTTGGGTTTTTCAAGCTCTAGCAAAAACTTAAACTCTTCAACTAAAAGGTCATAGCCCTCTATGCTCATAGGTTCTTTATTCATTAAAATAAGCTATAAATCTCAACGCTACTTACAAGCGCCTAGTGCTTAAAACCAACGATATAGTAGGTCTCTTTTTCTTCTAGTTTATTGACTACAACCTTAAACTTATCACTAAAGTGCTGAATCTTCTGATGTGCTTCTCGTGCAATTTCCGGAGTGGAGGATTCTATTTTTATTTTAAAACAGTCCTGTGTATTTGACATAGCTACATACGCGTCATCTACCTTTAAGTGTCCATGCAAATCCATAATATGTTTTTGTATCTTCTCGTAGCCTGTAGTGTTTTCCTCTATTCTTTGAAGCTGATTTAATAAAGCATCATTTGGCACATAACCCAACTGTGTAAGCATTGCTTCTTTTTGCATTTTTTCCCTTTTTTAAATTTATAAGAAATAATATCAATTATTTGTAAATATTCAGTAGTATTTTATGAATATATATGTATTATTTAGCCTATATAATTATACAATAAAAGAAGCTTGATATGACCGATGATATACTTAAAAAAATTAAACAACTTCCGCCTCTTCCAGAGTCCGCAATGCAGATTGAAGCTGTCTATCAAGACCCTAATAGCACCTTTAATGACATGGTCAAAATTTTGGAAAAAGATCCTCTGTTGACAGCAGATATTTTAAAGGCCGCAAACTCACCTCTTTATGGTTTCAGCCGTGAGATTAATGCGATTAACCAGGCAGTTGGTCTGTTTGGGATGGGAACAGTGAGGGGGTTTGCTCTTGCTAGCATTGTAAAGAAAAGTTTTGCGCTTAATCTCTCTCCGTACGGTATTAACAATGAGATGTTCTCCATGCTTTCTAAAAAACAGCATGGACTTATGACAGCATGGTGCCTAAGAAAAGAGAATAAACTGCTTGGTATCTTGTCTCCTGCAGCATTCCTAGTAGAAATCGGTAAAGTTTTGATAGCTCAGCAAATCATACTTGAGAACAAACAAGAAGAGTTTAGAGATGCATTAAAAAAGCTTCAAGATGTCGAAGCAGCTGAAAGGCAAGTCACTGATGTAGATACTCCTGAAGTAAGTGCTACGATTTTTGAACACTGGAGGTTTGAGTCTGGACTTATAGAGACTATACGTAACTGCCAGAACCCGGATAAGGCTAAAGAAGATGATGATAAAAGAGCCGCACAAATTTTACATGTAGTTCGCGAAGCAGTACCTATAAACGGTGTAATTACTGAGGATAGTATCGCCATCGCAAAAGAGTTAATCGTTAAATATGGTCTTGATATGCCAAGCTTTGAAAAAGCTTTAGAAAACGATTCTCAGTAAAGTTGAAATCTCTTCTAATAAGACTCACTCATGGTTTAAGTGAGCAAGACATTACTACAGATGAACTTCAGAATGTAAACGATTTTTTGGCAAAAGGGTATATTACCAAAAAAGATTCTGTTTACAAGTTCAACTCTAAATATCGTGCCGGAACATTGGGCCTTATTCAAAAATCAACGGCATATTTAAATGTAATCGGTGAGAATGTCAAGGATCTTTTTATAGATGATGTTGACATGCTAAAAGCCAACGAAGGCGACCTTATTATTGCACAGAGACTACTCGGTAAAAGAGGAGCACCAAGTGCCAAGATTATTGAAATTGTTGGTCGTGCACAGAGTTATAGTGTTGCTTATATCTTGAGTAAAGATGGCAAAAAATCTTTAGTTGATTTAAAAACAGAGTTTCCTGCAGGAGTCGAAATAGCTATAGATGAGCTCAACTCGTACGACGAGGGGGATGTGTTTAAGATAAATAACCAAGACTATACCATAATGGAAAAACTTGGTAATATTAAAGACCCTCTAGTTGATGAGAAAATAGTTCTGGCACAATTTAATAAACATGATGAATTTGAACCCGATGTTTTAGAAATTGCCAAATCTTTTAATGCTGTTGATGCTTCAAAACACCCTAAAAGGGTTGATTTAAGAGAGTTGTCATTTTGTACAATTGATCCTGTAACTGCAAAAGATTATGATGATGCGATTTTTTGGGATGATAAAAACAGAACTCTTTATGTAGCAATCGCTGATGTTAGTGAGTATGTCACACCATTTGGGGCAATAGATAATGAAGCGATTTACAGAAGTTTCTCTATCTACCTTCCTCATCGATCTATTCCTATGCTTCCCCGCCAATTAAGCGAAACACTATGTTCACTGCAGCCACATGTCGACAGACTCGCCTATGTTTTTGAGATGAAGTTAGACTTAGATAGCCTAGAGGTAAGCGAGTCAAAAGTTTATGAAGCAATTATTCACTCCGATAGAAGATTTAACTATGAAGAGATAGATGACTATTTTGATGGTAAGTTGAGTGCTAAAGACTCTAATGAAGAGGGTATTTTTGCTTACCTTAAAAAACTTAGAGCAGTTACAGACAAACTCAAAGAGAAGAGACTGCAGATTGGATACGACTTCCACTCAACAGAGATAGATATGGAAATAGATGATAACTCTAATCTGATTTCTACAACTCCTGCAGAGGAGACACCTTCACACTCACTTATAGAAGATTGTATGCTTTTAGCAAACAAAGAAGCAGCAGCTCAGTTTGAGAGAGGAATATTTAGAATACATGAACCGCCAAACCAGATGAAGCTTCAAAAACTTTATCAGGAACTATCAGAGATTGGAATGTTTATAGATATTAAAAACTCTATAAAAGAGACCATAACAAATATACAAGAACAGGCAAAAGCTATGGACCTGGTATCAGAAGTGGATACTCTGATAATCCGTTCACAAATGCAAGCTAGATACGCACCAATGAACTCTGGACATTTTGGACTTGGATTTGAAGCATATACACACTTTACTTCACCAATCCGTAGATATAGTGATCTTATTGTTCACAGGCTGCTAAAAGCAATTAACAACAAGGATACGGCTGAAGGCTCTTATGTTCTTAGAAATATTGAGTCTCTAAGTATGACAATAAGTGAAAAAGAGAGAGAAGCAAGCACTATAGAGATTGAGTTCATGGCAAGAAAATTCGCCAGATGGGCCAAGCAGAATATAAATAAAGAGTTTAAGGCTCGTATCACTTCCACCGACCCTGAAGTCAGAGCTGAACTTCACGATGAAATTCTTGGAGCGAAACTATACATTACATCTAGCGAGAATGTTGTTTTATTTCAAGATGTTACTGTTTGCATAGATAGAGTGGACATTGCCAAAGCTAAAATATTCGCTCGAGTTATTTCAGAGTCAAAATAATTATTAAGCTTAATAGTAGGGTTTTTGATGTATAAAAATGAGCTAGATAAACACATACAGAACAACTCTATTTCCAATAGTTTCGTACTATTTGGAGAGAGTAGTTTTCTTATTGACAGGTACACACAAACTCTTTCAAATATAGATGACGCTTCCGTGCTCAAATTTTATTACGATGAGTACAACTTTAACTCCGCAAAGGCGCATCTATCACAGGCTTCTCTATTTGGTGATAAAAATGTTTTAATAATCAAGAGTGAAAAAAAAGTTCCAAAAAAAGATTTAGATATACTTATTGAGTATTGTGAAAAAAATCTCGATAATATGTTTATATACGCTTATTATGGAAGTGACCATAAGTCTTATACCAAAGCATTCAGTAAAAAAAACACAATGAGTGTCCGATTCTTCAATCCCAACCTTGGAGAAGCTATTTTCACTGTTGCACAGATAGCTCGTGAGAAGCAGGTCAATATAGACAACTATACAATTACTCACCTTCTAAACATCCATAATGGTAATGTAGCACTAGCCTCTAATGAAATAGAGAAATTGAAAGTTTATGATAGAGTGATAACAACAAAAGATATAGACCAGTTAGTTTTTGGATTAGCACAAATCAATATAGATGAGTTTATAAAGAAGATACTAAATAAAAAAGATTTTAAAAATGAGTTGCAAAATATATTAGACCATGGTGAAGATGAGATAAGGGTGCTTACTGCTATTACAGCATATCTAACTCAACTCTATATGTTTAATATTTATATACGCGTTAATGGAGCACCTAATGCATTAGAGATTCTTGGCTACCCTGCTCCAAAATTTGTTGTTGATGAAAAAGCTGCTCTCTCTTTGAAGTTTAAACCCTCTACTTACTACAAGCTTCATGAACTTTTGTTAGAGAGTGAACTTAGTATGAAAAGTTCGCATACAGATAAAAGTGCTATATTGCTCTCTACACTTATAAGAGTTCAGCAGCTACTATAATTTCAAGCTAATCCTTATAGTAAAAACTTCCTCAAAACTCTCTCCAACTCATCTCTGTCAATTGGTTTGGCAATATAGTCATCCATACCGGCACTCAAAAAACGTTCTTTATCCTCTTTAAATGCACTTGCAGTTACTGCTATTATCGGTGTTTTAATTAATTTGTTTTCACTCTCAATCTCTCTGATTTTTTTCGTAGCCTCAATACCATTCATATTTGGCATATTCTCATCCATTAAGATTAATGAGAAAGACTCTCTTTCAAATGTAGATACTGCTTCTAAACCATCATTTGCATTTACAATGTCCAGCCCCAATTCACCAAGTAATATAGCCATTAACATCTGGTTTGACTTATTATCTTCAACTAAAAGAATTTTTCCTGATAAATCACCATCAGCTGTCTCTTGCGTATTATCATCTAAGTCGATATTACATACTGAAGAGGAAAAAACATCTATAGCAAAAGAAAAAGTACTGCCTTCTCCAAGCTTACTCTGAACATCAACACTGCCGCCCATGGCATCAATTAATCTTTTACTAATAGATAATCCAAGCCCTGTTCCTCCAAACTTTCTTGTAGTAGTGCTATCTTCTTGCTCAAAAGCACTAAATACCTTATCAATATTCTCAGGAGCTATACCTATGCCATAATCTTTTACACTACATATTAATTTAGCGTCTTTCTCATCAAAAGTAATATTAATCTCTATTTTACTATCTTGATGAGAAAACTTTATTGCATTACTCAAAAAATTAGAATATACTTGTTTAATTTTAGTAATATCACCATATGCTTTTAGAGGTAATTTTTCATCTATGTTAAGCTGAAGTTTGATATTTTTTTCTTGTGCTTCTTCATAAAAAAGCTCCGTTGCCAAAGTGAATGGCTCTCTACTATTAAACATAATCTTCTCTAGTAACAGTTTTCCGCTCTCTATTTTCGACAAGTCTAAAATGTCATTAATAATTGTTAAAAGTGAGTTTCCTGCATCTTTAATTATTTTTAACTTTGTACACTTCTGTTTAGCTGTCTCCTCCTCAAACAGGATGTCAATAAATCCTAAAATAGCATTCATAGGAGTTCTTATCTCGTGAGACATATTGGCTAAAAAACTAGATTTAGCAATGCTAGCTACTTGAGCCTGATTTTTATGCTCTAAACTCTCCTCAAGAATCAAACGTAGCTTTTGATTATTAAGCTCTAACTCTTCCTCAATTACTTTGCGCTCTCGCATCTCTTTTTGAATAGTATTGTGATGGTTTATCATATCGAGGTTTACGCCGATACGGGCAATTACCTCCTCTTTTACAAATGGTTTTGTAATAAAGTCATTAGCCCCTGCTTTTAAAAACTCAACTGTTATTATCGGCTCAGAGTGAACAGATATTGCTAAAATTGAAAGTTCCATACGCGAATTATTTGTACGAATCATTCTTGTTAATTCAGCACCATTCATATTGGGCATCTCATAATCAATTAAAGCAACTTTAATATTGCTATGTTTTTTTAATATCTTCAGAGCCTCTACTCCATCTTTGGCTTCTAAAACTGTATAATTTTGATGTTTTAGCAGACTCTTAAGAGCAAATCTGCTTGCCTTTGAATCATCTACTATTAAGATTTTTGTGCTTTTATTCTCTAATATACGTTTGATAGTTGCTTGTAATAACTCTAACTTTGGGTCATCTTCTAAAACTATATAATCTATAAGTTTCTTATCAATTACCTTATCTCTTAAAGCGGGATGAAAACTTCCGGTCATGGCGATACACGGAACATTTAATTTTAACAGATAATTCAATACACAATCTTGACAATCAGGAAGATTTATATCAACAACCGCTAATGTAATCTTTGTTTTATATAGAGCAAGAACATCCTCCACTTCATCTTTGTTGTGTGCTACAACAACATCAAGCCCTATTGATACTAAAGAATTTCGCTCATACATAGCTATGGTCTTACTATCTTCAACTATTAAAATCAACTCTTTCATAAATTAATAATATCATAATAAACTTATAAAAATAATATATATCTCTATGTTATAGCGTGCTCTAATAAAGAAAAATATTATTAACTAAGAGTGTGCGACTGCAAAAAGTCTATGGAGGAGTTGTAGATTATGCGACGCAGCGAGTGCGCCGTTATTTTAGTTTTTAGATGTGTCTACTATTTTGTTTGCTGATATCCATGGCATCATCTCTCTAAGATTAACACCCGTTTGCTCTATTAGTGAAGCTCTTGCGTTAGTACGTTCAGCGTTCATACGAGGATAACCGGCTTGACCTTCAAGAATGAAGTCTTTTGCAAATCTTCCATCTTGAATTTCTGTAAGGATTTCTCTCATTGCAGCTTTAGACTCATCATTGATAACACGTTTACCAGAGACATAGTCACCATACTCAGCAGTATTTGAGATAGAGTATCTCATATCAGCGATACCGCCTTCAAACATTAAGTCAACAATTAGTTTAAGTTCGTGCAGACACTCAAAATATGCAAGTTCAGGAGCATAACCAGCTTCAGTCAATGTTTCAAAACCAGCTTTTACAAGAGCAGTTGCACCACCACAAAGAACAGCTTGCTCTCCAAAAAGGTCTGTTTCCGTCTCATCTTTGAAAGTTGTCTCAATGATTGCAGTTCTACCGCCACCGATAGCAGAAGCATACGATAGAGCCAACTCTTTAGTTTGACCACTTGGATCTTGACCAACAGCTATTAAGTCTGGAATACCCCCGCCGCGAACAAATTCTGAACGAACTGTATGCCCTGGAGCTTTTGGAGCTATCATAGTAACATTTATATTAGCTGCAGGATGAATTCTTCCATAGTGGATGTTAAAACCATGACCAAAAGCGATAGTAGCACCATCTTTTAAGTTAGGAGCAATTTCATTTGTATAAATTTCAGCCTGATTTTCATCAGGAAGAAGAATCATTATAACATCAGATTTAGCAGTGGCCTCAGCAACAGTTAATACTTCAAAGTTTTTAGCTTCAGCCTTAGCCCAAGATGAACCGTCTTTACGAAGACCTATACAGACTTCAACACCGCTATCTCTTAAGTTTTCAGCGTGCGCATGCCCTTGAGAACCGAAACCTATCATAGCAACTTTTTTGCCCTTGATTAAGTTAGTATTACAATCTTTATCATAATATACATTTAATGCCATTGTTTTTCCTTACATAAATATAGGCTTAAGTGCCTAGAAAATTTGTGGCATTATACTCAATTAAAGCAAAAACTTTTATAATGTCAATAAAAATAGAGGAATCTTTATGAAAAAATTTAACCTTTTTAACGAAATTATCACCGTGAATAAGTCTAAACTGCTCGAAGCAATTAATTCTCAAAATACATTTGGCATAAATATCACTGGAAATATTTGTTACGAGCCATTTACAAATAATGAAATTTTAATCTATGAGGGCCAACATATTCCAGCACCAACAAGCGCTTTAACACCACCAATCAATGTAACATTAGAGTCTATACTTGGTAAAAATTATCAAGTCGTAGAAGATGATGAGAGAGTATTAATAAAAGCATTTTCTAATTGGCAGGAGATTATCGGTTGGAATACTCAAAGAGCATCTTATGATGATACTACAGCTGATGGCGTTGCTGAGTTTTCCTATAGAGACATGGAAGATATCGGTTGGCATGCTACTGAGTTTGACATCAGCTATAGAGAGTTGGTAGAAGTGTTGGAGGAAAAATGTGAAGGCACTATGATATGTATAGAACAAGAAGAGCCATATCAGTTCAGTGGACTTGGTTTTTTAAGTGATAATAATCATGCAAAAGATATTTTGTACACTTATTGTCAAATAAAGATTAAAAAACTTATTCAAGAAGATAGTGATTTTAAGAAAGAGACTCTATCTAATGATGAGAAAGAAGCGGCACAATTTTTTAAACTTCTTTAATAGTTTTTAAATATCTTTGCAAAATAATCATAGCTGAGATGGAGTCTACTCGTCCGTCACGAATGTACTTTATCTCCCCTTTCATCATATTCTCAGCCTCAATTGATGAGTGACTCTCATCTTGATAAAATATTTTGCCCTTAAAATCAACTAGATTCATAAAATGAGCGACTCTGCGCTTCATCTCCTCCTCACTACTTCCACCCATTGGTATGCCGACAACAACAGCGTCAACTTCCCACTCATCAAGAATTTTTTTTACATCACTTGAAGCCTGATTTCGATTTTTACGCTCAACTGCCTTTAATGGAGTTACTAAATCTTTATGGGCTGAATATGCTAGACCTACTCTTTTAAGACCTAAATCTATCGCTATGTACTTCATAATTTCTCTTTTATATAAAAAATATGAGCAAAGCCCATATATTGGCACTGACCGCTAAGGCACTAAAGAAGCATTTTAATGCCAAAATTCAAACTCTACTTACCTAAACAAAAACTGCCGAACATTTTATCAAGCATCTCATCATTTTCAAAAGGTCTGGTTATTGAAGCCATCTCTTTCACAGCTTCATTTAGATGAAAAGAGAATATCTCAAGCTCTTGGTCTTGAAGTGGAACTAGAGCCTCTTCAATATTTTTCAAACTTTTCTCTACTGCAGAGACCTGTCTATATGATATAAGCATCATCTCATCAGAACTATTCTCTATATTCATAATACTCTCTAAGGCTCTTATTAGTTCATCTACACTCTCTTTAGAGTTAAGCTGCATATCAAAATTCAAGCCCTTGCGAATAAACTTATTTTCTAAATCCACTTTATTTTTCACATGTAAAACATGTCTGTTTTTGGCATGTGAAGTAATTAGAGATATTATCTCTTCATCTTCACTATCAGCTTCTCTAGAGGCATCAAAAAGTGCCACAACAATATCACTCTGTTCAATTGCCTCTATTGAACGCTCTATTCCGATGCGTTCTATCTCATCATCCGCTTCTCTTATTCCTGCCGTATCGACGATACGGATTAGGTGAGTTCCAATTTTCACCTGCTCTTCTATGGTATCTCTTGTTGTTCCCGCAATATCACTAACGATTGCACGGTTATAGTTAAGCAGAGAGTTTAAGAGTGAACTTTTACCGACATTCGGCTTTCCTACTATTGCTACTTTGAATCCCTGCATAAGACCTTCTCTTGCCCTGCTTGCAAGAAGAGTTGATTCTAATGATTTCTTCAATTCATTTAATTTTGACTCAATAAGAGAGACTAAATCTTGTGGGAGGTCCTCCTCCGCATAATCTATACTGACTTCAGAATAGGCAAGTATATGGATAATCTCATCGCGGATCTTCTCTATATACTCTTTGAGAGAGCCCTTCATCTGCTGTGCCAGTATTTTTGCTGCGTCTTCGCTCTTGGCTTCTATGAGTTGCGCGATAGCTTCTGCTTCGCTCAAATCTATTCGACCGTTAAAGAAAGCTCTCTTGCTAAACTCACCGGCAGTTGCAAGTCTCGCACCGTGAGCAAGCGTAGATTTTAAAATAGACTGCGCAACTATAAAGCCGCCGTGGCATTGAATCTCTACAACATCCTCGGCTGTAAAAGAGAATGGTGCTTTAAAATAAATAACTATTGATTCATCTATAAGTTCGCTATTTTGGTTATAGATATTTGTTAAAGTAGCATATCTTGGAGTAAACTCTTTTCCTCCTCCAAGAGTGTGAAGTGTGAGTTTTTTTGCTATCTCAAGAGCTCTCTCTCCACTGATACGTATAATCGCAATAGAACCTATGCCATTGGCAGTTGCTATTGCACTGATAGTATCATTGTTCATTATTACTTAGTTGTGGTAATCGTTAATGATGATAAACTTAAGTCCATCACGAGTAGAGCGTATAGCAACATATTTGTTTGGATACTTATCACGAAGTTCTTTAAGTGCTATCTGGACAAGAACACCATCAAGAATCTTAGTCTGTGCCCGTCCATCTCTATCTATATTTTCACAAATACCTACCAAATACCTAGTTACTGACTCCTCTTGATTTTTCAAAAACTCTGCAATCTCTAAACGAAGCTGCAGTTGATACTTAGTGTTAATCCAATTAAAGATCATGTACGATAGAGCTTTATATCTATACCCCTCTTTTCCTATAAGCAGTGCCGCATCCTCACCTTTAAACTCTATAAGAAGCGTCTCCTCATCATAAGCACTAACCTCAATTTTATCAATTTCAAAACATGTCAAATCGAAAATAGTATTAATCTCTTCTTCTACTTTTTTAGCGACTGCTGAAGTATTTATAGCTGGCTCAGAAGAGTCATCATCTTCATAATCTGCAGTGAAGTTGATATCAGCCATGTCATAATCTTCATCATCTTGTGTGCTTACAAATGACTCCGGCATAATTGTATCATTTAGTAAATTGTGTTCAGATTTACTATCATCTTTAAGAGACTTTTTAGTAGCTTGTTTATTAACTTTTCTACCTTGATTATATTCACTAGCACTATTTGAATTGAGCTCTTTTTTTGCAACTTTTCTAAACTCTTTTTTTATCTCCGCTTGAGCTTCATTTTTTGCTGCAGGAGAAATTTCCGATTTATTAGATTCATGTTTTTTCTTTGCTGCCACGACAATAGCACTTTTTTTAAAAAGTCCTAAGAAACCGCTACTTGGAAATTGAACAACCTCTATATTTAATTCAGTTACAGAACACTCTAGTTGAGAAGCGGCTTCCTTGTACGCTTCTTCTAGAGTTAGTGATATAATCTTAATCATCTTTTTTTCCGGTAGGATTTCTTGAGTGCTTCTTCTCTAGCTTCTCTTTTTCCATCTCTTTGTGCTCCATCTTATGAGCATGGTTACTAACAGCTATCTCTGCATCTTGTGCATTTTTAAACTGCTGATTAACTACAAACTGTTGTGCAATTGAGAAAAGGTTATTAACAAACCAGTATAGGACTAGTCCTGAAGGAAATGTTAAAAAGAAGAAGGTAAAAATAACTGGTAAAAACTTAAATACTTTCTCCTGCATAGGGTCAGTAAAGTTACTTGGTGTAAGTTTTTGCTGATAGTACATAGAAGCACCCATAAGTATAGGTAGAATATATGTAGCATCCATTCTTGATAGGTCATCTATCCAGAACATCCAAGGAGCACCCTGAAGTTCAACAGCATTTAAAAGTACGCGGTATATCGCAAAAAACACAGGAATTTGCAATAACATAGGAAGACATCCTCCTAATGGATTTGCACCATGCTTTTTGTAAAGATCCATAACAGCAGCATTCATACGTTGCGGATCACCCTTGTATTTTGCCTGCAGAGCTTTAACTTGCGGTGCGATGTTTTTCATCTTCTGCATGGATACCATACCCTTGTATGTAAGAGGGTATAAAATGGCTCTAATTATAAGCGTTAATGCAATAATCGACCAGCCCCAGTTTCCAAGAATTCCATGTAACCATGACAGTAAAGAGAAGAGTGGTGCTGAAGCAAAAGTAAACCAACCATACTCAATCGTATGCGTTAAAACAGGAGTAATATTATGGAGGGTTTTATACTCTTTTGGTCCTATGTAGCCGCTAAATTTCATATCTTGTAAAGCTTCAAGATAGACTATAGGGTTATCATCTCTGTCTCTTTCGACTATAGTATTTGTATCTTTTGCATAGCCATACATAATAATAGCAGTATATTGGTCAAATGCTGCAGTCAACTCAACTCCGTTAAAAGTTTTTCTGCCCTCTGCATCACCGTCTGCGATTATAGTAAGAATTTCGTCATCTGTATAAACTAAGGCACCTACTACTGCCATCATCTGCTCATTCTCATTTACCTTTGGTCTCTGCCCCAAATAGATAAAATATCTTTTATTATCGCTCAATGATACTTTCGCATCATAATGTCCGTCTGAATAGAAAGTGATTTTTTTAGTTAAAGTCAGGTTGGAGAGTTTTTGTGTTAATGTAACGGTTTGTGCTTCTTCTCCTAAAGAGAGACTTTTTACATCCGTTGTATAGGCTGTTTTTATAGCCTCATCATTAAGCTTAAGATCTGAAAACCTTATAAAAAGTGGTTTTGTGCCATGTGGAGAGATCATCTCTGCATGACTACCCTCTTTAGAATTGAATTTTTCTTCAAGTAGTACTTTTGAAGAGATACGACCTAAGGTGTCTATTTTAAGTATGAACTTACTATTGGTAATAGTTACTAAGGTGCTTAAATCATTTGCAGCCATTGTCTCCTGTGCAGATATTTCATCTCTTAGTGAACTATCAATATTTGAAACTTTCGGAGTATTTGAAGCATTCTTATTTTGCAAAGTCTCTAAATTTTTACTACTATTTTGTTTTGTCTGTGCCAACTCTGGCTGCTCTGGTGGGAAAATAGCTGTATAAGCCACGAAAAATATTACTGAGAGTAGCACTGCTACCATCAATCTCTGATTTGGTGTCATTTTGTCTAACACGGTCACCCTTTATATGAAAAATTTTTTATGATATAAAAACGGTTTTTTTTATTTGGAACCAACCAATATTTTATAGAATCTACCCCTAGTTTTGTGGGTCTTATAGACAGTTTATCAAGCAATGGGTACTCTATACCACCGTCAAATAATTGATTACAACGAAGTATTCTAGTAAAAGTGTGGTAAAAAGCACTTGAAATGGAGTTATTTTCAAAATGAATTCTTGCATATTCACTACAGGATGGGTAATATCTACAACTTCCAAAACCAATAAGCGTAAAAAACTTCTGATAAAGCCATAGCAGTTTTAGTAAGAATCTCCTAAACATAAAGCTCTTTCTTGATTGCTTTTGCGCGATTTAAGACCTTAGTAAAATCTTTTTTTAAGTTTTCATGACTGATTTCATTGATTAGTTGTTTGGCTACAAATATATATGTACCATCTCTAAGTGAAGGGGAGTATTCAAGAAAAAGTGCTCTAAGTCTCCTTTTAGCCCTGTTTCTTGTTACAGCATTACCAATTTTTTTAGTAGCGGTAAATCCTACTCTATTGGTATTGTTTGCCGGAAGAAAAAAAAGTACCACACTGCTTGAGTGAGTATCTTTTCCTTTTCTGTATATATACTGAAACTCACGATGTTGTTTCAGCGTATTAAAACTGCCTAAACAGTCAATCTTTTACGACCTTTGGCACGACGACGATTTATTACACGACGACCATTTTTTGTTGCCATTCTAGCTCTAAAACCGTGAGTTCTTTTTCTCGGTGTATTATGAGGCTGGTATGTTCTTTTCATAGACATATCCTTATTTAAAATTAAGTCCGCAATGTTACATAAATTTTACTTAAACAGCGGTTAAGATTTGTTTTACTTACTCAAATAATCTTTTAATGATTCTGTATGAGACTGGTCAAAAGATGCTGAAATATCAAATATCTTCTCTTTTTTTCCTATATGACAATCCCTGCAATCTTGAATTACATCATGTTCTCTCACATTTGCTTTATTAATTTTAGACATTGGATGACATGCAAAACAGTCAGCTCCACAATCAGCCATCTTGTTTGGATCAGCAGAGTGACAATTAATACATGTAAGCATAGGCTTATGTCTTAAATCTTCATTAATAGTCGGCACAAGCTTAGGATGACATGTCAAGCAGTCTCCTGTGCAAGCCAAGATTGATATTGTAAAAAATATTAGTAGTAATAGATATTTCATTTTGAAATTATAACCTCTTTTTCTTTATACTATTTTTACCTGTATTTCACTATCTTTTATATCAAACTCTACATGAGAGCCTTCTATAACACTGCCATCTAGTATAAGCTCTGCCAGTCTATCTTCCACTATCTCGTATAGAGCACGTTTTAGCGGTCTAGCTCCATATACAGGATCAAATCCAGCCTCTGCTATATAAGCCTTTGCTTCACTGCTAAGTGTTAGTTTTATATCTCTCTGCTCAACTTTTTGAGCAATATCTCTAAAGAAGATATCTACAATGTCTACAATCTGCTCTTGACCCAGTGCATTAAATATTACTATATCATCCAAACGATTTAAGAACTCAGGTTTAAATGCCTGCTTTAACTCACTAAGAACCATATTTTGCAGTTCATCAGAGTTTTGATTATTTATAATTTTATCACTAGCTATATTTGATGTTAGGATTATAATTGTATTTGTAAAATCAACTGTCACCCCTTTATTATCAGTAAGTCTGCCATCATCTAAGACTTGCAGAAGTATGTTAAAAACATCTGGATGTGCTTTTTCCACCTCATCAAAAAGCACGACACTATATGGCTTTCTCCTAACTGCTTCTGTTAGTTGTCCACCCTCTTCATAACCAACATACCCAGGAGCTGCACCGACAAGTCTTGAAACTGCATGTTTCTCCATATATTCACTCATATCTATCCTGATAAGAGCCTCCTCTGAGTCAAAGAGAAATTTTGCCAAAGTCTTTGCTGTTTGTGTTTTACCGACTCCTGTCGGACCTAAAAACAGAAAACTTCCAATAGGTGAGTTTGTATCCGACAGACCTGCTTTATTTCTTTTAATAGCCCGAGATACCGCATGGGTTGCTTTTGTCTGACCAACCACATCTTTGTTTAACTCATCTTCAACATTTAAGATTTTATCCTTATCAGCCTGAAGCATTTTATTCACTGGAATCTTTGTCCACCTTGAAACTATAGAAGCTATTGCCTCCTCATCAACACTATTTTTGAGAAGTGTTCCTGCACTTTGAAGACTCTTCCAATTCTCATTTATATTTTTCTCTTCTTCTAAAAGAGCCGGTATCTCTCCATACTCTATCTCTGCTGCACGATTAAAATCTGACGAACTTTTTGCTGTATTAGCCTCTTTTCTTTTTGTCTCAATATCATTCTTAATAGTTGAAATTCTCTCAAACACCTCTTTTTCACTTGTAAACTGAGCCTCTAGATCTCTCACTTTCTCATCAACATCTGCCAACTCTTTTGTTATCTCTACAAGTCGCTTGGTATTTGATGGTGTATCTTCCATCTTAAGTGCTTCTTGCTCTACATGCAACTCTGAACTTTTTATTTTTGCACTGCTCAGCGCATGCGGTTCTGACTCAATTTGCATCTTTAGTTCTGCTGCAGCTTCATCAATAAGGTCTATCGCTTTATCCGGCAAAAATCTATCTGCAATATATCTATCTGATAGCTTAGCAGCTGCGACTAATGCGCTGTCTGTTATCGTAACATTATGGTGAGTCTCTAAACGCTCTTTTATTCCGCGAAGAATTTGCAGAGATTGATTTACCGTCGGCTCGTCAAGATTAATTGGCAAAAATCGTCTTTGAAGTGCTGTATCCTTCTCAAAATATTTTCTATACTCCTTTAGAGTCGTAGCACCTATTGTATGTAGTTCTCCGCGAGCAAGAGCAGGCTTTAGTATATTTGCTGCATCCATACTTCCTTCGCTTGCTCCCGCTCCGACTATAGTGTGGATTTCATCAATAAAAAGTATTATATTACCACTCTGTTTTACCTCTTCTATAACAGCTTTTAATCTATCCTCAAACTCTCCCCTATATTTTGCACCCGCAATTAATGCACTCATATCCAGTGCTACTACTTTTTTATTTTGAAGCGAGGTTGGAACTTTTAAATCACTTATTCTCTGTGCCAGTCCTTCAACCAAGGCTGTTTTACCAACTCCAGGTTCACCTAAGAGCATAGGATTATTTTTAGTTTTACGAATTAAAATCTGCATCATTCGGTTTATCTCTTCATCTCTGCCAATTACAGGAGAGAGATTACCTTCGTGCGCTTGAAGTGTTAAGTCAATTCCATATTTTTCTAAAGACTCTAAGGTCTCATCAGAACTCTGAGAATCTATTTTTGCACCACCGCGAGAACTCTCTATATTTTTAGCAAGTTCTGATATATCTATATACTTCTTAAGTATACTAGAGTATGGTTCATTTTTCAAATTTGCCAATATATATGTATCTACTGCTAAAAATGAATCCCCATTTTTTGTCATTAATCCCGCTCCACTCTCTAGAGTAGAAACAAAATTTTTAGAGAGTCTGATACTATCTTTAGATACAGTAGAAGATTTTGGCAGCTTCTCACTTAAACTTTTTACATCAAGTTCAATGGCAACCTTATCTATATTCATTTTATTAAACATCTGATTCAGCACAGAGTTTGAGTTTGTAAGCAGTGCCCATAAAAAGTGTACCGGCTCCACCTCTTGGTTTTTATTGTGCAGGGCTAATGAAATTGATGACTCTATAGCTTCCGTCATATTATTTGTTAGTTTTTCAAAAATATTATTCATGATTTATTCCTTAAATTGTATTGTTTGATATTATATCAACTTGAGTGTATTGATGTCAAGTATATTTAGTCCATACAATCAACATATAACTTTTAAGTTAGTTACATTATAATTACAAAATTATTATAGGATACTGATATGTCAACAATTATAGAAGCCATTACCAATCGTTCATCAAAGCGGGCATACTTACCAAAACCTGTATCAAAAGATATTCAAGAGAAAATTTTAAATGCTGCTAGTATGACACCTAGCGGAGCTAATATGCAGCCTTGGATTACGTATGCCATTAGTAATCAAGATGTCCTAAAAAACATAGGTGATGCTATAATTGATAAAATGAATAGCGGTGTAGAGAGTGATCAATTTATCCAGTATTACCCTACCAATTGGGTAAATCCATATAAAAAAAGACGTGTAGTAACCGGTGCCGGTCTATACAAACTTATGGATGTAGATAGAAAAGATAATGATACAAGAGTAAAAATGTGGCACGATAACTTCAGATGGTTTGGTGCACAAACAGTCTTTTTTGTTTTTACGGATAAGGCAAATATAGATGGAGCACAAGGCGCCTTACTTGATTGTGGAGCCTATATGCAAAGTATCATGTTGGCTGCTCGAGAGTTTAGCATAGATAGCTGTCCTCAGGGTTCTACCACAGAATTTGGACAAGTTGTAGCAGAAGTATTGGAGGCTCCGGACAATTTAGCACTTCTATACAGTGTTGTTTTAGGTTATGAAGACAAAGATGCAAAGATAAATACTTATCAGCCTAAAAGAGTTGATTTACACGAGAATGTTACCTTTATTGAGTGATAAAACCTTTACTCCTATATCTCTTTAACATCGTCTCATTTCCACTAACCCCGCCACTATGGATGTAGATAAGCTCCTCATCTGTCTGCTCTAATAAACATCTCCAAAGATTTGGTGAATAGAGCAAATCAAACTCAATACCACATTTTAATAACTTTTGTTGTATCTCTAAAAACTCCGGGTATGGTTTTGCAAAATGATATTTTTTTTCTGCTTGTAGAATAATTAAATTATCTGGAATCTCGCAAAGAGCACTCATCTGCTCTTTTAGATAGCTTGCATCACCAACACAGGCGACAGTATATACCTTGTACTCCGGCAAACAAAGAGCTAAAAATAGGGCTGTTGTTCCTGTACCCGAAGGAGTTGCTAAGGACTTGACCTCTAATGTAGAGTTCCGTATTTCATTAGCTAAAACCTCTAAACCCATTTTTGCCTCAACAACCGCTCCGCCTTGGTCAATTACGAAAGTTTTCTCATCCATAGCTAATCTAAGTGTAGATATAAACTCTTTATAAAACTGATGATCTATCTCTACATGTCTCATTCCAAGATTTTTTGCATGAAAAAAATTACCACAGCTCTCATCTTGAACTCTCTTGCCTATGGGTTTGGTATAATAAACAAACTCCCAGTTTTTCTTTTGACACATGCGTGCTATTGCAAGCATTGCATTTGACTGAGTTCCGCCATAAGAGATTATTTTGTTAAGTTTACTCGAGGGGGTTTTTAGTAGAGTGTATAGTTTACGATATTTGTTTCCTGCTAAAAAAGGGTCTACTAAATCATCCCTTTTAACATAAAAAGTTCTTCCCTCTAAACTTATCTTAGAGACTGCAGAAGGTGCCAAAGAGGCATTTCCTTCAAGGTTCATATATTATTTGATTACTGCTTTTTTCTCAAGCTCTTTCATCTTATTTAACATTACAGTTTTAGCTTTTTCAAGTTTCAACCTATTGTTAATAGTAGCCTTTGCTTCTGTAAATTTTGTCTTTTTAGTATTTCTTGATTCTAAATAGATAAGATGATAACCAAATTGAGTCTTTATTGGAGTAGATACAGTTCCAACTTTCATACTAAACGCCTCTTTACTGAATTCAGGAACCATCTCTCTTGGAGAAAATGTTGGAAGCTTTCCACCTTTAGCTCCACTTGGTCCAATTGATTTAGATTTTGCCAATTCAGCAAACTTAGTTGCTAATGCAGAGCCTTTCAATCCTTTTAACTCTTTTCCAAGCTCATTTGCCTCAGCTTCTGTCTTAACTAGGATATGACGGGCATCAGCACTTTTTTCATTAAACTCTTCTTGATTGTTGTCATAATAAGTTTTCATATCTTTATCTGAAACAACTATCTTATCCACTTCTCTCTTCTGCCACACTTGTATTGCTATCTCTTTTTTGATTCTTTTAGCAACCTCTTCATATCTGTTTTTAAAATCTTTTGAGTTTAGTACACCCGTCTTTTTCGCATCATCATATACTAACTCTTTAGCAACTAACTGCTCTAACACCTGCTTTCTAAACTCAGCTTGTTTTTCAACTGGCACTTGATTGAATCTGCCTTGAGTTGCATTCATAAGTTCTCTATCAACATCTTGTTGAGTAATTGTTGTGCCGTTTACACTTACAAGAGTTTGTGCTACTGATATGCTTGATAAAAGAGCCAATGATGTTACTAGTTTTGTTACTGTTTTCATTATGTTTCCTTATTTAGGTGGAAAATTTTAATGATTTAATACTAATGATTATTAAACAAGACGCATTTTGTATATAATTCCCCTTATGAAAAAAGCAACAAAAAAAGAGATTCTAGAGATTCATCAACTCTTCATCGACAGATACAGTGATGCAGTAACAGAACTTGAGTATAAAAATGCATATGAACTGGTTGTGGCAGTAGCTCTCTCCGCTCAGTGCACAGATAAGAGAGTCAACCTAATTACTCCGCTGCTGTTTGAGAAGTACCCTAATCCAGAGGCTCTAGCCCAGGCAGATATTGAGGAGATAAAAACAATTATAAGAAGTTGTTCCTTCTTCAATAATAAAGCACAAAATCTACTTGCTATGGCCAAAAGAGTCGTAGAGGTCTATAGTGGTGAGATTCCTATGAATCAAAAAGATTTAGTGACATTAGGCGGAGTTGGACAAAAGACGGCAAATGTAGTGATGATTGAGTATACTGGGGCAAACCTTATGGCTGTTGACACACATGTCTTTCGTGTTTCACATAGACTTGGACTAAGCGATGATACAACAGCTCTTAAAACAGAAGCGACACTTGTTAAAAAATTTAAAAACAACCTGCATGCGCTTCATCAGGGAATGGTTCTATTTGGGCGTTATATCTGCAAGGCAAAAAACCCTGTATGTCATGAGTGTTTCTTAACTGAATATTGTAAAACTAAAGAGAGCTTCAAAGTTTAAAGAGAAAGTGGATTAATTCTTGCTTTGCATCTCTTATGATTAAATACCTATTACTTATTTCAGCACTGTTTCTATTCTCTGCATGTGCTAATAAACATGGAATTTCGGCAAAATATTATAGTGACTGCAAAGAGTATTATGACCTTCAGGGATACTATCATAAAGATTGTGGCAAAGATGATATTATCACATACAAAAGTATAGGTGAAAAGACCAACGAGGCTATTGATTATATCAAGGGTACAAAAAAGAAGAAGAAGCCAAGAGGCAATGTCTGGTAAAAGATATTCATTATTCCCGTAAAAGAAAGTAATTCCTTTTACTCCGTTTGCCTAGAAGTATGAAGCAAGATTACTTAACTATAGAAATGAAAATTACAAAATAATTCTAGGCGGTTTTTTGAAGATTGGCTAATGCCAATTGAAATAAACCAACAACGAAAGATGAAGTAAGTTTATTTTATAGCGATGAAGGTTGCAAAGTTTGCCCATCGAAACACTACTTCGCAGTGTGAAAACCCACAATTTTTAGCCATTTTAATATTTTCATCTTCGCTATACGGCACCAGTACATTCTCTAGGGCCTCTCTTTTTTGCATAATCTCATACTCGGAATAACCCTGCTCTTTTTTAAAGTCGTAATACAACTCAATTAACTCTTTGTTTAGTTTTGGTTGATGACTTATAAGCTTTTCACTAAATATAAATATTCCATCTCTCTTTAAAGAGTTAGCTATTTTTTTTACCAGCTCTTCTCTAAGGAGCGGACGAATAAACTGCAAGGTATAATTACTTACAAACAGGTCTGCCTCTTTATAGTCATACTCCAATATATCTGCATTTAGAAGCTCTATTCCTGCTCCATAAGCTTCACATTTTCTTCTAGCTTGTTGTAACATCGCTTCTGAGTTATCAAGCCCTATTAGAGTTGCTTCACTCTTTAGCTTTCTACTTATATTTAAGAGCAGTGATGCGGTTGAACAACCTAAATCGTAAGCAATACCACCATCTGCTAACTGCTTTAGGGCAAAAAACTCTGTGACTCTCTGCGACTCTTTATAAAAGGGTACACTTCTCTCGAGCATATCATCAAAGACTGCTGCGACCTCTTCATCAAATTCAAACTGTTTCTTCATAGGTTTTGTAAATACTTTATCATTCATATTGATATGTTACCAAAATTCTTATGATACAATAATGAATAGAGGTGCATCTACATGAATTTCAACACGTCGACTATAATGATGATTTTTTTTATTACTGCTCTTATTATTGGTGTTTGGAAGATTTATGCTTTTTTGCCAAGTAGGCGACTTAAGGATGATGATACTACCAAAGAGTCTCAGGCGGAGTTAATATCTATAATGCTTAGAATCATAAAAAGCAGTGATAAGGAACTAAGCCCTCAAGAACTTTTTAAAAGAGTATGTGATGATAAAGATTTTGATAAACAACACTACTGGATATTTAATCAAAACAGACTAAATCAACTTTTAAACAGCTACTATCTAAAATATCCACCTGCACAAAGCATTGCGGATATTTATAAAAGCATAAAGTAGTTTAGTTTCTACTCATAGCGTTTAAATCAGCATAAGCTTCTTCAACTCTGGCTATGAGAGTTTTTTGTCCATTTCGCAACCATTTTCTTGGGTCATAATAGCTCTTATTTGGCTTGTCTTCTCCATCCGGATTTCCAATTTGACCTTGAAGATAATCTCTGTTTTTTTCATAATACTCTTTTACACCAATCCACGTTGCCCACTGAGTATCCGTATCGATATTCATTTTAATAACGCCATAGCTGATAGCTTCACTTATTTCACTAGGCTGTGAACCTGATCCGCCATGAAAAACAAAGTTCACCGGCTTCTCGCCTGTATTAAATCTCTCTTGAATATATTTTTGAGAGTTATCTAAAATTTTTGGGGTAAGAGTGACGTTACCCGGCTTATATACACCATGAACATTGCCAAATGATGCAGCAATAGTAAAATGCGGAGAGACTTCACTTAACTCTTCATATGCATAAGCTACATCTTCAGGTTGAGTATAAAGTAGTGAATTATCAATATTTGTATTGTCAACACCATCCTCCTCTCCACCTGTTACACCAAGCTCTATCTCTATACTCATACCTATTTTGCTCATTCTTTTTAGGTAGTTTTTACAAATAGCAACATTCTCCTCTAAGCTCTCTTGTGATAAATCTAACATGTGAGAAGAGTATAGAGGTTTACCATGCGTATTAAAGTAATCCTCACCAGCCTCAAGAAGGGCATCTATCCAAGGCAGCAATTTTTTAGAAGCATGGTCTGTATGAAGTATTACAGGCACGCCATAACTCTCAGCCATCATATGCACATGAATTGCACCTGAGACTGCACCAACAGTTGCTGCTTTTTCATTTTCATTGCTCAAACCCTTTCCTGCATAGTATGATGCTCCGCCATTACTAAACTGAATTATTAGCGGAGATTTTACCTTTGCCGCCGCTTCTAATATTGCATTTATGGAATCTGTTCCTACTACATTTACTGCAGGAATAGCAAAGCCTGTCTCTTTTGCATGCTGATAAACTTTTTGCACATCATCACCAAACAGTACCCCTGGTTTTACAATATCTAAAATACCCATTATTAAACTCTTTTTGTAAATTATTTCTGTAATTATATTATAGGCTTCATTTAAAATAACTTTTATAAAAACTTTATTATGATAAAATATTAAAAAAATAATCAGGAATTCCAATTGAGACTAACAGTAGATGAGTATTGCAAACACTTTAAAATGTCCAAAGAGATGATTCATTCAAAAATAAAGGCAAAACGCTTAAACTATATTATCGAAAACGGAGAAACATTTGTTATTGTGACAAGAAGCTCTCTAGAGAAAAATAAAAGAGACGAAATTAATGAAGAAAAAAAGATTACAACACAGACACAAAGCCAAATAATAAGACCAAAAACAACAGTGGCAACTGTTTTAGCACTATATCAAAAAGAGAACAACTTCCTTAAAGAAAAAATTGTCCAGTTAGAGACTAAAATAGATAAACTAATTGACGACAAAGAGCAGATGCTTCGTGATGAGAGAGATAAAATAGAAGAAGTTTATAGCTCTAAAGATCAACAGCTAAAAAATATCTTAGAACTTATAAACAATAAAATATCACTAGAGAAAGAACAGACAAGAGTCCATGAAATAGAGAGTTTTAAGTATAACAGTGAGTCAGAGATAGTCTATGATTCACAAATAGTAGAGTTAAAAGATTACCTTAAATCATTGGGCATAAAAGCCTCTAAAAGAAGGTCTATTAAAAATAGGTTCTTAGATGTTTATGACAGTGATATAAGAATAATTAATCAAAATGGAAAATTATATTTAGACTTTTCAAAATATGATTATAGTGACTTACTTGCTTAGTAAAACATTAGAAACAAAAAATATCAGCTCTGCCATAGGTAAGCTTGCTACTGAGAATGAGCTCTCAATAGCAAACCTGAGTTTTAAACTAAAGGGTGTGAACACCTATATAAAAACAACTGCTGATGACGACTTCAAACTATATAAAGATGACCCGCTAAACTACTATAATGATTCCGACAAAGTCATCAATGAACGTGTAGAGTTTCAACAACTATACATAATAACAATAATAGATGATGCTAAGTCTATTATCAAACTAAAATATGATGTTAACTATTCAGAGAACAATATTGAGCCCTATATTATTTTACATCCGGATTCAGAGATTCCATATAAAAAGTATAAGCCCAAAGAGATATATATGCTTCTACTAAGAGAGCTAAACAGCATAAAAGCCAAAAACGGTATATTAACGCTTATCTTTGACGAAAAAATGAAAGAGAAACTAAAAGCATTTACAAAATATCTATACAAGGGAAAGTTCACTAAAAAAGTAAAAATTCCACTTTTTAGCGGAATAGTGCCTAAGGTTGCCAGAAACAGTCAACTGATTATGTATTTTTTAAAGAAAGAATCAAAGTATCAGGTCATTGAGGTTGAAGAGGGTGAGCTGTTGGTTAAGTTTATAAAACCTCTCTTTGGAAAAAACGGTTTAGATGCTTTTGGAAAAATAGTCGACAATAGTTACTCGAGCAACCAGGATGATTTAGAGTGTTATGTGGATAAAAAAACTATTCAGATAGTAGAAGATAATGAGAAGAAGCTATACAGAAGTAAGATAAAAGGGTATGTTCATTTTAGTAAAGATAATTTTTACATAGATAACAGACTAAAGATGAAACAGCTCTCTCGTATTCAAGAGAGTGTTTCAAAAGACGAAGCCAACAAAATAGAAGTCGTCATCGCTCAACAAGACTCTTCACTAGATAGTCTGGGAGAGGGTGTAGAGCTGATATCCGAAACTATTCATATAACAGGGCATATTGGTGCTAAATCAACACTAAAAGCTGTTAACCTTACCATTGATGGTGCGACGCATCAAGACTCACTGCAAGAGTCCAAATTTGCCGAGATAAATAGGCATAAAGGCAAACTAAGATGTAACAGTGCTAAAATAAAACTGCTCGAAGGTGGAGAGGTTCACGCAACTAATGTTGATATTGAAAACTCCCTTGGCGGTACTATATATGCTGAGAATGTAACCTTAGGACATGTTAAAAACAACCTGAAAGTTTATGCATCAAACAGTATCACTATTCAGCGGGTCAGTGGCGAAGACAACCTATTTATGATTAATTATGAAAAGATACCCACCTTGAATAGTAGATTCAACTTCATTAGCAAAGAGATAGAAGAGTTGAAATATAAATTAGAGGGTGCCTTAAAACACTCTGCAGAACAAGTTCCTATTTTAAAAGATAAAATTAAAGACCTAGTCGCAAAGCAAAACAAAATTATAAATGCTGTCAAAAGTGCAAAAATCACTATTAAAGAAGCATTAAGAGGACTCAATACTATTACCTTTACAATAGACGAAGATCATGAACTGACATTTAAAACAGATGCCAGGACCTATAAGCCATTTTATTTAGTAGAGTCCGATAACTCCATTACACTCCACCCAACAGATAAAAAAATCTCTATAGAAGATTAACAAACCCACTCCCTTACTCTTTTTTTAATAAAACAATTTTTTTAAATTTTTTCATAAAAAAGGGTTTTTTTATCTAAACTTAACACGAAAAACCGTGTATTTAATAGTCTTTAATATATATTATATTATATTATAAGTGTTAAATACACTATAATATTTATTAAATAATAGTTTATATGTATATTATTATATAATAAATGTATATTTAAGTATTTATCTCGTATAATTTTTTCATGCAAATTAATGATCTATTTAATATTCTTCATAACTCATTAGAGTCCCAAAATAATGGAAAAAAAATATCCCTCAAAGATATGGCTGATTCACTTGGGATTGCTATGCGTACATATCAGGACTGGAAGCTTGGACGAGCAAAACCACAAGCTGCATCAACAGTAATGAGAATGTTAGGTCAATTAGAAGATGAAGAGATTATTAGGGCTGTAAGAAAAATCAACAAGCTTGAGGATTAAATTGATGAGTGCACTAACAAAGCAAGAGAGAGATGGTTTAGAAGATGTATTTTTATCTATACACACCAATGGTGGTAAGTATAAAAAATTAAAAGAGTTATCGTCTTTAATTATAGCAAGCGATATTAGTACGGCACTGTCAAAACTACTAAAACGTGCAAGCTTCGGCATAAAAAAAAGGAAAACATCACAATTTTTATCATATTTTGATAAAAAGAAGAAAAATTTAAGCAAATAAACTATAAAGTGTCTATAGCTGAATTACTTGACAGTAAATTTTTATTTCACAGTCATAGTAGTTTCGGAAAATCTTTATAAATTCAAGGGTAGATTTATGAATAAAGCTCAATTCGTTGAACTAGTACAGGCAAGTGGGAATTACAAAACTAAAGTTGAAGCTGAAGCAGCTATCAAAGCATTTACAGAGGCTGTAACATCAGCTTTAGTAAAAAAAGAAGACGTATCTCTTGTAGGATTTGGAAGCTTTAGCGCTACACTTCAAAAAGGTAAAAGCGGTAAAGTTCCTGGTACTAACAAGACTTATACTACTCAGGATAAAATGGTTCCTAAGTTCAAAGCTGGAAAAGGTCTTAAAGACCGCGTTGCAGCCGGTAAATAAAACCTTAAATCTGTCGTAAATTTTTTACGACAGATCCTCTAACCGATAGAGTATCCTCTGCTTTATCATTAGTTAAACTCAATAGACAATTTTGCCTTCATGTAATTTACTATTCTTAAACTAAAACCTATTTTTAAACAATCTATCTAATTTATTTGCTATAATTACCGGATGAAAACGAAAAAAGTCTGGTCTGTGCTATTACTAATTGCTATGAGTTTCTCATTTTTACATGACTATGCCTTCAATCTATTGGATAATCATCAGCACTCTGTACAGAAATACATAAGTGAGCTTTCAGCTCCTACTTCAAATGTAGCCATTGATATAGACAATATACATTTTGAATTCCATATGAGCTATATAATTCCTGCGAAATTAATCTCTCTTCAAACAGTAGAGGGGGAAGATACTCTATTCATATACAATAACGTGTTGCGCTCATGGAAATACTTTAACTTTTTTAAACCTCCAATCGTATAAATAACCTCTTTATAAATAATACAATCTAGAATAAACAATACAGTATAGATAGCTACATGTATGAAAATTCAATTTAATACATAGCTATGTAAAAAAGGTTATTATGAAAATATATATTTTACTGGCAATTCCATTTATGGCTTTTGCTTCAACAGTTAATTTGAACGAGATATTGCAAAAACTAAAATACGAACACCCAATGGCAAAATCTATTCAAGCCTATGAGTATGCCTATAGCGCAGAGAATAAAGCAAAATCATCCAATAAAGCACTGGAGTTATCGACACAAGCTGCTAATGCTAAACCAGATCTAGGCGGATCTAAATACGAATACAGTATTAAGATTCAACAGGAGATTATTAACCCAAGCGTTAAGAGGAGTATATTAAAATCTACTGCTTATAAAAATGATGCAGAGATATTGAAATTAAAACATGATTTTTTAATTTTAGAGAATGATGTACGCCTTCTTTATCATATTAACTGTTTAGACCAAAGAATTATTGAGCAGTACAAGACATCTTATCTTGCTTTTAAGAACTTATATATAAAAAAAGAAAAAGCATATAAGTATGGAGAGATATCCAAGAAAGAGCTAATACAGCTACAAATAGAGTTGGATCGGCTTCAGAGTGAATATAAACATTATGAGAGTGAAGAGAAAACTTCTCGTGACAATCTACAATCTAAGGTACTTTTACCATATTTCGAAGAAAAGACACTCTCATGCACAGACACCTATGCAGTTACAGATGAGTTACTTTTAAATAATCCTAAAGAGTCGTTGCAAGAGCAGTCGCTAAATAAAAAGATTCAGAGTGTAAAAAACGACTTCAATAGATATAACACGCTTTTTGACTCCTTTACACTCTCAGCATCATATGATGATGAGATAGGTGCGAAAAGATATATTCTAGGTCTATCGGTTCCATTAAACTTCACAACTTCACTCAGCAGAGAAAATCGAGCAGTAGCCCTACACAAGAGAACTGCTTTTGAATACGAAAAAGAGGCTTTAAGACTAGAGAGAGCTTCTAAAATCAAACTCTTAAAAAAACAACTACTACAAAATTCTCAAGATATAAGGCTGGTCACATCTATGTTAAAAAAATATGAAGATGAGTTAATGCCCCTTATTGAAAAAGGGTACCACTTAGGCGAGAACTCGGCAATTGAGTATCTATTAAGCCAACGTGAAATGTGGAAATATAAGAAAGATCTAATTCAACACTACAAAAACTACTACAAGACACTATTTGAACTATATAGTGTTTTAGAGATAAAGGATTCATTATGAAAAAATTCATACTATTACAACTACTCTTAAGTGTGTCACTTTTAGCAGACATCACATTAACTGCAGAAGAAGAAAAAAACTGGCAAATAAAAACAGTTATGGGCAGAGAGGTTTCTCATATACCTTTAGGTGAGTATGTAACTACAGTAGCTATGCCACCAAAACTTTTACATACTCTATCTCTTCCTTACGAGGCTCAAATTATACAACTACACAAAGTGAATTTTGAAAAGGTAGATAAAGGGGAGTCTTTAGCTATATTAACGGCAACGAAGTGGATTGAAGCACAAAGAAAAGCGATTGCAGACACTATAGAGCTGATGCACCATAAACATCTAACTGAACACAAGGCAAAACTTTGTAAAGAGGAGATTATTGCTCAAAAAGAGTGTCTTATTGCAAATGCCGAATTAAAAACGGACAGAATAAAACTCTCCGCATCTAAAACACTGCTTAAAGCTTACGGAGCCAGTGAGAGCATGATGCAAAAACTCTATAAAGAGTTGGTAATCTTTCCAAATTTAGAACTACTATCCCCCGTCAAAGGAACTCTTCTTCAAGTTAATATACAGCCGGGAAAAAGTGTATCCCCATCAAGTGCCCTTTTTGTTATAAAGGTTGACGGAGATGATTGGTTAGAGAGTAATCTGCCGCAGAATATTGCAAGCAGGCTAAGTTCTTCTCAAGAGGTTATTTTTACAATAAATGGCAAGGATATATCATCCAAGGTACTAGATATATCGCCTGTAATAAACCCTCATAATCAGACCAGATACGTTCGTTTTTCTTTGCCTGAAAAGTCAAAACTCTTAGCTGGGCTAAGAACTAAGGCTAAGATCAGGGTTAAAGGAAAAGCTATTATTATAAATAAAAAAGCTGTGGTACAAGATGGCAGCCGCAGCATAGTATTTATTAAAAAAGGAGCTAGATACAGAGCAGTTGAAGTAAATGTACTTGCTGAAAATGCAAAATCATCCTATCTAGCTTATAATAGAGCCTTAAAGGGATCCATAGTTATAAGTTCAACAAGTGTCTTTCAAAATATACTTAAAGAGGCTAAGTAATGGGTAAACTAATCTCCTTTAGCCTATCACAAAGACTTTTTATCTCCCTATTGGCTCTTATTATATTAGGCTTTGGTATTAAATCATATAACAGCCTTCCTGTTGATGCTTTTCCTGATATATCGCCTACACAGGTAAAGATTATAATGAAATCAAGTGGTATGATACCTGATGAAGTGGAGTCACGTATTGTTATTCCTGTGGAGATGGAGATGCTTGGAATTCCGCACCAAACTATCATGCGTTCCACCTCCAAATATGGTATATGTGATATCTCCATCGACTTTGAAGAGGGAACAGATATATACTGGGCTCGACAGCAGGTAAATGAACGCTTAAGTGCAATCAGCGATGAATTACCCGGAAATCTAGAGGGAGGGCTTGCACCTATTAGTACACCTCTGAGTGAGATTTTAATGTTTACTATAGAGTCTGACACTCTTACTCTTACAGAAAAACGCTCTCTCTTAGATTGGATTATAGCACCAAAAATTCGTTCAATTTCCGGTGTTGCTGAAGTTAATGCCCTTGGCGGCAAGGTAAAAACATATGAAGTAACCCCAAATATTGAAGCTATGCATACATATGGAATTACTTTAAATCAAATAACAGCTGCCTTACAAAATAATAATCTAAATGATGGTGCAGGACGTGTAACTCAAGGAGTTGAAAGCATTCTTGTTCGTAGCACTGGTAGAATTAATAATATCAAAGATATTGGTCAACTAAGTGTTTCGGTGATTAATGGCAAGGTTATTAATATTAATGATGTTGCTACAGTACATGTCGGTTATCTGACACGTGCCGGATTCTCTTCAAAAAATGGAGAAGGTGAATCTGTTCAAGGCTTAGTGCTGGGATTAAAAGGAAGTAATACATCAAGTGTGTTAAAACAGGTCAAAGATGAACTCTTAAAAATAGAAGATATGCTTCCTAAGGGAACTAAAGTTGATATATTTTACGATCGTTCCTCTCTAGTAAATCTTGCAACAGATAGCGTCAAAGAGTCACTGATAGAGGCAGGTATACTTATTATTATTGTACTTTTATTAATGCTAGGGAGTTTTGCTTCTGCTATTAGTGTTGTACTTATTTTACCCTTTGCTCTACTGATGAGTTTTATAGCGATGGACTATTTCGAACTTAGTGCCAATCTTATGAGTTTGGGTGGACTAGCCATTGCTATAGGAATATTAGTTGATTCTGCCGTTGTTATGGTTGAACATATTACATCAGAACTTAGTAATGCAAAATATAAAAATCAGACTAAATTACAAATAATCAACAAGGCGGCAGTTGAGATGGCACCATCTATCGTTACAGGTGTTCTTATCATCATAATTGTCTTTATGCCACTGTTAACTCTTGAGGGATTAGAGGGCAAACTATTTAAACCGGTAGCACTGAGTATTGTTTTTGCTCTTTTTAGTTCACTTATATTGGCACTTACACTTATTCCTGTGCTAAGTTCATATATTATGAAAATAGGTCCAGATAAGGAGTCCTGGTTAATACGAAATTTATTGAAGCTATATGCGCCATCTCTTGATTTTGCCATCAAACACTCAACGACAGTATTTATGACGGTTATACTACTATTTGGAGCTTCACTCTACCTCGCTTCAAAAACGGGCAAGACCTTTATGCCTACTATGGATGAGGGGACTATGATTGCTATGATAGAGTCGCTACCCTCTATCAGTCTTGAAGAGAGTGTCGATTTAAATAAAAAGATCCAGACTAAACTTATGGCGGATATACCCGAAATTAAAGCAATAATTGCACGTACCGGCACCGATGAACTAGGACTTGACCCGATGAGTCTAAACGATACAGATACATTTTTTATACTAAAACCAGTAGAGGAGTGGCGAGTTCACTCAAAAGAGTGGGTAAAGAATCAGATTAGAGCCTCTCTTGATAGCTTAGTTGGAATAGAGTATGTCTTTACCCAGCCCATAGAGATGCGTGTGTCAGAGATGTTAACCGGGGTGCGTGGAGATCTCGCCATAGATATTTTTGGCAGTGACCATAACGAACTAGAACGCATTGCACAGAAGATAAAAGATATTCTTGAGCAGATTCCCGGAAATAGCGATGTATATAAAAAAAGTAATGAGGGAATTGCCTACTTCGAACTTAAATTTAATCATCAGGAGTTAGGATATTATGGATTGACTGAGCGTGACATTGCTACTTTTATGAAAACTATGATTACAGGGGTAAAAGTTGGTATTGTCCAAGAGGGTATGCGCAGAATAAACTTGATGGTCAAGGGTGATGATGTTCTAAACAACTCACTTCACTCACTTAAAAAACTCTATTATATTTTACCAGATGGCAGAAGTGTCCCGCTTATCAACTTTGTAACATTTAAAGAGACTACCGGATCTGTGCAGATAGAGCATGAAAACGGTTATCGCAAAACTGTTGTACAGAGTAATGTAGAGGGACGTGATTTAGTCAGTTTCGTTGAGCAAGCAAAAAAACAAATTGAGAAAAAAGTCAAACTTCCTGCCGGTTATTATGTGACCTATGGAGGGGAGTTTGAAAATCAGCAGCGTGCTGCTAATAAACTGATGATAATAGTCCCAATCGCACTTTTTTTAATCTTTATTCTTCTGTTTATCTCATTTAACTCATTAACACAGGCTGCTCTTGTATTAATAAATGTGCCTTTAGCTCTTATTGGAGGTTTTGCCGGACTATACTTTAGCGGTGAGTACCTTTCAGTTCCAGCCTCAGTCGGATTTATTGCACTGCTTGGTATTGCCGTACTGAACGGAGTTGTCTTAGTAAACTATTTTAACTATCTGGTTAAAAATGGTTACAAGACCCTAAATGCTGTACGCGAAGGTTCCATAAAAAGGTTTCGCCCAGTTTTAATGACGGCAACAATCGCTGCACTTGGTCTTATACCTCTGCTTTTTGCTACGGGACCTGGCTCTGAAATTCAAAAACCGCTTGCAATTGTAGTTATTAACGGTTTAATCAGCTCAACTCTGCTGACCTTAATCATACTTCCCTTGTTATATTTGAAGTTTACTAAACAAAAGTAGCTAAAATTCAAGGCTCCTGCACTTTTAGTGCAGAGCTTATAAAGAGCATAGTTGTATTTATAGTTCTTAAAATATCAATTTATCAATAAAAGCTATGTACAAAACTATATATTTTATTAAAAATAGGTACAATACCGTTATTATATCTATTGGAGAAAAAATGAGAAAAATCATACTAACACTGCTAGTGTTGCTATCAGTTAATTTAAGTGCTCAGAGTAAAAATCCGCACGTTGTTTTGGAAACGACTCAGGGAGTAATTGAGTTAGAGCTATTTCCGGATGTAGCACCTTTAGCCGTAGAAAACTTCATGACACACATAAAAAACGGCTACTATAATGGAATAATATTTCACCGTATTATCAAGAACTTTATGATTCAAGGTGGTGATCCAAGTGGCACAGGTAGAGGTGGTGAAAGTATATGGAATAAGCCCTTTAAAGATGAGTTTAAAGATAGACTCTTTTCACATGCGGGAATACTTGCCATGGCAAATAGCGGACCATATACAAATGGCAGCCAGTTTTTTATAACAACCGTTCCTACTCCATGGTTAAATGGAAAACATACAATATTCGGAGAAGTAGTAGCATCATCTATGAGCAGTGTTAAGAAATTAGAGAATGTTGCTACAACAGGAAGAAGAGCTGGGGACAGACCACTTGAAAAACAAGAGATAATAAAAGCATATATCAAAAAATAAAGCCACTTAAAATGTATAACAAAAGGTAGTTAATGGAATTCCAAACAATGAATAAACTTGAAAAGGAAGCACTTAAAAAGAGTGGTTCTGATTTTATTAGACTAGGTTTTTCTCTATTCTTTATGATAGGAGTTCTAACATTTAGTTTTGTAAGTAATGGTGGTGTATCCAACAACCTGTTTCTTGCTGTTGCAGCACTTATCGGTGCATATATGGCAATGAACATTGGTGCTAACGATGTTGCAAACAATGTTGGTCCAGCCGTTGGTTCAAAAGCACTTACACTTACAACTGCTATAATTATAGCTGCTACATTTGAAGCAGCCGGCGCTCTTATTGCAGGTGGTGAAGTTGTTAAGACTATTAAAAAAGGTATTATTGATATTTCAGCTTTTGGCGGGAATGCCGATCCTTTCGTTTGGGCAATGATGGCGGCTCTGCTCTCTGCTGCACTATGGCTTAATTTTGCAACAATGATGCGCACACCTGTTTCTACTACACACTCTATTGTTGGTGGTGTTATGGGTGCAGGGATTGCCGCTGCAGGATTTAGTATTGTTAACTGGACGACTATGGGTAAAATAGTAGCTTCATGGGTGATTTCCCCTATTCTAGGTGCTGTTATTGCTGCTGCCTTCCTCTTTTGTATTAAAAAATCTATAATCTTTAAAGATGATAAAGTTAAGGCTGCCAAGGCTTATGTGCCTGTTTTTGTCGCCATTATGTCTTGGGCTTTTGTAACTTATATAATACTCAAGGGATTTAAAAAAGTATGGCCGCAAGTTGTTGAAACACTTAATATGCTGCCATTAATATCTATGCAAATCACTAAAAAACCAAGCTTTAGCATTGCATTAACGCTTGGTCTGATAGCAGCTGTCATAGTTTATGCATTTGTATATGCAAGAGTTAACTCTAAAACAAAGAGTCTTGAAAACTCTAAAGAGTCGGTTAATGCACTTTTTACAATTCCGCTTATATTTTCAGCAGCTCTGCTTAGTTTTGCACATGGAGCAAACGATGTTGCAAATGCTATAGGACCATTAGCTGCAATTAATGATGCAGTTGTAAGTGGTGGAGTATCATCTAAGGCTCCTATTCCTCTATGGGTCATGGGTGTTGGAGCATTGGGTATTGCTCTTGGTCTTTCACTCTACGGTCCAAAGCTTATTAAAACTGTAGGTAGTGAGATTACAGAGTTAAATCAAATAAGGGCATTCTCTATTGCCATGGCAGCCTCAATTACTGTTATTATAGCCTCACAACTCGGACTTCCTGTTAGCTCAACCCATATTGCTATCGGTGGTGTATTTGGTGTAGGATTCTTAAGAGAGTGGCTTAATATAGAGGATGATACACATACCATTGAAGATGATAAACTTATTATTCATGATGAGAAAGAGAATCAAGATGCATACGCATCCGAGCTTAAAACATTAGAAGAAAAAGCTGAAAAAACACAAGATGATTATGATAGAATAGTTGCGCTATATAAACTAATTGCGAATGAAAAAAAGATTATCAAAGCTACTAAGAAAGATATCAAAAGAATAAAAAAAGTTCAATATGTAAAAAGAGATGCAATCAAAAAAATTGTTGTTGCCTGGGTAGTTACCGTTCCTGCAGCGGCAATACTTGCCGGAGCACTATTTTTTATGATTAAAAGCATAATGGTTTAGTGCCGTATCTGCAAATATTTTCCAACTATAGCAAATATTGCTATAAAACTATTAAATATGTAAAGAGAATGGCTTCAGATGAGAGATAAGATTAAAAAATATATAAAAGAGATAGCTCTCTTTTTTCTGGTAATGACTATTTTTGCCAATGCTATAAGTTTATATAGAAGTAGTGATTTAAATAAAGAGTCACTGCAGCTAGAAAATATTACACTTATCAACAATCTTTCATATACTCTCAAAAAAGACAGACCCACTCTTATACATTTTTGGGCTACCTGGTGCCCTATATGTAAAGCTGAGGCTTCTAACATTCAGACAATCTCTGAGCACTTTGAGGTCTTAACAATTGCACTTAACTCAGGTAGTGACAGCGAGCTGATGGAGTATCTTCAAAGTCGTGATTTAAACTTTAATGTTATTAATGACAAGAGTGGCTCAATAAGCCAAAAATATGGAGTTTCAGTCTTTCCGACCACTATTATTTATGATAAAAATGCAGATGTAGTATTTAGTGATGTTGGATACACAAGCACCTTTGGTTTATGGCTTAGAATGTGGTGGGCCGACATTTAAACCGCTACTGCTTATGAGCCGAAACCACCAAGAAGTTCATGAGAGACATCCTCAACATCACTCTGCTTATGTTCTGAGAAGAATGTAGCCAAATCATCTATCTCTTTATCACTAAGCTTTAAGGCAAACTGCACCATCATCTCTTGTGTTTGTGAACTAACCTTTCCTTTTCTGAAATATCTCAATTTATTTATCAAATAACTCTTTTTTTTGCCTGCTAAACGCGGATTTACTCCCCCACCCTCTGCTGATGCTCCATGGCAACCATTGCAGCCTTTAGAGAAAAAGATCATCTCACCACGATTATATTTTGCACCACCGGCAAAAAGAGAGGATGTTGTCAAAAAAACAAGTAAAATAAATCTAATATTTATGAGTCTCATTGTACAATTATAGCATGTACTTTGAATTTGAACATCCCGCTATTTTTATTTTACTACTATCTATCATATGCATATACCTGTGCCCCTTTAGCCCGCCAAGAAATTACTTTGTGCATCTACAGCTATTTACTAAATTTACTCGTTGGCTAAATAGAGACAAACTCCTGTTCTCGATTATAGTCACCTCTATAATAACAGCACTTGCTTCACCTATAACTTATGAGCAAAAATCACCAAGCCATAGAAAAGGAAGAGATTTAGTCATAATCTTAGATAGCAGCGGTTCAATGGCTGAGAGTGGCTACAATAATGAAAAATTAAAAAACAGAAAATTTGATGAAGTTCGGAAAATATTAAATAATTTCATCCTCAATCGTTTTGATGATAATCTCGGTGTTGTAGTATTTGGAACATTCGCTTTTGCAACCGCGCCACTTACCTATGACAGAAAAAGCTTAAATTATGTCTTAGAGTTTCTCGATGTAGGTATAGCCGGTGACAATACTGCTATTGGTGATGGCTTAGCGCAGGGTATTAGAGTTCTAGAGCATGGAACTGCTGCAAAAAAAGTGATGGTACTCCTTAGTGACGGTTACCAAAACAGCGGAGAGTTTTCGGTTAAAGATGCGGTACTTATAGCTAAAAAGAAAAAGATAAAAATATATACAATAGGTATAGGTCAAAGCAGTGAATTTGACAAAGATCTATTAAACAAAATTGCTAAGGATTCTAATGGAGTATTTTTTCAGGCAAAAAACTCAGATGAATTAAAAGATGTTTATGATGAGATTGACTCACTTGAACCTAGCCCTATACGTTCAGAGCACTTTCTAAACAAGAATCTGCTTTTTGACATTCCTCTATTTATAGCCATAGCACTTCTTATCTACATCTTAGTAAAACGCAAAAGGAGATTAGTATGACACTGCTGAATCCTTGGGCAATAGCACTTCTAATACCTATCTTCTTTCTTTTTAAAGAGTTACTGCTGTTTAAAAAAATACCTGATGCTGGTTTTTCTAACAGCAATATAGCTTACACAAAACAGAATAAAATGCTTGCGATAGTTTTAATTTTTCTAATTATCGCACTTAGTCGTCCAGCCCTTGAAAATGAGTTGTCAAAACAGAAGTTTGATGCTAATGAGTATATAGTAGCTATTGATGCCTCATACTCAATGAGCGCAGATGATTTAAAGCCCTCACGATACGAAGCTGCAAAAAAAAGTATTATCTCTTTACTCAATATTGATGCTAAAAATAGATATTCGATATTCGCATTTACTACCAGTCCGCTGCTTATCTGTCCGCCGACTACAGATACAGCTATAGCGATAAATGCTCTTAACTCATTAACACCAAAATATATAATGACAAAAGGAACTTCTTTAGCTTTACTTTTAAAGGCTATCTCAAAACTAAATCAGGATAAAAAAAATCTAATTATTTTTACTGATGGTGGAGATGAAAAAGATATCAAAAAACTTTTAACTATTGCAAAAAAATCAGCAATATCGATTAATATAGTAGCTGTCTCGTCAGAAAAAGGAACAACTCTTAAACATAATAATACACAAATTAAAGATGAAAACAACCACTTGGTTATATCAAGAATAAACCCAATCTTAAAAGATCTTGCGCACTTAAGTGGTGGATTTTACTACGAACTTAATAGTGTGAAGGAAGGTTTAAGTAGTAAAATATATGAAAGACTATTAGAGGAGCAAAATAGTAATAAAAAAATACAAACTGATGTAATCAGCTACAAAGAGCTATACTATTACCCTCTACTTTTAGCATTTATTACTCTAATAGCAGCGCTTACAAAAATACAAAAGTATATTCCTCTTTTATCTCTACTTTTAATTACTACTCCCAACTTCACATCTTATGCTTCAGTATTTGATTTCTACTACCTAAAAGAGGCAAAAAGTGCCTATAGTAAAAAAGAGTATTTAAAAGCAGCAGATTACTTTTCTAAAGCATCGCCCTCTCAATCAAGCTATTTAAACATTGCAAACTCTTATTATAAAGCAAAAAACTACCAGATGGCTATGCGTTATTATGCTCAAATCTCATCAGCAAACCCAAAACTCAAACAGACGATTTTTTATAATATGGGAAACTGTGCTGTGAAACTAAAACGATATGAGAGAGCAAAAAACTACTATCAAAAAGCTCTAGCTCTTGGAGATGACAAAGATGCCAATGCAAACCTTGAAACACTTTACAAATTGCGTATCAAGCATAAAATAGATATAGCAGATATGCTGCCTAAGCCTAATGCAAAAGAGAAAAAGAGCAGTTCCAAAAAAGGCGAAAAACAAAAAGGTGATGAAAATAAAAATGAGAAAAAAGATGAAACAGAGCAGAGCAGCTCAAACTCGAATCGAAAAGCATCCCTAAAGACTCAGGGTGCAGGTGCAAACAAAAAATCTAAAAAACAAAAAGACAAAACATCTAAAAAAGCACCCTCAGCCAGTCAATATAAACTGGGATACAAAGCTTATGAGCTAATTAATAAAGGATATACAAATGAAAAAAACCCATGGTAATATATTAATAATACTATTGATATTCTTTACTCTTACTCTAAATGCAGATAACGAATACTGTACATACTCCATAAAGAGTTCAAAATCTAGTGTAGTTGTAAATGAGCCACTTTACATAACTTTTCACACCCGACAGAAAAAGCACTCTGAAGTCATGTTTTTTGATTTACTACCGGTTAAAAGTGACTCTTATGATGCGATATTACTACATGGAAAACGTCATGAGTTCAACTATCATGATGCAGAAAAAACTTTTACTTTTTTGGTATTTGCCAAAAAAAGTGGAAATATCAAAGTGAGTTTTGATTTTAGTATCCGCAGAGCGAGTGATGATGCTGTTGCACAAGCGTACGTCGGCAGTCGTGACAATGTCAAGTCAATTCCAACAATAAAAGTAGATATTGCAAAATCTTCTGTAAACTTAAGTGTATCAAAATTAGAAGCAGATACCAATGCCATTGGAAACTTTAATCTAAATATGCATCTAGATAAAAATAGCTCAGACTCATACGATGCTATTAACGTAACTTACTACTTAAGTGGAACAGGCTACATAGATGAAAACTATAGACCACTCAAAGAGATCAAAGGGACCTCGATTTTTGAAGGTTTCTCTGAAAAAGAGCCATTAGCTGTCAAAAATGGATTTATATATAAAAAAGAGTTTAAGTATGCAATTATCGCTAAAGAAGACTTCACTATTAAGCCTGCAGAACTTAAGCTGTTCAACACTGAAAAAAATAGATATGAGATAAAATCAACACCTCAAAAAGATGTAAAGATTACTCCACTAGATATAAAAACACTACTGGATGAGATAGAACTTCCAAAGGCTGCTAATTTCGAGAAATATATTAGTTATATTTATAATATCTTGATATTTATTGCAGGATTCTTAACAGCCTTGCTATATAAATCTATGACAAAAAAGAGAGTTAAAACTAAAAAAGAGAACTGCTGTGAATATATACGAAAAAGCACAACGGCACAAGAGGCACTTAAGGCCCTAATTCCAATGATGAATAGAGATGATATAAGAGATGAGATACAAAGGCTAGAGAGTATTGCCTACTCAAACAAAGAGGTATCTGCTTTTAAGGAGATAAAAGCAGATATAATTAAAAAACTATCTAACTAAAAAAGTCTGTGAACACTTTTTGCAAATATTTTTTTGCATGGTCGGCTTTTTTGATTTTTACATCAAATATCTCTTTACTTGAAGGGTACTTTTCGCTATATTCACGATATAAATCACACTTCATATCTATATGTTTATTAAACTCATTGATTACACTCTTCATATCTTGCGGTGTAGAGATAAAACGCATAAAATGCTGATACATTCTCTCACGGGTATCCATAACGATATGCTCATCAACTTCAGCAGCCATACCTTTTATATCCCATCTTGAGAAGTATATCCCACTCTGAATAGGAGGCATAATCTCTGCATAAATTGCACGAACATAGTCGGGATAGTCATCAAAAGACTCCTCTGGAATTTCACAGCCACCATCATCACAGTTTTCTAGATGCTCTTTTTTTAGTGCTTCAAACTCACTTCTAAATTCACCCATATCATTTTCATTCATTTTAATCTTCCTTTATAAATTCATTGAATATTATTGCGCTTAACTCTTCAATGCTATTGACATTGTTCATCTGCAGCAGATAACCTTTCAACTTTTCTCCATCCCGTAGAACGAAGTCACATCGATTATAAACTTCAACACTCTCATCTTTTTCATCTAAGAGTTCCAAAACATCCTCTTGATACTCTTGCGCTATGTAAGCACCGTTAACATGAGATTTTTTCATGTTTGAGAGAGTAAAATAAAAATCATCTACTCTAATATTCATTGGAATCATCATAGCATTTACACTCTGCTCTTTTATCAGCTTATTAATTAAAACAAAAATACGATTTGTCTGTGCATGTTCTGCTATTAGCCCAAACAGCTTGCTATCGTTTGATAATCTATTATCAAGATTCATACTTGTTATATTTTCGCTCATATCTTTATTCCCCATAGTTCATGTGCCTCTTCCTCTTCAACCCTGCAGCGGTTACACATCATCTCTCCGCCTCTGTGAACAAAGGGCATTCCACACTCATCACAACGTTTAACGCTAAACTCTACAAGAAGCTCTCTTGATGGAGCCAAAAGCTGTGCTAATGAGAAGGTAGGCTTTATTGTCAAAGAGTCTGGTTCACAAACATCATGACAACTGTTGCACTTTATACAGTTAATAGCATCAAAAGCAATATATCCGCCATTCTTATTTGAGCTTAATGCTCCTGTCGGGCAAATTCTATAACACATCTGACAATTTGTACAACTATCTATATCTATAACTTTTTGAGATATAAAAGAGATGTCGTTAATATCTAAATTATGAAGCTGTTTAGGAGTCTCTACTCTTTTCATAGCCATAGTTAAGAGTTTTCTTCTCTCAGGTACTTTTTTCTCTTTGATACTCTTAATATCTTGATAACTTGCAGTGTGCTCTTTTAACTCTTCATCTAAAGATTTTACTCTATTTTCTATATTATGTTTTGCTCTTGCAATATCTTTTATATTTGCTTTGGATAAAAAGTCGCGTCTGGAACTATCTGACTCTTTTGTATCATCAAAACTGTAATTTACATCCACAAAATCAACAGATTTTTCTACTTCCATCGCTTCTAGTAAAAAATTAACCTCTTCGACTCTCTCTTCAATTATTTTGAGGTTAGGTTTGGCTATTTCACAATCTTGACAGTGGAATTTATCAAAAACTATCTTCTGCTCACTGAGTAGCGATAAACTTAAAATCTCCTCTACACTTAATGCTGCCAGACAGGGGATACTCTCTTTACATGTAGCAACACTTTTTTTATCTTCTAAAAAAGAAAAAATATAATTAATAGGAGAAAAGTCATCTAAACTGTATGCTTCATCAGGGCATGCACTTAAACATCCTCCACACCCTACACAATCGTTGGGGACGAATGATGGTAAGTTACTGCTTATTTGTATAGTTTGAACAGGACAAACATCAACACAGTCTTGACATGTCGAAAATTTGTTGGTTGTTCTTACACATTTAGCAATATCTAAAGAGAGTAGACTCATTACTGATATTTACACCCATCTTTATCAATCAATTCATTCAGGTGCTCAAAATCACTCAATATAAACTCTAAGGCAAACTCTGCAGCGTCAAAGTAGAGTGCTGTTCCAGCCTCTGATTTCACATTAATCAAGAACATTGGAGCCCACTCAAGCAGATGTTCTTTTAGAAATTTTTTCTGGATTTGAGCAATTTCACAGGCTATATCCATTGCTCCATCCTCCAAGGCTTTTCTCTCAGAATCACAAAGCATATACATGAACTCCAGCTCGATTCCAATGTGGTCAACGCTTACAGCTCTGGCTTTTCCTAAATCAACATGAAAATCGTAGTCGCTAAAAAGTTGCAAAACAGGATTCTCTCCGGCAGTCTCCATCATCTGATCTTCACGCATATAAAAAGACTCATATGGAGTCATATGTAGTAAAAAGAGGTTAGTAAAATCAACATTAATATACTGTTCAAGCAAATCTTTGTGGTTCATCTCTTTACGACGCTCCCACTTTGCATAATTTGGAAAGAATTCCATAATGTTTTCGTCATTTTCAATTGTTTCTAGTAACGCCTTGTCCGGTTCGCTTATAAGTAAACGAGATAATAAAGCATAGATATTTATACGTGCCTGCTGATTTGTTAAAATTTCTTCCATTTAAAAAAAGTCCTAGTAAAAGTTATATTTTTGGAGTATAGCTAAGCACCTCTTGAGAGGTGCTTAAGAAGTAAGACTAAACGTCTTTGATTTCTACGTCATAAGCTTTGTCTGAAAGAGGAACAGCCGGACGTTTAATATGTTGCGGACGACGTAATTTGTCACCTGCTTCTAGAGGACGAGTAAGCTCATCTCTCCATGCTTGATATGTTTTAAAGTTATTTTCGTAATTAACCACAATATCACCAATTTTGTCACCCGGCTCCACTTTTTCAAGTGTGACTTTTTGATGCCATGCATGGTTACCTGCAATAGGGTCAGCATGAGTAGGTGCAACAGCATTTTGCCATGAACCGCTAAGACCATCCCACCAGATATTATCAAGATCTTTATTGTACTCTTTATATTTCCAGATATCGTGTCTAGGCATAATACCTTTAGTCGGTTTTAAGCTACCCATTTTACCATCAGTTTTCATCTCATAAAGAGGAGCACCAACACCCATAACACCAAGCTTATGCTCGAAGCCCGGGATTGCTACTGACTCTTTTAGTTTCCAACGACCGGCATGGTGTGAGTTAGCTAAAACACCCGGCATAGTTGCCTCAGTAGGAACAGCCATACAAACGAAGTAACCTGAATCAAGGTTAGATACCGTATCTGTAATTCTTACACGAACAGCATCACCACGTTTTATATTAAGCTTCTTAGCATCATCTGTATGAATCCAAACCGGATTATGATTTTGAGATATCTCCATTAGGTGCTTAGAGTTAACAGAACGAGTATGAATATTATACGGCAGTCTAAATACAGTATTCAGAGCAAACTCATTCTCTTTGTTCATAAATTTATGGTGAACTTGAGAAACAAGATGAATCATCTTATCATATTCACCCTCATTTCTTGGATAGATTGGAATAGCGTACTCTGGCCATTTCCATTCTGCAAACCACTCACTATATAGCTCTAGTTTTTTACTTAGTGTGTGGAAACCAGCTTTAATCTCTCCATCAACTTCAATACCAATAGCGTGTTCATGACGACCATGACCTACTTTTAATGCCCCAAATTTATCTTTTTTGACATCTTTTTTATTATGTTTCTTACCATGAGCATAGATATAATTAGAATCTTGTTTTAAATCCTCTTCTTGAGGTTTATAAACATTTTTCTTCTCAGTCCAAGCACCATGTACACTCATGTAGTCATAAACAGGGAACTCAGAATCCGGATACATCTTTTTAGCTGCTGCAGACAACTTAGGTAGAAGAGACATAGCAGCATCAAAGTACTCAGGCACAGTTACTGCACGAGAAGGATCTTTTTTGCTTGCCCAGAATTTTCTAACACCTAAAGAGCCATCTTTATCAACATGGTGTACCAATAAGTTAGGGAAGAATTCACTCTCTTCCCAGATCTCGCCAAGACCAAACTTCATATGCGCTTCTAGAGTAGCACGAGATGGATCTTTTGGTTTCCAACCCATTCTCTCAGCAGCAACACGAATAACCGCTTGACGGAACTCAATACGTTGTTCCGGCTTAGATGGAGTTGATTGTTGATCATTTCTCTCACCTGCAAGACCAACAGGCAAGATGTAATCACAATACCAGTTTGTTTCACTCCAAGTAGGAGAGAGGTTAAACGTTAATTCAACTTTTTTCTCATCTTTAAGAACTTCTATCCATCTGAATCCATCCGGGTTAATCCAAACCGGATTATACATACGAGGGAACCAAACTGAAAGTTTTGTAGGTATATTAAGACCTTTTTTCTTCCATTTTTCTTGCCAAGCAGTATCTGTTAAAAGGTGAGGCATTAACATACTCATCTCATAAGAAGATAGTGGGTACTCAGGAGGCCAAGCAATCTCATTCCAAACATCAACTTTTGGAGGTCTCTCACCGGCTACAGTAGCTTTTTCACCTTTACCACCAACAGAGATTTCGTGCCAATGGTGCCACGAAGTACCACCAACATCACCACGAAGTGCTCCACGAAGTGCTAAAGTTAAGAAACCTGCACGAGCGATCATCCAACCACCACGGTGAGCAATCGGACCTGAACGCCAAAGGTATGTAGAAATTCTATCACCTGCATCTATATACATGTCAAAAAGTTCATCAAGCTTATGCTCATAACCTTCGATTTTACACTCTTTTACTATAAACTCTTTAGTATATGGAGCATAAATCTCTTTCATCATTTCAATAAATGACTCATAGCTATCATCTTTAGGAACAGCTGAGATGTAGTCAAAACCAACCATCTTATTTAAATAATCTTTGTCAGCCATTAAGCGATCCCAGTTAATCCAGTTCTTAACAAACTCATGATCAACTAAATCTTTACCGTCTTTGCCTTTTTCATGCAATACACGGTTTGCTAGGTAAAGGTAAAGCGCAGTTTCTGTTCCTGGCCATACAGGCAACCAAAGGTCTGCAATACCTGCTGAGTTAGAAAGACGAGGGTCAAGAACAACCATCTTAGCGCCTTTTCTACGAGCATCAGAGATTAAACCTGCAGATTGCTGAAAATAGTGACCGGCATCAGCAGCATGAGATGATTGTAAAAACACTAATTTAGCATTTCCCCAATCCGGTGAGTTTCTATCATCATTTGCCCATTGAATAGAACCTTGACGAGCACCAGCAGAACAGATGTTTGTATGAGAGTTATATCCATCAAGACCCATTGAATGCGGTACACGATGACCGAAACCATTCTCATTTGGACGACCAACATGATAAATCATTGATTTTTTAGAAAGTTCATCACCCACTGCTAGTGTGTCATGCATTTTCTTACCAATAGTCTCCATAGCTTCGTCCCAAGTTGTACGAATCCATTTACCATCACCACGCTTACTACCAGGAGCACGCTTTAGTGGAAAAGGTATACGATCTGGATCATACATCTGAGATAGTGTAGCATAACCTTTAGCACAGTTACGTCCACGAGAACCGTCATGTAATGGGTTACCCATATATTTTCTAACTGTCATTGTCTTCTTATCAACCCATGCAGTTAAACCACAACCAGCTTCACAGTTTGAACAAACAGTCGGTACGATAGTATAGTCATTAACCTGAATTCCTTCAGGATTCTCTTTACTTTGAACCCCTTGGCGCTCTATACCACCACGTTTCCAATCATCTCCATCTAACTCTTGGAAATTCTTCCACTCCTCTACCGGTGGGTAGAAAGATATAGAATCCGGAGTATTTGTAAACTTACTATCACTGATTGAATCAGCAACAGCATCAGTTGTAAACACACCCTTTGCAATAGAGGCACCTGCAACAGTAAATGCAGCACCCTTTAAAAATGTTCTTCTACTTTGTAAATACATTAAAATCTTCTCCCTAACTCATTGGTAATAATTGTGGAATAACTAGCCAAACATGTTTAACTACCCATAGACCTACAATCGCTAAAACAGCTGCTAATTTTAAGATACTTGCACTATTGCTTGCTCTGCTTAAGGCTATTAATAGCATTGGTAAAATATAAGCTACCCATTGTCCTATCCAGAACATTGTTGCATACTCACCATCACCTTTTACATATTGTAAAACTGCTGCTACTTCTTCAGCTTTCATAGCTCCGAATATATACTCTGACATGTAAATAATAAATGCTAATAGAGCACTTAATCCAAGAATTGCACCAAAGAATTTCTGAGTCTCTTCACTAAGCTTTGAACCAGCAAGTAAAATCAACATTGCAGATCCTGAAAGTGTAGCAGCTAAAATCATCTGTACAGACTCAGTTGGCATTTGCCATAACTCTCTAGCTGTAGCTTCTGCCATAATTCCTGCAGTATATAGCGTTACTGGAATCGCTAAAATAGTTGTCCAAAACAGAACTCTATCATAGGCTGCATCATTCTTTTTATATCCAAGGAATATTAAAAGTGTTAACAAACCTAAGAATATAGAAGCCATCCAAGAACCGACTGCGATTGCTGAAGTCAAGTGACTATATGCAAATATATGCCACATTCTAAACGGCTGGTGTAAATCCGCAAGAGTAAACAGTAAGAATATGTTAATAAAGACAAAAGCAACTATAGCAGTTGATGTTCTTAAGCCATTCGCTTCACTATGATTTTTTCTAAGCAATAGAAAAAGCATAAAGATTAGACCTGTACCGATGCTCTTCGCCCACATATTCATTGTTACATACCAACCCCAAAATATATCTGGTATTGCTACATCTAAAGTTACTACAGCATTTGTTGCTGCTAAAGTTTCATGTATCATTAGTGGTGTCCTCCTAATGGAAGTTTTGTGATCTTATTAAATAAGTTATAACCTTCTTCTCTTCTAGATGCAAGAGGGTTAAGATGAACATTACCACCGCCAACATAAAAGTGATGAGGATTAGTTCCCTTCTCAGGTTTACGAACTTGTACATCTCCACGTGCTTCTTGAATATATCTAGAAATATTTGAAGCTGGATCATCTAAGTCACCAAAAATATTTGCTTCTACAGGACAAGCAACAACACATGCAGGCATCATAGATGAAGCAATACGGTGAGCACAGTAAGTACATTTATCTGCAGTTTGTGTCTCTGGATCAATATATATTGCTCCATATGGACAAGCCATAACACAACCGGCACAACCAATACAACGCTCTTTATCAACATTCACAATTCCATTATCTAAATAATGAAGTGCACTAACCGGACAAATTCTCTCACACGGTGCATTTTCACAATGATTACATCTAAGTGGAGTAAACGTTCTTTTTGTTTCAGGGAAAGTTCCCACATCTACATATTTAACTCGAAGTCTCCATGTACTAAGTGGAACTTCATTTTCCACTTTACATGCGATTTCACACCCTTTACATCCCATACATAGATGTAAATCAACTAGGAAGCCTAATTGCATATATTCTCCTTATAGCCTTTTTATAGGCAAATGTTAAGATTGATAACTATAGTTAATCTTCAGAAAAAGAAATCCTTATATTACTCGTCAATAGGAATTCTTAATACGAGAATACTACCTGCATAAAGCTTAAACTAGTTATAAAAATGTGACTATTTTATAATAACTTTTAGTTCTGTGCATATTTGAAAAATTAAATATATATTTAAGAATTTTAATGTAGGGAATAAATGGAGTGAAATCTCATATAAACTATCAAGCTTCTTTCAAGCCTTTTTGATAGTTTATACTGTTTTAAAGGGTGGTTAAATGTTTACTCAGAGTCATCATCCTCTTCGTCATCATCATCCATAGAATTTTCAGCTAGACAAGCACGACCTTCAGCATGATCTTTTACATGTGCACCGTAAGTGTATGTAAGTTCTCCTCCCATTTTACCCTGATAGAGAGTTGTACCTGCAACAGTTGCTACAAGAACTACGGCAAGAATCTCTAATTTAAAGAGCTTTTTATAAAAAGCAAATAGTTCAATTGCTGCAACCACTCCCATAGATATGGCTAAGTACTCTCCAAGTTTTGCATGCTCTTTAAGTAGTGATTTTCCTTCAATTGATAAAAACTTATAAACCTCAGCACCATCTTCTTTACCGGCAAAATATGCAAGCGCTATAAATATGGCTGCGAAGAGTATAGAAGCTGCTGAGACTTTTGATGCTGTCTCACTTGGCTTTAAAATATACAAAATACCGACAATTGTAGCAAGTATTGGCAAGACTATTGCGAAGTGAGCTGTTGCTGGATGTAGTATCATAGTGAAAATCCTTTTATTAAATTGGGTATAAAAGAATTCTACACTTTATTTATTATTATTTTTTGTAAGAAAAAAATTAATTTTATTTTTTAAGTCTAACTCTAACTGACTCTTCATGTGCAGTTAATCCCTCTGTATTAGCTATTAGAGCACACTCCTCTCCTATCTCGTTAATACCTTTTGAACTAAAGTAGACTATAGATGTCTTTTTCATAAAATTTTCAACTCCAAGAGGAGAGTAAAACTTAGCTGTACCGCCTGTTGGAAGAGTATGGTTAGGTCCGGCTACATAATCACCGATTGCCTCTGGAGTGTTATGACCCAGGAATATTGCTCCTGCGTGTTTTATAAATGGAAGTAGTTCAAATGGAGAGTTGGTAGCAACCTCTAAATGTTCCGGTGCAATCAAATTCATTAGAGAAATTGCCTCATCCATGTCAGATGTTACTATTATTGCTCCGCGCTTCTCTATTGATTTTCTGGCAATCTCTTGACGAGGAAGTTTCAGCAACCAGTTCTCTAACTCAACCTTAACCTCATCTGCCAATTTTTGTGATGGAGTTATAAGTATAGAGCTTGCCATCTCATCATGTTCAGCCTGAGACAACATATCAATTGCTAAATGGTTTGCATCTGCACTATCATCAGCTAAAATTCCTATCTCGCTTGGTCCGGCTATCATATCTATGTTCACATCACCAAAAACCATCTTTTTTGCAGTTGCTACAAAAATATTTCCCGGTCCCGTTATAACATCAACTTTTGGTATGCTCTGCGTTCCATAAGCCATAGCGGCAATGGCACTTGCTCCACCGACCTTATATACTTCGCTTACCCCGCAAAGATGACAAGCAGCAAGCAGAAGTTCATTAGGCTCATTATCCGGTGTCGGTGTACAGACAACTATATTTTCAACTCCGGCAACCTGTGCCGGGATTACATTCATTAAAAGTGAAGATGGATAAGCAGCTTTCCCACCGGGTATATAGAGCCCTGCACTATCAACTGCAGTTACTTTTTGACCTAATATAGTTCCATTTGCTTCATCGTCAAACCAAGATTTTGGCTTCTGCTTTTCATGGTAGAGTTTAATTCTATCATAAGAGAGGTGCAGAGCTTTTTTTAACTCTTCATCAATAGTGTTGTAAGCTCTCTTCATAGAGTCAGTAGATATTTTTAGATCTTCATCCTTTTGTGGAGTCCAATTATCAAATTTGGCAATATGGCTTTTAAGCGCTCTGTTTTGATCAGATCTTATCTCATCTATAATATTTCCGACAATAGCACTGACTTCAGCTATATCCATCTTACCTCTTTGCAGAAGCTCATTGAACTCAGCCGTAAAACTACTGCTTTTTGAATCTGTAAAAATCATTACTTCTTTTTCCTTTTATCAAACTCTTCTTTTACAATTGCCAGTGCTTTTAAAAAGTTATCAGCATCTATAGCACCCATAAGAGGTTGAAACATAGGCTCTCCGTTTGGAAGTAAAAACCATATAGCAGGAGTACCGGGCTGCCACAACTCTTTTGGAATATAATCTTGTTCATCATTATAAGATATTACAGTGACAAAATCTTTGTTTAGCTCTTTTATAACTCTATTATCTCTAAATGTTCTTCTCTCTAGCATTACACAATATTTGCATGAATGGCTTGATGAAACAAAAAACACTGGTTTATGAATTTTCTTTGCCTCTTTTATACCTTCATGATAATCTTTTGCCCATTTTATTTCCGAGGCTGACAGGGTTACTGCAACTGTTAATATTAAATATATAAAAAATTTACGCATGTTTTTTTACCTTTATAAGAAGTTCTTTTGCACAATCTACTGCACTTTTATCACTCACATCAATCACTACATCTGCCAATGACATATACTCTGGCAAACGCTCATTATATAACTCTTCCGCTTTTTTCAAATCACTAAAAAGTGGTCTTTTTTTAAGTTTCCTGCTTGCATTTGGATGAGAGTTTATTCGCTTAAGTATCTTATCAAAGGGTGAGTCAAGAAGAACGACTACTCCTATCTTCTTTAGATTCTTTTGCTTATAAAATCCTCCACCCGTCGAGATAAGAGTATTTTTAACACTGTTTTCTAACCACATAGCAACTTTCTTTTCTAATTCCCTAAAGTAATCTTCATCACTCTCGGCAAATATCTTTTTTATACTCCTATTCTCCATACTCTCTATTATGTCATCGGTGTCTATAGCTATATACTCGGAGTGTTTAATGACTTCTCGAGCCACACTACCCTTTCCAACTCCCATAAAACCTATTAAAATAATATTTTTACAACTCGGCATCTTCCCCTCCTTGCGTGAGGATTATTGCCTCCATGCGTTGAACTTTTAGAAGTGCTAACAAATAGCACTTTGCACTTTGAGCTCTTATCATTCCTACCCTTCCGTTTTCATTGAAAACATACTCATATCAAAATCCGGTTTAGTTTTCATAGTCTTCACATATACTAAGATTGCAGTAACGATATTATATTCTAATATTATCATGCTTACAATAAACGAAACTGCAAATATCGGCAAGATTGATGATATAAAGAATGAGACTATGAAACCAATTAAGGAAATTATATAGAGTATAAACTGAACTTTTGCCAGATTTTTGTTTATCATCTCGGTCATTGTCGGTATACTCATATAACCTTTAGCATTTAGATGAAACCAGACGAGGAAAGGAACTATCTTATAGAGCATGCCTAGCATGATTGATAGTATAAAACCACCGCCTATAAGAATAGAGACTATAACAATATAACGTTCATCATAAAAGTCATTTATTACCCAGGCAAATGAGCCAAGTGTCATAAAGATAGCAGAACTTCTCCAATACCAAATCGTCACATCGCTAATAGGCCGGCGGCGATCATTTAGTTTTTTCCATACTGTTGTAGCAAATGCCCAAAAAAAGAGTGCCACCCAAATTTTTGCTATTAGAGTATAAGAGTCTAAAAACATATTTAAAACTAACCATAAGATTAACCCAAAAGTTATAAGCCAAACAACACTTTGTTTACAGAATTTTTTAAATCTAGGTGCTACATAGAACATTGGCAGTATATGGAAAGATACACCAATAATCAAAGTTCCAGCAAAACCAAAAACAGCCCATACACTATGGGTATTCGCCAGTAAAACATGGATATCTGAGAACTTTCCGGTGCCGTATGAAGAGAGAAGATAGACCCCAATCAAGACTACGATAAAGGCAGCTAGGAGACTTGTAATCATTGCCCTTACACTTGCTGTTATATTTGTTACACTTTTTAAACCTATCAACATAGGAATAACAAGGACTAAAAAACCAATACCTAAAAATAGTGACGATACTAAAATTAATTTTGAGTAATCTTGCATCAGACCAAAAATCATTAAAAGTGTGCCGAAAAATAAAAATAGATATGATATTTTGGCGACCATGTCAACCTTAAAGATTTTAACTCCTGCTAAAACAGGCAGCATTTGAGTTAATGCACCTAACATTACAAAGCTCAAAAAACCGATAGTTATGGCATGAGTAATTGTAATTGCTTCTACTGAATACCTGCTAATCAACATTTGAGGATCACTTAAAAGTATCAGTATACCTGCCAAAATACCAAAAAGAGGTGCTGTTAAAAAGAACCTGATCGGTGCTGATATTGGTGGTGCTTGATCTACCGAGAGTCCGTCAAAATCCACATCTATCTCCTAATATCATCATTGTTTAGCTGTGTTATTCAACAACTATTGATTTCATCATATCTACTATACGCTCTGATTCTGCGCTTAAATGCTGCTGCGCCATTGGATAAAGCATCTGCTCCTCTTTCATATTGTGCTGCTGCATTAAAATCATAAGTGTCTCACTATTTCCAAAAAACTTATCTTTATCTTTGGCATGAATTGCACTACCCATCTCTTTTATTAGATTTCTCATCTGAGCATGCTCGTGTCTCATCATCGCTGTTGGACCTTGAGTCATTCCTGTTTTTTGTTCAAACTCTACAAACATAACACGCTCTTCCATTTGAAAATGTTTTTCTGTTTCTGCTGCAAATAGTTCATACTCCTCTTTTGCACCATCGATTGACGTAGAGACCTTATCTTCCATACTTGCAAACAGCTCATCACAGCGTCTATGATCTGAACTTAAATACTCTTTTATTGTACTCATAATATATACCTTATAAAATAATTATTGAAATTATATACAAAACTAATAAATCTTGGGTTATCACATATCAATTGTTTTGGAAAATAAATCACATAGTGTTTACTATTCACTTTTTTCTTTCATCTATACTTCCTTACATTGTTATTTAAACAGCTTTTTACTATAATATCCTTTTTAAATATAATAGGATAAATTATGAAAAACAAAAAATTAATTACTCTTGGTTTTGCCTCTGTAACAGTTGCCTTGACTTTAATGTTTTCTACTAATCTGTTTGCTAAGGAGTCTAGCAAGACAAAAGACGCATCTAGACTTGAAGCCTTAGCAAAATTTACAAAAGTTATTAGTATTGTTGAGCAGTACAATGTTGATGATATAACAATTGAAGAGCTAATGGACAAAGCCCTTGAAGGTATGATGAGTAACCTTGATGCCCATTCAAATTATCTAAAACAGAAAGATTATAAAAATTTAAAAGTACAGACTAATGGTGAGTTTGGCGGATTAGGCATCACTGTTGGAATTAAAGACGGTGCACTTACTGTAATCTCTCCAATTGAAGGAACCCCCGCTGATAAGGCCGGTCTAAAATCTGGTGATATTATTCTTAAGATAAATGAAAAATCTACTCTAAATATGACTATTGATGAAGCTATATCTATTATGCGAGGAAAGGTTGGTGACCCAATTGACATAGCAATAGTGAGAGAGGGTGAAGCTAAGCCTCTTAAAATACATATTGTAAGAGGGGTTATTACAATTGAATCAGTATATGCAAAATCTATTGGCACTGATATTCAATATATTCGAGTTACAAGTTTTGATAAAAAAGTCATTGATGATGTATCAAAAGCTATAAAGAAACGAAAATCTACTACAAAAGGAATTATTATTGATTTAAGAAACAACCCTGGCGGCTTACTTGATCAGGCAGTTGGGCTTGTAGATATATTTGTTGACAAAGGTGATATTGTTTCCCAAAAAGGCAGAAGAAAATCTGATGATGAAATTTACTCTGCAAAAAGTGAAAGCACATTGACAAAGGTGCCTTTAGTTGTACTGATAAATGGTGGTAGTGCAAGTGCAAGTGAGATTGTAAGCGGTGCATTGCAAGATCATAAACGTGCTGTTATTGTTGGACAAAATACATTTGGAAAAGGGAGTGTTCAAGTCGTGCTTCCTATAGCTAAAGAAGAGGCGATTAAACTAACTATCGCTAGATACTATCTTCCAAGCGGGCGAACAATTCAAGCTGTCGGTGTCAAACCGGATATTGAGGTTTTTCCTGGCGAAGTAAAAACTAAGAAAAATGACTATGCACTAAAAGAGTCTGATCTAAAGAAACATTTGGAAGAAGAGTTAGAAAAAGTTGATGGAAAGAAAAAAGATACAAAGTCTAAAAAAGATTCAAAACATATCATTACTGATGAGATGATGGATAAAGATATGCAGCTAAAAGCAGGTGTTGATATTATAAAAGCACTAATTATTACAAAAGGACAATAAAAAAGATGGAAAAAAGAGAACTTCTTTACGAGGGAAAAGCAAAAAGACTATTTTTAACGGATGATGACAATTTAGTTATTTCAGAATTTAAGGATGACTTGACTGCGTTTAATGGTGAGAAGAAATCTAGCGAAGTTGGAAAAGGCGCACTTAACAACAAGATTTCTACTGAACTATTTAAATTACTAGAAGCTAACGGAATACAAACTCACTTTGTAGAGATGCTAGATGACAACCACATGTTACACACTAAAGTTGACGTTATTTTAATAGAGGTCATTGTTCGCAACATTGCAACCGGTAGTCTTACTCGTAACCTTGGCATAGAAGATGGTAAAGTTCTACCTTTTACTCTAGTAGAGTTTGATTACAAAAACGATGATTTAGGTGACCCAAAACTAAATGACCAACATGCACTTATTTTGGAACTTGTTGATTATCAAGATGAGCTTGATAAGCTTCGCAGAATGGCAAGAGAGGTGAATGACATCCTAAAACCTTATTTTGCTGATAAGGGTCTTAATCTGGTTGACTTTAAACTAGAGTTTGGAAAAGATAAAAACGGTAACATCATTTTAGTTGATGAAATCAGCCCTGACAACTGTCGTTTTTGGGATATGCAGAGTGGTGAGAAGATGGATAAAGATAGATTCCGTCAAGGTCTCGGCGGTCTAACAGTTGCTTATGAGCAAGTTTTAAATAGAATTTTAGAAAAGTAATTAAGAAGAGAAAGCTTCTCTTAGCAAAGCCTTAGCTTTAGTGAAATCAATTTCACTTGGGCTTTGTTCAAATGAAAGGAAACCAAGAATGATAAAAGCAATTGTAAACGTATCTTTAAAAGCAGGCGTATTAGACTCTCAAGGTAAGGCTGTGCACCATGCACTAGATGCTCTACACTTTAGTGGTGTAGATGATGTTCGTGTCGGTAAACAGATAGTTTTATCACTAAATGAAACTGACAAAGAAAAGGCAATGTCTGATGTTACAAAAATGTGTGAAGAGCTTCTAGCGAACACTGTTATAGAAGATTATGAAATAGAGTTAATATGATGAAATCTCTTGTCGAAAAAAAAGCCGCTTTAATGCCGAAGACTTTCAATGATTTCAGATCCTTGAAAGGGAGACAAATATGAAAGTTACAATCCTACAGTTTCCGGGTACTAACTGCGAATATGACACTCAACAAGCATTTGAAGACCTAGGTGCTCAAACTGAAATCTTATGGCATAAATCCGAAGCGCTTCCAAGTGACACCAACCTACTAGTTGTTGCCGGCGGTTTTTCATATGGGGACTACTTAAGAAGCGGTGCTATTGCAAAGTTTAGTCCTGTTATGAAAGCTGTAAGCGAATATGCCAGCAGAGGTGGAAAGGTTTTAGGTATCTGTAACGGTTTTCAAGTTCTTACAGAAGCTGGACTACTCCCGGGTGCACTAAAAAGAAATGACGGACTTCACTTCATCTCAAAGCACCACCACCTCAAAGTTATTAATAGTGACAATACCTTTTTAGAAAAACTAAATAATAGTGATGTTGTAAATATTCCTATTGCTCATCATGATGGAAACTACTATATTGATAACAGTGGACTAAAAGAGCTATATGAAAACAATCAAGTTCTTCTGAAATATACAGATAAAAATGGTGAGGAGAACAACCCTAATGGAAGTGTTGACTCTATCGCTGGTATCTGCAATAAAGAGAAAAATGTTTTTGGACTTATGCCACACCCAGAACGGGCAATGGAAGCACTTTTAGGAAGTGATGACGGTATCAAGATGCTACAAGGGTTTTTAGAAGCGTGATTCAATTTCTATTAGGGTTATTTCTATTTACAACTCTGATTGCTAATGCAACAGATCTGTCTGATGTAAATAACTCTTACATAGAAGAGCAAAACCAAGAGATTCATTTAAACAAAGAAGAGACCCTATCACTGCCTAAGGTTTTATACTTAAGCTATGAAGAGCTTCCGACGAGGGTTTTAAAGGGTGAAATATTCAAGGTAACCATAAAAACTCTCTCCACTGTTAAAGATTTTGTAGATATCACATATGAACTCTCTGACTCAGAGGGTTTAAAACTTTTGAGTGATTTTCCTTCACGTGAGATAGATTCTAAATACTATTATGAAACTTTTTATTTTTTAGCAACTTCAGACAAGATTAGACTTCCTGATTTTAAAGCCAATCTCTTAGACTACAATAATAGAGACTATAAAAGAACAACTCTCTTAGGTCAAGAGCTAAATGTAATCTCTCTAAACCCTAAAAAGAATTTTGCCAATATAATAGCAGAATCATTTGAACTTATAGAGTATAAAACAACCACTTACGACACTACGCACAATATAGTTATTTTTGTAGCAACTGCTACTAGCTGTGATATTGCAGCCTTTAAACTAAATAATATATACAAACAAGGGATAGAGTCTGTTTTGGAATCATACTTTGACTCTAAAATAACTTATTACGCCATAATAGATAAAAAAATAGAAAATTTACAATTTTCATATTTCAACACTAATAAAAATAAATTTGTGCCAATTAAGATTCCCATAATTGTCACTGACGATAGCGTTACTACTCAAAGTGACTTAAAACCAAAAGACCAGTCTCGTGAAAGATTAAAAATAGTTATTGCAGGAGTTGTTACTTTAGTTGGATTTGCTATAATAGTATGGAGAAAAAGATATATATACTTAATTTTTACGATTTTTCCACTTGCTTATATTATCTACATTGGTATTCCCTCCAAAGAGATATGTATAAAGCAGGGATCTAAAATATATCTGCTTCCTGTGGCTAACGGTACTATATTTGAAACAACCCCAAGTAGATACCATCTTCAAGAAGAGGGTAGCACCAAGGATTGGACAAAAGTACAATTAAGAAATAAAAAAATAGGTTGGGTAAGACATGAAGATATTTGCTCACGTTAGTTGGTTGTTTGCAACAATAGTAATCTTTGTATCTCTCTCAGTTATGATTTTAACATTCTACATCTTCCCTAGGCCCTATAGCAGAAAAATTTCTGCCTGGCTTATCAGAGTCAGTACATTCTTCACGGTTGATGTACAAGGTGAGGAGAATCCAAAAGCTCAAATGTTTCTAGTAAATCACCAAAGTGATCTAGATATAGCAGTAGTTGAAACAGTCACAAGAAGAGACCTTGCCTGGGTTGCAAAAAAAGAACTTTTTGAGATACCATTTTTTGGTCTAGCCCTTAAGCTGCCACAAGACATAGCAGTCGAAAGAGAGAGTAAGAGTTCCCTTATTAAGCTTCTGCGAGATTCAAAACGGGTTCTTAAAGACAGAAGAGTTATCACTATGTTTCCTGAAGGAACCAGATCAACTAAAGAGAAGATGCTACCCTTTAAAGCTGGAGCAAAACTTGTAGCCGATACAAATAGACTTAATGTTCAACCTATAGTATTGATGCAAACAGCAAAATATTATAATATAAAGAATTTTTATTACAAACCAGGTAAAATAAAAGTAATTTTTTTAGATTCATTTATAGCCGATAAAGATGATGATGATTGGTTAAAAGATTTACGAATAAAAATGCAGAAGGTATACGATGATGAGTTGGCAAACAATACTAGCCATAGGTAGCGGTGGATTTATAGGAGCAGTTCTCAGATCATACCTTAATGGGCTGATATCTCATAGAGTTCCTCACGACTTACCTTATGGTACGCTTGGAGTAAACCTTATAGGTAGTTTTGCCATGGGTATCTTAGTCGCATACTTTATGTATTCAACACTATTCTCACTAAATATGAAATCTTTTTTATCTACGGGTATACTTGGTGCGCTAACAACATATTCAACTTTTGCAATAGAGAGTTTTTTACTTTTAGAAGGCGGTCATCTGCTACTGGCCTTAGCAAATATTTCACTTAATGCTTTTGGTACTGTTTTTATGGCTGGAAGTGGATTTTATATAATCAAATATTTAATAGTTAAATCGTAATAATTTCATCAGCACACCATTTGGCCAACTCCATATCGTGTGTAATCAGTAGCATTCCCATATCACCAAGGTGATTCATAAGCATACTCATAACTTCTAATTGAATCACATTATCAAGGGCTGATGTTGGTTCATCCAATAGTAGTAATTCCGGTTTCATTAGCATTGCTCTTAGTATTGATGCACGTTGAAGCTGTCCGCCGGAGAGTTCATGCGGCAGTTTTAGAAGTAACTCATAATCTAAATTTATACTCTTTAGATATGCTTCTAAATCATCAAGTTCTGCCACATCGTTAATTTGATTTAAAAGTGTATAGCTTGGATGAAATGAACTATACGGATCTTGGAACACCTCTGAAGAGAGTGAACTCTTGATAGAACCGGAGAGTGGTTTTAAGTTTTTTAATATAAGCTCAAAAAGAGTGCTTTTTCCGGCTCCACTTGCTCCGACTACGGCTTTAACCTCACCTTTTTTCAGAGTGAGAGAAAAGTTGTCAAAAAGTAAAAAATCTTTTTTATATCCGAAGGATAAATTTTCTACTTCTAATATTTTACTCAACTACTAGCTCTTATTTAGTGATAAATATAGTTTTGCAAGCTCTTTATATAAAGCATCAGGCTTTAGGTTACTATTATCTTCCCAAACTCTTTTCATAATAACATTATCCTCTTCTCCCGCCCAATCTTTAATATATAGCCCCTCTTTATAACCATGATCTTGTCTAAACTGGTTTAGAATATTTTTTCCAACATATAGTTTATACAAGCTCTCTAAATCCAATCCGCTCATTACAACTAAATCAAAGAAATCAGCTATTAGTTTTTCAAGATTAAAACTATCTTTTGATAGTGTGTTGAGCATAATAGATTCAACTTTTTCTATCACATCATCCTGAGGTGCAAATATCTCATTTTGAGTATCTATTTTAGTGAAGTTTTCCAGCTCAGAAATATCTATAGCTAAATCTTCAACTCCACCTCTTAAGGTTTGTGAATAGTTCTCTATAGCTAAACTCATGATAAAGTGCCAAACATCAATAACCTCTATCTGTAGGTTATCCCAATCCGCTTCTTTGTCAATATTTTTCCAATGCTTCCATGTAAAACTATCAATCATCTCAGCACACTCCATGTATATACATCTTTTCCAATTGATTAGCTTACCGTTTTTAGTGACGCCACCAGTCCACTTTTCTCCATTTGTAGCATCATTCAGACTAGCTTGAAGTTGAAGCATAAGTAGTATTTTATCCATTGTTTTCCTTTAATTTATCATACAACTCTAGATTCCCGGCAAAGACTACTCTGCTATATCAGTTTAAAGCCCACGAAATTAATTGCTTGATATATATTTGTAAAGTTAATCTATGTATTGTACCAAATATGCTAAAATTACACACTTAAAATCGAGACTTATATGAAAAGAATTAACTGTAGAAGATGTGAATACTATTTTGTCACATGGGAAGCATCAAGACCTCATGGATGCAAGGCGTACGGCTTTAAATCGCCTCAGTTGCCATCTCTGGTTGTCTTACAAAGCAGTGGAAGTGACTGCAGTATGTTTAGAGAGAAAAAGACTCCCGAGAGTTAGTGACTCTCTTTGGTTTAAACCTTTAAGAGATATCTTCGCAAATAATCTTTTTTCCAAAACCTAAAGTGTTGTCTGTCATCTTGAAATAGTTGATTTTTATAGACCAAAGTTTAGGAGTCATAGCAAGGGCATAAGGAAAAGTTTTAAAATACAACTTTTTTAGCTCCTCATCTTCCAGAGCTGACAACTCTCCTCTAAATTGAATACCCTCTATTTTACCAACTGTTTTTGTCTCTAAGACAACCGTCCCGGCTACATTAGGTTTTTTTAAAGTGTGCTTTATATGAGTTGTATCCTCGCTGCTAGCCACAACGAAAGAAATTTTTTCTCTATCAAAGGCATAGAAAAGGCTGCAACTGCTAAGCTCCACTCCATCTGACGTGGCTAAGTTCAGAACATGATGTTCTGATAAGAAAGCGTTGATTTTATTTAAATCACAACTCATCAAAGTGTCTAAAAAGGTGTTTTTCCAGTGCTTCTGCACTTTTGAGATCTCTTTTTTCAAGCATTAACTGCGCAGTGTCATCATAAAACATTGTTTCAAACATCTCTTTTGGAGATGTCATATTATAATAACTCTTCAAAAAGTCCAAAAGTATCTCGAAATTATCACCCTGTTTATTACTATGTCTTTTAAAACTTTTAAACTCAGCCCAATTTATTTTGATCAATTCATATTCCTTAATTTTATTCTATAAAGTGCTTCGTATAACTATTTGATTACTTCTGACATTTTAACAAAAATGCTTTGTCTAGTTTCTTAATCAACTCCAACATTTTACTAGAAGAAACAGCAAAGTTTAACCTCATAAAACCGCTTCCCTCTCTACCAAAACTAAGACCTGCACTTAAGCCCAGTTTTGCTTCATTTATAAAAAAGTCTCTTAGCTCTTTATCTCTTAAGCCCATTCCTCTGCAATCTAGCCATGCCAGGTATGTAGCTTCTATAGGAGTTAACTTGACCAAATTTGGAAACCTGATACAGAGCTTCTCCAACATGTTATAATTTTTTAAAAGATGGACTTTTAAATCTTCTACCCACTCTTTTGCCTCTGTATATGCTGCTTCAAAAGCTACATGTGAGAGTAGACTCCCCTGCGCAAAATGAATACGCTTATATACTTTAAGAAACCTGTCTCTCAAGCTTTTGTTTGGTATTGCCACACTGCTCATAGCAAAACCTGCCATATTAAAAGTTTTTCCAACACCTATTGCAGTTACAGTTATATCTCGAGCCTCTGAGCTGAGAGAGGCAAAGGGTATATGAACATTTGGCTTATAAACCAAATCAGAGTGAATCTCATCACTAAAAACAACTATATTGTGTTGTATACAAATTTTTAATATCTCTTCTAGCTCATCTTTTGTCCAAACTCTTCCAACAGGATTATGAGGAGAACACAGAAGCAGCAGCTTTGTTTTTTCATCTATTTTTGATTTTAAATCATCTAAATCAAAAACATATTTTCCATCTCTGGTCTGTTTGAGAGGATTCTTTAAAAGTTCTCTCTCATGCTCCAAAACAGAGTGAAAAAACGGTGAGTACACCGGTGTCTGAACAATAACCTTGTCGCCCTTTTGAGTAAAAGCTTCTATTGCTACATTCATACTTGCCACAACAGAGTGAGAATAGAGCATATCCTCTAAGTTAAACTCTATATTATGTTCTCTTCTCATCCAATCTATCTGCGCCATAAAGGCACTCTTTGGTACCTCTTCATAACCTATTATTGGATGCTCCAATCTCTTTTTAACTGCCTCAAGCACAAAGTCCGGGGTGTCAATATCCATATCCGCAACCCAAAGCGGTTCTACATCTTCAGTTCCAAACAGCTCGCGTCTAAGAGCATATTTTTCTGCATTAGTCTCCTCTCTACATGCAGAAGTCGAAAAGTCGTAACTCACTTTTTTTTCCACACACTGGCTTGAGAAATAGTATGCTGAAACTTTCTGCTTGTCTCTTTTATGACAAACTCCAAATCCTGCAGATGAATAAGCTCAAACTTCTCAGCTAAGAGCTCTTTTAAAGTATCTATAGTTTTTATCTCTCTGCCATCTTCATCTTTGTATCCGCCAAGCCAAAACTCTTTTTTAGTTGAGTTCTCCTGCCAACTGTATGGAGAGGTAAGAATAAGAACTCCATTTTCATTTAATCTCTCATCAATCGTCTCTAAAAATAGTCTTGGGTTATATAGCCTATCTATCAAGTTTGTTGCGATAATCAAATCGTAGGAGTTAAAATTTGGTTTCAGATTACAGGCGTCTCCTTGCCAAAATGAGACTCTCTCTTTAATATCATCATAGCCCAACTCTTCTATTGTAAGTCTCTTATTTGTAAAAAGTTCACCCTCACCGTAAGTATGAAAGGCAACATATCCATCATCTTTTAATTTTGAACCGACCTGAACAAACCTGACTGAAAAATCTACTCCCTCAACCTCATCAAAGCTTTTAGCCAACTCAAAAGTTGCTCTTCCTGTTGCACAACCCAAATCAAGCGCTTTACTATTATTTAGAGTAAACTTTGCTGCCAGTTCTGCACAGGAAACAGCAAAATTTTCAACTCCAAAATTCTTATCTCCATACTGAAACTCACAATACTGAGACACAAGTTCATCACTCTCATAAATGTCTACTACTTTTGTAGCATCTGAACTTTCGTATGAATTTGAAACTACATACCTAAACCCTGCATTTTGATAAAAGTGTTTTCTAAAAGCATAGCGAGAGTGTTTCATTATAAGATTTCCGCTGCTTGCCCATGATGAGCCTAGAATCAAAGCATGTTTGCCATCAAAAGTCGGAATTGAAAAATCGTCGTAAGCGGGATGAACTTCAAATCCTTCAAAGCCGAATATAGCACTCCTGCTCCACTGCCAAACATTTCCAACCACATCATAGATACCGTTCCCGTTCTCTGTAAGAAAACTAAACTCATTAACAGGACATGAGCTAGCAAAATGATAAAAATTCAGATTTGCTCTGCTCTCATGGAATGAAGGTAAATCCTCTAATCTAGATTGATTATAAATAGCTCTATACTCAACTTCACTCGGAAGTGAGTATATCACACCATCTCTCTTACTCTTAAACCTGCAAAATGCTTCAGCTTCAAGAGCATTTACATCAACCGGCCAATCTTGTGGCATCTCTATGAGTTTAGTTAAAGTTCTATATTTGTACTCACCATTTTCTAGTACCCAGAACCTTGGATGCTTGGCTCCGGTATGAGCTAAAAATGCTCTACCCTCATCATCCCAAAACTCTTGTTTCTCATAGCCGCTGTTTTCTACGAACTCCATATACTCACCATTGCTAACGAGAAATTTTGAGGTTTTAAACTCTTCTACATCAGCTTTGTAGCTGCCATACTCATTGTCCCAACCATAGAGATTGTGGAGTTTACTCTTTCCAAGCTCTACATGTTGAGACTCTATAGTTATCATTTCATTAAGAGGAGGCTCTCCAGAGTGAAGGCATGGGCTAAAAACATCAACTTCTTTTACAAACTCTAATGGCATCTGCCTATGCAGAACTAAAGATGTCTCTATATGTATTCTCTCATGTTCTATGCCCATAAGTATAACCCACATGTCAGACTCTTCTATAATCGGCAGGGTTAATGGTATGTTCATTATCAACTCATCAACCACCTCTCTTACTTTTGCTCTATACTCTCGAACATCCTCTACTCTTGGCCACTTATACTCTATATTATCAGTATCATCCCAAGCCATTTCATCTACGCCTACGGCAAAGACAGATTCAAATTCCGGATTGATTCTCTGCTTAAGTATCTTCATGCTTATTAATTTATTTATAAAAAAGGTTGCTGTATGACCGAAATAAAAGATCATAGGATGGCGTGTAATTTCTGATTTTTTATAAAAGACCTCATCACTTTTCAACACTTCAAACACCTTCTCAAACAGAGTGTAAGTGTTATTGAAATAATCTCTAATCTCTTGTCGTTTTTTCTCTTGGCTGCTTCCATCAAGTGTTACAGGATATAAACTTAAGTTACTCAAAAATTGCCTTTTAATTTTGATATAATCATTATATGAAATTTTATCATAGTAAACTATTAAACTCTTTTTCAAATGTTACACATGCTTTTACCTTAAGAGATAACGGGAACTTAGCTTTTCATGTAGGTGATAATGAATCACATGTAAAAGCTAATCATGAACAATTAGCAAAAGAGCTAAACTATAAGAAATCTTCCCTTGTACATATGAAACAGATTCACTCTGATATTGTACATTTAGTCATAGATGATGAGTTTGAGAATCCACCGACCTGTGACGCTCTTATAACTAACAAAATAGAGACTCCGCTTATGGTTATGGTAGCAGACTGCTCCCCTATTCTTTTTTATGATGATAAAAACAGAGTCATTGCTGCTGCACATGCAGGACGTGCCGGTGCTTTTAAAAACATAGTAAAAAAAGTAGTGGATAGTTTCATAAATGAGTTTAACAGCGAGACTCAAAATATATATGTAAGCATTGGTGCAAGCATTGGAGTTTGTTGCTATGAGGTTGGAAGTAAGATTAAAGCTCAAACAAAAGAGTTGAAAATGGAGTATGCGATAGAAAAAAAAGAGACTGGTTTTTATCTTGATATTAGAAAAATACTCAAAACTCAGCTAATAGAATGCGGCATAAAAGAGGAAAATATTGAGATTTCAGATGAGTGTACGAGGTGCAAGAATAATAAATATTTTTCATACAGAGCTAATAGTAATACAGGAAGATTTAGCGGAGTGATAATGCTAAGATAGTCAAGTCAGCTTTTATATTTTAAGATTTTATAAGCTTTTGCTATCTCTTTTAATTTCAGAGTAGATTTTACAATATAATACTCTGCATATGTTTCATCATACAACTCACTATCCCCTAGCTTTTGCACAATATTTAGGTGATGTTTTTTCAACTCTGATATATATGCTTCTTTAATACTAGCCATACTACTGTTTTTTGTTACATGCAGCAGTTTGTAAGCGTCCTCTATATCTAGTTTACTTTTAACAATTTTTGGAATTTTTTGAAACTGTTTAAATATTTCGTTACAAACCTTTGAATCGAGTGCAAATGCTTCAGTAACTGTTATTAAAAACTCACTCTCGTATACTGTCTCTTCATCAAGAAAAACTATCTGTGCCAAAAATTCCAAAAACTGCTGCTGCTTAACTTTGTCTTTTTTTATAGACTCGCCCAATGCTTTAGCAATGCTAATAGTGTTGTCATCTACCTCTTTTTGCTCATCAATGATATCTTTTAGTATCTCTTTTACCATTTGAGGTTTTGGAAACACTACAGATATATCATTTAACATAAGAGATACTAGATGTGATTCGAGAGAGTCATCATCACTACTCTTAGATTTTAAAATCTTTGATACAAGAGCTACAAAAAGACCTAAATCATGATGTCTGATTGAGTTTTTTGAAATGGACATATTTTCAAACTGCCCCTTTGTGTAGTTTATAGTTTTATCTGTATATAACCAATAAAACAGCACTCCAAGAGCTGTAATAACTGCTAAGAATAAGATAAAATATATCATAAGCTCCCCCTCACACCTGGTCTATACTATATTATACTAAACTAATTCTTTAATTTTCTTAGCCAACTGTTCAGGCAGAAGTCCTAAAGACTCTTCAACTAATTTTGTATTACCATGAGTAATAAAACTATCTTCATACTCAAAACTTTCAACTTCTATATCAAAAATCTTCTCTTTTGATAAAAACTCTAAAATAGCACTGCCGACTCCACCCATTTTAGAGCTATCGCTAAATACAAACCATTTTTTATGTTTTGCAGATAAACTACGAAGCATATTTTCATCAAGCGGCTTTACAAACCGTAAATCTAAGATACTTACATCAATGTTAAGCAGCTCTGCTGTTTCATACGCTCTGCCTACACCATTTCCATAACCTATGAGAAGTATATCGGACGGGTTTGAACGAAGCAGTTGAGATTTTGCCAGTTCAAATGGAAGTGACTCCGGCAAACTGCTCTCTGTAAATGAACCTCTAGGGTACCTTAAAGAGCATGGATGATTATATCCCGCCGCAAAAGCCATCGCTTGATGAAATGATTTTTCATCTCTTGGAGCGAAGAGTGTCATATTTGGAATAGCTCTTAAAAAACTTATATCAAAAACACCTTGATGTGTCTCTCCGTCCTCTCCAACAATACCCGCACGGTCAAGTGCAAATACCACCGGTAAATCCATTAAACATGTATCATGTATTACCTGGTCATACCCACGTTGCAAAAATGTAGAATATATTGTGCAAAATGGCTTAAAACCCTCTTTTGCTAAGGCTGACATAGATGTCACAGCATGCTGTTCAGCAATCGCTACATCCCAAAACCTTGTCGGATAAGCCTCAATAAGTTCACTTAAACCTGTTCCACTTGGCATAGCAGCCGTAGCTCCCACTATCTTATCATTATGTGCACATAGATGAAGTAGTGCTTCTGAATAGATTTGTGTTGCACTTTTTCCTGTATTCTTCTTCGATGAATCTCCGCTATCTAAGTCAAAGGGACCGACACCATGCCATTTCTCTTCTTGTCCCTCAGCGATATCATAACCCTTACCCTTGATGGTTTGTGCATGAATGATAACCGGTCCTCCAAAATTTTTCGCTTTTTCAAAAATCTCCAGAAGTTGAGTTATATTATGCCCGTCAACAGGACCTATATAGTTAATCCCCATCTCTTCAAACATTATTCCGGGAGTTATAAGCTTAAGAGACTCCTCCATCCGTTTTGCAATATAGTGAGCACCTTCGCCAAAATTATCTACAAAATTTTCTGTATGTTTTTTAAAATTCTTGTAAAAAGGGGAAGCCATTGCTGAACTTAGCATTCTACTGACTGCACCAATCGGCTTAGCTATACTCATCTCATTATCATTGAGTATAATAACCATTGGGTATTTTTTCTCACCAAGTTCATTGAGTGCCTCATAAACCATACCTGCAGTCATTGAGCCGTCACCAATCATCACAACTGGTATTCTGCTCTCTTTCTCACCTTTTAACTCTATCGCTTTGGCAGCACCGACACCTAAAGATATAGATGTAGAACTGTGTCCCGCAACAAAATAGTCATATTCGCTTTCACTCGGCTTTGTATATCCGCATAAACCATTAAACTGGCGTAAAGTATCAAACTCTTTCCATCTCTCTGTTAAAAGTTTATGCGCATAAGATTGGTGAGATACATCAAAAATAAAAGGATCTTTTTTTGCATCAAATACTTTATGCATCGCTACTATTAACTCCGTTGCACCCAAGGTAGAACTTAAATGCCCACCATTTTTGCTAACAACTCGTAAAATCTCTTCTCTTATATCTTTACAAAGATTCTCTAACTCTTTAATACTACTTGATTTTATATTCATTTAACTATTTTACTCACTTAAAGCGGCTCGTTTAACACGCTCGAATCTTTTTGAAATTTGTGCATCTATATTGCCGGCATCACTAATTGCTATGACCCCGCCTTGGCTCACTGCATTGTCTGATATTATCTCTATATGTTCTAAAGAACCTATACTCTCTGATATTGCTCCATGATCCTTTGGATTAACTTTAAGAGTTACTTTTGAGGCACTCTGTAACTCTTTTATCAACTCTTGCGATAAGATAGTAGCTACTCTGCTTGAGCTCTCATTAAGCTCTATATTTATAACCTCTTTAGAGATATCAAGAGCAGCACTGATTAACTCACTTTTTACGCCTTCTAATGCACTCTCATACTCTTTTGCACTATCTTCAAGCTTAGAAACAGAAGTTGAAAACTGAGTTAAACTCTTAGCCATACTGTTCTCATCATCTTTAGCAGCTTGTATTTTACCTGCTTCAAAACCCTCAGAATAAGACTCTTCTTTGGTTTTTATAAGCTCCTCTTTATGCTCATCACTCATATTTTCTAACTTCATTTGAAGTTTAATAAAGTTAGATGACATCTCATCAGTCTTTTTAAGCAGAGACTCAATCAATGAATCTTTAGAGCTTTGGCTCATTGCACTTGCATCAAGCTCACTCTCTTTTTGAGGTTGCGTCTCATCAACCATGGGCTTAGGCACTAATGCTGACTCAAAAACTTCTTCCTCAGGCTCTGCACCAAATGCCAATACCTTAAAAGTATATTTATCAACATTATGTTTTTCTATTTTATCACAGCTGATTATATTTGACAAACTATTCCACCATCTCTTCTGATGAGGATCCTAACTGAATAACTCCACTCTCAGCAAGACCATTCACTACCTCTACAATTTTTCTCTGTGCACCTTCAACATCTTTCATTTTAACTGCACCCATAAACTGCATCTCTTCATCAAATGCTTCCTTAGCTCTTTCACTCATTGCAGAGAAGAATTTTTCCTTAAGATCTTCAGGCGCACTCTTTAGACCAAGCATTAAATCAGGTTTTTCTACGGTTTTAAGAATCTCAGTAATTGCATTTTTATCTAACATAACTATATCTTCAAAAGTAAACATCATCTCTTTGATTAGACTTGACATCTCCTCATCTCTCTCTTCAATTTTAGCGAGTGTCTCTTTAGAAGCTTTTGCACCAAGTCTATTAAAGATATCGGCAACAGCACGAGGACCACCAACTTCAACTTTATATGAAGCAAGAGATTCAAGTTTAGATTCAAGAACTGCTGAAACTCTTTTTATAACTGAAGGGGAGATATCTCCAAGTTTAGCCATTCTCATAGAGACTTCACTTCTTAGATCGTCAGGAAAATATTGGAGTGTGTCGGCTGCCTCAGTTGCATCCATATGAGCTAAAATAAGGGCAATTGTCTGAGGGTGTTCATTAATAATAAAGTCTGAAAGTTGTTGAGGCTTTATTTTTGAAAGATATGCAAAATTTTGAGTCTCTTGCATGCTTTTTGAAAGCTTGTCTAAAACTTTTTTTGCCTCATCTGATCCCAGTGTTCTATAGAGAAGTTCTCTTGCATACTCCATACCACCAGATGTAATAAACTGACCTGATTGAAAAATAGCGTGAAACTCTTCAAGTACGGCAGTTGCTACACTTTTTTCTACACTTTTATTCGCAGCTATAAATTTTGACACCTCTGTTATACTCTCAACACCCATATGTGTAAAGACTGATGCTGTTACATCTTCACCCATCTGCGTAAGTAAAATTGCAATTTTTTCTCCCATGCTCATCTCATCAAACTTTGCTTGTTGTGCCGGATTTAAATTCATAATCTCCTACCTCTTTTACTTATTGCCAATTTCTGACTCTTCACTCAAGAGGGCTTGAAGAAGATTCGCTATTGTCTCAGGTGATTCATCGGTCATTGATTTAACTTTCTCAAGAAGAACCTCATATTTAAGCTCATCCTCACTATAGCCATCTCCAACACCGAGTTGCTCTTCAACCTTCTTACGCATTGATTGAACCTTTTCTACCAGGTCTTCATCTTCATCATCACCAATATCTAAAAGAGGTTTAACAAACTCATCCTCCTCCTTGGAGATCTCAAGCATTCTCTCAGCAAATGGAGAGATAACTTTTTTATATACAATAAGAAGAAGTAAAAGAACAAAAATATACTTAAATAGTCCAGAAAAAGGAGCTAGATATGTTTGAGAGAAAATCATAGCCTGGTTGACTCTCTGCGTAGCTACACTGCTTTGAGGTGCCTTAAACTGTAAATTTTTAACACTTATCAAATCCCCTCTATCTGCACTAATGCCTATAGAGCGGCTAACTAATGCTGTTAGCGCTTCTAAATCACTCTCTGATAAAGCTTCATACTCCATCTCATCTGTTGGATTTCCATCTGCATCAAATTTATTTTTGTACTTTCCATCAACGACAACGGCTGCTGTAACTCTTTTAATACGCGCAAATTGACTCTTTATAGTTGAGACTGTTTTCCCAACTTCATAATTGGTTGTACCTGTGTTTTTTTCATACTTCTCACCAACTTTATTGTTTTTCAGTCCCTGTACCGGACCTATATTACTAACTGTTCCAGGGACTCCGCCAACTTCAGGAGGAGCTACTCCATCTCTTTTTTCTTCACTCACCTGTTCGCTTCTTACTACATTTTCAGGGTCATAAGTTTCAGAAGTAGAGTTTTTTATAGAAAAATCAAACTCTATTGTAACCTGAGCTACAACCTTGTTTGCTCCGCCGACAAAAGGGGATACTACATCAATAATCTTTTTCTGTTTCGCCTTCTCTTCTTTTTTCTTAAAATTCTGTTGAATACCTGAGAGTTCTCCCATTTGAGCCATCTCATCCTCGTCACCTAGTGTTTCACCGTCACTGTCAATAAGCATAACATTCGCTGAATCCAGTTTTGGAACTGCGGCAGATACAAGGTTTTTAATACCTCTAATCTGCTTAGATGAGAGTCTTCTTCCCTCGACTATTTGAAGCATTACTGAAGCCGTCGGTTCCGTCTGTTTAGAGATAAAAAGTGTCTCTTTTGGCAGTGCTAAACTTACATTTGCAGATTCTATAGGAGCTAGCGCATTTATAGTACGAGAGAGTTCACCCTCCAGTGCACGGAGATATTTAACATTTTGATCAAAACTTGTTGCACCGAACTCTTGCGTATCAAAAAGCTCAAAACCAACCCCGCTATTCTTTGGAATTCCAAGTGAAGCTATTGTAATACGCTCTTTATAAACTACATTTTTTGGAACTTTTATCACATTTCGATCTAGTAATTGATAGGGGATATTGTCTTTTTCCAACTGCTCAACAACTTTTGCAGCATCTTCAGAGCTCAGAGAATCAAAAAGTACTTCATATTTGCTATTTTCATCTTTATTCGCCGTATAAACTACCATAAAAATCAAAAATGCAATAATACCGACAACGGCAGATCCAATAATAATTTTTTGCTGCTTGGTTAATTTAGAATATAGAACAACTAACTGTGAAAAAAGTACTTTAAAATCCATCAACTTCCCATTATTTAACGATATATGAGCAAAAGCCCTTATATCTTCGCTAGCCGCTATGGCAACTCATCGTGGAGAATGCCATTTGTTAGCATTCCTAAAAGATACCTCTTAAGAGGTAGAAAAATTATAAAAACTTTGTTACAAGATTAAAAAAACGACTGTTTTGATCGTCACTACCTACAGTAACTCTTATAGCATTCATTCCGTAGCCACTGAGATCTCTTACTATCACTCCTTTTTGTAAAAGAAGATTTGAAATCTCTGTGGAATTTTGATTATTATTTAGACATAAAGTAACAAAATTTGTATAGCTGTTTATTATATCTATTTTTTGCTTGTTTGCAAACTCTTCATAGCGTTTCATCTGTTCAAAATTAAGAGTTATACTTTTTTTCACAAACTCATCATCTTCCAAAGCAACCGAAGCAGCTTCAAGAGAGAGGGTTGTGATATTAAAAGGAGGTCTAAGTTTATAGAGTTCTTTTATTATCAGAGCGTCTGCTATGCCATACCCGACTCTCATACCTCCTAGCCCATACGCTTTAGAAAAAGTACCAAGATATATTACATTGTTATACTCTTGAATAAACTCATTTACAACTATCTCTTTTGACTTATCTTTAATAATTGCATACTCCATGTAGGCACCGTCAATAACAACTAAGGTATCAGAATCTATCTTTTTTACAAACTCCAATAACTCTTGCGCATCTATAGCATCGCCGGTTGGATTATTCGGTGTACACAAAAATATGATTTGCGGTTTCTCTTTCTTATAAAGCTCATAAAACTCATTTAAATCATGCTCTTGTGAAGTGGTTTTAATAACATCTGCACCTACGTGTTTAGCGTATATCTCATACATTGCGAAAGTTATACTATTCATCAAAATTTTTGAATTTGAATCTGCCTTTGCATGAATCAAGAACTCTATGACTTGGTCACTGCCTGAACCGATTATTACATTCTCATTCTCAACATTAAACCTTTTGCTTAATGCATTTTTTAATTTAATCATCGAATCATCTGGGTAAAGAGCCATATTTGACACAATATTGCTTACCGCATTTTGAACCTTTGATGAACAGCCATAGGGGTTCTCATTTGAAGCAAGCTTAACAATATCTTTGGGTTCAATACCAAACTCACGAACCACCAGCTCTATAGGTTTACCCGCTTCATATGTTTTTATATTTTCTAAATTTTTATTAAATGTCACTATTTTCACCTTTATTATTCATGACATTACTGGCATAACTACCGAGCCAAGTAACTTCTCCCTCATGTTTTTTTAGTAGCTTTTGAATTTTTTCATCATCGATATGTCCATAAAAATCTATAAAAAACCAGTAGTCAAAGCCACCCTTGTCTTTTGATGGACGAGACTCAATTTTTGAAAGGTTTATATTATCTTCATCAAAGTCCTGCAAGAAGTGAACAAGTGAACCTGCTTTTACAGAGTCTTTCAATCTTACCAAGATAGAAGTCTTATCATCTTTACTAATCTCATTTTTAAAATCGCTTAGTATCACAAATCTTGTTTGGGAACCGATATCATCTTCAACATCATCAAACATAACAGGAACGCTATAAAGCTTGGCTGCGATATGACTACAGATAGCAGCAGCACTCTCATCCTCCGAGGCAAGTATAGCTGCTTTGGCCGTTGAGTCTACCGGAATCTGCTCTACATTAACAAGATTATGCTCTTGAAGGAATTCTCTGCACTGTCCAAAACCTTTATCTTTAGAATAAACTTTAGTTATTTCTGATAGTTTTTTAGCTTTTGTAGCAAATGATATATGAATATCCATATATAGCTCTGAAACTATTTTAACAGAACTTTTTGCCAGTAAATCCAATGTCTCACCGACAATTCCATCTCTTGAATTTTCTATTGGCACAACACCAAACTTAGCTCTTTTAGACTCAAGTGTTTTAAATACAGAGTGAATAGAGTTCAAAGACAGATAGTCACTCTGCGCACCGAAACGGCTCTCTGCGGCTTGATGAGTAAAGCTTCCCTCAGGTCCTAAATAGGCTATACGTTCTGGAAGTTCCAAGTTTCTTGAAACTGCAAAAATCTCTAAAAATATCGCTTCAATGGCACTTTTATTTAAAAGTCCTTTTTGATTAGTGCAATTTTGCTCTAATCTCTCGATTATAGCTTTTTCTCTCTCGGGTCTATAAATAGCTCCACCGCTGCTATTTTTAATCTCACCAACACGTTTAACAATTTCCATTCTTTTATTAAGAAGTTCTAATATCTCATCATCTATAGCATCAATAGCAACTCTACAATCATCTAAAGTCTGCATTTTACTCTCCTTTTCCAAAGAAGTGAATTCTTTGAAAAATTCCCCTCACTCGTCTGTTCTGTGCAATTTCAAAGCACAGAATAAAAGCTTTGCCTTTGGCAAGATAAATACTCATAATCTTTCCTCTAAAATTTCTTGCATATCAGCATAAATATAGTCTGGTTTCAGTTTAGGCTCAATAAAAGGTACTATCTCATCAGCACTTCTGTACTTGCCGCTAGTAACGAATATAGTTTTCATTCCCATCTCTTTTGCTCCGGTTAAGTCACCCTTAACATCATCACTTATAATAGTTATGTTGTTAAAGCTAGCCTTGCTCTCTTGCTTTTGTAACATCTTTAAAGCCTCTGTGTAAAATGACTCACTAGGCTTACCCACTACCTCGTAACTAGAAGACGTAGCAAACTCAAGCATCTTTAAAATTGCTCCTACTCCGGGGTATCTTTTGCCATTTTTAGCATAAACTGATGTCTCATGCATACCAACTAAAGATGCACCATCTAACAAAAAATCTATCATCTGGGCATACTCATCTGCTTTGAAGTTCTCTTTAATTGCCACCAGAACACTCTTCGGGTTCTTATAATCGAGTTCGTAGTCCATTTTCTCTAAAGTCTCCAAAAACTCATCTGCACCGTAAGCTGCAATTGTCTTTTTTTCTACACGAGACTCCAAAAGCATTAAAGGGTCAAGATATGATGAAAAATCAAAATTAAAACCGATAGATTTCAGATATAAGTAAAAATCACTTGAAGCTTTTTTTGTGTTATTTGTAATAACCATATATGGAACCTTTTGTTCGTTTAACATGTCAATAAACTCTATACTTCCGCGTATTGGAGATTTATCCGTATCACTAATCAAAGTACCTTGGACATCTATGAAATACAAATGAGGTTCTCCTTATGGTCTAAAAGTTTCATACCAATAATATCCTAATTCTGCAAGAACTCTAACTCAAGAGCAACCAGGTTATCAAAATCTTCTCTTTTACGAATAACTCTTACTTCTGTTCCTTTTATAGCAACTTCCGCACTTCTTCCTCTTGTATTGTAGTTACTGCCCATTCCAAAGCCATAAGCTCCAGCACTATGAACTACAAGCAGATCATTATGCTCTAAGTCCGGCAGTGGATAATCCTTTGCAAAGAAATCACCACTTTCACAGACAGGACCAACAATATCAGCTTGGGTTGTATCTGAGTTGCTGTCTGTTATTGCTTCAATCTTATGATATGCATTATAAAGACTTGGACGCAATAGGTCATTCATAGCACCATCTACTACTACAAACCTTTTTTTACCATTTTGTTTTTCGTACAAAACCTTAGTTAGAAAGTATCCTGCATTTGCTGTTAAAAACCTTCCCGGTTCGCAGACAACAGTCAAGTCAAGTCCTTTTAATGTTCCTAGTATTGCTTGTGCATAATCATAAGGAGGTATAGTCACCTCATTATCATATTTTACACCAAGTCCACCGCCTATATCGAAAAATTTAAGCTCTATTTTTATTGTTAAAAGAGAACGAACTAAATCAGCCACTATCTCTGCAGACTCATAAATCGGCTTAAGTTCAGTCAATTGAGAACCTATATGAAAATGAATCCCTACAGGATCTAGGTTTTGAGAGTTGTTTGCACTAATATACATTCTTTTCGCAGTATCTATCTCCACACCGAATTTATTGTCATGTAAGCCTGTTGAGATGTATGGATGAGTTTGAGGATCAATATTAGGATTTACCCTAATACTGATTCTAGCTGTAGTTTTAAGCTCTTTTGCTATTAGTTCCACACGACCAAGTTCTGCTTCACTCTCAACATTTATATATAAAATATCTTTTTCTATTGCTTCTCGTATCTCATCATCGCTCTTTCCAACGCCTGAGAAGATAATTTTATAGCTTGGGACTCCTGCAAGAAAAGCACGGCGAACTTCCCCAATAGAGACACAGTCAGCACCACTTCCCAACTCTGCAAAGTGCTTAACAACACTAAGATTAGAGTTTGATTTTACAGCATAAGCCATGATTGACTTTCTACCTTTAAAGGCCTCTTTTAGCTCTTCGTATCGTTTTGTCATATAGTCTAAATCATATATATAAAGTGGTGTTTTGTATGTAGATGCTAACTTTTTATAATCAATCATAAAGTTTCCAAATATTTTTTAGGATATTTTATCCAAAAAGTACTTATACTTTTGTTATAAATGAATTCTCAACTATTCTCTCATTCGCCTTAAGCTAGGAAGCTGTTTTACTATAGAGGCTTTTATGTAGCTAAGCGATATCTTTTCCACTGTCTTATAGCTATTAAAAATAGAATAATAACAGGAGCAACTATACCAACTTCACTCGGTATTGTTTTATGGCTTGACAACTCAATCAACATAAAAAGAAATGCCCATATTACAAGTGACAAAATAATAGCCCCAAAACTAAAGAGTGAAACATTTAAAAACCTTACACTGACAGGTACAAAGAAAAAGATAATTACAATTAAGCCAGGTACGAAAAATGGATATATAAATATCTTATAAAGAGAACTTTTAACGATATCGGTATTGATTCTTTGAGCTTTTAAAAGGAAATATGCATCTATCGCATCTTTTATTGTAAAGTTAACTTTGCCCTCATAAACCTGATCTAACATTTTTGGACGGAAACCTTGAAGAATTTCCAAGTTCTTCATTTTAGTCACTTTTATACCGGATGATTCAAAGTTTATATTATCAGGTTTTGTAATAACATCAGCTCTATCGATATGCCATGAATCATCTCTATATCTAGCTTTTGAAGCAACTAAAACCTCTTTTAAAGAGTTATTAACAAGACTAAATACTCTAATATTTTCGGCACTCTCCTGCAGAGGTAGCATCTTTGAAAAATATACAAATTTATCTTTATACGTAAAAAATAGATCTCGTGTAGGACTCAAATATTGTGCATTTTTACGAATATTCTTAGCAAACTCATCAGCTCTAGCAAAATTCGAGATAGAGTGCAGTAGAATAAAAACTATGATAACAGCAGTAGAGACGACAACAAAAGGTCTAAGTACATCAACCCTTGAGTAACCAAGAGAGTAAAAGGAGACTATTGCATTTGAACGGATTAAAAAGATTTTTGTCGAGATCATTGCGAATATAAGCGAAAGAGGCAGGAGCATATCAATTGCAAAAAAAGTTTTATATACTAAATATATAAGAAGTAAGTTAGCGGATATGTTTAGCTTCTCTGTACTTCCCATATAGTCAAAGCCTACAAGGAACAGGACAAGTGCTAATAGAATAATGATAAAATACTTAATGTAATGAAAAGAGATATATTTAAAAGCCAACATATTTATCCTTCTCATATAATCTGAACCTGCTTAGACTCTCTGTGAGAAAGTCAAACATGTCGAGGAGTAACTTACTCTATAATTTTAGTGTTATTTTAGCTGAAATTTTTTAATTGTATATTTAGAACTGACATCTTCTAGTGAGTTTTCCAACAAGGACTCAACTGCTTCACATGTAAAAGATATCCACTCACTAAGATACCCCTTCTCTTGAGTATTGAAATCACTTAAGACATAAGATGAGACTTCACCCTTATGCTCCGGCTTTCCTATTCCCATTCTAACTCTTATATAGTCTCGCGAAATCTTCTCATCTGTAGATTTAAGACCATTATGCCCGCCATTTCCGCCACCTTTTTTAAAGCGAAGCGTACCAAAGGGTAAATCTAAATCATCATGTATTACAACAACCTCATCTAGTTTATAAAACTTTTTAACCGCAACAATTGAGTTACCGGAGAGATTCATAAAGGTAAGTGGTTTTAATAAAAAATGATTTGAAAATTTGAAAAGTTCAGCATTGAAAGATGCAGAAGATAGTTTTTGAGCGTTTTGTCTATTAACTAACTCATCTATGACCATAAAACCTATATTATGGCGAGTCTGTTTATAGCTCGGTCCAGGGTTACCCAGTCCGACTATAAGCATGATTACTTAGCTTTGATTATACTTACTACAGATACACGATCAGCATCTGTAAATGTAATATTGTCAACTTTTGCTATATCACGAATAAGTTTAGAGTCTCCAACATCCATTTCAGTAACATCAACATTGATACTATTTGGAACGTTTTCAATAGCAGCTTTAACTCTTAAACGAGGTTTTGAAACATTAACTAAACCTTTGTTTTTAAGACCAACAGCCTCACCTTGAGGTACAACTGGAACATTGTAGTGAGTCACAACACCAGGTTGCGCCACCATTAAATCTACATGTAAAAGTTTTGCTGTCAACGGATGTGCTTCATATGCTTGAACAACAACATTCATCTCTTTTGAATCCACTGAAATTGTGAATGCTAAAGTATCTTTGTTGCGAACAGTACGGATATACTCATTCATTTTGAATGCAGCGTGAATATTTTCAAGCCCTTTTCCGTAAATATTTGCAATTAGATATCCATCACGGCGAAGTGCGTTTGTGCCCTTTTTGCCAATACTCTCTCTAATTATGCCTTCTAACATATTAAATCCTTAATAAAAAATGTTTGGAATTATACCTATTAAAGCTTTAAATGCAGTTAAATAGATACTACTTTAAATCAAAAATATCATCTTCAATAGGTTCATCTATATCTTTTTTCTCAGATTTAACACTGTTATCTGAAGTTGTACCACTATGTAGGCCATTCATTTTAAGTTCCAAATCAGATGCACTGGTTGCATAATCTTTTGCTTTTTCTTTTGTAATTGGACCATTACCATTATCATATATTTCAAAAATATGTTGATCAAAACTTTGAGATTTATAGTGTTCCCGCCCTTTTTCAATAGCGTCTCTTATCTCGTAATCACGATTTTCTGTAATAAGCTTTTCAATGGTTGGAGTCTTCACAAGAATCTCCATTGCTGCTACTCGTTTATCATCTTTAGTTGGAATAAGTCTTTGTGAAACAATGCCTTTTAATACTCCTGCAAGTGAAAAACGAACACGATTTTGCTCATCCGTTGGGAACATCGCAATTATACGGTTAATTGTCTCTTTCGCATCGATTGTATGCAGTGTTGAAAAAACCAAATGTCCTGTATCAGCAGCGTGCAGAGCTAGTTCTACTGTTTCACGGTCTCTCATCTCACCAACAAGAATAATATCTGGATCTTCACGAAGAGATGCTCTTAGGGCTCTTTCAAAAGATAGTGTATCCTGTCCAACTGAACGCTGGTTTATAATACACCCTCTATCTTTATGAACAAACTCAATAGGATCTTCAATTGTAATAATATGTTTTTTCTCCGTACTATTAATCTCATGCACCATTGCAGCAAGTGTTGTTGACTTACCACTACCCGTTGCTCCTGTTACTAAGACAAGCCCTCTCCCCTCTTTGGTGAAAGTTCTTACAGCCTCTGGATATTTCATCTCATCTATTGTAGGTATATTCATTGGAATAACACGAAACACTGCTGATGGTCCATCAGTTTGAAAGAAAAGATTTACACGAAAACGATTGTGCTCATCAAATTGATAGACTAAGTCTACCTCTTTATTTTCTATAAACTCTGAATATCTACCCCTTAAAATCTCTTTAGCTAAGGTCATTGCATCATCATATGAGAATACACTTCCGGAAAATGGAATTATACTTCCATTTATTCTTGCACGGATAACTCCATTTGCTTTAACATGCAAATCACTTCCACCGTTATCAATCAGTTTTTTAAGATAAGCTCTAATCTTTTTTAACTGCTCAAAGGTTAATTTGCTGATATCTACTTCACTATTCTCTTCAATCATAAGGACTCCAAAATATCTTTAAATGCATCTTTAAAAGATTTTAGGCCCTCAGATATCTGTTTATCTAAAACATTATTAAAATCTATACCTAAGCTCTCAATCTTTTTAAAATGATCCTCTATAATTTTAGGTGAAATCGGTAAAGCACTATCTTTATTTCCATGTTCATGAAATGCTTTTATAGTCTCAACCGGGGCTGTGTTCACACTACTATATGCCAAAAGTTTTTCCACATAATAATAGGCAGGAAGTGAGTCATCTTTCACCCCTGTACTTGCAAACAGCACTCTGCATCCATCAACCTTCATTCTATGAACTTCAGCATATATCTCAGCACTGTTATATATTCCGCTAAGAGCTGCTTCCACACCATTTGCAACCAACTCTTTGTCTAAAGCTCTGTCAATACGGCTTACAAATACACTTATAACCGTGTCAACTTTTGCTCCATATCTTGCAATACCCTCTCTAAAAGCCTCAGCGCAAGAGACAGCCTGCTCTTTTTTAAATATAAGAGTCGCATTTACCGGTATCCCATTTGCAGTCAGCTCAGTCATTGCTTTGTACCCAGCTTCTGTTGCAGGAACCTTTATCATAATATTTTTACGATTTATCATAGAGAAAAGTCTTTTTCCCTCTGCTATTGTCCCTGCTGCATCATCACAAAGATATGGATCTACCTCTATGCTTACATACCCATCATCATTTGAATCATAAAGAGGCTTTAAAATGTCTGCCGCTTTTTGTATGTCATATACTGCGACTGCCTCATACTTCTCTTTTGGGCTTAATGAGCCAAGAGTTAATAGTTGCTCTTTATAAGCATTTGAGTTTAATATGGCATTTTTAAATATTGCAGGGTTAGAAGTAGCTCCATTTACCACTCCACTATCTATCAAATCCCTGAATTCCTTATCTAAATAGTCCCGTTCAATAAAGTCTGCCCACAAAGAGAATTTCAAATCTTCTAAATACATATATTAACCTTAAGAATTTTATTTTTATTATATCTCAATAATTCTCAATTTTGGTATACAAAAGATAGAGTTACTTTATTGTTTTAAGTGATATTTCTAGGAACCTTTATAACAAAAGTAGAACCATACTTATTACTTTTAACATCTATGTTTCCGCAAAACTGTTTTTGAATAATCATCTGGCTCATATATAGCCCAAGTCCTGTTCCATTTTTGCCTTTTGTACTAAAGTATGGTTCAAATAGACGCGAAATATTCTCCTCTTTTATACCGCCCGCATTATCTGTAATAAAAACACTAAAGTCATGCTCTGTAATTTCACTACTAATGTATATTTTCAACCTATTCCTACCACAGTCATTAAGGGCATCAATAGCATTGTTTAAAATATTTAGTAAAACTTGTACAAACTCGTTGACATATATTTGAACCTTTGCATCAACACACTTTTCTGTGACTATCTCTATACCTTTTTCTTTAACTCTTGGTAGAACAAAAGCAACTGCTTTTTGAATTAGATTAGATACTTCAACCTCAACAATCTCTTTATCCGGATGAAAATAAGTTAAAAAATCATCAATAGTTTCTGAAAGATACATAATAGTATCACTTATCTCACTCAAGGCACTATCAGTATCTTCATTACATAGATCTTTACCTAATAGTTTTTTAAACTGTAGATTTGCTATATGCAGTGTTATTGTTGATAGAGGCTGTCTCCATTGATGAGCTATCATACTAATCATCTCACCCATTACAGCCTGCTTTGATTGAGCTTCTAAGATTTGATCTTTATTTCTCAACTCCTCTCGTTTTTGTTTAACCTTAAGCTCTAAAGATTCATTTAGTTCTATCAACTCTGTTGTTTTATCTTTTACCTGTTTTTCTAGTTCCGTATTAAAGTGCAGTAACATATTTTGCTGCTCTAAAACAATATAACTCGCCTCATCAATCTTTCTCTGATAGAAATAGATAATTATACTTATGATAATTAATATAAATGAGATATATGTCACCTGATATAAGCTGTATTTGACCTCTACAAACTCCTGTACCGGTGCAATTACCAACATAAAAAGTACAAAGACAAGCCAATATGCAGCATCAATGGTTTTTTGAAAATACAAAAGTATTATTGGATATGTAAATATCCAAAGATGTTTTAAATCATTTGGCTCACCAAGGTAGATGAGATATAAAAACAAAAAAGTGTATTCAATAGTGATTGCAAGAGCAAAATACTCAAAAAAGTTAGCATATCTCCTCAATGCAAGGAACATTATAATATTCAAACATAAAAGGGTTGCTTCTATTGCTATAAAACCATGAATATCTCGTATATAATTTCCTATGATTCCATACATAAGCCCGATTGCAGATAATAAAAGACCAATATTCATCATCTGATATCTATGTTTTAAATTATGCTGCGAACTATCAAATTTCCGACCGCTTGTCAAAAAATCATTAATTATAAACATCATACTTTGACCTCACTCTCTATTATGGCAAATAAACCTTATCCAAAAGCTCATCATACTCACTTTTAGCATCACTGTCTAAGGTTATGCCCCCTCCACTTTTATAAATATAACCGCTTTTAGTTTTCTCAATAAATCTAATCATAACACCACTGTCAAGTGATTTTCCATCATAAACACCAAAAACACCGCTAAAAAACCCTCTTTCATAATTTTCAACTCTCCCTATTATATCTAAAGTACTCTTTTTTGGAGCACCGCTTATACTTCCTGCAGGAAGAAGAGAGTTTAATATATCCCCTATTTTATCGTGCCAATCATCTCCAACATCTCCGCTAATATGAGAACTAACATGCAGCAGTTTTTTATCTCCAGCTTCAATCTCTGTTATATACCTGAACTCTTCAACTTTAACATCATTTGCAACAACACAGAGGTCATTTCTAAGAAGATCTACCACCATAATATGTTCAGCCATCTCTTTTTTATTATTAAGTATTACCTCTTTTGCATCCTTAATTGATGCATCTATAGTACCCTTCATTGGATAAGTGTGAATTTTATCATCTTTTATTTTAATAAATTTTTCAGGAGAGAAACAGACAAACTCATCTCTATATCTTAATTTATAGTGAGCATTTGCACGCTCATATATCTCCTTTAAACTTAACTGCGTATTTATATCTGTAGGTTGGGTTAAGTTCAATAGATATGTTTCACCAGACTTTATCCTCTCTATTACATAATCAAACTTTTTTTTATAATCGCTAAAATCCAATGGTCTCTTCTGTAAAAAGTCAATATGCGGTTTAACGGTATAGTTCTTATCTATGCAAAAATCAACATCGTTTTCTTGAAGTTTATCTAAGGGTATTACTTTTAAATTTTGGGCTTTAAAGTCACTTATAAATAAAAAAGGTTCTTTTTTTTTGCCAAAAGAGTTTAAATCATCAAATGTCATTAGTTAGTTTTTTCAACACTGCCATTCTAATTGCAACACCATTGGAAACTTGTTCTAAAACTTTGCATCTCTTATCTGCTAAAAGTGCATCACAAATATCTATGTTTCTATGAACAGGACCAGGATGAAGTATTATTATATCTCTATCACCTACGAGTTCGGTCGTTACACAAAAATCACTGGCATAATCTTTTAGTGAAGCATAACTTTGAGACGAGTGCCTCTCTGTTTGAGTCCTTAGACTCATAATTACATCAATTTCATCAATTATCTCTTCTAAAAAATGAGTCATTCTTAACTCTGTTTTTGGCAAAAACTGTGGAGGTGCCACCAAGATAACCTCCATACCAAACCTACTTAAGAGTTCAATATTAGAGTTTGCAACTCTGGAGTTTTTAATATCCCCGACTATTGCAATCTTTTTACCCAAAAGCTCACCAAAATGTTGTTTAAGTGTGAAAAGGTCTAAAAGCGCCTGTGTCGGATGAGCATGTGCTCCATCTCCAGCATTTATTATAGAGGCTTTTGTATGATTAGATAAAATTTTAGGAACACCGGAGTTTTGATGTCTAACTATAATGGCATTTGGGTTCATTGCATCTAAATTCATTGCTGTATCTACTAATGTCTCACCTTTTTTTGTAGAACTCTGTGCTACATCAAGATGAATAATCTCCGCTCCTAATCTTTTTGCGGCAATTTCAAATGAACTTTTTGTCCTAGTTGAGTTTTCAAAAAATAGAGTAATAATGATTTTATCTTGAAGTATCCTGTCAAATCTGCCATCACTAAATACCCTGGCATCTTCTAAAATAGCTTCTATTTCGTCAACTCCGAAATCATCTGTTGCAATTAAGTGCTTCATACTACTCTTTTTAAAATAATTTAATTATTATACAGGACATCACAAATAGTGTCAATATTTTCACTTACTTTTAATACACGAAAGTCTGTTTTTAAAAAATATGGTTCAGAGACTATGGAAAAACTCTCATCATTTTCACGACAGTTAAATGCAACAACATGTGGAATTTTTTTATCTTCTAGAACTTTTTTACTTAAGAGTGTGTCATTAATACAGCCAAGTGAGCAGTGAGTAACTAAAAGAACCCTAGCCTTAAGATAAGTGATTAAGTCAATCATCATATGTTTTTCATCTATTGGAACATACAACCCACCTGCCCCTTCAATAATTAACAAGTCACACAACTTCTCTAGCTTTTCAATTGCAGAGTCTATTTTATCGAAATCTAGTTCTGTGTTATTTGATGCAACAAATGGAGCAGATGCAAGTTTATATCTGATAGGTACAATATCTTCTATCCTTAAATCTTTACACTCTGAGTTCACCTCTTTTATACATGTCAACAGTTCTTCACCATCAAGGGCAATAGCTTCTACCCCCGTTTCAATCGGCTTTATTACACCGACCCTAACTCCTAAAGATGCAAACTTCTTTAAAAGAAGCTTGCTTGTATATGTTTTTCCAATGTCTGTATTAGTTGCTGTTACAAAAATCCGTTTTGTCATAGTTATCTCTATTTCGTTATAATTTATAATTAGTTCAATTATGATTATTATAGGAAAATTATGGCAACAAATACTGAATTAGAAGTTATCAATGAAATATCACTGAAACATCCTAAAAAATATAAAGTTTTAATACTCAACGATGACTACACGTCGATGGAGTTTGTAATAGACATTTTAATGACCATCTTTCATAAAAATTATCAAGAAGCAGAACAGGTCATGCTCGAAGTACACAAAAAAGAGAAGGGTGTTTGTGGGGTTTTTACCCATGAGATTGCAGAAACAAAAGTAATGCAGGTTCACAAACAAGCTAGGGACAGTGGTTTTCCACTAAGAGCTGAAATGGAAGAAGAGTAATGATAAGTCCCTCCCTAAATGAAGTTTTTCAAAAATCAATTCTTTATGCAAAAGAGCTAAAACATGAGTATATAACTATTGAGCATGTGTTTTACCAACTTTTAGTCTCTACTAATGGTGCGAAAATCGTCCTTGCATGCGGTGGTAATGTTGATAAAATGAAAGAGCTTATAAAAAATTATATCTATACAAATATTGACCCGCTTCCAGAAGATATAAACAAAGAACCTTTTGAGAGTGTTGCACTCTCAAGACTTATTGACAGTATGATAAAGCATATCCAGAGTTCACAGCAAGATAGTGCTGATATTGGCGATTTACTAGCAGCAATTTATGATGAAGTTAACACATTTGCATATATGCTATTAAATGAGTACCAAATTTCAAGACTTGATATTCTAGAAATCATTTTAGATAATGATGAATACGAGAGCAGCAGTGAGACAGAGTCATATTTGGATAAATACTCAATAAACCTACTTCAAAAAGCCAAAGATGGGATTATTGACCCTGTAATTGGACGAGATAATGAGATACAAAGAGTTACTCAGATTTTATGTCGCAGAAAGAAAAACAATCCTATATTAGTAGGAGAGGCTGGTGTTGGAAAAACAGCTATTGCTGAGGGTTTAGCCCTAAATATAGTTGCACACAATGTTCCAAAAATAATACAAAACACTCAGCTTTTTGCCCTCGACTTAAGCGCTATGCTAGCGGGTACTAAATATAGAGGAGATTTTGAAAAACGCTTAAAGGGTGTTATGGATGAGCTTAAATCTATTCCAAATGCTATTTTATTTATAGATGAGATTCATACTCTCATAGGTGCGGGTGCTACAAGCGGTACTATGGATGCAGCAAACCAGCTTAAACCAGCACTTGCTTCCGGTGAATTAAAATGTATGGGTGCTACAACATTTGCTGAATACAGAAATGGGTTTGAAAAGGATAAAGCCTTAAGTAGAAGATTCTCTAAGGTTGACATTAATGAGCCATCTCAAAAGACAAGTTACAAAATCTTAAAAGGTTTAAAAAGCAGATATGAAAATCATCACAATCTTAAATATACAGATAAGGCTTTAAAAACTGCCGTAGAGCTATCTAAAAGGTATATAACTGACAGATTTTTACCGGATAAAGCAATAGATGTCATAGATGAGACTGCCGCATCATTTCATCTCAAAAACAGTAAAAGAAAAGTAGTTCGTGCTTATGATATTGAGAAAACAGTCTCTAGAATAGTCGGCATCTCGAACTCAAAAGTCACTAAAGATGAGACAGAGTCACTGATAAATCTAGAAGAGGAGCTGCAAAAAAGAGTAATAGGACAAAATGAGGCTGTTTTTGCAGTAACTAAAGCAATAAAAATTGCTAAAGCTGGACTAACTCCAGAAAACAAACCTATTGCATCCTTTCTTTTTTCTGGTCCAACAGGTGTAGGTAAGACAGAGCTTGCTATTTCTATTAGTAAAACTTTAGGCATAAATTTTGAGAGATTTGACATGAGTGAGTATATGGAAAAACACACTATAAGCCGTCTTGTCGGAGCACCCCCCGGCTATGTTGGGTTCGAGCAGGGTGGCTTACTTACAGAAGCAATAAAAAAACATCCATATACAGTCTTGCTTCTAGATGAGATAGAAAAAGCACACCCTGACTTAGTCAATATCTTACTTCAAATTATGGACAGCGCAACTCTTACCGATAATGTTGGATACAAGGCAAATTTTCAAAATGTTATCCTCATTATGACATCAAACATAGGCGCATCTGCAAGAAGTGTAATGGGTTTCAATAAAGATAGTTCATTGTCTCAAAACGAAGAACTAAAATCGTTCTTTACTCCTGAGTTTAGAAATAGACTCGATGCCCTTGTTGAATTTGAACAATTAAATATTGATATTGTAAAAGATATTGTTCATAAATTTATATCTGAACTCAATCAAGAACTTAAAAAGAAAAAGATAAGTGTAGTTGTTTCTCCAAAATCTGTAGATTATATAGCTGAGTCTTCTTACTCGGCAGAAATGGGGGCAAGACCGCTAAAAAGATATATACAAGACAATATTACCAATAAACTTAGTGATGAAATACTATTTGGAAAACTTAAAGATGGCGGTCAGGTACATGTCTCATTTAATAAAAAGCTGATTCTAAAATTCAAAGAGAACAGTTGAATATACCAAAGCTTTTACAATATGATCTAACCTTTCCAAATCCAAACGATGCTAACGAAGACGGCATTGTTGCCTGGGGTGGTGATTTAAACCCATCTAGACTTATCCGTGCTTATCAAAATGGAATATTTCCTTGGTATGGCAAAGGTGATCCTATCATATGGTGGTCAACTAACCCTAGACTCATTATGGAATTAAAAGATTTTAAACTAAGCCGCTCTCTAAAAAAAAGTATGAAAAAATTTGAATATAAGTTTGATTCTAACTTTAAAGATGTAATGCACAACTGTTCAACAGTTACTAGAAACAACCAAAACGACACTTGGATACAGAGTGATATAATAGAGGCATACTCTGTACTGCACGACATGGGCATTGCACACAGTGTAGAGACCTATTTAAACGATAAACTAGTCGGAGGTCTTTATGGTCTAGCAATAGGAAAAGTTTTCTGCGGGGAGTCAATGTTCTCTCTTGTAAATGATGCTTCTAAATCTGCCTATGCTATTTTAATTAAACATCTTAAATTTTGGGGATATGACTTTATAGATTGTCAAATACCGACAGAGCATCTAAAAAGCCTTGGTGCAAAAGAGGTAACAAGAGAATATTTTTTAGATAGACTTTTTAAAGTAAATATGGATATACCCCAACATTATTGGTCTTTAGAAGATTCAATTTAACTCTAAAGAGTTATTATAATAGAAATAGATAAATAGGATGATGTATAAAAAGTGTGATTAGGGTTGATGGAGTAAATTGATCAACTAGGCAGCGACCTACATTTCCACACCTGAAAGGTGCAGTATTATCAGCGATGAGAGGCTTAGCTTCTGGGTTCGGAATGGAGCCAGGCGTTTCCCTCTCTCTATAGCCACCTAGACAAGATCAAATATAAAAACACCAAAGGAACTAACTCCTTTGTTTA
>Ga0316207_10000218_pt1 | contig 112659 bp, 113 predicted proteins | sample 6weekpyrite_MG_FD_204943 | JGI IMG/M metagenome (GOLD analysis project Ga0316207, IMG submission 204943) | Microbial mat bacterial communities from mineral coupon in-situ incubated in ocean water Damariscotta River, Maine, United States -... | ecosystem: Environmental > Aquatic > Marine >...
GTGCAGCAATTGAAGCCATGGAACTGGGTTTGCCCCAGCAATGCGAAGCCTCACTATCAGATGAAGAAAAAGCCCTGGTTCTCGCTGAGCTCAAATCGATAATGGCTGTTTATGATGATCGTGAATGTGATGAGACAGCCACTCACGAAGGTTAATCAGCCATATATTTTGACCAGTCTATATCTGGATCACCCGAAACAAAAAAGTGTGGATTAAGTAGTGAGTCCTTGGTGTTATAACGTAACTGCTGCATAGAAGTATCAGTCAACACACCGCCCGCTTCCTCAACAACACACTGTGCGGCAGCAGTATCCCATTCTGAGGTAGGGCCAAAGCGCGCATAAACATCTGCAACACCTTCTGCAACCAGACAGGATTTCAAAGAACTTCCCATACTGATTATTTCATACTCGCCAACGTTTTCCAGAAACGCATTTAAAGAATCACCGCGATGCGAGCGACTACCTGCAACAACGATTTTACCCTGAGGTTGTTTACGCGTCTCGATCTTCACCGGATCACTACCTGCTTCCTGCTTATAGGCACCCTGTCCACGACAGGCGTAATAATTCGCGCCAGTCACTGGTGCATGCACTACACCCAGAACTGACTCACCATTTACGATTAATGCAATATTGACTGTGAACTCGCCATTGCGCTTGATGAATTCACGTGTGCCGTCAAGCGGATCAACCAGCCAGTAGTTATTCCAGCTGGAACGTTCTGCATAAGAAATAGTTGCTGATTCCTCAGACAAAATAGGCACTGCTGGCAAAAGCTCCTGTAAACCAGCATCAATAATATTATGCGCTGCGAGATCGGCCTCGGTAAGCGGTGTTTTGTCTTCTTTATGCTGAATGGCGTAATCAGTATCGTAAATCGACATGATCGCTTCACCCGCTTCTTCGGCAAGTTGCTTGATGGGTAACAGTAACTCAGAGAGCTCTTCCATTGTATGTTCAGGCCTTTCGCTGTTGTTCAATATAGTCTTTTACCATATATAACGCGGCGATGCTGCGTGCTTCGGTAAAATCTTCTGCCGCCAGCAGAGACTGGTAATCTGATAATTTCCACGTAACCACTTCTAGCGGCTCTGGCTCATCGCCTTCACGTCTCTGCGGGTAAAGGCCTGTTGCCAGAACAACATGGGTGCGAGAGCACGAAAACCCAGGTGCAAGGGTCATTGTCCGTAATACGTGAAGATCGTTTGCGGCATAACCCACTTCTTCCATGATTTCTCGATTCGCTGCATCAACAGCTGGCTCATCCTGCTCAATACGCCCCTTGGGGAACCCTAGCTCATAACGCTCTGAACCCACCGAATACTCACGAATAAGCAGTAATGTATCTTCATCTAGCATCGGTACAATTAATACTGCTCCGGAGCTAGAACCGCGCAGGCGTTCATACTGTGTCTGCACACCATTACTAAAGACCAGGTCGACGGCCTCAATAGTAAACATGCGACTCTTGGCAACGCTGCTTATATTTGTGATATCTGGCTTTTTCTGATGCACCTGAAAACCGGCCGCTTAAAATAAAGCGGCTAGTTTACCCTGTGCTGGCGACAACTTCATCCCTGTCACAATGAATTGGAGTGTTCTTACTATTACCTCGGTGTTGATCTTCATTGAACAATGAAAAGAATGTGAAGTTGGTATAGAGCTTACCTTCAAACCAGGCATTGTAATGAATAGTTCGTTCCTCATTCCAGACCTCAAAACCCTGCTGTGAGTCGGGTGTGAGTGCAGCAAGACATAAATCCCGGGTATCGAGTTTCACATCTGCAGACACACGCATTGGATAGAAGCCATCGAGGAAGCGACGCATATAGGGGCCACTGGCCATGCTATAGGTGCCATCCTGATTGTTAGTGAGCGTTTTCACTTCAGCGGAAAGGCACAATTTCGCTTCAGCACTGATATGTCTAAGCTGAATTGTGTCAGTGGTCGCCCACGCCTGAGCAACATTTTTCTGCTCCACCACGCGCAGGTTACGAATACGTTCTTTATTAAACACAATTTGCAATGCGGGAACCTTATCCAGGTTGGCATGACACTGCTTCAGCTGCACCCAACCATCCTTCAGGCTCTGTGGTGTAATCACAATACTGTTGTGATGATGGTGTACGATTTTCTTCGGTGGTTTGACGAGAAATTCCAGTTGGCCTTCATTTACGTCCTGGCTAAGAATATCAGAGTCGTCAAACAGCCACTCTTCTTTTTCTTCTTCCGTTAGCGTATAGGCTGACAGGGATAGCGGCAGACAGCAGAGAAGTAATGCGGTTTTTAGCCGCAGAATTTTGGTCTTTATATTCATAAACCAGCTCCTTACGTTTTTTGTAGGGTGGTCTGACTCCTTGTTTTTAAGTCTCGGCTGAAAATCACTGTTACGCAAGCTGATTTATGCACATTTTTAGTATGTTTCTGATTTTTCGAGAATATTTTTTACTGCCAGTCATGTAGAATGATCCTTCCCTGGATGAAGAATGAACAACAATGATTGACTGGCAAAAGATTGATACCGTGTTCCTGGATATGGACGGCACGCTGCTGGATCTACATTTCGACAATTTTTTCTGGCGTGAACACGTTCCTGCGCGCTATGCCGAGGTCAATAGTATCTCGGTGGATGAGGCAAAAACCACGCTTTACCCTATCTTCCAGGAAGTAGAAGGTACCATGGACTGGTATTGCATCGATTACTGGACCGAAAGGCTGGATCTGGATATCGCCCTGCTAAAAGTCGAAGTCGACCACCTCATCGCTGTTCACCCACATGTGATTCCCTTTCTGGATGCGCTTCGGGAGCACAATAAAAAAGTTGTACTTGTCACCAACGCTCACATGAAAAGTCTGGAATTGAAAATGCAGCGTACCCAGCTGGCGAACCATTTTGATGCACTGGTCTGTTCACACGATTACCGAGTGCCCAAGGAAGATACGGGGTTCTGGGAATTGCTACACAACACGATGCCTTTTTCACGCTCTGGCACTTTACTTGTTGATGATAGTCTTCCTGTCTTACGTGCTGCGCATAGCTATGGTATAAAAAATCTACTCGCTATTAACAAACCAGATAGCAAGGGCCCGAAACGGGAGATAAGTGAATTTAATGCGATAGCTGACTTTTCAGCAATCATGCCATGAGGGAATAACGTGTCTGTTTCAGATCAAATTAATGAATGGCTACCTCAAAACCGAACAGTAAAAAGTGATGAGGAATACAAGTCATCTGTAGTCAGGCTAGGCATAGGTGCGTTTGCATCTATCTACCTGGGTCTGGGCACGTTAACCCAATACTTCGACATCAACCCGGAACGCTATCTGATTCTGTTAGCCTTCTTCATGTTTTACACCATCGGTGTCTTTATACATATCCTTATCTATCCAGAAATCATAGTGCGCCGTTATCTGGTGATTTTTGGCGATATTACCTTTGTCACCATCGTTAGTATATTAACCTCCGGCGTTAATAGTCCGTTTTTCCTGCTTTACATATTAATTTTCATATCTCAGGGAGGACGTTTTGGCCGACCGTATCTGTTTACTGCAGTAGGTGCGAGTATTCTGTCATTTATTATTGTTATCCTCGCGACAGACAGCTGGAAAGATTACAGTTTTGAACTTATTTTCAAAATTCTGGCACTCATCATACTGCCTGTTTATCTTGATGCCATGCTGAAAGCTATCACCAATGCACGCGAGGCAGCCGACAAGGCCAACCAGGCCAAGAGTAATTTTCTTGCCACCATGAGCCATGAAATACGTACACCGATCAGTGGTGCTATTGGTATGATTAATCTGCTTAAATCAACCAATCTGACAGAAGAACAACTCACATATGTTAATGGACTGAATGTCTCCACCAATAAGCTGCATATGCTGATAAACGACATTCTCGACTTCTCCAAAATTGAAGCCGGCAAACTACAGTTTGAAAAGAAGACATTCCAGATCGACAGCGTCCTGAGAGATGTTGAAACTATCCTGGCACCACTTGCTAAACAAAAGGGTATTAATCTCGAGCATGACGCGACAGATGAAATTAATACTGTTTACCTTGGTGATCAATATCGTCTTTGTCAGGTTGTCATGAACCTGGCTGGCAATGCGATTAAATTTACCGAAAAAGGTGGTGTGAAAATCAGTATTCGTAAAATGGATACCGAATCAGAAAATAGCACCTGGTTTCGTTTTGAGATTATTGATACCGGCATCGGCATCGCAGAGGAAGATATTGAAGAAATCTTCAAAGGCTTTAGTCAGGCAGATGCCTCTACTACACGACGCTTTGGCGGTACCGGCCTTGGAACCACTATCGCCAAGGAACTGGTAAAAATGATGGGTGGCAAGATAGGTGCCAACAGTGTTATTGACCAGGGTAGCACTTTCTGGTTTGAGGTACCCCTTGAAACCACATCAGAGGAGACGGCAGCATCAAGCAAGCAGGATGAGGTGCGCCCAGTTACCAACAACGAAGCAGCGCACAATCTTTCCATACTCGTTGCTGAAGATAGTGAAATCAACGCCATGTTTCTGGAAACGTTTCTGGGCAAGGCAGGTCATCAGGTAACCATTGTTGAAAACGGCGACGAAGCCTTGCAACAGTTATCAGAAAACTCATATTCACTGGTGTTAATGGATATGCGTATGCCTGAAATGGATGGCCTGGAAGCAACGCGCCGCTGGCGTGAAATGGAGCAGGAAAAAGGAACGCACATGCCTATCATTGCACTGACAGCAAATGCCAGTGATGAAGACAAGGCCGCCTGCCTTGATGCTGGTATGGATGCATTCTTATCCAAACCCGTTGCACCGGAAGCACTCTTTAAAACACTCGATAAATTTTCTGGGAATCAAAAATAATTAGCGCCATAACCTGCCATTATGTTGCAGGGTATAACTGCCATTTGCTGCAGGTCGCCCTGTTTGCTGAATGGCATCTCTGAGCGCGGCTGATGCCTGTGTACGTAGATTGACGTTCGCAGAAAACTGATAACTACCATCCAGTTTAAGCTGAGCCTGACCAGACAATTTCAGTGGGCCATCCAGATCTCTGGCTTTCGCCACAATAATATCGTCCTGCAGCGCTAACAGTGCTTCAAAAGTACCGATATCACTTTCAACAGGAGATATACTACGTATACTCAGTAATCGCACTGAGCCATCTAGCGCTTCAATGCTACTGTTTTCTATCACAGCATCCTTTACATCAAGCTGTAGCTCACCATCCAGAATGACAGGTAGGCGTGATGAATATTTCTGTAATGACTTTAACGGGATGATAACTCGCGTGCTAGTTAACTCTATTGAATCATCGAGGTGATAATTCATTTTTCCCTTTGCAAAGACATCAGCGCCACGTAGTTTCCATTTCACGCCAACTTTACCAAGCAGCAAGCGTAAAGGCTTCAGACGCCAGGTTAATGTTCCAAATTGCTGTTGCCGATGCAAGACACTGGCTGCACGACCATTCCAGACACTACCACTAACATTATGCAAACTGATATGTTTGGGTAACTCAACCCAGCTAATGACCCTCTGTGCAGGTAAATAAGCAATCAGGAAAACCGCATATGCTGTAACAGCAAGCAGCACATAATAGCTGATGCGGGGTTTCATCAGGAGGCTTTTAATGTAAGGCGGGCATTCACGCGACCAGGTTCGGACTGACGCTCAGCAACGAAACTATCGACACTCACTCCATGTGTTTTCTGTAATTTTTCCAGCCATATGAGCATGTCATCAAAGGCAACTTTTTCAACCCAGACACGTACACTGCGTTTCTGTCCTTCTTCGACACGCTTGAGTTGTGCACCACGTAAGGTCTTTTGACCGGTCTGGTATACCAGTGCGGTCAATGATGAAGTGGTCGTTTTGCGCGAAGTCCCTTTGCCAAACTTGCCTAGTAGTTTAATCTTCGCAGCCATTTGCTGCATTGCAGCAAGCTGCTGTTGTTGTGTTTCTACCTGCCGCGTCAAGCGCTTGGTCTGTTTCTGCAAAGGAGCCCAGGCAAATGTATACACGGCAAACACCAGTACAATGACGCTAGCGACCAGGATTAACTGGCGCTCACGTGACTGCAGACCATTCCACCAGGCCTTCATGAGGGCAACCCCGTAATGCGCAGACGGCTCTTAACTTTATTGCCGGCCAAACTAGTTGACTGCACCTCAATCTGCAGACCTTTTAAACTACTAAAACGCTGTCGTAGTGCGGTCAAGGCCTTGGTATCAGTGAAGGCAACATCGATATCAATCCGTCCATTACGATAACTAAGCGTGGTGATTTCCATGCCTTTTGCCTGACGCAGAAAATTTCCTGACTGCCCTAGCAAGGCAAGAAAATCTTCACTGGCTGGGGTACTACCACTGAGTTGATCGAGTTTCTGTTTCAGTTGTCGATAGGCATTGCCACTATTTTTTGAATTAGGAAATACACTACGATAAGTTTTTTCAATCTGTGCCTGATAGTCTGCGGCCTGATTACTCAGGCGTACATAATCATACGTTTGCATGGCACCGCCAACGACTAACCATAATGCAAATACTGCAGCAGCAGGCCACCAGCGACGTGTTTTTGATTGCCAGGCACTCGAGTTCGAATAATTTCCCTGCAGCAGATTGAGCTCGGGCATCTCGGCACGACTGTATGCGACCAGTGCATCACCGTTACAATCTACTGTTGAGATATTTAGCCCAAGATCTTTTTCCAGTTCCTGTTTCTCCAGTGATAACGACGAACAGTTAATCACATCAATAGCGCTCGGTACCGAATCAGCATGTCGCATGGCACGCTGTAATAACATGATCAGATTCTGACTGTCACAGGCAAACCCCGACATGGCAGATGTACGTACCGTACACAGGCCAGTATCGTCAACCAATGCTGTCCAGCGATGCTGCTCTAGTGGCAAGGCAAGCTGTGCCGGATAAATTTTATCTACCGTGATGCCACAGGCCTTGAAACGTGACAGCCAGGTATCCATAACGGTGTTTGACACAATAGCCGTATCAACGACATTGTCCTGCCTGACCTGGCCAAGGGAAAAATGCAGCTCATCAACATCGTCTATCAATTGATCTTCGAGTGCATAGGGCACGGCTTTTTGCAGGCGGGCACGATTACGCGTCGGCACATCTGCACGTACCATCAATACTGCGTCTGCAGGTGCAAAAACTATTACTGGTGAATCCAGCAGTTCTGCAGGAATCTCTTCTAGTGAACCAGTTTGTAACTGACGCACGACTGCCTGACCAGGTGCCTTCACCAGCCAGCTTACCTGGTCAGCAGATGCATCATGCAATCTTATGTAGGTTTGTTCTCGCATTTAAATCTCGCCACGACTGCGCATAAGTATGCGCACAGGTAATTTCTCATCTTCGCCACGTTGAATAAGTGTATTCAATCGTACTACACTCCGGCCATTCTGTGAAAACGATGCAATCAGAAAATAATCACTCTTTACATCGATATTATTTACCGAACGGCCTTCAAAAGCCTGCAGGCCACGAAACGCATTCACATCGGCATAACCCTGCTCGGGCCGGTCATCAATGATGCCCTGTGCTTCATCAAGACTTAGCTCTGGAATACTGGCAATCAATACAGGGGCACTGGCCGTATTAATATTAACTTTCGTTCTTTCCGGCAAAGCCGCGATATAGGGCTGCAGCTTTTTATAATGTTCCTGTGTAAACCCCTTAATCAGCAGCAATTCACTGGCACTAACCATCTTATTATTGGCAACTCGATAGGGTGGAGACGCATCCAGGTAGGCATTGTCCTCGGCACCATTTGGTAGCGTTTCATTAATATTACTATCTATCCAGTCAACCACGCGTGATGCAAGGTCTGCTTCGATTTCCAGCGCATCCAGCAGACGTCGAAAACCCTCTACATCAGCCTTGCTTTGCTTGCCATTATCATCCACCAGATTATTCAGATTAAAGCGCGCATTCAGATCGACTATCTTGCCACCGATATCACCCGCATCCAGCGATGCTGGTTCCAGCGTACCCGCCCAGGGCTCATCGAGGTGATCATATTCATTGTCTTGACGATCCTTCACCAGCACCTGCATGGCCCAGGCCTCCATACCGAGTGCCAGTAAATACGCCTGATCATTTAACAGGGTATTTTCTGTGCGCCGAATATCAAGACTGGTGCGCGCAATGAGCTCGGTGGCAACAATGCTCGCAAGCGCCACTACGAGTAGAGCCGTTATAATTGCCGTGCCTGACTGTCTATGCTGTGCTGACATCAAAATACCCTGATGATGCGCGTTACGCGCCCCATATTCTCCAGGTCCATGCTCAGTTCAACCGCTACAGGTACGGGCAGCGCGACATCCTCAGCTGCCACATTAATGGCGCCGGCAACAATCTCTTCATTTATGACTTGAGCTTCAAGTGGCTGTGTTTCCCAGCTGGTTTGCCAGCTTCCACTTTCATCAAGAAAACGAAACTCTATTGCCTTAACCTCATCCAGTAACACGTACTTCGCAGCCACTGAATCCTGGGCGCGATCGAGCACATTCCAGCTTTGCCGTATTAACTTGCCCTCTTCAAGGCTGTAAGCGATACGCTGCATGGCACTACGTGCCTTGCCACTTGGGTTAAAACGCCCTGTTACCGTGAACTCAACACTATTCTCAGCATCAATCAGCTTGCCATCAGCGGCAACAAACGCCGGCTGAAGATCACCAAAACCATCACGGATGCCACGTGCTACTGCCTGACCAATATCGTACTGAATGCGAAAAAATACTTTCTGTAAACTCGCCAGTTCTTCTGCCTGCTGCTCGATAGCTTCGCGCGAATCAAGCACGGAGCGCAAACCACCATAGGCCAGCGCTGCCATCACCGCAAAAATGGCAATCGCGATCAACAATTCCAGTAGTGTCAGACCTTGCTGTGAGCGTGCTGCCGTCATTGCAGTACACCAAAATAAGTCACCAGTGTCGCACTCGGCTCATTGGCATCACGATCTACACTGACTTGAATATCAGCACGCCGCAGCGTTGCTTCGTCAGTCTCGGTGATGTTAATACGCCAGTACCACTCTGTCTCGGCCATGGTCTCCTCGCCACTGGTCTCACCAATGCCATTACTAATCAGGCCAAGCTGTAATTCATTCGCCTTGTTCACCGCTACCCAGTGACCAAGTGTTCGTTCTTTTATATAGGCTGTACTGCTAATACTCGTGTCAATACTTTTGATCACAGCTGCCAGCGCAATCGCCAGGATAAACAACGCGATCAGTACCTCGATCAGCGTCATGCCCTGCTGTCTCAGGTTACGAGCGCACATCACCGACATACTTCACCTTTCCCTGTAGATCGCCCGTTAACTGATAGGCAAAACGATTATCTGCCGTTCGCAAGGTCATCGTGAATGGCGTTATCTCCCCCGATGAGAACAGGTAAACACGCGATGTTGTTGATGCCTGTTTGCCATTAATTGTAACGCTATCTCCATCTACACGCAGATCGATAAAGATATCTTCCGGCAAACGGCGCTTGCGTAGCACAGTGTCATTTTCGATATACTGCCACTCATTATTTTCCAGACGCACAAACGAATAGCCATCCTGATCAACCTCAAAGGCCAGTTGTCGCGACTGTAAAATCGCTTCTTCGCTGGCAAGTGATAACAGACGTGAAATGCGTTTTGCCTCGCGATCAACGCGTTCGCCATCTTCACCGGTATTAATCGATAACACCGCAAACGACACCGTAACGCCCAGGATCACAAGCACCACCAGAAGCTCTATAAGCGTAAAGCCAGCCGCATTGTGATGCCGTGAAGAAAACATATGGCTTATTGCAGATTCCAGTTTCCGATATCAGCCTCAATACCTTCACCGCCCTGCTGTCCATCGGCACCCAGTGAATAGATATCTATTGGCCCGTTTACGCCCGGGTTCAGATACTGGTAAGCGTTATCCCACGGATCTTTTGGCAGACGCTTGATGTAACCGTTCGAGTTCCATTTTTTGGCACTCGCAGGTTTATTGACCAGCGCATCAAGACCTTCATCGGAGGTTGGATAAACGAAGTTATCCAGTTTGTAGCGACTCAACGCTGACTCTATTGTCAGAATATCCTGCTTGGCCTTGACCAGTCGTGCCTTGTCAGGCTCATCTGACAGGTTCTGTACCACCGCTGTGCCAAGCACGGCCAGAATCACCAGAACTACCAGCAATTCAATTAACGTAAATCCATTTTGTCTATTTACTGTATGTATATTCATAAAAATTACCTGATAAAAAAATTCATTTCACAAGCTGATTCAGATTTAGAATCGGCATTAAAATCGCCAGCACAATAATCATTACCACAACACCCATGCCGAGAATCACTAATGGCTCAAACAGTTTCATCATGGTCGAGATACGGTTATCGAGTTCGCGTTCCTGGCTAGCTGCGGCACGCTCCAGCATATCTTCAAGCTTGCCACTTGCCTCACCGCTGGCAATGAGATGAATCATCAGTGGTGGAAAGAAACCACTTTGATCCAGTGCCATGTTCAATGCCGCACCTTCGCGAACACGCTTCGCCGCTTTTTCAACGGCCTGTCGCATTGGCAGGTTGCCAATCACTGCTGCTGAGATGCGTAGCGACTCGAGTACCGGCACACCACTACCACTGAGAATACTGAAGGTTCTTGAAAACCGTGCAGTGTTCAATACTCTGACGAGTTTGCTTATCTGTGGCAGGCGCAGTAACAGTAGATGATAGGCATAGCGAAATTTTTCCTGCTTGAGCATCGACTTGAAGGCAATGCCCAGCCCAACAATAATTGCCAGCAAGAACACACCATAGTCAACGATAAACTCGCTCGTCACGATGAGCATACGTGTTAGCAAGGGCAAGGTCTGCCCCAGATCATCAAACACGCTGACAACCTGTGGTACCACGTAGGCCAGTAGAAACACAACTATCGCAATCGCGGTCAGACTAAGAATAATCGGGTAGATCAATGCCTGGGTGATTTTCTGAATAAGCTCCTGACGGCTCTCGGTGTAATCAGCCAAACGAGACAGTACTGTGCCCAGATGCCCTGTCGATTCACCTGCAGCAACGGTTGCACGGTATAGCTCGGGAAATACCTTGGGAAAATCTGCCAGCGCCTCGGCCAGTGCATGACCTTCTTTAATGCGTGAACGCACCGCCAGCATAATACTTTGCAAGCGCGCCTTTTCAGTTTGCTGTGAAACAGTTTGTAAGGATTCATCAAGTGGCGTGCCGGACTCCACCAGTGTCGCAAGTTGTCGCGTCAACACAGCAAGATCGGTAGCACTCACATTGCCACGTGCGCCCGGCTGCTTTGTTTTTCTGCTGGCGCGATCACTAACTTCATCAACAGCCAGTGGGGTCATACCTTTTTCACGTAACTGCTGACGAATCTGACGCGGCGCATCACCTTCAAGCACGCCTTTGATGGAGCGCCCATCTGCATCCAGTGCTGTGTACTCAAACGCCCCCATTTAGTTCACCTAATCCTCGCGAGTGACGCGTAACACTTCTTCCAACGAGGTATCACCGGACAGTACCCGGCGTATGCCTTCCTGACGAATTCCCGGTGTACGCGTACGCGCATACTCTTCCATCTGGTACTCACTGGCACCGTCATGAATTAAATTACGCAGCGTGTCATCAATCTCGATCATTTCATAAACGCCGGTACGACCACGATAACCAATACCGTTACACTCAGGACAACCCACTGGTTTATACAGCGTCGGTGCTGCAGCAGTGGACACACCAAGTGTTTCACAGTCAGCCGCAGAGGCCTGATGAGATTGCTTACAGGAAGGACACAACAAGCGCACCAGACGTTGTGCCAGTACACCACTCAGGCTCGATGACAATAGAAAGGGTTCAACACCCATATCACGCAGACGCGTGACGGCACCGATAGCCGTATTGGTATGCAGCGTCGACAAGACCATGTGACCGGTAAGACTCGCCTGTACACCAATCTGCGCGGTTTCGATATCACGTACCTCGCCTACCATGACGACATCCGGATCCTGTCGCAGGATCGCGCGCAGACCGCGCGCAAACGTCAGGTCGACCTTTGTGTTCACATGCGTCTGGCTAATGCCATCAATGTAATACTCAATTGGATCTTCTACCGTCATAATATTACGGCTGTGATCATTCAGCTCTGCCAGCATCGCATACAGCGATGTGGTCTTACCTGAACCGGTTGGGCCGGTGACCAGCACGATACCGTGTGGCTTGGTAATCACACGACGGATTATCTCTAACGAGTCGGCTGGCATACCGAGATGCTGCAGTTCCAGACGCCCTGCCTGCTTATCAAGTAGACGCAAGACCACACGTTCACCAGAACCGGAAGGCAGCGTTGATACACGCACATCAACGGCGCGTCCGGCAATACGTAGCGAGATGCGACCGTCCTGTGGTAAACGCTTCTCAGCGATGTCCAGCTTCGCCATAACCTTGATACGAGAAACCAGCAACGGCGCCAACACACGTTTGGGTTCAAGAATTTCTTTTAGTACGCCGTCTACACGCAGGCGTACGACAAGGCGATTTTCAAATGGCTCGATGTGTATATCTGATGCGTTTTCTTTGACTGCTTCAGTGAGCAGTGCGTTGATGAGACGAATAATCGGCGCGTCGTCTTCGCTCTCCATCAAGTCTTCTGGTTCGGGCAGACCCTGAGCAACCTCACTCAGGTCCATGTCTTCATCGAGGTCACCCATGATGCGCATGGTATCGTTAGAGCCCTGCTCATAAGTCTGTTGCAGCATCGCATCAAACATCGCGCTATCTATAAATTGCAGGTTTAGTGGCATCGCCAGATGGCGACGTACCTCATGCAGGCTGGCATCATTGATATCTTCACGGCATTGAAGATTAATCACACCATCGTTTGCCGAAGCAATCAGAACACCATGACGTTTAGCGAATGCAAACGGTAGTGAGACCCCAGGTGATACACCAGCGGACTCAGTGCCTTCAGTTACGCTACTCACCGTTGTGATCCTCAGGGAGTATCAGCCTGCTCATCAGCAGGCGACTGTTCCTGTGAGACTTCTTCGAAAGGTGGGGGGAGTTCGAGAAATTTGTCCAGTGTTGGTAATTTTGGTGCGACATCATCAGGCAGCTGCACGACACCATCCTCATGCGCCTTGATTTGCTCACCACGAATGTATTCATACTTCTGGGATGCCTGCGCCTTGTTAGACACCGAATCACGCAGAATCACCGGGCGTAAAAAGACCATCAAATTAGTCTTGCCCTTGGTACCACTACTACTCTTGAATAGGTGACCGACTAAGGGTAAATCACCCAGCAGAGGCACCTTCTGTACACTCTCCTGCAGGTTTTCCATGATGAGACCACCGAGTACAACAATATTCGCATCATCGACCAGTACCGTGGTTTTAATAGAACGCTTGTTGGTAATAATGTCCGAGGCGCCAGAGGTATTGGTGGAATCTACATTGGATGTCTCTTGCTCGATGTCGAGCTTGATGGTGTTGCCTTCATTAATCTGTGGCTTGACCTTCAGCGTTAAACCGACATCCTGGCGCTGAATGGTCTGGAACGGATTTGCCAGCCCACCAGTCGTCTGTTGTGTACCCGTCACAAACGGCACATTCTGACCCACGACAATCTCGGCCTCCTGATTATCCAGTGTCACCAGACTGGGTGTCGAAAGCACATTGGTATCGTTATCCGTACCCAGTGCTCTGACCAGAACACTCAAATTCAGGCCCGTGCCAAAGATTGACGTATTTGAACGAAACGAACCCAACGTCAAACCAGAACCCACACTAATTGCTGCTGGCGTAGAACTATTTTCAGTAGTGGTGACTGTGCCCCCCGCTGTATTAATAGAATCAACGACACCTGATGAGAAACCAGAGACACCGAAATTACCGTTGTCATTACCGCGGAATTGAATGCCCAGCTCCTGAACCTTGGTTGAAGATACTTCTGCGATGACGGCTTCGACCAGCACCTGTGCGCGACGCACATCGAGCTTTTTAATCACATCAAGTAGCGAACGCATCAGTTCGGGTGGGGCAGTAATGACCAGCGCATTGGTATTTTCATCTGCCTGAATATTGAGCTCGGTGCCACCAGCAGATGCTGCCCCTTTTGCACCTTTCTTCGCATCCTTGCCGATGCTGGATGAAACACTGGTGAGCACACTCACCAGGTCAGTCGCCTCGGCATAACGCAGATAGACCACCTGGGTATTACCACCGGTTTCTGTTGGTGTATCTAGATGTGAAATGATCGCCCGTATACGCAGGCGCGAGGCCTTACCGCCACCCAGCAGAATACTATTAGTACGCTCGTCGGCGACCACAACGGGTTTATCCTGTACGCCTCCGGCGGGAGGTTTGGCGCCACCTTGCTGATTCAGTGTCGTGATGATGCGCACCAGATCTGCGGCAGAGGCATACTGCAATGGAATGACTTCTAGCTCGTTATTATCTGGCTGATCGATACGACGAATAATTTTGACGATACGAGAAATATTATCGGCGCGATCCGAAATAATAAGCACGTTGGAACCGGCATAGGCCGCAAGGTGACCCTGCTGTGGAATCAGTGGCCGTAATATCGGCACCATCTGTTGTGCATTGACATACTCCACCTGGTAGACACGCGTGACAATTTCATCACCCCGGCCCGGTACTCGCGTAGAGGCCGTCGGAATACTGCTCTGCTTCGCAGTATTGTCAGGGATAATCTTGATGGCATTGCCACTTGGTACAGCAGCGAAGCCATGGACTTCGAGGATAGAAAGGAATATCTGGTAAATTTCATCTCGACCGGCTGGTTTATGTGAAATAACAGTGACTTTACCCTTCACACGTGGGTCAACGATGAAATTGGTACCCGTTTTATCAGCAACTGTCGTAATCAGCGTACGGATATCGGTATTTTCCATATTCAGCGTGGCGGTCTCACCATCCTTCAATGGTGCCGCAATGGCAGCCTGCATAGTAAAGATGACACCAACCAGACACAGGCAGCACTGCCTTAGCAGCGTCCTGAGAGCAGGGTTATTTAGACTGTTTCGTGAAAACATCAATATCTATCCTGAATCACCGAAGTTTTACAAAAGCGGGCCAGCTTGGTGCGGAGATGTAAAACGCATATCCAGCCAGACAAATAGGCAATTATTTTGCACCGTTTATTTAATGAATAACAGTAAGTATTGCACACATCTGTCAGATTATTCGGTAATAACAAGTTCCTTATTTGTTAAATTTCTACGCTGCAGGCTTAAAGTTTCATACCTGCCGCGGCGCTCCAGTATGACTCTGTCAGGGTAGACCTCACGCAAGATCGCGCCCCCAGGAATATTGTCACCCAGGTTATAATCTTTCTCCGGGCCTTTCTGCGAGGCAATAATGGCACTCGGGTTGTCAGCCGACGCCACTACTCCTTTGAGTGTCAGGCGCAGTCTGGTTTCGGGCGCATTTGTTGGTATCTTATTGTTAACTTTACTAATTTCAGCCTTACCAAAGAGATGCCAGTTGGCAATCTGCCGCGCAGAAACTCCTTGTTGAGCTGGCGTGGCAGTAACATTTGCCGCAATAGCCGACGTGGTTGCTGCTACTGCCTGATTCTGTGGCCACACCTTCCAGGTGAGATCGGCTAGCCGCTCCGCCAGCAAAACCAGTAGCAGAACCAGCACAACAGCCGGCATGTATTTCAACAGCCCTTCAAATTTTGATTTAAAATCAACCATTTCTACAGCTCTAGTAATAGGTTTAGCTGCCTTTGCCGGATTGTCCAGAGCGTCGTCGTGGCCTCTGTCCCGGTCTATTCCCCGATTTACCCTTGTGAGGGCCCTTGTTATGACCACCAGGACGCGGTTTTCGTTGCATTTTTATTGGCGGTTCTGGTTTCAGCAGTAAATCTGCAGTGATCGACTGCATCGGTATCTTGCTTTCCAGATAGCTTTCGATATCCATCAGGTTCATGGCGTAATGCTCACAGGCAAAACTGACCGCATCACCACTGGCACCAAGTCGAGCCGTACGGCCGATACGATGCACATAATCCTCGCTATTATCGGGCAAGTCGTAATTATAGACATGACTGACATCCGGAATATGCAGCCCACGTGCAGCGACATCGGTTGCGACCATGACCGACGTGACACCATTGGTGAAGTCTTCCAGCAGGCGCTGGCGCTTCTTCTGCGGCACATCGCCGGAAAGCATCGACACCTTGTAACCATTCCCCATCAGGTAGCTATAAACCTTCTCTGCAGCCCGTTTGGTATTCACAAACACGATACTGCGCCCGGCACTGGCCTTTTTTAACAGACCCAGCAGTAACGGGATCTTTTCATCATTCGCAGTGTGATAGACCGCCTGCGTGACCTTATCGGCCGTGATGGTCTCGGCCTCAATAACAACCTTTTCCGGGTGATTCATGTGCTCATAGGCAAGTTCAGTGACACGCAACGATAGCGTGGCTGAAAACAGCAACCCCAGGCGCTGATCCGGCTTAGGCATACGGCGTAATAAATAGCGGATATCGGCGATGAAACCCAGATCAAACATGCGATCGGCCTCATCCATCACCACAACCTGTGCAGCCTTGAGATCAAACACATGCTGTTTGAAGTAATCAATAATACGGCCTGGCGTGCCAATCAGCACATCAACCCCTTCTTCAAGTGCCTTGCGCTGACTTTCATAGCCGGTGCCGCCATAGACGAGCTCCTGTTTAAGACCGGTATGCTTGCCGAGCGTCATGGCATCTTTATGAATCTGGATGGCCAGTTCACGGGTTGGTGCCAAAATCACTGCTCGTGGCTGTGTTTTTTTGCGCTTTTCATGCGCCGGGTTTTTTAACAGGTGGCTATAGGTTGCAAGCAGGAAAGCAGCGGTTTTACCGGTACCTGTCTGTGCCTGACCGGCAATGTCCTTGCCTTCTAATGCGAGTGGCAAACTTGCAGCCTGAATGGGAGTACATTGCGAAAAACCTGCTTCTTCAAGGCCTTGCAATATCTGCGGCGCGAGATTGAGTGAATCAAATCGCGTATCTGATAAGTGGTTTTGTGTCATAGCCCGCAAGCATAACAAAAATAACTGTATGATGGACTTGAAATAAATATCAGATTACGCTCCAATGACATCGTAACGATACAGCGATGTTCTACAACGCTGATAATAAAGACAGGAACACCCCCTGGAGGAAGAACCCTTGAGCGATAAAATCGTGCATGTCACTGACGACGCCTTTGATAACGAAGTGATTAACGCAGAAGGACCTGTACTGGTCGACTACTGGGCTGACTGGTGTGGGCCATGCAAAATGATTGCCCCAATCCTTGATGAAATTGCCGATGAATACTCTGGCAAAATCAAGATAGCTAAACTGAATATTGATGAAAATCCGGGCACACCACCCAAATACGGCATCCGAGGTATACCAACCCTGATGTTGTTCAAGGATGGTAATGTAGAGGCCACAAAAGTTGGCGCGGTCTCAAAGTCACAACTGACTGCTTTCATCGACAGTAATATCTAAATATACGTAAATATCCAGATAGTTTGCGCTATCTGGATATTTTTAAAATTTGGTGCTAATGTTACTCCAGTAACAGCAAGTAATAACGAAATTACCCTAGCCGATATATCGGGCCGCATACCGGCGAAACCTCCAATTTAAAACTAGAACACTAATCCAAATAGATCCCTCCGTGGGTGTATTTGAAACCAACTTCCATTGCAATCTGATCTGAATGTCAAACACTATGAATCTAACCGAACTAAAATCAAAACCCGCCTCTGAACTCGTAAAAATCGCGCAATCCATGAAAATTGAAGGCATGGCGCGCTCCCGCAAACAGGACATGATCTTCTCTATCCTCAAGGCACATGCCAAAAGCGGTGAAGATATTTATGGCGATGGTGTGCTGGAAATCCTGCAAGACGGCTTTGGCTTTTTACGCTCTGCAGACAGCTCCTATCTGGCCGGACCCGATGACATTTATGTCTCGCCAAGCCAGATACGCCGTTTCAGCCTACGTACCGGCGATACCATTTCTGGCAAGATTCGCCCACCCAAAGATGGTGAGCGCTATTTTGCACTGCTCAAGGTTGCCGAGATCAATTTCGATTCACCGGAAAATTCTCGCAACAAGGTGCTGTTTGAAAACCTGACCCCATTATTTGCCAATGAGCGCATTACCATGGAACAGGGTAACGGTAGCACCGAAGATATTACTGGCCGCATCATTGACCTGGTAGCACCCATCGGTAAGGGCCAGCGTGGCCTGATCGTTTCACCACCGAAGGCGGGTAAAACCATGATGCTACTCAACACGGCACATGCGATTACCGCGCAAAATCCCGAATGTCATTTAATGGTGCTGCTGATTGATGAACGCCCGGAAGAAGTCACCGAGATGGCACGCTCAGTACGTGGCGAAGTGGTTTCAAGTACCTTTGATGAACCTGCCAGTCGCCATGTACAGGTTGCTGAGATGGTTATCGAAAAGGCCAAACGCCTTGTCGAACACAAGAAGGATGTTGTCATCCTGCTCGACTCGATTACTCGTCTCGCTCGTGCCTACAACACGGTAGTGCCTTCATCAGGCAAGGTACTGACCGGTGGTGTTGACGCCAACGCCCTGCAGCGTCCGAAACGTTTCTTCGGTGCCGCACGTAATATCGAAGAAGGTGGTAGCCTGACCATCCTGGCCACCGCACTCGTGGATACCGGTTCGCGTATGGATGATGTGATCTTCGAAGAGTTCAAGGGTACCGGTAATATGGAAATCCACCTGGATCGCAACATCGCTGAGAAGCGTATCTACCCCGCTATTAACATTAATCGTTCAGGCACACGCCGTGAAGAATTACTCACCAAGCCAGACGAGCTGCAGAAGATGTGGATCCTTCGCAAGATTCTTCATCCCATGGATGAAGTAGCAGCGATGGAATTCCTGTTTGATAAAATGAAGGCGACCAAGACGAACGCTGAGTTCTTCGACTCAATGAAACGCTAGCTCTACTTAGTTTAAACATTGTCTCGTGCGTAACAATCTGAAGTCGAAACACTTGTTTAACCCTTCAAACAAATAGCAATAATAGATTCAATCTGACCTGATTCAGTACTAACTGTGATCGATACATCATGGTCAGCCGCGATGTGCGCTGCATGCTCAAGTGGGTTCGACCTCCCTGTCTCACCCACATCAATGGCACCCCGCTCTTACTCTCCCTGTATCGCGACGGCGCCAATGACGCTGCAGCGCATCACTCGCCGCTGACTGGCCGACGTGGCCTGGGTATGGTGGGAATCGGCGTCCTGGAAAACGTACGCACCATGGATGGGTAAAGTACGTTTTCCTGGATTCGAGCCCAATATGGACGTTGGGCGAGATTAAGCCGAGGACAACCATCCCCAGGCCACGTTACTAGAGCGAATCTTTATTCATGCACTACAGGTTGTACGTTCCAGATCTTTTCAGCGTAATCATTTATCGTACGATCACTTGAGAAACGCCCCATGTTCGCAACGTTAATGATTGCGCGACGCGCCCATTCTTGCTGATCGGTATACACCGCAGCCACCTGTTGCTGACACTCTACGTATGACTGAAAGTCAGCAAATAGAAAATATTGATCAACGCTGGTGAGTGTATCGACAATACTCTTAAAACGCCCTGGCTCGTCTGCACAGAAAAAATCACCGGCAATCATATCGAGCACTTCCTGTAAGGCCTCATTCGACTGTAGGTAAGTCTGAGGATCATAACCAGTATCACGCAACTGTATAATTTCTTCAGCTGTTTTACCAAAGGTAAAAATATTTTCATCACCTACTGCTTCACGGATTTCAACATTAGCACCATCAAGCGTACCAATCGTCAGTGCACCGTTTAACGATAGCTTCATGTTACCGGTACCAGATGCCTCGGTACCTGCTGTCGAGATTTGTTCAGACAGATCGGCCGCCGGAATCAGATCCATGGCGGTAGTCACATCATAGTTAGGCACAAACACCACTTTAATCAGACCACGTACCGCCGGATCGTTGTTGATAATATCTGCGACTGAATTAATCAACCAGATGATTCGCTTGGCCATGACATAGCCGGGTGCCGCCTTACCCGCAAACAGAAACGTACGTGGTACCGTGTCTTCACCACGGCGCACGCGATTATATAGCGCAATGATATGCAAAACATTCAATAGCTGACGCTTGTATTCGTGAATACGTTTTATCTGCACATCAAATATAGAATCCACATTGAGTTCAATATTCAATCTGTCATAAATAATGCCGGCAAGATGCTCCTTGTTGGCACGCTTGGCTTCCATAAAAGCATGACGAAAACCTTCATCATCGGCAAAACCTTCAATAGTTTTTAATTTATCCAGATCAGTAACCCAGCTGCCTTTTACCTTTGAAGACAGCAGGCTCGCCAGTTTCGGATTCGCCTGGTTTAACCAGCGCCGTGGTGTAATACCATTGGTGACATTGACTATCTTGTCAGCATAAAAATCATGAAAGTCTGCAAAGATGGTTTTCTTCATTAATTCAGTATGAATCGCTGATACACCATTGACCTTGTGACTACCGACGATAGCAAGATGCGACATACGAATGCGTTTTGGATAGCCTTCCTGAATAATCGACATACGTGCCATGATGTCGGTATTACCCGGGTAGCGATGATGCACTTCCTGCAGGAAGTGATGATTGATCTGGTAAATGATCTGCATATGTCGAGGTAATACACTCTCAAACAAATCGACCTGCCAGGTTTCCAGCGCCTCAGGTAACAGCGTGTGATTGGTATAGGAAAACGTATCTGCCGTCAGCTTCCAGGCATGATCCCAGTCAAGATTGTATTCATCGAGTAACAGGCGCATTAATTCAGGTATGGCCACCGATGGATGCGTATCATTCAACTGAATAGCAACTTTGTCGGGTAACTGTTCGAAGCTGCCGTGGTGTTTCATGAAACGATTCAGGATGTCCTGTAGTGAGGCTGATACAAAAAAGTACTGTTGCTTCAGGCGCAACTCCTGCCCCATCTCAGTGGTGTCATTTGGATACAAAACTTTGGAAAGGTTCTCTGACTGATTCTTTTCCTGCACCGCACGTACATAGTTACCCTGATTGAAGAAATCCAGATCAAAATCCCGTGATGCCTTGGCTGACCACAGGCGCATGTTATTCACAGTATTAGTGGCATAACCAGGTATTGGTGTGTCATAGGCCATCGCCATGACTTCCGTGGTGTCGACCCAATGATGCTGTTTCTTACCATGCTCATCAGTAAAATCGACAACATGTCCACCAAACATGACGGGGAACAGCACCTCAGCACGTGGAAACTCCCACGGGTTACCATAGCGTAGCCAGTTATCGGGGTGTTCTATCTGCTGACCATTCTCAATGCACTGATGAAACATGCCGTACTCATAGCGAATACCGTAGCCATAACCGGGTAGCCTCAAAGTTGCGAGTGAATCTAGAAAACACGCGGCGAGACGACCCAGACCACCATTGCCAAGCCCGGCATCGTTTTCCTGGTCTTCGATTTCATTAATATCCTTGCCAATATCAGCGAGCGCCTCTTTGCACTCATCATAAATATCAAGATTGATCAGGCTATTGGTCATCGAGCGTCCCATCAGGAATTCCAGCGACAGGTAATAAACGCGCTTGGTGTCTTCGCGATAGTAACTACGCATGGTTTCCATCCAGCGCTCCATCAGACGATCACGCGCCACGTAGGCCACGACATTAAACCAGTCATATGGTGTCGCCGTATACTGATCCTTGCCGGCCGAGAATGTCAGGCGATTGGCAAGTGACTTTTTCAGTGATGACTTGTCAGTACCCAGATAATCTGAATTAAAAACGGCCTGTATCGCTTTATTTTCCATGATGCACCCTGTTAGGATTTCTTCTTAATGTACTTCTCAATGCCAAATTCATGCCACACTCCCGCACCAAAATTCAGCCCGGCGGTCAGGCAGGTATCGTGTGCTTAATCATAGTGCAAAGACGCTGTTTTGTATCTTGCTGTTTACACTGCTTCCCATATTCGCAAGCGCCGACAGGCCCTTTTCCAGTACTTTTTCTACGCTTACAAATACCGAGGCACTCTATCAGGACTGGCAAATTTTTAATGTCAGTGGTTCAGAGCGCCTCACGCAGTACCGACTTGTGAACGAAAACGGAACCAGGGTAGTGCGCGCGCTGAGCAATAACAGTGCATCCGGCTTATATCTGCCAGCACGCATCAACCCACAGCAATATCCGGTTATTGAATGGCGCTGGAAAGTACCGCAAACACTGACACATGGTGATGCGCTCAGTAAGTCTGGTGATGATTATGCCGCCAGAATCTATATCGAATTCGAATATGATATTGAGCGTCTGGATTTCTTCACTCGCCTGCAATATGAAACCTATAAAGTCCTCAACGGTAGATATCCTCCAGTGGCAGTCATTAATTACATCTGGGCGAATCGTCTGCCAGTGGGTGAATATGTCGATAATATCTACAGCGATCGCGTGAAAATGTTCGCGGTTAAGTCAGGCAACCATCAAAGTGGCAAGTGGCACCGTGAATCTCGCAATATTGTTGATGATTATCAGCGTGCCTTTGGTGAGCCGCCCGGAAACATCAAGGGCATCGCCATCATGACAGACACCGATAACACCACAGACAAAACCATCGCCTTTTATGGCGATATCATGTTTCACAAGGCCGCGGCGAAATGAGCAACAATGTAGAAATTTCCATCATCATCCCCTGTTTAAATGAGATAGCAGCACTGCCCGAAACCCTGCAACAACTGCAGCAACAACAGGCGCAAAATTTTGAAATCATCATTGTCGATGGTGGCAGCGCGGATGGTACCTGGGAATACCTCGAAGACCTCAATCATGTACACCTGCAGGCGGCACGTGGACGGGCCTCGCAAATGAATGCCGGCGCCGCGATGGCACGTGGTAAATGGCTGTTGTTCCTGCATGCCGATACCCTGTTACCCGACAATGCAACCGCCACCGTCGCTTCACAGCCAGAGACGATAAAGGCAGGTGGGTTCCGCCAACGCTTTAATATAAAAGACTGGCGACTCGAGCTGATATCATGGATGGACAATCTTCGCTGTCGTATAACGCATGTCGTTTACGGCGACCAGGCCCTGTTTATACGCCGTGCGTTATTCGAAAAAATCGGTGGCTACCCACCTATTAGTGAGCTCGAAGACCTGCGTTTTGGCGAAACACTGCGTAAGCACACCCAGCCAGTACTGTTGCCCGACGAAGCGGTTACTGATGCGCGAAAATTCGTCCAAATGGGCATCTGGCGAAGTTTTGGCCGACTTTTTTTGATACTTATTTGCGCAGAATTTAAGCTGCCTATCTTAGGGCGTGCTTTTTTTCAGAATATTCGATAACTTAGGCAATATTACTATATTCTACTTTATCTTTATTAAGATAATACTACTTTTATAACAATAACTTAGCGCCATTTCTCTGGCACCTTCACTTTGACAAGTCGCATTTTTACAGGGAAGATATAGGTAACACCATAGTAAATAACACAAATGCAGGGGGAGCATTAATGAACGAATCCACCCAGGAAGTACCTGCTTCTTTATTTGAAGACTGGGCCAGCCTCGCTAAAGATGATCCAGAGGCCTTTGAAATTAAGAGAAAGCACTTTATCAATGAATATATTGAGAGTATGCCCGTGGAATCACGTCAGCGCATGCATCAACTACAGTGGCGCATAGACACCGTGCGCAGATTGTCGAAAACCCCGATGGCTGCCTGCCTGAAGATTTACAACATGATGTGGGAGTCCGCTGTGGGTGACAACGGCATGGTCAATAAGATTAACAATCTTATCGTTGCCCCTGAGGAAGAATCACAACCCGTAAAAACAGCTGATATTGTCGCATTTCGTGCGAATAAGCACGATTAAGGGCTTGCCGAGCACGACAGATTTACGTATTATGCGCGCCCTTGGCCATGAAATGGCCGTGTAATGAATATTTGAGGTTCTGACATGAAGGCTGAAATCCATCCCGATTACCACGAGACTTCGGTTACCTGTAGCTGTGGCAATACATTCAAAACTGGCTCAACAGGTAAAACAGAGCTGCATATTGACGTCTGCTCAGAATGTCATCCTTTCTATACTGGCAAACAGAAAATCATGGATACGGCTGGCCGTGTCGATAAGTTCCGTCAGAAGTACACCCGTAAATAAGACGGTATTGATGACAACAGATTGCCTCCACAGGGCGTCCTTTTCAGGACGCCCTGTTTCGTTCCGGCCACGTTTACTGGCCTTTCTCAGCTTTATCTCATTACTCGTCACGCTACCTGCTGCACAGGCTGCACTGTGTCCCACCGAGTACTTTGATATCCAGACCAGCGTCAAACATATCTATGATGGCGACACCGTCAAACTGGATAATGGCGAGCGTGTCAGGTTACTTGGCTTCAATACCCCGGAAATGAATTACAAACGCGGCTCTCCCGAGGCGCTGGCAAAAGAGGCCAAACAGGCACTGGCTGACATCCTCTACCAGAACAATAACCGTATTAATCTACGCCTCGGCAACATCAAGCGTGATCGCTACAAACGCCTGCTGGCGCATGCCTATATAGATAATGGCGATAATATTGGCGCAATGCTGCTACAGAAGGGCTTCGCCACCAGCCTCGTCATACCGCCTAACAACTTTGCTATTGATTGCTACCTGCAACAGGAAAGCCAGGCGCGCCAACAGCGGTTGGGAATCTGGGCACTACCGGCTTACCAGGTAGCGGATTCCAAAACGCTCGATCCGGATGAGACAGCAAAAGGCTATCGCATCATCAAAGGCAAGGTTATTCAGGTGAAACACTCACGGCGTTCCATCTGGCTGTCATTGACAGGTTTTGTCGGCTTGCGCGTGAGTCGACGCGATCTGGAGAACTTTACCGAATTTGACCCGTCTACACTGACAGATAAAATGGTGATTGCACGTGGATGGATTCGACCTGTTCAGGGTGAGCTGGTCATGCGAATCCGACATCCGTCTGCATTAGAAATCGTAAAATAACCCACCCGCATTCTAAGGACGGCCGATAACAATGATGCGACTGCAACAACTGTCACTACCACATACGCGTAAACTGCTAACGCTAGTAGCTCTGTGCCTGCTATTTCTGAATGGTTGCGCAACCAACCCGGTTACTGGCAAGAATGATTTCGTACTGATGTCAGAAGATCAGGAAATAGCCATTGGGCGGGAGAATCATCCCAAAATTCTGCAACAGTACCGCAAATACGATAACCCGGCACTGCAGGCCTATGTGCAGACCATCGGTGATGAGCTGGCGCGTAACAGCCATCGCCCCAATCTGGTGTACCGCTTTACTGTATTAGACTCACCCGAGGTCAATGCCTTTGCCTTACCCGGTGGTTATATCTACATCACACGCGGACTGCTTAGTTACCTTAATTCGGAGGCTGAACTTGCCGCTGTGCTAGGCCATGAAATTGGCCACGTCACCGCACGTCACGGCGTACGCCAGCAAAGTGCGAATGCCGCTACCGGCCTGATCGCCGCCATCATTGCGGCGTCGACAAATGTGCGTGGTGCAAACGATGCGCTGAATGCACTCGGTACCGCACTGGTGCGTGGCTATGGGCGTGATCATGAGCTCGAGGCAGATGGACTCGGTGCCGAATACCTGGCACAAAGCCAGTATGATCCGCAGGCGATGCTAAAGGTCATCGGCGTACTCAAAGATCAGGAAACATTCGAAAAACAACTGGCCAAAGCAGAGCAACGCGAGTCACGTGCCTACCACGGTGTATTTTCCACTCACCCGGATAACGACAAGCGTCTACAAGGTGTTATTGGCAAGGCAGAAAAATTACGTCGTGGCACAGGCCAACGGCTCAATCGCGATATTTTTCTGAAACAGATAGATGGCCTGGTCTTTGGCGACAGTGAAAAAGATGGCATCTTTCGCGGGCAAAATTTTTATCACAAGGATCTACGCATTGCCGCCACCTTTCCTAAAGGCTGGCGGGTGAAAAATTTACCCGACCGGCTGCTAGCTGTCGCACCCAAGAACGCGGCAACCTTACAAATGACGGTTACCGATATTAATCGGCGCATTTCACCACGACAGTTTATGCAAACACGACTGAAATTAAAAAATATGCGAAATGGTGAGAACGTACATCAAAAAGGGATGAAGGGGTACACCGCTATCGCCGATGCCAGTACACCTTTTGGTAAGCGTGATACACGCTTCATAGTGCTTTTTTATCGCGACAAGGCCTACATCTTTGCGGGTGCTGCGAAAAATGCACGCAAACCTTTCGCCTTTGATAATGCCATTATCAATACTGCAAAAAGTTTCCGTCCGCTACGCAACAAAGAAATTCCTCTGGCAACTGCTCTGCGTATTAATGTCATACGTAATGCAAACCAGAACATGTCCGCATTGGCTAAATCGTCACGTATAACGAACTTTCCTGAAGAACAGTTACGTTTGCTCAATGGCCTGTATCCCACGGGTGAACCACGTGCAAACCAGTCACTAAAAATCGTCAAATAATAGCTTAAGCTGTTATCATCACGACAAACAAGTAAAAGACAAATTCATGAGCGATGATCTAAAAACACGTGCCTTACGCTACCACGCTGAGCCCGTACCTGGAAAAATTTCTTTACAGGTAAGCAAGCCCTGTGCGACACAGGATGATCTCTCTCTTGCTTATACCCCAGGGGTTGCCGCCCCTTGCCGTGAGATAGAACGTGATGCGTCACTCGCCTACCGCTACACCAGCAAAGGCAACCTTGTTGCGGTTATCACCGATGGCAGTGCGGTACTTGGCCTTGGCAATATCGGCGCACTCGCTGGCAAACCCGTCATGGAAGGTAAGGGCGTTTTATTCAAGCGCTTTGCAGATATTGATGTATTCGATATTGAAGTCGATGCCTCAGAGCCAGATGACTTCATTGATACGGTCGCACGCATTGCCGGTGGCTTTGGTGGTATAAACCTCGAAGACATTGCAGCGCCAAAATGTTTTGAGATTGAAAAGCAGCTGATAGAAAAACTCGACATCCCGGTGTTTCATGATGATCAACATGGTACCGCGATTATTATTAGCGCAGGTCTATTGAATGCGCTTGAGATTCAACAAAAAACTATCAGTGATATTCGGGTCGTCTGTCTTGGAGCAGGTTCAGCAGGCATTGCTTCGATGCGTATGCTGGTATCGCTTGGAGTAACAAAAGAAAACATCATGTTGGTTGATCGCAAAGGTGTGGTACACAATGAGCGTGATGATCTGAATGAGTACAAACAGGAGTTTGCTGCAGCACACACTGCGCGAACACTTGCAGAAGCGATGCAAGGTACCGATGTATTTATTGGTGTCTCTGGCCCTAACCTGATTACTGCAGAGATGTTGACAAGCATGGCAGATAAGCCAGTAGTATTTGCCTTATCAAACCCGGACCCGGAAATTGATCCTGCAATAGCTAATCAAACCAGAGATGATCTGATTATGGCAACAGGACGCAGTGATTATCCCAACCAGGTAAACAATGTGCTGGGCTTTCCCTTCATCTTTCGTGGTGCGCTGGATGTACATGCGCGTTTTATCAATGATGCAATGAAGATTGCGGCTGTAAAAGCACTCGCTGAGCTCGCCAAGCAGGACGTACCTGAAGAAGTTAAACAGGCCTACAATGATTCACAACTGGCTTTTGGGCGTCACTATATTCTTCCGAAACCACTGGACCCGCGTTTAAAAGAATACGTCTCAGGTGCTGTGGCCCGAGCAGCCGTTGATAGTGGTGGTGCACGTAGCGACTTACCCGCTGAATATCATAAAGACTAAATATTATCCGTTTCGACGAGTTCTTTAACCTTAGCTATTGAAGCACGACGCATAGGCTTTCCATCAACCGGGCTCAACGGTGCTTCACGTATTCCTTGATGCGGAAAAACTCTTAGCTGCACATGCACATCAAGATAATAAAACGATAACTTTGGCAGCTGTTCTATCCTGTTCCCATATTTCACGTCAGCAATACTTTCAGCATAATCTATGTCATGTTTGTGCAATAACTTCATCATGTCTTCAACACAATCAGTAAAAATATGCATCGTAATGTCACTATGCTCATTCACATTACCTGAGAGAACATTACCCGTGAGTCGCGGTTCGTAATCACTTAACATTTCCATAAGATCGATTGCCAACATGCGCATGGTGTGTAACCAGGTATCCTGTACATCGCTTTTGAATATCCGTTGATATGACTGCAATGCATCTTCTATTTCTATATTTCGTGGCAAGGAACGTAGATGGGTATAGCCTAATCGTTCTGCAGCTTTACGTTTCGCGTGCTGGAAATCCTCGATACCATGCTCGCTCATTAAGCGCGCGGCTTCCTGGGCAACTTGTTTACGCATGTGGTCATCGCGATACATAATTTTCAGAAAAGTTGTTCGGGGATAGTCTCGTTAGATGGCGTGGATACGGCCTCGGACTGGGGATCCGCCTGTACCAGTGCTTTTTGTTTCGGTACGTATTCGCTACGAAAGGTTTCGAAAATTGCATTCGATTGCGTTTCATTGGCAAGTAATCCGGTTTCAGGATCAATGCGAACTGTTATCATATCTTCCGGCTGAACCAGAGGGGTCTCACGAACGCCCTTCAGTGCTTCAGCCATATAAGCTATCCACATTGGCAATGCTGCCCTGGCGCCCGTTTCTCTGGCACCTAGTGGCCGATTATCATCAAAACCTACCCATGCCGAAGTAACAGCACTGGCGTTGTATCCCGAAAACCAGGCGTCGCGTTGATCGTTGGTTGTGCCTGTCTTGCCGGCAAGGTCCTTGCGCCCTAATGACAGGGCACGACGCCCGGTACCGCGCTTTACTACGTCACGCAAAATCGACGTCATTTGATAGTGTACCTGTGGGCTAATGCTACGCGGTGCAATGCGCTCCGGCCTGTCTTCCAGTACTACTGCGGTATTCTCTTCCGAAATGGCCTGCTGGTAATTTTCCATACCAACCTCGGGAATTTGTGAATCGTTCGTGGCCTCAACCAAAGCTGGAGTGTCCTCTTCACACTCCCGACAAACCGTAAGCGGGTTCGCTTCAAAAAGAGTCTCGCCATTACTACTTTCAATGCGGTCTATGAAATAAGGCTCAACTTGATAACCACCATTTGCCAGTACCGCGTAGCCGGTCACCACCTCCAACGGCGTATAGTTACTACTACCCAGGGCCAATGATAGATCTGCCTGTAGCTTGCTGGTATCGAAACCAAAATTTTTGATATAACTAATCGCGCGCTTGATGCCGACTTGGCGTAGTAATCGAATCGATACCAGGTTACGTGATTTGGTTAATGCCACGCGCAGTCGCGTCGGACCAAAAAACTTGCCACTGTAATTTTCAGGCCGCCAGGTACTCTCAAGACCCGGATCATCAAAGACCACAGGGGCATCATTGATCAGGCTTGCTGGTGTATATCCCGAATTTAGTGCAGCGGAGTAGACAAATGGCTTGAAATTGGAACCAGGCTGGCGCGCTGCCTGTGTAACGCGATTGAATTTACTGCTATAAAAATCGAAACCACCGGCAAGAGCGACAATTGCACCGTCTTCTGGGTCTAGTGATACCAGCCCCCCAGCCACCTCAGGCAGCTGTGATAGTAACCACTTACTTTCATTATTCCTCTTGATTCTTATAACATCACCACGTGACAGTATCTGGCTTGCCTGAGTTGGTGCTGGGCCTACCCGGCCTTTAGCAAGAGCAGGGCGCGCCCACTTAAGCGCATCCCATTCCAGTTGTATCAACTCACCATTAGCAAGCAACACCTCTGCCGACTGCGGCAATACGTTCATCACAACCGCCGCCTGCAAATCATTTATGGTGCGAATATCACCAAGCATTTCTGAAACTACGGCAACATCGAGGAGGCGTTCATCATCAAGTCGTTGTGTAACGCCACGATAACCATGGCGCCGATCGTAATTCAAAAGGTTAGTAACTAATGCGCTGCTGGCTGCCTGCTGCAGGCGACTATCGATACTGGTGTAAACCTTGTAACCCATTGTATAAGCTTGGTTTCCAAAGCGAGCGACCATATCCGCGCGGACCATTTCGGCGACATATGGCGCCTCCAGGCCAAGCCGCAAGCGATGCACCTTGGCATCATCTTGGGTATTAATAGCAATTTCGTATATTTCATTACTCAGATAACCTAAATCACGCATTCGACCAAGCACATAATCGCGTCGCTGCGTCGCTCGGGTTAGATTGGCAATAGGGTTATATTTTGAAGGTGCCTTGGGTAAACCAGCAATCATGGCAAATTGATCAGGCCTAAGTTCTTGTATTTTCTTGTCATAATAGACCTGGGCAGCGGCGCCAACCCCGTAGGCACGGTTACCGAGATAGATTTTATTTAGATAGAGTTCGAGAATTTCTTGCTTTGAAAGCTCTCTTTCTATCTTTAGGGCTAGAAATATTTCATTAATTTTGCGTAAATAGGTCTTTTCACGGGTAAGAAAAAAATTACGCGCAACCTGCATTGTAATGGTACTGCCGCCCTGGCCCTTCTGGCCGGTCTTCAGTAAATGCAAAGTTGCCCTGATAATACCCTGATAATCAACGCCGGGATGCTGAAAAAAGCGGTCGTCTTCCGCAGCAAGGATTGCCTTGACCATCATATCAGGAGCCTCCTCAAATTTAAGCGGAGACCTTCTTTTTTCCCCAAATTCGGCTAAAAGTAAGTTATCACGTGTGTAAACACGTAACGGTACCTGAAGCTGGACGTCTTTAAGTGTTTCAATTGATGGTAATTGTGGCGCAAGTGCCACATACAGGCCAGCAGTCGCTAAAATGCCCAGTGTTGCCGCGGTAAAAGCGCCAATGAGCGCCATCCGCATGATTTTAATAATAATTTTCATGTGCCGATTAGGTTTTTACTGACATTTAGGCCTGCTAGAGGGAAGACAAGTATAGCGCTAATTCGTTCAGTGAACGAATTTGTGAACCTAATCTAATTTATCAAGTTGATAAATACTTGACTGTAGTATTTAATGTATTAGTACACGTATCACGTGTAACCACGCATGTAGAAAGGAAAAGAACGTGGCACTACAGCTATTTAAAAAGAAATCGTCACCGGTACTCGGGCTGGATATTAGCTCAACAGCGGTCAAACTGCTCGAACTGAGCCGCTCGGGTAATCGCTACCATGTTGAAAGCTATGCGGTAGAACCGCTGCCACCCAACTCGGTAGTTGAAAAAAACATTGCCGAGATTGAATCCGTCGGCGAGGCCATCCGCAGAGCCATTAAACGCTCTGGGACCCGTACACGCCAGGCTGCTGTCGCCGTAGCGGGCTCAGCCGTCATTACGAAAGTGATTTCAATGCCGGCCTCACTCAATGATGATGAAATGGCCAGCCAGATTGAGGTTGAGGCAGATCAGTACATCCCTTATCCCCTTGATGAAGTCAATCTAGACCATGAGATCATTGGCGAGTCTGAACGTGACGCTGACAGAGTGGACGTCTTACTGGCCGCTTCTCGTAAGGAAAATGTTGATGTGCGTGTGGATGCCGTTGAACTTGGCGGCTTAAAGACGAAAATCGTCGATGTCGAGGCCTATGCGATGGAAAATGCCTTCTCGCTGGTCACAAATTCTATTCCGAGCGGTACAGCGGGTAAGACCGTTGCGATTGTCGATATTGGTGCCACCATGACAACTCTCAGTGTGTTGCATGATAACCATATTATATACACCCGTGAACAGGTCTTTGGTGGCAAGCAACTCACTGAAGAGATTCAGCGCCGCTATGGCCTCTCATATGAAGAAGCGGGCATGGCAAAACGCCAGGGCGGTCTGCCAGATAACTATATACCTGAAGTGCTAGAACCTTTTAAAGAAGCCATGGCACAGCAGGTGAGTCGTTCATTACAGTTCTTCTTTTCATCAAGTCAGTACAACAACGTGGATCACATCCTGCTTGCAGGTGGCAGTGCCTCCATTGCAGGTGTCGATGACCTGATTGAAACAAAAATTGGAACACGCGCTACCATTGCGAACCCATTTGCTGATATGCGTCTTTCATCACGCGTGAAAGCACAGACACTCAGCAATGACGCACCTGCGCTAATGATTGCCTGTGGACTGGCATTAAGGAGTTTTGACTAATGGCACGCATTAACCTACTCCCATGGCGTGAAGAACTCAGAAAAGAGAAACAGAAAGAGTTCAACCTCACCATGTTCCTCGGCGCAGTACTTGCTGCTGCTGTTGTCGGTGCTGGCTGGTTTCATATGGAAAGTCGTATTGAAAATCAGCAAGCGCGCAATGCCTTCATTCAAGATGAAATCAAGGCGCTTGATAAACAAATTGCAGAAATCAAGGATCTTGAAAAGCAGAAGAAGAACCTACTGGCGCGTATGAATATCATTCAACAGCTTCAGCGTAGCCGTCCTGAGGTTGTGCATGTATTTGACGATCTAGTCAAAACATTACCGGAAGGTCTTTACCTCACTGGCATCAACAATAAAGGCAGCGTATTCAATTTAAATGGCTTTGCACAATCTAATGCCCGTGTTTCTTCCTATATGAGAAATATTGACACATCAAAATGGCTAAGTGCACCGTCATTGAAAACTATCGTTCGTTCTGGCGATGATGCATCAGGCAGAACAAAAAACAAATTTATTCTTAGTGCCAAACAGCGCTCTGCAGCTGTTGTAAAGAAAAAGAAAAAATCCAAGAAAAAGAAGAGCAGGAAGTAAAGGGGAAATCATATGACATTAGATGATATCAACAATATCGATTTCTCGGATCTTGGCAATGCACCCGCAATTATTCGCGCAGTAATAATATTAATTATTGGTGTTGTTATCATTGCAGCTGGTTATTACCTGATCATAAGCGATCAAACTATTGAACTTGAGAAGCATCAAGCTCAAGAAAAAGAGTTAATGACCACATTTGAGACTAAGGCGAAAAAAGCAGCCAACCTTAAGGCCTATAAAAACCAGCTAGCACAAATGAAAGAATCATTTGGCGCGATGTTAAAACAACTTCCTAGTAAAACTGAAGTTGCAGAATTACTGGTAGATATTTCCCAGACAGGTCTTGCGAGTGGTCTGGAATTCAAATCTTTCAAACCACAGAATGAACGACCTCAGGAATTCTACGCAGAATTACCAATATCCATCACGGTAACTGGTAGCTACCATGAGTTTGGTGATTTTGTTAGTGGCACAGCAGCACTGCCACGCATCGTTACCTTGCATGATTTTACAATTAAACCATTAGGTAAAACGGACGAGCTTGTCATGAGCCTGACTGCAAAAACCTACCGGTACCTGGATGAAAAGCAATAGGAGTGTTGACGTGTCAGTATCTAATTACATGTCACTATCATCGAAAAATAAACCGCTCTCGAGCGTTTTAACTTCAATAGTGCTATGCCTGTCACTGTCAGGCTGCGCCGATAGTGGTATGCAGGATCTCAAAACCAATATGAACACTATTAAAGATGCTGCAAAACGTAACAAACGCATCAAACCATTACCAACATTTGAACCTTATGAGACATACATCTACCAGTCTCGTGGTCAGCGTGATCCATTCACTATTTCTGTTGGCGAAGATGAAACACAACAACAGGTTGTCGATGATGGACTGCGACCGGATCCCAACAGACGTAAAGAGGCGCTGGAATCATACCCGCTCGACTCACTGCGCATGGTTGGCACACTGGAGCAAAACGCGGTTGTCTCAGCGGTCATTAAAGCAAGTGACGGCACCATACACAGAATTAAAACTGGCAATTACATGGGACAGAACTACGGACGAGTGGTACGCGTCTCTCCCGAAAATATTGATGTTATAGAAATCATTCCTAATGGACTTGGCGGCTGGCGCGAACGAGAAAGCGCTGTAGCACTAAGTGAAGAGTAAGCCCAAAGAGGGGTCAAGAAAAATGAGTGCAACAATGAATACTATCGAAACCTTTAACAAGACACAGGATAAGCAGGCGAATCGCTGGCAAATTATGCTGCTAGGTTGTCTGGGGCTCCTATTCTTCCCTTTACAACTGTTCGCTGCTGCATCGCTGGATAGCATCACTTACTCCACACTGCCTGGCAATAAGGTACAGGTCAAAATGTCGCTTTCTGGTGATGTTACAGAGCCACTTAGTTTTTCGATTGAAGATCCTGCACGTATTGCAATTGATTTCACAGATACTACCAATAATTTGCCAAAGAAAACTCAGTCAATAAATACTGGTTCGGCAAGAAGTGTTACCGCTGTACAGGCCGGTAATCGTACCCGTGTCGTACTCAATCTTGTGCGTATGTCACCATACGACATCAAGCGAGATGGTAATAATGTCCTGCTTACTCTCAACAACCTGGGTGGTACAACCGCGCTGAAAAGTACTGCGGATAGAAGTAAGGCTGTTATCGCTGCCAGTGGCTCACACAGCATTAATAATGTCGACTTTCGTCGTGGTACAACTGGTGAGGGACGCGTGATTATCGGCTTATCCGATGCCAATACCCCATATGACCTGCGTATTGAAGGTGGCAACATCGTTGTTGATTTTATTGAAACCAGTATCCAGGAAAATCTTGAACGTCGACTCGATGTAGTTGATTTTGCAACACCTGTCAAAATGGTAGATACCTTTACCAAAGGCAACAATGTCCGCATGGTCATTGAGCCACAAACACCTGACTATGAACATCTTGCCTACCAGTCTGACAATACCCTTATTGTTGACGTTAAGCCTCTTACCAAGGCTGAACAGGAAGCCATCAAGAAGAAAAAATTCGGCTTCGTAGGCGAAAAACTATCACTTAATTTCCAGAACATTGAAGTGCGCGCTGTATTACAGCTGATAGCAGACTTTACTGGCCTGAATCTGGTCACCAGTGACACGGTTGCTGGCAATCTTACTCTGCGACTGAAAAATGTCCCCTGGGATCAAGCACTGGATATCATTCTCAAGACCAAAGGTCTCGACAAGCGCCAGATTGGTAATGTGTTATTGATAGCGCCTACAGAAGAAATCGCAGCACGTGAAAAACTTGAGCTCGAATCGATGAAACAGATCGAAGAACTGGCTCCATTACGCTCAGAATATATCCAGGTAAATTACGCCAAAGCAGGTGAATTAGCCAAACTCTTAAAGGGTGATGCAAATAAATTACTCTCAGAACGCGGCAATGTTACTGTCGATGAACGCACCAATACCTTACTGGTGCAGGATACTGGCGACAAACTCGCTGAAGTACGTAACCTGGTCAGCACGCTGGATATCCCAATTCGTCAGGTGCTGATTGAATCACGTATCGTGGTCGCGAATGATGACTTCAGTAAAGACCTGGGTGTACGTTTTGGTCTGACTAATCGTAGTCTAAGCTTTGGTGACAATCCGCGTGATCGTGGTAATGTTGTTGTGACCGGTAATCTCGATGGTACGGTTGACCTGATCAATGCTGCCAATAATCCTAATCCTACTGATTCTGACATTGCTCTTGAACTCGGCGACAGTCTAAACGTCAACCTGCCCGCCGCACCCGCGGATGGTGTTGCAGCAACCATCGGTCTGGCCATTGCCAAACTACCGTTCGGTACCCTGCTTAACCTCGAGCTTTCAGCATTGCAACAGGAAGGTCGTGGTGAAACTATCGCTAACCCTCGCGTCATTACTGCTAACCAGAATGAAGCGCTGATTGAGTCTGGTACAGAGATTCCATTCCTGGAAGCCAGCTCAGCCGGTAATGCAACGGTCAGTTTCAAGAAGGCCGTTCTGAGTCTCAAAGTGACGCCGCAAATCACACCGGATGATCGCATCATTATGGACCTGATTGTGACCCAGGACACCGTTGGTGACGTGATCACACTGTTTAACTCCAATGTGCCTTCTATTAATACCCAGGAAGTGCAGACACAGGTACTGGTTGATAATGGTGAAACCATTGTTCTCGGTGGCATCTACCAACGCCGCTCACGTAACCAGTCTTCTCGTGTACCGTTCTTTGGCGACCTGCCTTATGTCGGTTTTCTGTTTAAACAAAATCAGAAAACAGATACAAAACAGGAATTGCTGATTTTTGTTACTCCTAAAATCCTAAAAGATACACTAAAGTTAAACTAACTCCCGATTACCCTGGTAGTCATCTGACTACCAGGGACATTCTTCAGTTTTGAATTCTCCCCATAATGTAAATCTCTTTCTCGTCGGCCCGATGGGAGCAGGTAAAACCAGTGTTGGTATACATCTCGCCAAGACACTAGACGTCCCGTTCTACGATAGTGATAAAGAAATCGAAACACGTACTGGTGTTTCCATACCAACGATATTTGATATCGAGGGAGAAACAGGGTTCCGTCGCCGCGAAAGTGAGATGATTGAGCATCTGACTCGCAAAGAAGGTATTGTCTTAGCGACGGGCGGTGGCGCTGTGCTGAATGATTTAAACCGCGAATATCTCTCCTCACGAGGCACCGTCATTTATCTCAAGGCTGATATTGAGCAGTTATTCGAACGCACACGTCATGATCGCAATCGGCCACTATTACAGACTGATAATCCCAGAGAGCGTATCGAAGAATTGATAAATCAGCGCGAACCGCTGTATGTAGAGGTTGCTGATTATGTCGTGAACACCGATAAACGCAATATCCAGCATGTCACAACTGAAATTCTGGATAAACTCCAGTTAAATAATGCAGATTAGTATCAATAATTGACATATACCTCGAATCAGGTTATCTAAGCATCTGTTAAACCTGAAATTCCAGAAAAAATGAACACCTTACAAGTTGAACTCGGGCAACGTAGCTACCCAATCTTTATCGGCAATAATTTGCTCGGTGACCATCGTCTTCTCGAACCATATATTAATGGTAAGCAAGTGATGGTTGTCACCAACAGCACGGTTGGCCCTCTCTATTTAGATAAGGTCATGTCTAGCCTGACTGCCTACCAGACAGCCACGGTCACCTTGCCTGATGGCGAGCAGTATAAAACCCTCGACAGCATGAATACGGTTATGACTGCTCTACTAGAGCAGCATTTCAATCGCAGTTGCACGCTCATCGCATTAGGTGGTGGTGTGGTAGGTGATATCTGCGGCTATGCTGCCGCCAGTTATCAGCGCGGTGTCGATTTTATTCAGATTCCGACAACGCTATTATCTCAGGTTGACTCTTCTGTCGGCGGCAAAACAGGCGTAAACCATACGCTTGGAAAAAACATGATTGGTGCATTTCATCAGCCACGCGCCGTCATCGCCGACACCTCGTCACTCGATACACTTGATGATCGTGAATTATCTGCTGGTATTGCTGAAGTTATCAAATATGGACTCATTCGTGACCCTGATTTTTTCAGCTGGCTGGAACAGAATATGTCCTTATTATTATCTCGTGATACTGATGCACTGATTTACGCTATCGAACGCTCCTGCCAGAACAAGGCCGATGTCGTTGCTGCAGACGAGCTTGAACAAGGGCAACGTGCACTATTAAACCTGGGACATACCTTTGGGCATGCAATTGAAACGGGTATGGGATACGGAAAGTGGCTACATGGTGAAGCTGTCGGCTGCGGCATGTGTATGGCGGCAGAAATGTCGCAGCGACTCGGCTGGCTCGATCAAAAATCAGTTAGTAGTATTCTTGCCCTGATAGAAAAAGCCAACTTACCATCTCGACCACCAGAAAATATGACAACAGAGCAATTTCTGTCACTGATGTCCGTTGATAAAAAGAATATTAATAATCGGTTACGTCTGGTACTAATGAAAAGTATCGGAGAAGCCATTATCACTGATGATTTCTCACACGATGCTCTGTTAGAGACACTTAATAGTTACTGATAATTAATTTATGCAACCACTCGACCAGCCAGTTAATAAGAAAACCGAAACCATGCAGGACTGGCTCGCCCCTTATGCTGCACTCGACAAGCTCTCACTCGGACGTCAGTACGAAGAAGATACCCCTGCTTACCGAGGTGAGTTCCAGCGTGACCGCGATCGAGTCATTCATGCAACAGCCTTTCGTCGTCTCGAATATAAAACCCAGGTTTTTGTAAATCATGAAGGTGATCTATTTCGTACTCGTCTAACGCACTCAATTGAGGTGGCGCAAATAGCGCGTACTATTGCGCGCGCTATGCATTTAAATGAGGATCTAAGTGAAGCGATTGCACTGGCACACGATCTCGGACACACACCCTTTGGGCATGCCGGGCAAGATGAGCTGAATCACTGCATGAAAGAATACGGTGGCTTTGAACATAATCTGCAGTCACTCAGAGTCGTCGATCTACTTGAAGAAAAATATGCCAGCTTTCCTGGCATTAATCTGACCTATGAAGCTCGTGAAGGCATACTTAAGCATTGCTCCCTGCACAACGCAAAACAACTCGGTGAGATAGGCCAACGTTTTCTTGAGAAAACCATGCCAGGTCTTGAAGCACAACTGACAAACATTGCAGATGAAATTGCTTACAACAATCATGATGTTGATGATGGTCTTCGTTCAGGTCTAATTACTATTCCTCAATTGCTCGATGTGCCACTCTTTAAAGAACAATATGAAGAAGTAAAACAGAAGTACCCAGACATCACTGAGAGGCGTACAATCAACGAAACGGTACGTCGTATTATTAACATTCAGGTTGTCGATCTGATTACGACAAGCACAAACAACATCAATAATGTTAATCCAGAAAACATTTTCGCTGTACGCAGTTGTCAAAAACCACTACTTAGTTTCAGCGATGAAATGAAAGGAAAGAATTTACAGCTTAAAAAGTTCCTGCGTCAGAACCTGTATAAACACTATCGTGTCATGCGCATGAGTGCTAAATCAACACGCGTGATTCGCAAACTATTCCATGCCTTCATGGAAACGCCCAGATTATTACCTGAAGATTTTTATCAGAAAGTAATCATCAGCAAAAGCGAACATGGCGAAACAGGGCAAGCAAGAACGATAGCCGATTACATTGCAGGCATGACTGATCGCTATGCAATTGCAGAGTATGACAAAATGTTTGATGTAAAAAACCTGACTTGATAAACACATGCGCATTTACATGCAAAGCCAGAGTGGAGGGAAAGCCGGTAGGCGTTTTTTTCACATGCATATTCAAGAAGACTTGCTTGAAGGCTGGACGCTTGTTAAAGAAACGGGATATCAGGGTCAACCAGGAAAGATCACTCATCAGCATTATATTAAATGGGATGAAGCAGTGATTGCATTACAGCATGAGCGTGAAAAGCAGACAAAGCGTGGTTATCAGATCGTTTTTACTGAAGGACAGTTAAACCACTCATGATCATTAAAGATCCACAAACAAATACAGACCAAGGTCTGAATTATCTTTCACGATATGGACTCTCCTGTAATCCGTTCGCTCTCGAATACTCGAAAGAGTTTTTTCTTATTGATGATGAACGCTCCAAACGTCTGAATATACTCAGCCACTTAATACAGCACAGTGATCTATTGTTACTCGTCACTGGCACACGTGGAATTGGCAAAACCAGTATGCTAATGCACTTCCTTGGAATGGCTACTGAATCATGGGTTACCTGTCATATACAGTCACACACGATGCTTCATCCTGATGTTCTCTACCGCCACATTAGTGAAGCCTTCAAAATCGAACCCGCAGATAGCCTAAAGGAAACTCGTCAGCGCTTACAGCAGCGCCTTAGTGAGCTCACCCATGGTGATTACATTCCGATTTTATTAATTGATGATGCCCATGAATTACCGGCCGAATCATTACGTGAGATCATACTGCTTTCCGAAATGACGCTGGATGATAACGGTCTTATTCGCACCGTACTCTTTAGTGAGCCTCAGATCGATCGCATACTGGAAACACCCTTATTAAAAGATATTCGCAATCGTATCACCCATACTTTAGATATACCTGCACTCGACGAGAAACAAACATACCAGTATATAAAACATCGCCTGGTCACTGCTGGCCTGCATGGCGATGTCCCCATTACGGACAAGAAGATTCATCATATCTATCGCCAGTCTGAGGGTATTCCACTTGCCATTAATCGTCTCGCAACAGCAGAGCTTTCAGAAAGCCCGGAAACAGTTTCTGTTACCCGATCGCCGAAACCACGTCGAAGCACTAAACCACTGAAACCGGTTTTCATACTATTGAGTATTATCCTGATAGCCGGCTTAATCACCGCAGCGATTATTCATGATGTCTCCAACAGGTTATGGAAAGATGAGCCTGATCAGTGGGCAAATGATGAAGAGAATCGAACCATTCCCAAGATCTCGATAAACAAACCCAAACCTGTTTCTCCTGCAAAATCAGATGACAATACGGAATCAGATTTACCAAACAAACAGCCAGTACCAGTTGAAAAGCTCCCACTGGTCGATCTTGACCCCGGCATTACCGCTGATACAAACAAATCAGACACCTCAAATGAGAGCAGGAAGGAACAAATTGGCCAGATTCGTGATAACGATGAAGAGGTCGCGGTTCTGGTAGAAATTCCTGCCTACTCCTCAAAGGATAAACGCGATAACAAAGCTGTCGCTAACGATACCAATCAGGACACTACGGCCAGTATTAATAATGACACAACAACGCCTAAAGCCATTGCTGATAAACCAGCACCTGAAGCGAAAATCATATCAGCAGAAGCCAGTAAAACTACCACAAAAAACAAACCCGAAAACAACGACACCAGCCGAAAACTCGCGGCAGCTGATAAAACTGCAGTGAAACCTAAAACCGCCACGCAAAAAGCAGCCTCGACTCAGCCCAGCAAGAAGCTACTAACAGGCACAGCATGGCTACGCGCGCAAAATAAAAGTCATTACACCATACAGCTGAATGCGAGCCGCAGTGAGGCTTCGTTACAAAAATACATCAAGCAATACAAGCTTGCCGGCAAGGCAACTTATGTACGCACGACGCTTACCGGCAAAAACTGGTTTATCCTGCTGTATGGTAGCTACAAGGATAAACAGGCCGCTAATAAAGCGATTAGTCAATTACCCCTCAGCTTACGTAAAGTAAAACCCTGGTCGCGTCGTATGGGTGATATCAAACTTGCCACACCCTGAATATTGAGTCTCTCTCTCACAGAAAAAACCACATAAAATCAAGTAGTTAATATAGGTGGAACCGATTCCAACAGATATGTATACTGTTGCACCTTTTAGCATGCCAAAAAGAGCCTGCTAATATCATAAGTATTTGTTTTAATTAATTTATTTTTACGGGTTCAGGAAATATGTCCAAGTCTCCTGCCATACATGGCGGCCTCTACAAGCCGGAATTCGAGCGTGATAGTTGTGGTTTTGGCCTGATTGCACAAATGGATGGCAAAGCCAGTCACTGGCTTGTCAATACTGCTATTAAATCATTAGCTTGCCTGACACACCGCGGTGCGGTGGCCGCTGATGGCAAGTCTGGTGATGGTTGTGGTCTGCTGCTAGGCAAACCCGATAGCTTCTTACGTCATATCGCCAGCGAGCTTGGCTATGCGCTAAATGAACGCTATGCGGTTGGCATGGTCTTCCTGAACCAGGACAGCTCATTAGCCCAAACGGCCAGGCAGCAGCTTGAAACCGACCTGACATCACAGGGGCTGGAAGTACTGGGCTGGCGTGTGGTGCCAACTGATTCATCCGCCTGTGGTGAAGAATCGTTGCGCACATTGCCAGTGATTGAGCAGATTTTCATTAATGCGCCAACAGAGATGGATGCTGTGGAGTTCGAGCGCAAACTCTACATTGCACGTCGTCTTACTGAAAATGCTGTCCAGACGGATGACGCCACATTTTATATTCCTAGCCTATCGAGCAAAGTTCTGTCATTTAAAGGTCTGGTCATGCCGGCCAATCTGCCCGTCTTTTATAAAGACCTGCATGATGAACGACTCGAATCAGCACTCGTGGTATTCCACCAACGCTTCTCGACTAACACATGGCCTGAGTGGCGCCTGGCACAACCATTCCGCTTGTTGGCACACAATGGTGAGATCAACACGGTTCAGGGCAATCGCAACTGGTCTGTTGCGCGTAGCCACAAATTCCAGACAGATGCGATTCCCGATATGGACAGCATTCGCCCACTGGTATCTACGTCAGGTTCTGACTCCAGCAGTCTCGATAACATGCTTGATGCACTGCTGGCAGGCGGTATGGATGTGTTCCGTGCCATGCGCCTGCTGATTCCACCTGCATGGCAGAATGTCTGCACCATGGACAGCGACCTGCGTGCCTTCTATGAATATAACTCGATGCACATGGAACCATGGGATGGACCTGCCGGTATTGTCCTAACAGATGGTCGCTATGCAGCCTGTAGCCTGGATCGTAACGGCCTGCGCCCGGCACGCTATGTCATCACCAAAGATCGTCACATTACGCTTGCCTCAGAAATTGGAGTGTACGACTACGATGAGGCCGATGTCGTTGTTAAAGGTCGACTCAAACCAGGCCAGATGATTGCGGCAGATACCGAGACCGGCAAGCTATTACTGCCCGAAGACATAGACAATGATCTGAAGAATCGCAACCCATACAAGCAATGGCTCAAGGATAATGCTACACACCTTGAGTCTCAGTTGAATGAACGTGATCGCTGTGATCCACCAACAGCAGATATCATGGCATCACTGCAGAAACTTTATCAGGTAACATTTGAAGAACGTGACCAGATACTACGCGTGCTAGCTGAAGCAGGTCAGGAAGCCATTGGCTCAATGGGTGATGACACACCAATGCCCGTTTTATCGACACGCGTGCGCTCGCTGTATGACTATTTCCGTCAGCAGTTTGCTCAAGTCACGAATCCACCAATCGATCCGCTGCGTGAACAGATCGTCATGTCACTCGAGACCTGTTTCGGCCGCGAACAGAATATCTTTGAAGACTCAGCCGATCACGCGGCACGTGTACTGACCGATTCACCAGTGTTGTCACAGGGCAAGTTTGAAGAACTATTGTCATTACCGGAAGACCGCTATGCATCGGTAACCTTCTCTCTGGCCTATAATCCTGATGAGCAGGACTTACAGACAGCCATCGCATCACTGTGTGACAATGTTGTGGCTGCCGTTAAAGAAGGCAAGACCATTATTGTGCTCTCTGATAGAGACGTACAGCAGGGACAATTACCCGTTCATGCCCTGCTCGCTACTGGTGCTGCACATCACAGACTGATAGAAGAAGGCCTACGTTGTGATGCGAATCTGGTCATCGAAACAGCCACAGCACGTGATCCCCATCACTTTGCGGTACTGATTGGTTATGGCGCTACCGCCATCTATCCATACCTGGCTTACGAGTGTCTGTGTGACATGGTCAGAACCGGCGAAATAGACAACGGTAAATCACAGCTGGCCACTAATTATCGTAACGGCATCAAAAAAGGTCTTTACAAGATCATTTCCAAGATGGGTATCTCAACCATCGCCAGTTATCGCGGTGCCCAACTGTTCGAAGCCGTCGGGCTTTCCAATGAGGTTGTCGACCTGTGTTTTAAAGGCACGACCTGTCGCCTGCAGGGCTCGCGTTTTATTGATCTTGAGGCCGATCAGAAGAAACTGGCCAAAGACGCCTGGATCACACGTAAACCTATCGATCAGGGCGGTCTGCTGAAATTTATGCATGACAGTGAGTATCATGCCTACAACCCCGATGTCGTGCATACGATTCAGGATGCGGTCAAGACTGACAACTATGAAAAATATCGTGAGTATGCCGATCTGATTAACAACCGGCCGGCTACCGTATTGCGCGATATGCTGACACTGCGCACAGATACTACCGCTATTGATATCAGTAAAGTTGAATCAATCGAATCAATTTTTCCGCGTTTTGATACAGCGGCCATGTCGCTTGGTGCACTGAGTCCCGAGGCACATGAATCTCTGGCAATTGCAATGAATCGCCTTGGTGGTCGCTCCAACTCTGGTGAGGGTGGTGAAGACAAGGCGCGTTATGGCACTGAACGTCGTTCCAAGATCAAACAGGTTGCCTCAGGCCGTTTCGGCGTCACACCACATTATTTATCGAGTGCCGAAGTACTGCAGATTAAAGTCGCACAGGGTGCCAAGCCTGGTGAGGGTGGTCAGCTACCCGGTCACAAGGTGAATGACCTGATTGCCACACTGCGTTACTGCAAACCAGGTGTCGCACTGATTTCGCCGCCACCGCATCATGATATTTACTCGATTGAGGATCTGGCACAACTGATCTTCGATCTGAAACAGATCAATCCAGATGCACTGGTCTCAGTGAAACTGGTTGCCGAAGCTGGCGTCGGTACCATCGCTGCCGGTGTTGCCAAGGCCTATGCCGATCTGATTACCATCGCTGGATATGACGGTGGTACCGGTGCAAGCCCACTTACCTCTGTGAAATACGCAGGTAGCCCCTGGGAACTTGGCCTGACTGAAACGCATCATGCGCTGCGTGCAAACGATCTGCGTGACAAGGTGCGGCTACAGACCGATGGCGGCCTGAAGACAGGACTCGATGTCATCAAGGCGGCTATCCTCGGCGCAGAAAGCTTTGGCTTTGGCACAGGCCCAATGGTTGCACTAGGCTGCAAGTACCTACGCATCTGTCACTTGAACAACTGCGCTACCGGTATTGCAACCCAGAATGACATTTTGCGAAGCAAGCATTACGTGGGCAAAGACATCGGTGCTGAACAGGTCATGAACTACTTCCGCTTCATTGCCGAGGAAACACGCGAATGGCTTGCGAAACTGGGCTTCAGCAAAATTGAAGATATCATTGGCCGCACTGACCTACTGGAACTGTTACCGGGTGCCACTGAGAAACAAGGTAACCTGGATCTGTCGCCATTGCTGTCCGACTGTGGCGTTGATAAGAGCAAACCACATTTCTGTAGCCAGACGAAGAATGAGCCGTTTGACAAGGGTGAATTGGCTGAGCAGATGGTTAGCGATGCACTTGCTGCAATCGAAGGTAAATCTGGTGGTGAGTTTAGCTATGACGTGCGTAACATTCACCGCTCAATTGGCGCACGCCTGTCGGGCGAGATTGCCAAACGTCATGGCAATGATGGCATGTCGGATAAACCGATAACATTACGCCTCACGGGTACTGCAGGTCAGAGTTTTGGTGTGTGGAATGCAGGCGGTCTGGACATGTATCTCGAAGGCGATGCCAATGACTATGTCGGTAAAGGTATGGCAGGCGGTAAGCTAGTTATCTACCCATCTAAAGACAGTAGTTTTGTCAGCCAGGAAAATACCATTATTGGTAACACCTGCCTTTACGGTGCAACGGGCGGTACCCTGTATGCAGCAGGCCTGGCCGGTGAACGCTTCGCAGTGCGTAACTCGGGCGCCACGGCAGTCGTTGAAGGCATAGGTGACCATGGCTGTGAGTACATGACCGGCGGCATTGTCACCGTACTCGGTAACACCGGTGTCAACTTCGGTGCCGCCATGACAGGTGGCTTTGCGTTTGTCCTCGATATGGACAACAGCTTCCAGGACAACTGCAATCATGAACTGGTTGATACCTGGCGCCTGACACCGGAAAACATGGAGGCCTATCGTAACTTCCTGCGCGACATGGTCACTGATTATGTCAAGGAAACTGCCAGCCCATGGGGCAGCACAATACTGAACAACTTTGAAGATTACTGTGGCAAGTTCTGGTTGGTAAAACCCAAGGCAATCGATCTGGCATCGCTGATCGACACATTACTTGAGGCGGCCTGATTAGCCCAAAACGGTAAAAAGAATTATGAGTAGTGTATTTCAGTTTATAGAAACAGGACGACAGGATCCGCAAAAAACGGATGCTGATGTACGTCGTAAAGAGTTCAAGGAAATTTACGCGCAATTCGATAGCATGACGGCTTCCGCCCAGGCGGGACGTTGTCTGGAATGCGGTAACCCGTATTGCGAATGGAAATGTCCGGTACATAACTATATCCCTAACTGGTTGAAACTTGTCGAAGAAGGCAACCTGCATGCGGCGGCAGAATTATCGCATCGCACCAATTCACTGCCAGAAATTTGTGGTCGTGTTTGCCCACAGGATCGCCTCTGCGAAGGTGCCTGCACACTCAATGATGGCTTTGGTGCTGTCACGATTGGCTCAGTTGAAAAATACATAACCGATACCGCACTCGAATCTGGCTGGCGCCCGGATATGTCTAACGTTAAAGACACCGGCAAACGCGTTGCCGTAATTGGTGCCGGTCCTGCAGGCCTGGGTTGTGCTGATATTCTGGTACGCAATGGTGTAAAACCCGTTGTGTTTGATCGCTACGCTGAGATTGGTGGCCTGCTGACATTTGGCATTCCTGCCTTCAAGCTGGAAAAAGAAGTCGTACAACGTCGTCGTGAAGTGATGGAAGGCATGGGCGTTGAGTTCAAACTCAATACTGACATCGGTACCGATATCACAATGCAGCAATTGCTGGACGAATACGACGCCATCTTCATGGGCATGGGTACCTATAACTACATGAAGGGCGGTTTTCCCGGTGAAGACCTGAGCGGAGTACATGAAGCGCTACCTTTTCTCGTCGCGAACACTAATCGTCTAATGGGTCTTGAAAAAGACGCTTCCGATTACATTGATATGCAGGGTCAACGCGTTGTTGTCCTCGGTGGTGGTGATACCGCAATGGACTGTAATCGTACATCGATTCGTCAGGGCGCCGCATCGGTCACCTGTGCCTACCGCCGCGATGAAGCCAATATGCCTGGTTCGAAGCGTGAAGTCGCCAACGCCAAAGAAGAAGGCGTTGAGTTCCTGTGGAACCGTCAGCCAGTAGAAATCGTTGGCGATGGCAAGGTAGAAGGCATCAAGGTTGTCACTACGGAACTGGGCCTACCCGATGAACGCGGACGTCGTACGCCGCAAGTTGTCGCAGGATCAGAAGAAATTATCCCGGCAGACCGTGTTATTGTGGCCTTTGGTTTTAGACCGAGCCCGTCTGACTGGTTTGGGGAGCATAATATATCGCTGGATGAACGCCAACGTGTGCTTGCCCCGGCAAATGCTGAGTTTGCCTACCAGACCAGTAATACAAAGATCTTTGCAGGCGGTGATATGGTGCGTGGCTCTGACCTCGTCGTTACCGCTGTGTTTGAAGGGCGTCAGGCGGCAGAAGGCATACTCGATTACCTCGGCGTATAAACGCCACAACTACAGGTTGTAACATGTCAGAATTAAAAAATGATCGTCTGCTGCGTGCCCTGTTACGCCAGCCAGTCGACAAAACACCCATCTGGATCATGCGTCAGGCAGGACGCTATCTGCCTGAGTATCGCGCCACACGTAAACGTGCCGGTGATTTTCTAACACTGTGCAAGACACCTGAACTGGCCTGTGAAGTCACCATGCAGCCACTAGAACGTTTCGATCTGGATGCCGCTATTCTATTTTCAGACATACTTACCATTCCCGATGCAATGGGACTGGGGCTGTTCTTTGAAACCGGCGAAGGACCCCGCTTTGCACACCCAGTGCGTGACGAAAAGGCCGTCGCCAACCTTGGCGTACCGGATATGGAAGATGAACTAGGCTATGTCATGGATGCCGTACGTGTCATTCGTAAAGAGCTTGATGGTCGTGTGCCACTGATTGGTTTCTCCGGTAGCCCATGGACGCTAGCAACTTACATGATCGAAGGTGGTGGCAGTAAGGACTTTGCACACAGTAAAGCGATGCTGTTTGATCGCCCGGATTTGCTGGAACGCATTCTTGATGTACTCGCTGATTCGGTCGCACAATACCTGAATGCACAGATTGCTGCCGGTGCCCAGGCAGCAATGATCTTTGATACCTGGGGCTGCTGCCTGACGCCACGTGATTATGAAAGGTTTTCACTACGCTATATGAACAAGATTGTTCAACAGCTAACACGTGAACATGAAGGCCGACGCGTACCCGTTGTACTGTTTACCAAGGGTGGTGGTCAGTGGCTGGAAAGTATTGCTGATAGTGGCTGCGATGGCGTAGGTATCGACTGGACCACTAATCTTGCCGAAGCACGTCAACGCATTGGCGATAAAGTCGCTTTACAGGGCAACATGGATCCTTCTGTGCTGTATGCCTCACCACAGCGTATCGAGCAGGAAGTCGATATCATTCTACAAAGTTATGGCAAGGGTAGCGGACACGTGTTTAATCTTGGCCATGGTATTCATCAGCATATCAACCCGGAGCATGTTGCCTGCCTGGTTGATGCCGTCCACAACAAGAGCGTTAACTATCACCAGGATTAAACCCTGAGATAAAACTCCTAGCGCTCTGAAAACACCATGCGACGCTGGTTGGCATCCTGGCACACGACGACGTTATCTTTCTTAAAGATACAGCTCATTGTCACCGGCTTTTGCCAGCCATAATCAATCGGTATGACGGCCTCCGGATCATCCGGGTCGTTTGGAAACACCAGCGTGACGTTATCGCGAAATGTGCCGGTAAACTGTCCCTTGGCACTAATCTCATTGAGTGTCGTCTCTATTTTATAGGTCACAACACCATAAGACTCTTCGCGATCCACTTCGGGAGATAGGCAGGTGAGTTTACCTGCCACCGTCTTGCAGCTGGTATTCAATGATGGCATAAACAGTGCCGGATCATTACCTGAGTACCATTGGCCCTTGGTGAGTAACTCAAGATAGTTTTTATTTATCCTGGAACTGGAGCGCGCAGGTTTTTTTGGTTTTGCTGCTGCGACCACAACCGGTCTACGCGGTGCTGGTGCTGGCCTCACTTGTTGCTGAGCACGGCGATTGGCTGCGGCCTGCTGGCTTTTTTGCTCTGCTGCCAGTTTGGCTGTTTTTTTCACTTCTGCCTTGGCGGGGAAATAGCCTTGACCATCGGCCTTTTTGAACCAGTCGTAGGCCTTGCTGTAATTTCTATCCACACCGATACCGGCACTATACATCTTGCCGATATAAAACTGTGCTGGCGTGTAACCCTTGTTAGCAGATTTACTGAGCCATTTGAAAGCCTGCTCACCATTCTTGTTTACACCATCACCTTTGTAGTAAAGGAAGCCCAGCTTGTACTCAGCGCGCATATGCCCCTTATCAGCGGCTTTCTGGAACCACTTGAAGGCCTCGTTGGCATCCTGATTTGTCCCTTGCCCCTTTAGGTACATATTACCAATGTCATACTGTGCCTTGGTGTCACCAGCCTGCGCATTGGTCAGCTTCTTTTCAAACTGGATATTCCAGATATAGTCACTTCTGTCGGCTAGTACTGGCTGTGTCATACATAACAGCAGCGCAGTCAGTAACGATACGAATCGAATCATAAAATAATTATCCGGTTTTATATGAGATTAAACAGATTGTGATGTTGCCTACCCTACATAAAGATATAGACAATCACAGGGTGCCCCACAAGGCGATGTGTCATATTACACACTAAAATTAATTGAATTGATAATTAGTAATTAATTAATTTCTGATATAGCTCGGTCTACCATCGACTCCGCCTGTGACTGATAGCCGCCACCAAACAGGTTCAGATGATTAAGGATGTGATACAAATTATAAAGTGTCTTACGCACCCGATAATCTTCATCAAGTGGTCGAATTTCCTGATATGCCGCATAAAAATCCTGCTGGAAACCGCCAAAAAGTTCGGTCATGGCAATATCGGCCTCAGCATCACCGTAATAAACCGCTGGATCAAATATGACTGGCTCACCATGATGAAAGGCGTAATTCCCAGACCAGAGATCACCATGCAGCAGTGACGCCTGCGGTTTATGGTTAGAAAACAATGCCTCGATATCAGCCATTAATCGGTCACCACGATCAAACAATCTGCCACGATAGCCACGTTGCTGCGCCAGTTCGAACTGAAAACCCAGGCGTTGATCACGAAAGAAGCTGACCCAGTCAGGCAGCAGGGCATTTTTTTGCAAGGTAGCGCCGATAGTATTGTCCCGGAACCAGCCAAACTGTGACTGGGTATGATTATGCATGGCCGCAAGTTGATGCCCAAGTTGACGATGCCCCTGTCCCGAAGCTAAATCAAGCGCCTCCAGCACCAAAAAGGCCTGCCCATCTGCTTCACCCTGACAAATCACATTGGGTACGCGTATGGCCTGAGCACTAGCCATCTCGCGCAGGCCGTCGGCCTCGGCACTAAACATGTCTGACTTGCTTGCTGAATTTACTTTGACAAAGTAATTGCCCTGTTCGCCACTGAGCAAGAAGGCAGTATTGATGCAACCACCAGCGACGCCCTGCTGTGACACAAGCTTAAAACCACTTTCAACATGGTCATTGATAACGCTTGCGATTCCCTCAATCAGGCCCATTGATACAGCTAGATAAGATGCGCTACACGTTCATGTAACACACTACGGCGCGGGAAATGCGCCAGTAGAAAAGCCATTTGATCCGCCAGGATACGTTTACCCTGCAGATATACGTATTCAGCATGCGACGGTGTGAACGGTACCGCCAGCAGGGCCATGCCAGCTGCTTCCGGTGTGCGTCCTGCCTTATGGCTATTACAACGCCTGCAAGCTGTCACCACATTGTTCCAGTCATCGGCACCATCCTGACTAATCGGGGTAACATGATCGCGTGATAAATCATTCTTAGAGAACTGCTGGCCACAGTACAGGCACAGGTTGGCATCGCGTTTAAATAACGCTGGATTATTTAATGGAGGAAGATAATTATTTCGTGCCTTCTGTAGAGCGTGCGTATCGCCATAGGTCGCAATGATGGAATGTATGTTGAGTGTGCTGCGATTGCCAGTGCGGGCATTCACACCACCATGCAACGTATAGAGTAATGAACCACAGCTATAGGCCACCTGGTCGAGATAATACAGGCGTGCCGCATCTTTATAATGAACCCATTCAAGCGGCATACCGCCGACATCGGTACGTAAAACCTCGTGCTGTAAATACTTCTCCATTGTAATTTCCACAAACTGTGCTGTTTATATGATAGTAATACGAATCACGAACACAAAAAAAGGGGGTGAGTAGTCTCACCCCCAAATACGTGTCATTAAGGAGAAATCATCAATCGAACAAAAAACAGAATGATTGTCGATACAGTAAATAAAGCAATCCACATGCCAGTTACGAGCTATGACACAAACTAGTTGCCATGCTATTGAAAACACGCCTGATTAATTTGCCTTATTTAATATGTTGTTTTGTCTAGTGAGCCCATGACGACAAAAATCTGCCGCCATAAAAGTCAGTCAGAATAGTAGCTTTTTCCTCACAGGCAATTGATATTTCTTAAAGTTTTTCAATTCCTAACCGTTACATAAGTTGAATCGGTGCGGCAACATTTTGACTAGATTCTGCCGCGAATCACCAGCAAACAGGATCTGCCAGTTCTCATGCAAAAACCCACTGTACTCGTTGTCGATGACTCCAAGCTCATGCGCAGGGCCATTACCAAGTTACTTGGTAAGGAGTATCAGTATATTGAGGCAGTCGATGGTGAAGACGGGTTCAACAAACTCGTAGAGCATAAAGAAATTGGACTGGTCTTTAGCGACCTGTCGATGCCCAACATGAATGGTTATGAACTACTGGATACCATTCGTGCCAACAAAGATGAACGCATCTCGAGTATGCCAGTGGTTATTATCACTGGTGCAGAAGATGATGATGACAGTAAACAACAGGCAATCGAACACGGTGCGTCGGACTTTATCAGTAAGCCGTTCAACTCCGCACAGGTAAAGGCGCGCGCAGAAACACACATTAAGCTCGATGTCACTACCAAGGATCTGAATACCGCCAAGCAGGTCATCAAGGAAACATCGACCATCGATGCACTCACCGGCCTGGCAAACAAACGTTTCTATGCAACCCGCAGTGAAGAGTGCCTTGCTTTTTGTCGCCGTCACCATGTTGAGCTAGCCATTGCGCGCATTGATATTGGTGGCTTCAACAAGATCTATACCTCCTATGGTAAAGAGGCAGCCAATCACATCATTGTCAGTGTTGCCAATGTGTTGAAAGGCTGCATGCGACGTGAAGATACAGCCGCGCGTATTGGCATGGCAAAGTTTGCGCTGGTGCTGCCATCTACAAATAAAACCGGTGCAACAGCCATGTGCGATCGCATCTGCCATGAAATACTCTCGAAAAATTATGAATTCGGTGGTTTCAATATTGAGTTTACTATCAACATCGGCGCCAGTGTCGTCACGATCGGTGCGCGAACCGATGTCAATGATTTTACTGATAGTGCTGAGAAATATCTTGTTAATGCTATCGCCATGGGCAGTAATAATATTGTTATCAATGGTGAGCTGCTCGATGAAACAGACAGTGACGAATCTGACGATGAATATGCTGACTCCGTCATAGAAACAACTCATCGCCAGCAGGGCATTGATGAACTATTAAAATCAATCGAGGAAAAAAACAAGGACAAGGTCCTGCCACACCTGAAGCCTGCTTTAAAACGATTACTACCATTACTAAGGCTGGCTAATAAGCGGCTGCAACTCGATGCAGACGATTTCATCAATCGGCTGGAAGAAAAACTCGACTAGTTCTGAGTTCGACCTAAGCGAGCTGTTTCAATACGGCCACACGATAGCTGCAGCGCTGTTCCCTAACCTCCCCTTTGACGCAACCGGCACTATTTGTAATTAAAACAGGACAGCAAATCTCCTGTTTGAGCTGGATTTCGTCAAAAGAAATATGCGAGTTAGATTTGCGCTGTTCTAATCAAATAGAAAAGGCACAGGCGAAGCCTGCAAGTCATGGGGAGAGTGAGGGAACAGCGCTGCGGCTAACGTGAATTAATACAATTCAGGCTATTGATTTTCTCGCGGCTGCCTTGGCCATATCGGCATACTGCAGAGCGAGGTTTGCCTGCTTCACGAATTGAATAAAACCTTTGAAGTCAACATCACTAATTGCTGCTTTCGCTACGGATTTATCTGCATAAAAAAGACCGACCGGTTTACTACCAGAGCGCAGCGGCGCAATAACAAACTGACATTCACTGATCAACTCATTGAGTTGATCAGGCAATTCATTTTTAGCCTGCATTGCTCTGCTATCAGTAATTATCTGTTCGTTACCCGTCAGCATACATTGCACCAACAGGTTCGTTGCAGGTGTCGTAGCGATATTGAGAATTTCCTTGAGTTGCTCTGTATGTTTACCCATGCCTATACGGCCAGTCAGCATGCGGTGATCAGCACTCAACAGACATAACATGACGTTATCAAACCCGACGCCACGATAAATACCTTCTACTGCCTTAACAAATACACGGTGCACGCCAGCATTCTCTGTCATTAACGCCGTGATCTCCTGCATGATCTCAAGCTGTACAGCAGCATCAGAAGTATTGCCTTCATCATTGCTCTCGTCTGCGGTCTCAGCAGACTGGCCTGATTCCTCAGTCGCTACTGGTTTACGCTCCGCTTTTGCATTAACTGCTTTATCAACCTGTGTTGTTTTTTCAGTTGCCGTATCAGGTTCTGTTTTTTCTTGCTTGCCAGCAGATTTCTTTTTCTTACTTTCAACATGAAAGGCAAACATGCGCACTGCACTATCACGGCGGTTATCATCAGATTCGGTAACCTTCGGTTCTAAATATTCAGACTGCAGGCCATACTCTTCTGCTAGCTCGCAGGAATTCTTGAATGAATCCAGCATGGTGCTTTCCAGCTTCTTCGGTGTAATGCCTGTGATCTTGGAGAGGTTACCTAATAACGTTGAATAACTCGGTGAATCGTCATCGGCCATACCATAGATATTGGCAGTCATACTATTGCCAAATGCTGCCAGTGCATGATTCATATCGCGTTTATGCAGGCGCTTGGCAGACTTTAGATTGTACTTAGTCATCGTCTTGACGACGTCGTCTGGAAAATCCCATTTCGTTGCTATCGCCTTACTTATCTGGTGAAACTCACCTCCCAGCTTACTGCGCTGTGCCTCACGATAGCTCATGCCCTCTTCACGACGCATGATTTGCATGTCCATGTATTCATTCGGCAGATAGTAGGCAACAATGATCTCACCGAAATGATGTAACAGGCCGGAGATGTAGCTACCTTCAATATCATTAATACCCACCTCGCCGGCCAGGTCGCGGACTATACCGCCTGACACAAAGGCATTCACCAGCATCTGATTCATATTGATTGCAGGGTGCTCACTCTGAAAACTGTCAATCAGCTTCACCGTCATACAGAGGTTTTTGATGGTCTCAAAACCAAGTATCACCACAGCGCGAGAGATCGTCCGGATACTGCCTTTGCCACGATTATAATAATTGGAGTTTGCGAGTTTCAGCAGGCGCGCGCTCATATTGGCGTCTTTCATAACTTCCATACTCAGCGCCATTGCCGTGCTATCGTAATCACTGGAGACTTTACGAACGCGATTCAAACTCGCGCTAAAAATCGGCAAATCGCCAATCTTCTGGCTTTGCTCGGTAATTTTCTCTATTGTCTGTTCCAGGTCCATAATTTCGAAGACATTTTTTACCAACTATATTAATAGAGGTTATCGACACTAATCTGGCAGGCATTAGCCTGTATTCGCCAGAAATTAGCGGGTATTTATGACATTTAGAGATCCTAACAACCTGATTAAAATAGCTTTTATTTTTATTCTGCTCGGCGTAGTGGAATATGGCTGGTTAGGGCTACTGACCCCTCTTGAGAACCGGCTTAATGATGCACTGGTTGGCTGGCATGCCAGCACGCTGCAGGCTGATCAGGACATTGTTATTGTCGATATCGATGAGGAAAGCCTCGAATTTATGGCGACTGATTTTGGCCGCTACCCGTGGCCACGTGCAGTCTATGCCGATCTGCTGCAGCACATTCAACAACAACAACCCAAAGCGATTGTGTTTGATATCGTATTTTCCGATCGGGATTACAGTACCTCTGCCGACAGCGATAATTATTTCAACGAAACCATTCAGCAAACTGATAATACCTACTTCGCCATGCTCCGGCGTGCCGTTGCCAGCCCTGAAAACGATGCCAAGAGCCGGATAACACTCGGCAAATATGGCGAGGCGCTGGGGCTGATACCGACTGATTCAGCCCAGAAGGATGCCTCGCTGGCGCTGGTCATCCCAGCAGGAGCCGCCACTGACAGTGGTCGCCTCGGCACTATTGATTTCAATGAAGACGATGATGGTATTGGCCGTCGTTATGACCTGTTTACCGAGGCCTATGGTTGGTTGATTCCATCGCTACCGGCACGTGTCGCCATAGACCTGAATTATCTCGCACCCCGTCAGGAAAGCTTTCTAATGCACTGGCGAGGTAATCAGCGCGCACACCCACGCATCTCATTTGCCAGCCTTTATAAAGATGCAACGTCTGCGAAGAAGCAACGTGAACAAAATGAGTTGCGCGACAAGATCATTATTATCGGTTCGACCGCACCCATCCTCGGCGATCTGCGTGCTACCCCCATCGCCAGTCTGCACCCTGGTGCCGAGATTCTTGCCACCGCCATTGATAATCTGAAGAATGGCCAGCTCATGCAGCAAGCTGGGCCGTTGTTTGCTGCACTGCTGACCTTGTTGCTCATCACACTGTTATTCGGCACCTTTCGCCGCACTTCGAATGCGGCCACCATCTTCTTACTGTTTGCCCCGTTAACGCCGTTACTCATCGGCGTCAGCTATGCGGCACTCAATACACGCATACTGTTACCCGTACTATCACCGTTATTATTTGGCTGGCTTTATTATGCCGCTGCATCACTGAGTGAATACCTGTCCGAGCGTCGTGCGCGTCAGCGTACTGTCGATGAATTCGGACGTTTCCTTGATCCACAGGTGGTCAAACAGGTCATCAGCGGTGACCAAACACTGGCAAAGGCCTATAACTGCGAAATTAGCGTGCTGTTTTCCGATATTCGTAATTTCACGACGCTGTCGGAAGGTCGCAGCCCACAGCTGATATTTGCCATTCTGAACCGCTACTTCAGCAGTCAGGTCAGCGTTATTTTCAAGCATGGCGGCACCATGGATAAGTTCATCGGTGATGCCATCATGGCCTTCTGGGGTGCGCCGCTGGAAAACCAGCAACATGCGCGTTATGCCGTCGCGGCAGCTCTGGATATGTCTGATCAAATACCTGTATTCCGTAAGCTTTTAGCACGCATTGCGAGGCTTGCAGAGAACGGCGAAACCGATAAACTTGGAGACCTCGTTGAGGTGACCAGCCTGGAAGAACTCGCAGGCCTGAAAAATATAGCACCGGACTTCGAGATAGGCATTGGTATTCACTCTGGCCCTGCGACAGTTGGCATGCTCGGTTTCGAGGGGCGCATGGACTACACCTGTATCGGCGACGCGGTGAATACCGCCAGCCGCACCGAGGGCCAGACGAAAGGCAAGGCGCGCATTCTTGTTACGGCTGAAACGCGCGAACAATGTGGTGATGAGTTTGATTTCATTGACCACGGTTTTTTCAAAGTGAAAGGGCGTGAACAGGAAGTGCATCTGTACGAACCGACGCGCAAGGGGCAATCATCATGAACCGTATTCTGCTGGCAATACTGATCAGCGCACTCGCAAGCGTCACGATTGCTGCGAAAGAAGCCACCATCACACGTGACACCACACTCTATGAACAACCATTTCGTGATGCCTCAACGGTCGCAGAACTTGATGCCGATACCGCCGTTACCATCAAAACGCGCAAAGGTGGCTGGTATCAGATCATCTCACCCAAAGGCGAAGGCTGGGTTAGCATCACCACACTACGCCTGAAATCCGTCGCTCGGAAGAACAATAACGATGATGACGCCAGTATCGGCCAGCTTGCTGGTAGTGGTGGACTGTTTTCAACGGGCCGTGGCAGCACCAGTGATGAAGCTGCAGCAACAGGACTCAAAGGGCTCGAGGAAGAAACTATTCAACGCTCCACTGTGCGCCGTACTCTGACGCAGCAGTTACTCGATCAGAATGCGGTACCGGGGAATCAGGCACGCGTGTTTGCGCGCGATGGCAAGTTGCAGTCTCGACAGCTTGGTTATCCTGACTCTATCTCGTTGGAGCCCGAACCATCACCCGGCGAAGTACCTGCAGCAGCCGCACCGAAACAGCAACAGAAAGACGAAGACTGGGAATTCTAGCCATGCATAAAACCGTAATGACAACCCTCGCTGCCAGCCTGCTAGCTATATCAACTTCGGTGAATGCCTCAGGCATTTCATTTGGTGGTTTCTCTCTCGGCGGCGGTGATCCTGATGATGGCGGCACTGCGGTCGATATCGGCGAGCTCTTCAAGGCGGGTAAAAATGCTGCCACGTTACTCGATGAGGTCGATCTACAGGAAGAAATAGCCTTTGGTGAACAGGCATCGGAGCTGCTGCTGTCTAGCTCACCGCTGTTAAATAATCCGGTAGTGCAGCAATACGTTAACCGTATCGGTCGCTGGCTATCGCTGAATGCCGAACGCCAGAACCTGCCATGGCGCTTTGGTGTGCTAGATTCAACCACTGTAAACGCCTACGCCGCACCCGGTGGCTATATCTTTATCACCTATGGTCTGTATCAGAAACTCAATAGTGAAGCCGAACTGGCAGCTGTGCTGGCGCATGAGATGGCACATGTCATTCAACGTCATCATGTTAGAACACTAAAAAAGAATGCTGCCAGTGGTCTTGCAACCTCGCTGGCAAGTGCCAACTCGCCGTCAATGATGACCCGAGAAGCAGCCAATGGCCTGCGTGATATCTGGAACAGTGGCCTCGACAAGGATTATGAATACGAAGCCGACCTGATGGGTATGGTGATTGCCACGCGCGCCGGCTATGACCCATATGGCATGGTAGCGGTACTGCAGATGCTGGATACGCTGCGTCCTGATGACGATGCCGTGGCCCTGATGTTCAAGACACATCCATTACCGTCACAGCGCCTGGAAGAACTTGAACCACAGCTAGGCATCCTTGATCCCTACGCTGAACAACCAGGACTGGCGACGCGCTTCCAGACCGTCAGGTAATTATTTGATCTTCAGCTGGCCGATGACGTCGATCTCGCCGTCATCGGTCACCTTGCCGACCACCACATCACCAATACTAATAAGTTCAAGTGTCAGTGCATCAATGGTGGGCTGATGGCTGACCATGACCACTGGCTGCTTGCCTCGCATATCCAGTAGCAACTGGCGCGTGGTCTGCTGAGCGACTTCCTCATCCGAGGCATTTCTGACAGGACGTAGTGGCGGCACGAGTTTGCTTTCGCCAAAGGCAATCTTCGCAGTGTCTTTGGCGCGGCACAGCGGTGAACTCAGCACCTGAGGCTGTAACTGACGAGAAGCAAACTGTTTGCCTATACGCTGCGCATGTAACTTACCTTCGCTGCTAATCAGACGTTCGCCCTGGCATTTGCCCGACTTATCCCAGACAGTGCCGTTACCAGGCCCGACATAAGAATGACGCATTAGCAGCACGATATTGTCCTCCTGCTGAATACGTTGCCACAGGGCATCATCCGCCAGCGCTGGTGGGCACATAAGCAGCACCGTGTAGACAGCAGTGAGTCGAATCAGGTTTCGCGGTGACGTGACCATACGATGACTATATCAAAAATTGGCACATGTTTAATAAGCGATAAGTCTGTGTCGACCATGCTAAAAATCGTTATGAATTTTCTTTATTACATAATCATGACAATTAGCCTGAAAAAATGGCCATTTGCTGATGGCGCGCTGAAAAACGTGCTCGTTTTTGCAGAAATTCGCGTGTATTAAGATTGTCTTATACACAGGGTGAAAGTTTCGCCATCCCATGTGCATAAAATACTATTTTTACTACAACATAACACAGTATAAATAGCGTATATAATTGTAATATATGATATTTTTATATTCGTATAATTTATCAGCAATTTGTTTCCCAAGCTGTAATAAAACAGTCAAATTGGCACTAACAACATTTAATCCACAAAGTTATCCACAGATTTTGTGGATAACCAAACTGTCATATTGCTATATGACAAAAACCTTATTGCCATAACTAAAACTTTGCCTGTTTCGCGTACTAGTTGCTGAGACAACAGGCCCATTTTGCTAGAGTGTGCCCATGTTAACCCCCGCCTGTATCCTGCGTATCGCCATTCCCTCGCCGTTACGCCGTAGCTTTGACTATTTACCTCCGGCGAATATAAAGCAGACACTGCTGCCTGGCATGCGCATTAAAGTCCCCTTTGGACGCAGCCAGACGATAGGGATTCTACTTGAGGTCGCCACACAGACCGATATCGACATCGGGCGGCTACGAAATGCCACTGCAGTGCTGGATCGTCAGCCAGTGCTAGAGACAAACAGCCTACGCCTGCTGCAATGGGCTTGCCAGTACTACCAGTACCCGATTGGTGAAGTGCTGCACGCCGCACTTCCGGGCGCTCTACGCACAGGCAAAGCCGCTACCTTGCCCAAACAGGTTCAGTGGCAACTACTGCCACCCGACCAACGCCCCGATTTTTCCTCCCTGTCTCGCGCCCCTAAACAACAGCAAATCGTCAAATTACTGGAACAGCAAGCGCAGGGCTTATATGAGAACCAGCTCAACCAGCAGCTACAGAACTGGCGCCCAAGTATGCAACGCCTGCAACAACATAGCTGGGTAGAAAGCATCGAGACTGAGATGGCGCTTGATGTCACCACACACCCGTCACCGGCACAGGTACTGAATAGCGAGCAGCAACTGGCCGTCGACAACGTCCTGGAACATAGTAATGAGTTTCACAGCTGGTTACTGGAAGGCGTTACCGGCAGCGGCAAGACAGAAGTCTATTTACAGATCATCCAGCAGATTATCGATAAACATCACCAGGCCCTGGTACTGGTTCCGGAAATTGGGCTAACCCCGCAGACCCTGCAACGCTTCAGGCGACGTTTTGCCGTGCCTGTCGTCATGCTGCATTCGGGTATGAATGACTCCGAGCGTCTGCATGCATGGCTTGCTGCTAGCACTGGCCAGGCGCGCATCATTATTGGGACACGTTCGGCCGTGTTCACGCCAATGCCAGAGCTCGGCGTGATCATCGTTGATGAAGAACACGACATCAGCTTTAAGCAGCAGGATGGCTTTCGCTACCATGCCCGGGATGTCGCCATCAAACGCGCTGCAGACGCTAACATTCCCATTGTCCTGGGTTCGGCAACACCATCATTTGAAACCCTGCAGAATGCCAAAGCCGGTCGCTATCGCCATCTGCAACTGCAGAACCGCTTTGGTAACGCCAGTCGCCCGGATATTCGCCTCATTAGTATGCGTAACCAGCAGGCCATTGAAGGCTTTGCCCCGGTCACGCTGAAGGCCATCGAAACACATCTACAGCGTGGCGAGCAGGTGCTGGTATTTCTCAACCGACGCGGCTTCGCGCCGACACTGATGTGTTTTGACTGCCAGCATATTCTCAGCTGCCAGCGCTGTGATGCTCGCCTGACCTGGCATCAGCAGGCGCATCGTCTACGCTGCCATCACTGCGGCGCTGAACAGGCACTACCCAAAACGTGCCCGGAATGTCAGAGTCGTGAGCTGCATCCCGTCGGGCAGGGTACCGAACGTCTGGAGCACTACCTTGAGGAGCATTTCAACGCCTTTGGGATAATCCGCATTGATCGGGATACGACACGCCGACGCAATGCCTTCGCCGAGCACATCGAAGCCATCAAGGCCGGCAAATACAACCTATTAATCGGCACACAGATGCTGGCCAAGGGCCATCATTTCCCGGATGTCACACTGGTGGTTGTCATTAATGCCGATCAGGGTCTGTTTGGTATCGACCTGCGTGCCAGTGAGCGACTCGCGCAACTCATTGTGCAGGTCGCCGGACGTGCGGGACGCGCAGAAAAACCTGGCCAGGTATTGATTCAGACCTGGCAGCCAGAACACCCGCTGATGCTGACATTGCAACAACAGGATTACCGTGCCTATGCGGAACAGGCCCTGCAGGAACGCCAGCAGGCCGCCTTTCCACCATTCTCATCGATGGCCATTATTCGTGCCGAGGCCACCCAGCCTGATATGCCGCTGCAGTTCCTCGACGAAGTGCGTGACATGCTGCAGACAACGAATTGCGAGGTTGCCGTGCTTGGGCCAGTGGATGCGCCGATGCGTCGCCGTGCCGGCCGCTACCGGGCGCAGTTATTACTGCAGGCTCAACAACGTGGCCCGCTGCAACAACTACTCAGTAGCTATAGCACGAAGATAGAAGGGCTAAAATCAGCGCGCAAGGTGCGCTGGTCGATTGATGTCGACCCACAGGAAATGCTCTAAATACGTCTATGCGCCTTGCATGATTCCCAGTAGCAGCGATAATAGGCCGCTTTAAGCCGTACCCTTGAGCCATATATAGATACACACCATGAAGAAATTACTCGCCGACCTGATTCACAACGCGCTTGCCGGACTGCAAAGCACCGCCAGCCTGTCGATAGAGCTGCCTAGCAATATCGTCATCGACCGCGCACGCGATACTAAACATGGTGATTTTGCCAGCAATATTGCACTGGTACTGGCCAAACAGGCCGGCATGAAGCCACGTGACCTGGCCGAGATGATCGTACGCGCACTACCGGCCGACCCTGCAGTTAAAGATGTCGAAATTGCCGGTCCCGGCTTTATCAATTTTTACCTCGATGAGGCGGCAGGTAATGATGTCGTACACCAGGTCCTCAACGCTGCCGAAAAATTTGGTCAGAGTGATGTTGGTAAAGGCCAACGCATTCAGCTCGAGTTTGTTTCAGCCAACCCAACCGGACCACTGCATGTGGGTCACGGCCGTGGTGCTGCCTATGGTGCCTCACTAGCCAACCTGCTGAGCGCCGCTGGCTATGACGTGCAACGTGAATATTACGTCAACGATGCCGGCCGCCAGATGAACATCCTCGCCGCTAGTGTCTGGCTGCGTTACCTGGAACTGGGCAATCCTGATTTCGAACAGCACTTTCCGGTAAATGGCTACAAAGGCGATTATGTACAGGACATCGGTGCCCACCTGCGTACCGCTCATGGCGATCGCTTTGATCAGGGCATCGACATCGTCTTCAGTGACCTGCCGCCAGATGAAGGCCAGCCGAATGGTGATAAAGAAAAACATATCGATGCCATCATCGAACGCTGCCGTGCGTTAGTAGGCGAAGAAGGCTATGAGATTATTTTCCAGCAGGGTCTGGATGAAATCACCGACAATATTCGTCGCGACCTCGAAGAATTTGGCGTGCACTATGATAACTGGTACTCCGAGCGCGCACTGCATGACAGTGGCGCACTCGATCACGCCATAGAAAAACTCAAAACCTCCGGGCATGTCTACGAAAAAGGCGGCGCACTGTGGTTTCGCTCCACCGATTACGGCGACGAGAAAGACCGCGTGGTGGTACGTGACAACGGGGTAAAGACTTACTTCGCTGCCGACATCGCCTATCACCTGGAAAAACTCGAACGCGGCTTTGATCGCGTGATAGATATCTGGGGTGCCGACCATCATGGCTATGTACCTCGCGTCAAGGCTGCGCTGGCCGCTATGGAGGCCAACCCGGACAAACTCGATGTCCTGCTGGTGCAGTTTGCGGTGCTCTATCGAGGTGGTGAAAAGGTACAGATGTCGACACGTAGTGGTCAGTTTGTCACGCTGCGCGAACTGCGTCGCGAAGTTGGTAATGATGCTGCGCGCTTCTTTTACGTGATGCGCAAGGCCGAGCAGCATATGGACTTTGATCTGGACCTGGCTAAATCACAAAGCAATGACAACCCTGTCTACTACGTGCAGTATGCGCATGCGCGTATCTGCAGTGTTTTGCGCCAGTGCGCTGAAAAGGGCATCGAATGGGAGCAGCAACAGGGTCTCGAGAATCTTGCCAGCTTGAGCGAAACGCATGAACAGGCATTAATGAAGACACTCGGCCGTTACCCGGAAGTCATTGAAAAGGCTGCGGTCAGCCATGAGCCACATCAGATCGCTTATTATCTAAAAGATCTCGCCACAGAATTTCATACCTACTATAACGCGCACCAGTTTATCGTTGATGATGCTGCACTACGCAATGCACGTCTGGCATTAATCCTGGCCGTGAAACAGGTGATTCAGAATGGTCTGGCATTGTTAGGTGTGTCCGCACCCGATACTATGTAGCCTATGACGAAAAAGAAAAAACCGATGGCGCGTTCGCGTAACAAATCACAACCCACTCCGGGCTGGGTGTGGTTACTGATTGGCCTGACCATTGGTTTAATGGTAGCAGCAGCCGTCTATGTGCGTGATGATTTGCCAAAACTTGATCTGAGTAACAAGAACACTGCTAATACGGGCAGCACCGATGCGCGTGAAGTGCGCAAGAGCACACCAAAGTCCATCCCGGCTCCTAAGAAAACACCCTACTCATTCTATGACCTGCTACCGGAAATGGAAGTCGCGATACCGGAAGAAGAGCTGGGTGAAATTCAAAAACGCAAACCTCGCCCAAGCACCAGCCCCGAGAAATTTATCATGCAGGTCGGCTCCTTTACGCAGTTCAAGGATGCAGATCGTATGAAGGCGAGTCTTGCCCTGCTTGGGCTTGAGGCCAATATCCAGACCGTGACCATTGATGGTAAATCCACGCGCCATCGTGTCAGGTTAGGACCTTATGATGACTTTGAGCGTCTCAGCACTGCGCGAAAACAATTACGCAAAAATAATATTGATCTCATTCTGCTAAAAATAAAGAACTGACGCACGACCTGTATGGCGAAACGTCGACAACAAAAATCAGCAACAAAAGCACCCGCCCAAAAATCCGCAATGCGTTATCCTGCTATCGACATCGCGCGCGGTATCGCGATTGCGATGATGTTCGTGTTTCATTTCACGTTTGATCTGCGTTACTACGGTGTCGTTGATATTGATTTTATCAATGATCCGTTCTGGTTGAACTTTCGGGTTGTTATTGTTTCCAGCTTTTTGCTGCTTGTTGGGCTCAGCCTGCACCTCGCCACACGCAATGGACTAAATACAAAACGCTACCTGAAACGTCTCTATCTACTCATTGCGTATGCGCTACTGGTTTCAGTCGGCAGTTATCTGGTGTTCCCAGAATCGTTTATTTATTTTGGCATCCTGCATTTTATCGTCGTAGCCAGTGTCATCGGCTTGTGGTTTACCCGTTTTTACTGGCTCAATCTGTTTGCTGGTATTGCCATTGTGATTGCTGAAAATATTTTCCAGCATGAGGTCTTTAACCATATCAGCCTGCAATGGATAGGATTCATGACTCATCTTCCCTACACGGAAGATTATGTCCCACTGGTGCCATGGCTGGGTATGGTGTTACTCGGTATTTTTATTGGTAAGCTGGTTCTGAACCAGCAGGATGAACCGGCTATGCTGTCACGCCCGGCTGGTAATATTGTTATGCGTACCCTGGCCTTTGGTGGCAGACATAGTCTTATCATCTATGTGCTGCATCAACCGGTGTTTATGGGCATCCTCGCGCTGCTCCTCTAATACCGGATATGACGTTATTCTAGTCAGCTTTCAACTCGCTGTTGCGCGGTGTTAAATTTTTGCCTCCCTGCCGGGCTCGTGCTGTCTTCGGCTTAATCTCGCCCAACCTCCATGTTGGTCTTGAATCTATGCAAACGCGCTTTCGCCTTCCATGGCGCGCACGTTTGCAAAGACGCCTCTTACAGCCACAACCCCGACCAGTCGGCTACGGGTGATACGCTGCAACGTCATTGGCGCCGCCGCGATACAGGGGACGTAAGAGCAAGGCGCCATTGATGTGGGCGAGACAGGGAGGTCGAGCCCACTTAAGCTTGCAGCGCATACACGTAGCAGACCTTGACGTATCCTTCACAGAAAATAATTTGCTATGTATTAGAGCGAATTGAGTCTTAGTATGAAAATTATCGGCAGGTGGAGTAACTATTACCGGTAAAACTGTCTGCTGTCTGAAAAAGTGCCCGGATAGCTTGAAACATCATTCATAACCTCGTTACACTTGGACATATGAATGAACCTATAACGATTGATCCCGGGGCCGCGAAGAACACCGCAACGCTAGTTTATATTCTGCAGGCACTAACGTTTTTCACTGCGATCAGCTTCTTTATCTCTATCATAGTGATCTATATCAAACAGGATGATGTCAAAGGGACTGTGGCGCAGAGCCACCTACTCTGGCAAAAACGCACTTTCTGGTATGGGCTCTTTTATTATCTGCTTGGCGCAGCACTGACGTTTGTCGTGATTGGCTTTGGCATACTGTTTGCCAATTCACTGTGGATGATTTATCGCATTATCAAAGGTTGGTTAAGGCTCTCCGAGAACAGAGAAGCCTACTAGCAAAAGACTTATTTGGCCGTCTGCTTAATCAGCTCACCCGCACCATCCACTGCTACGTGATAATGCGGATCTTCAATCACATTCACCTCAACCAGATCACCAGCTTTTTTAAGTAGGTGATGACACTCATCACTGAGATGTTTTAGATGCAGTGTCTTACCTGCGCGTACATAGCGCTCTGCGACAGAATCAATCGCCTCAAGACCTGAATGGTCATAGACACGCGCATCGGCAAAATCCACGATGACATCATCCGGATCATTCTTTGGATCAAACAGACTATTAAACGTGTGCACTGAACCAAAAAATAGCGGCCCGTTCAACACATAGTGCTTGGACCCCTGCTCATCGACCCAGGTCTTGGCAAACATGCGTTTCGCATGTTCCCAGGCAAACACCAGCGCCGAGACGATGACACCAACAATTACCGCAATCGCCAGGTCAGACAGCACCGTCACCACGGTAACAAGTATCGCGACAAACACATCTGCCTTAGGCACACGTCCGAATAACCGCAGACTGGTCCATTCAAAGGTACCCAATACAACAATAAACATAACGCCAACCAAGGCCGCCACAGGGATTTGTTCAATCAGGCTCGAGGCAAATAAAATAAATGCCAGCAGAAACAGTGCCGCAGCAATGCCAGATAAACGCCCTCGGCCGCCTGAATTAATATTGATCAGGCTCTGGCCGATCATGGCGCAACCACCCATGCCGCCAAAGAAACCGTTTGCGGTATTACCCAGGCCCTGAGCAACACATTCTCTGTTTCCATGCCCACGTGTTTCTGTGATTTCATCAATCAGTGTTAGTGTCAGCAATGATTCAATCAGACCAATTGCCGCAAGGATCAGTGCATAAGGCAAAATGATATATAAGGTCTCCAGTGACCACACCACATCAGGCAAACTGAAGTGTGGCAGCCCACCGGCAATCGTTGCTGCAGGATCACCGGTCATGTCTCGCAGTACATCCTGTACGGTACGCGCATCCAGGTCCAGACCGATAACCAGTAAGGTCACCGTTACAATCGCCGCCAGGGAGGCCGGTATTGTTACCGTCAGCTTGGGCAGGTAATGAATAATCAGCATCGTCAGCAATACGAGCCCCAACATGATGTACATGGGTGACCCAGTAAGCCACGCCATCTCGCCCTCTGGCGACATCACCTGAAACTGCTGAAACTGTGCCATGAAAATGACGATGGCAAGACCATTTACAAACCCCAGCATCACCGGGTGTGGCACCATACGAATAAATTTACCGAGCCGGAATACACCTGCCATGATCTGAATAGTCCCAGCAAGAATGACCGTTAAAAATAGATACTCAACCCCGTGCAGACTCACCAGCGATACCATGACAACGGCCATTGCACCGGTGGCGCCTGAGATCATGCCAGGTCGACCACCAAAAAAGGACGCCACCAGACCCATAATGAATGCCCCATACAGGCCTACAATAGGTTCAACCCCTGCAACAAAGGCAAATGCTACGGCTTCAGGAACAAGGGCGAGGGCAACAGTGAGGCCAGAAAGCACGTCATTTTTTACGCACTTCCTACCGGGGCAGGTGAGTTGAAACAAAGGGAATTCCTATAAATCAGCAGTATAATTATAGATATTATACATGCGAATATTAGTAAATACTAATTTGTTTGTAACTTACTGACTTTCTTCTTTAAAAATGTCCTGCTTCAGACGAAATAAGGACGAAATATCCTCATCGCCAAAGCCACCCTCAAGCAGACGTTGGTAATGGATCAGCGTCATTTCGACTACCGGCAGACGGGTATCATGGCCACCCAGTGATGCAATCATATCGCGACAAATAGCCAGATCCTTATGATGTAGCACTACTTTAAAACCAGCCGGATAATCACTATCACGCATGTTTGCTCCACGATGCTGCAGGAACCAGTTGCCCGCTGCGCCGCCGCTAATAACCTCAATCACCTGAGATAAATCAAGCTGCATGGCCTCGGCAAACGCCAGTGCCTCAGACACCGCCTGGTTAATACCGGCAGCCATAATCTGGTTCACAGCCTTGGTCGCCTGACCATTGCCCTGCGCACCCATGTGACACACCTGTTTAGCGATCGCCTCAAAAACAGGATTTACTTTCTGAATCAGCGTGGCATCACCACCCGCCATGATCACCAGGCTGGCCTGCTTCGCCCCTTCAATACCACCCGAAACGGGCGCATCAATAAAGTGAGCATGCTTTGTTGCGAGAAACGCGGCCAGAGTATCGACCGTACTCACCGCAATCGTTGAGCAATCGATCCAGACCGTCTCAGGCTGGATGCCAGGCATAGCCTGTTCCATTATCTGTGTGACATCAGCATCAGTGGAAACACAACTGATGAGCACATCGCATTCGCGTGCCAGGGCCGCAGGGTCATCGGCCAGTATGACTTCCTTGCCCTGACAAAACTGCACCGCCTTGTCGCGCGTACGATTCCATACCGCATGCAGGTAATCTGCCCGATAGAGATTCTCTGCCATAGGCAATCCCATGGCACCGAGTCCAATGAATCCTGTCTTCATATTTTTCCACCAGCCAAAGAAAAAAGGGTCACTCAATGTGACCCTTTTAGTGTAACGTTTATTTCAATTTAGTGGTTATTGAAAACCCTGCGACTTTCCGACACCGTTGAGTAAATCCACCATGCCGTGCACACCCTGCGGTTCAAACACCGGTAGCGAACAACGCTGATTTGAACAGGCAAACGCAGCGGCCGTTTCCAGTGTCGGATATTGCACATCTGGATTTGGCATGGGTCCTTCGCGCTTGTCCCACCACTCAATGCGTTTATAACCACCTGGATAACGCATGGCTGTGCGGAAGAGATCAATCGCCTTACCATCATCTTTCTTACCAACGACAGTAATATGTGTTGGGTCATTGGCCAGTTCATAATCTACCAGCAAAATACCGACTTCGGTGAGGCGCTGGGTTGCAATATCGTGGGTTGCGAGAAAACGCATCACACGCTCAGCCACGCCTTTATATACTTTGTTACCGGTATAATGTTTCACGCGCATAGCAAAACGTGCCAATGCAATATTTTCATCAATCTGCGGTTCGGGGCGAATAACAACTTTCGGCGGCACATAGGCAACCACATAACCAGCCGTCGTACCTTTTATATCATTGCGAAAGGTTTTATCGATAAACTGCAAGGCGTGTTCGGCGCGCTGTAATAATGCCCGTTCACCCGTCACCTCATAAAGTGCAATCAATGCGCGTCCCATTGCCAGCGAGTCACCCAGATAGGGGCCTGCCTTATCGACTTCAGCATGACGAAAACCTCCGTCAGGAAGACTACGATTTTTTAGTACCCAGTCGATGGACTGCCTTGCACGTTGCAAATACTTGTCTTCACCTGTTGCGGCATACAACATACTCAGACCTTCCACTGCCCAGCCGTTCTCACGTGCATACTGGTTTTTATCAACTCGCGGCATACCCTGTTCAAGTCGTTCTTCGCGGTTTAACTCAAAGTATTCGCGGCTGTGTTCACCCTGTACAAGGTCTGCATCCTGACTGGTGTAATACGCACCATTTGGGCCCCGCAGGAAATCATTCAGATATCGCTCAATGTCTTTTGCTGCCTTGAGATATTTTGGATCCTTGAATTGCAAATAAGCCAGCGCATAGATACGCATATAGCTACCCTGTACATGCATGATCTTTTCGAAGTGCGCGTAGTCCCACTTGCCACCAGTCGAATACTGATACACGCCACCAAATGCCGGGTCAATCAGTGCGATAGCTTCATCTAGTGTGTGTCGCGCAATACGCTCGTTCTGTTTATCTCCACCAAGCGCCTTTAACATGGCGTATTCGACGGTATCGCGATCAAGAAATTTTTGTCCCAGTTTCAGACCGCCGTATTCAGGGTCATAACTATCAGTGTGACGTTGTAACAGTTCCGCCCGCGTGCGTTTACTTAACAGTGCATTTTCATTGAACACCATGCCACGCGTACTGGCCGAATCTGGCTCAGGCGTTGGATCATCGACAATCGCCTGAAGCAGACGCTCCATGTTATCGGGTGCGATATAGCCAGAACGTTTGACGATTTCGGTACCATCCGGGCCAAAGAAGATCGTCGCTGGCCAGCCATACTCCTGATAACGGCGGGACAGATCCGGACGCGAGTCCTGATCGACTTTCACGGCGATGTAATTCTTGGCGATAATTTTCTTAACATCATCATCAGAATACGTTGTTTCTTCCATGACATGGCACCAGTGACACCAGATGGCCTCAAGATCAAGAATGACATACTTGTTTTCGGCTTTGGCCTTCTCGAACAGGTCATCTGTCCAGTCGACCCACTGAATACCACCGGCCTTGTTCTCTCCCGTTGCCTGCACGCAGGATGTCAGAAAAAATAGCCCGATGAAAAATAATAACTTGCGCATGTGCGACTCCTTTTGCAAATTCTGTCTTATGTAAAAATTGACACGATCCTAAATGATGACTGTCTTTGAAGCTGTGAACTGAATCACCCACCAGAGGTACAGATTACCCAACATAGTCTAACCTGAACTTAATTAGTGAAGACAGATGTAAATAGTGAAAATTCCGCTAAACTAATTTAAAAAACCGGAAGTAATGTATGGCCTACGCAATCGTTATTAATCTTGATTATGTCAACCACTCCACAGCCACCTGCAAAGAAATTTGGGATGTGATTGTTGAACAATTCGTCAGGCATGGTTTTCGTCGAGATGGTCGAATTTTTACCATTAATGAAGACAAGACCACCGCAACCCAGATGGCGCGCGATATCATAGATGGCATCGAGTCTCACCAAAATTTCGAAGACAAACGCATATTCAATTATATGAAGGATTTTTACGGTTTCGATCTAGGTAAAACGGCCAATCTGCTACTTCCGCCAGATGATACTATAATCCTTGACGACTAATTAGCTCTTCAGCTACAAAACTTTTTGATTTTCTGCTTCAACTGCGCTTCCGCAGCGGCCCTTGCCTCACGAGAAAGATAACTACGCTGTCCAGATTCATCCGTTGTATAAACACCTGAGGCACGACTTAATCGTGTTAATTCATCACGTGCTCGCCCACAGTTTCTTTTTCGCTGCGCCTCACGCTGCCTGGCTTTCGCATCTGCCTGTTTTTTCTGACTACGCTCAATCTCACGTGCACGTAAGAATCGCTGCTGTTTACGTAAACGATCCTGCGTACTCGAGGGTGCTGCAGATGATTTGTCAGGTTCATTTTTGATATTCAGCTTATCGCCATCACCCGCAGGGCGATCACCATAGTGTGTCCGACCGTTTTCATCGACCCATTTGTAGATTTCAGCGCTAACAATAGTGCTATATGCACAGAGCAAACTCAGCATAAAAACTAACCGATAGTTCATACTCACTCCTTCACCCGCGACAGGCGATCCAGTCGCAAACGCTGGCGTTGATCAAACAGGCGTCGCGCCGCCGTATTGACGACAATCACGGTACCAAAACCGGTACCCGCCGTTACCAGAAACATAATCAGGATCTGGTACTTCACAGCTTCTACCGGGGGAGTACCTGCCAGGATCTGGCCAGTCATCATGCCAGGCAGACTGACAATCCCCGCCGCCGCCATTGCATTAATAATTGGAATCATACCGATACGAATACTGTCCCGACGAATATCAGTAATCGCCTGTTGCCAGGTCTGTCCCAGCATTAGTCTTGTTTCAATAATAGCACGCTGCTGCCAGGCGGTCCGGGTCAGCGCCGCCAGGCCAAGCGTCACCCCATTCATTGTGTTGCCAAGCATCATGCCAAGCAACGGTATGGCGTACTGTGGTAAATACCATGGGTCATTCCCAATCACGACCAGTAATGCAAACAGTGTGACCACGAAACTGGACAGAAACATCGCGCCCGTTCCCATGAAGAAACCCCACGGGCCAGTAAAACGGTGCGTCTGTCGCGCCACCACTTCTCGCCCTGCCGCCAGCAACATAACCAGGGCGATGGCACTCATGATAAGGAGACTGACCTGTTCAAACACCAGTTTAAGTACCAGGCCAATGAGTAATAACTGTATCACGGTACGCACAGCAGCAATGAGTAACTGTTTAGCGATGCCCAGATGCAGCATCCAGCTTGTGATAGCCAGTAATACTATCAGTAGCGCTGCCAGTGCCAGATCAATTGGTGTCAGACTGATAAGATTCACGGGGTCACTTCCTGCAACTGGCCATCAAGCATCATTGCCTGTCGGCCACCCAGACGTGCTATCTGTTCGAGGTCATGACTCACCCAGATCACGATAGCCTGATGCTCAGACTGGTAGTTACATATTAACTCTTCAAGCAGATGGGTATTGTGTGGGTCTAAACTGGCCGTGGGCTCATCCAGCAATAGCACCTTGGGTTCGTTTACCAGTAAACGCAGCAGCGCCAGGCGTTGTTTTTCGCCTGTGGAGAGCCGACTCATTTTCCATGTGGCCGTTTCCGATGTAAAACCGAGCTGATTAAAATGGTAGTCCGCAGGAAAGTGATCGATCACATCATCATGCCACCATTGGCTTTCCGCCGGTAACAGCGCTACACGGCAACGCCATTGATGTGCTGGCATCGATGCGGCAGTGTCACCCTGCAAGGCAACCTCGCCGTTATGCTCATCGAGATCGGCAAGTGCCCTGAGCAACTGGCTCTTACCACTGCCTGATTTTCCTCGCAGGGTAAGCAACTCACCAGACGCCATACTTAAAGAAATGGGCCCAAGATGCTCATGAGACAATTGCTCAATAATAAATGTCATTGTACTTCAACAGGTGCAGACTTCATGTTGTCGACAGATGAGATTACACTGCGCATGACAATCATTGTGACACAAGAGGAAATCATGAGCGAACCGGAAATCCCACAAAAAGCCCCTTTCATTATGGAACTTGAAGCTGGCACTTACTGGTGGTGTGCCTGTGGCAAGTCAACCAATCAGCCATTTTGCGATGGTTCCCATAAGGGCACCGATTTTGAACCTATTGAATTTACACTTACCGAGAAAAGCAAAGTCTATCTGTGTGGCTGTAAGCATTCGAGCGATCGTCCATTCTGCGACGGTGCCCATAACAAGATTTAAACAAAAAAAAGCGGGCGCTAATGCGCCCGCAAATACTCTACATTGAGAGGGTTGTAATTATTTTGCCGAGACAAATTCGGGGTATGCTTCCATGCCGCAGTCGGCAAGGTCGAGACCCTCGTATTCCTCTTCTTCGCTAACTCGAATACCCATGATCATCTTGATGATCATCCAGGTAATAAAGCTGACGACGAATACCCAGATACCGATGGTGAAGATACCGGCAATCTGGCCCGTATAAGAAGCCCCATCGTTAGTCAGTGGTACTGCTAACAGACCCCAGATACCGACGGTACCGTGGACTGAAATCGCACCAACTGGGTCATCAATCTTCAGCTTATCCATGAAGAGGATTGAGCCAACAACAATCAGACCACCGACAGCGCCAATCATTGAGGCAACTAGTGGTGACGGTGTAGATGGTTCAGCAGTAATCGCAACCAGACCGGCCAGTGCGCCATTAAGCACCATGGTAAGGTCAGTCTTGCCAAACATCAGGCGTGCCAGAATCATAGCAGCAACGGCACCTGCGGCAGCAGCAGCATTGGTATTCAGGAATACCATTGCCACTGAGTTTGCACTGGCAACATCACCAAGCTTCAGAACTGAGCCGCCGTTGAAGCCGAACCAGCCCATCCACAGGATGAATGTACCCAGTGTGGCTAATGGCAGATTCGCACCTGGAATAGGATGCACTTCACCATTAGGGCCATATTTACCCTTACGTGCACCCAGCAGGATGACACCCGCGAGTGCAGCCATGGCACCAGCCATATGCACAATACCGGAACCAGCAAAGTCACTGAAGCCCATATCGCCAAGGTTATACATACCGAAGACATCGTTACCACCCCAGGTCCATGAACCTTCCATTGGGTAGATGAAACCAGTCATGACAACCGCAAACAACAGGAATGCCCACAGTTTCATACGTTCAGCAACTGCACCTGAAACAATTGACATCGCGGTAGCAACGAACACGACCTGGAAGAAGAAGTCAGAGGCATCCGAGTAAACCGAATCACCATCAAAACCCGCTTCAGCAGAGGCCTTTAACACTGATGCAGTTACTGCATCGGCATTGTCAGCACCATCAAGCGCGATGTTTGCCAGGAACATGTCACCGCCGTACATGATGTAGTAACCGCATACCATGTACATAATGCATGATATAGCGTATAGCGCGACGTTCTTGGTTAAAATTTCTGTGGTGTTTTTGGTACGGACCAGGCCGCTTTCCAGCATGGCGAAACCTGCTGCCATCCACATGACCAGTGCGCCGGATACCAGAAAGTAAAAGGTATCTATTGCGTACTGGAGTTCAAATATATTCTCTTGCATGATTGCTTCCTCTCAGTTTTATAAGGCTTCGGGACCAGACTCGCCGGTACGAATACGAATTGCCTGTTCAACATCGAAGATAAAGATTTTGCCATCACCAATCTTGCCGGTGTTTGCTGCCTTAGAAACAGCCTCGATAACCTGGTCTAACAGGTCGTCGTTAATGGCGACTTCAATCTTTACTTTAGGCAGAAAATCGACAACATACTCAGCACCACGATATAACTCGGTGTGACCTTTCTGACGTCCAAAACCTTTAACTTCAGTTACGGTAATACCCTGAACTCCAATATCAGAGAGTGACTCACGCACATCGTCTAATTTGAAGGGTTTGATAATTGCGCTTACCAGCTTCATACATCTCCTCCTCGAGGACGACTCTCTCCCATAGGGGAGAGAGTGACCGGGTTAAATAATTTAGAAACTACGTGAAACGCCTGCTATAAATTTTGCGTCACAGTACTCAGTGCCACCAAAGCATTCGTTATCACTCAGATCGGTATCTTTGTAAGCCAGACTGAAATCAAAACCTTTGAATGACTTGGCCAGCGTGATGCTGTATTCATCATAGTCAGGTGTACCAAAGTTAGTATTCTCATCAATATCCTGATGACCAACATGCAGTGTTACACTGAAATCTTTAGGCAGTGGAATTTCCAGATCACCGTAGTAATAAGTTGCATCACCAGTTTCACCGAAGAAATCATCTGAGTAGGCAACACCCACTGTTAAAGCTGCTGGTCCAAAGTCATAACCCAGCGAGCCATAGACTTCACCATAATCCAGTTGGGTCGCATCAGGGTACCAGTAGTAAAGGTAACCAATGTCCCAGCTCAGGCCATTTTTGAATTCACCACCAAAACCAAGATAACCGTCAATTTCAATGTTGGTTGAATTGTTACCTGTATCCAGATCAACTTGCTCGATATTCGATGCCCAGGTACCTACATAGAAACCACTCTTATGACTGAAATCGAAGCCACCCTGAATCGCTGGGCTTTCATCATTCTGAGAAATACCACGGAAGGCATAATCAGTAACAAAGCCGACGTTCGCACTGGCTTCCCAGTTTGAACCACCACCTGAATGACTCGCTGCATTTGCCAGGGGGGATGCCGCGACCATGCCACCTATTACTAAAGCATGTGTAATTTTCTTAAACATTTGATTTTTCTCCATCACTAAAAAAATATTTTCTCTGTCAGTAACTGCTATAAAAACTGACGTTGTTTTGATACAACCCTCTGTTGTTTATTTGTTATTAAATTGATCAATTTACAACAGTGTGCATTTATAATGCAGTTGCTGTGCCAACATATAAATACTAAATATTTTCATTAACTTAACCTATAATCTTACAAGATTACTCTAATAAGTTGGCACCATAATTGTGCGACCCCATTTTGATTATGATTTCTTTTGGTGCAAGAAAGGGCTTTACAGTCATAACAGGCGCAAGTCATTATAAATAACAGCATACACAGGAAAGATGAGTAATGATTAACCGATTTGATATCAGCCAGATGGCGCGGGAACTGATTAGCAAGCTTCCCGATATGCCCGACTCACTCCATCAGGAAGTCGAAAACACGATACGTCAATCACTGCAGCTCACCTTGTCAAAAATGGACCTGGTGACACGCGAAGAATTTGATGTACAGGCTGCCGTACTGGCGCGGACACGTGAAAAACTTGAATTGCTTGAAAAGCAGGTTAATGACCTCGAAAAATAGTTATACTTAGCCATACGCCAGGAAGGCGTTTTCTAAACAACTTGTAAGGAAAGGAAGCCATGTCATTAGCCACGCTATATAGCCGTGCCCAGGACGGAATTCACGCCCCACTCGTAAGTGTTGAAGTGCACTTGTCTAATGGACTGCCAGGTCTGTCCATTGTTGGATTACCTGATACCGAGGTTAAAGAAAGTAAGGACCGGGTACGTAGCGCCATTATTAATGCCAGATTTGAATTTCCCGCACGACGTATCACCATCAATCTGGCACCCGCTGATCTACCAAAAGGTGGAGGCCGCTTTGACCTGGCCATCGCACTCGGTATTCTGATTGCATCCGAACAGGTCAAGGCAAGCGACATCCAGCAATACGAATTTATTGGCGAACTCGCCCTTAGTGGCGCATTACGAGCTGTGCATGGTGCACTGCCCGTGGCAATCCAGACACATCAGTCGCTACGCCATCTGGTTTTACCTGAACAAAATGCCAGTGAGGCAGCGCACGTAAGCGCATTACCTATCCTGCCAGCAATACACCTGCTCGATGTATGCGCACATCTCGCCGGTCAGCAACGCATCGAGCCATTTAACTTGCCTGAAGATCACTCACAGCAGACAATAACGACACCGGACTTGTCTGATGTGCATGGCCAGGATATGGCTAAACGCGCCTTGCAGATTGCTGCGGCTGGTTCACATAATTTACTGATGATCGGTCCGCCTGGAACCGGCAAAACGATGCTGGCCAGTCGCCTACCCGGCATATTACCGGCAATGTCTGAACACGAGGCGCTTGAGTCAGCGGCAATACACTCGATAAGCCAAAGCGGTTTTAACGTTAGCAACTGGCGACAACGCCCTTTTCGTAGCCCACATCACTCAGCCTCTGCCGTCGCACTCGTTGGTGGCGGTAGCCAGCCCCGTCCGGGTGAAATCTCACTGGCACATCATGGCGTATTGTTCCTCGATGAATTAACTGAATACAATCGCCATGTGCTAGATGTGTTACGTGAACCACTGGAATCCGGGCATATCACGATTTCACGTGCCGCCAGGCAGGCAAACTTTCCAAGCCGGTTTCAATTCGTCGCCGCGATGAACCCTTGTCCATGCGGTTATCTTGGTGATGGCAGCGATCGTTGTCATTGCACATCTGAACAGGTGCAGCGATATCGGAGTCGAGTTTCAGGTCCGTTACTGGATCGCATTGATATGCATATTGAAGTGCCGCGCCTCAGTCAGAAGCAGCTACGTTCGGCACGCCTGCAAAACAGCGTGAGCAGCGCAGAGATACGTAACTATGTAAAACTGACACGTGACAAACAAATTCTACGTAGTGGTAAAACGAATAGTCAGTTAGGTAGTAAAGAAATTGAGCAGTATTGCCACTTACAGCAGCAGGATTCTGATTTACTGGATGAGGCAATAGAGCAGTTGGGTTTATCAGGCCGCGCCTACCACCGCATCCTTAAGGTGGCGCGCACGATAGCTGATATGGATGACTCCGATGCGATACTGACACATCATCTTAGCGAAGCGCTTAGCTATCGAAAGCTTGACCGTGCCAGAGTAGCGACGACTACTTAACGCTATCAAGCAATCCTTTGGCCGCGCGTTTTGCTGCCTCGGCTTCGGCTTCCAGCGCCGTCTGACATTGCTTGTCATCTTTGGCCTTGATACCCATCTCGGTACAGGCCTTGAGGATGTCACGACGTTTTTCTTTATCTTCTACCAGGTCTTCAACCGTGACGTCACAGCCCAGCAAACCTGCCGACAGCAAAGTAATAAATACCAGCTTTAAAAGGTGTTTCATTTTGTATTCTCCTGTAAATAAAAAGGGCTACCGAAGTAGCCCTTTATTTATAAATAGCATGGCATGCCAGATTACTTGCTGCTGTCTACCATGTACTGCACTGCAGCCAGCACCTCGGCATCACTCAGATCAGTACGACCGCCTTTTGCTGGCATCACACCGTCTTTACCAGCAAAACCATTGATTGCATTTTTATTAACCGTATCTATACCTTGTGCGATACGTGGTCCCCAGTTAGCGACATCACCCACTTTGGGGGCGCCGGCAGCACCGGTTCCATGGCAGGCAAAACAGGCACCCTGGAAGACTGACTTACCATCGATTGCTGCAGGTGTTGCAGCAGCTTTAGGGGCTGCGTCGGCGACCTTACCAGTATTCACTTCGCCAACAGGCTTGGTGCGTTCAGCAACCGCAGCGTCATCAGTACTACCACTACTACCGTAAAAACCACCTGTTACCAGCTTGGCAATACCAAAAATAATTAAACCAATGACAATCAGCACGATCATGACTGTCTTGAATGTTCCTGCAAAAGCGTCTTCTTGTTGGCTCACCTTGGACCCCTTCTGTCGATTGCTTAAATTAGTATATGAACAGCCTAAAAATCTGCTCAAAATCAAGGCAAAGTATATCGGGTATTGGTAATACTGAAAACCACTCTTGGCCTGCTTAGTGGATGATTACTATATAAGGATAAAATACTATCCTGATACAGCTAGTCAGGAATCAAGTCCTTCGATAGCCGTTGTTTCGCCATAGTATTCCTGACAGGCATCATAGCGCTCACGCGCTTCCTGCTGACATATCAGTAAAAACTGCACCGCACTATCTGCAGTAATTTCATCACCCAGCATACCTGAAAGTTCTGTATGCTCACGCCATTTGTCATAATCCACATCTCTACCAATGCCACTGAAATACATCATCGCGATAACAGCATCGGCTCGTTGATATTTTGCATCTCTGGCTGCCTGAAGATAATAATCTGCTAACTGAAAGTCACGCGGCACGCCCCAGCCCACTGCATAACTAAGCCCTAACCAGAACTGTGACTCAGCCTCACCCTCAAGTGCCTGTTGCTGCAAAACAGGCAGTCGTTCAAGTAGTGTTGAAATATCAGAGGTTTGTTCTGCTGCGGGTAATTGAGGTGTCACCGAGCGACCTCTATCCAGATAGATTGTCAGGGCCATGACTGCAAGCATCGCCAACATAAAACTGAATAAAAAAATAATGAGTCGCTTCATGCCTGCTCCCTGACCTGACAACAGTTACGTTATCACGTTTGGATATTCATACAAGTAGCTCATTAACATTGAGCTTATCTTATCTAAGATCACATTCACGGTTCTCGCATTAGTTTAACTTGCATCACAGGCTAACAACTGCTGAAATATCTACTGTTAATTTATCCCGTGTGAAAGGAGTCGCACATGCTGACAAAAACACTCAACCTTCTTCAAACAGCTGGCAGTAAATTTTCACCTACGAAACAATCGTCACTGGTTTCGACTCATAGGCAATCCTATACAGCACTAATGCCTGTTGAAGAGATTCGTGCCCAGGCAAAAGAGGGCGATGCAGAACAACAGTATGTGCTCGGCAATCTATACGCCTATGGTGAAACTGTCGCACAGGATTATCAACAGGCTGCCCACTGGTTTTATCAGGCTGCAAAACAAGATCACACCGGTGCCTTATATAAAATGGGTGTCTGTTTTGAATATGGTTATGGTGTTAGCAAAGATCATGATGAGGCACGACGTTGGTACTCAGCAGCACAACATGCTGGTTATAACGAAGCAGCCATCACGCCTTCGACAAATCGTGTTACGCACTTTATTCCACTAACAATCGCCATGCTTGTGGGATATTTCTTCGCCCAGCTCATATAGTTTTGCATAAGATAATTTCTTCTTACAAACGCTATGAAGGGTAAATAGCCTTACAGGCCTATTCTATATTGCGATATTTTCATACTCTGTGCATTTATGGAGCATGATTGCTTTTAATGTATTCCCCTGGTAATAACGTAACGCTGTTCCCATAAATCTGGATAAATCTTGATCACTGCAAACTGTCATATCAACATCAGAATCATCCACAAAAACCGAACTAATTTGTTCGATCGAGTTTAGTGTCTCTCCAGTCTGGATTTGTTGAACGCAGGCATTTATCACTTCATATGCCATGTCAGGATCAAACCCAATCACCAGGATCTCCGGATGCTGGTAACTTTGCATCAGACCGATGGAATAACTAAATGCCTGTGCTGAACCACTAGAAGCCACTTCCAGACAATGCCAACCATATTCTACAATATTGGCACTAATTAGCTTTTGCGTTTTATCCACTCTACGAACAGATTCTTCACGTTCAGACTGTTGCTGCGCAATTTTTTCTGCAGCAGCATTACGCCTTGCCAGTTCTGCTTCAGTCGGCGGCGCATGCACACGCAGAAAAACATTTAACTGCGTTGTCTTTACTGGAGCAGGTTCAGCATAAAGTGTTTTTACCGGGATCACCTTATCGCCAATAAAGTAATAGGCCTCACCAATTCCAAGATTACGCAAATCACGCACACTGACGCGTGCACGACGGTTCATCGCAACACTGCCACCATCATAATAGGCATTGGTAACCGACTGCATATTATGTCGCTGAAAGCCCTGAGTTTCGGAAACGATGGCTTCCCCCGCACTCTTAACAAAGATATCCAGCGTTTCACCTGGGTCTTCCAGTTTACGGCACACCTTGTTTACTGTGGTGGCAACAATAGCCGCCGCCTCTTCCGGCGAGGCTTTCTTGAATGAAGGATAATCCTGCCCTGCAAAAATCATTGAAAAACCCAGACCACGCCCCTGGGCACTCATAATCGCAGAACCCTTGACGATGTAATAGCCGAACTCATCACAGACAACAAAATAGGGATGATTAATCATAGCGGCACCCGTATTAATAATTCTGTCCGTGTCACCCTCAAGTTCTGCAGGCAAGGTTGCTCCCATCATACCGCGCAGAGAATTCATAATAATCTTGCCGAGATTCATCAGCGATGCCTCGGCCTTTTCAAGTGCGGGTAACAACACGATCAGAATACGGCGGTTCATTACGACATCAAGGAAATCTACATCGCCAAGACTGCTCTTAAAAATATGACCGTAACTATCTGCTAGCAGGTTGAGCACCGGGATAAGCTGCATCGTAATATAACCATGCTGATCATATACCGTTGCAGAAAAATTCCGCTTCTGCATCATTTCAGCCGTCATGCCTGGTAACGATCGCAAATACGTCTGTAGCCCTTCGGTAATATCAGTCGGTAAGTCTTCGCGTTGTATCGTATCGATAAGCTTATTGAGATCAAGATATTCGCGTATTTCCCCGATATACATCTGAATATCACCCTGGTCACGCATGTACACGAGTACGCGTATCAGGGCCGCAACAAAACTTTGTGCGCGATCCGACCATATGTCTGACTTACCACTGCTAGAATCAGACATCATGCCGACCACCAGTTCAGTCAGTGAGGCAGAGGAGCCATTCGCAAAAGGATTCAGCGTATTAGAAAGTCGATTACCGCCAATCGCAGAGACATCCCGATTACCCGTCATGAAATTTACCACCAGAATATCGTCATCACGCCCGAGGCGACGCGCCATACTGATGATTTTGAAGACGGCATCAACCGAGCCCTTACCTTCGATATAGGTCATACCACTACCATAAAGCAGACCGTTGACACCAGCAAAACTCATTAAGCCCTGCGACTTACCTGAACCAGTCGTACCCATATCGAGAAAATGCTGACGACAGTCATTGTTACTCAACCAGACCTCTTCACCACTGCGCAGATCATTCCCCAGGAAGGCGATACCTTTTGCTGGCCCAGATTTGTTGGTAACCGGATTTATCTCTGAAGCATCATTCATACCGGAAGACTGAGGCACACGATGCGGTAATTGCTGTTTAGTGAATAGATTGAACATCGCGATCACGACCGCGAACAACACCAAGGGATCAGTCATCGCAGGGAAAAACCACAAACTGGCTGCCGCCGCAAAATAAAACACCGCCACTTCTCGGCGCCGCAACGCCTTGATTAAGCGCAGCGGTAATGGCTCAACATTTCGTTGCAGTCGCAGGCTATTCTGCTCGTAACGCTCGTCTACGCCATGTTTGACGTTAAATGTCATGATGAAGTTAACTAGTACGGTAAAATAAAGTCATCGGCTGTTGTATTTGACTCAATATTAAAGTCAAAGCTTGGTGGCGTAAAATTAAAGCTTTCGCTACCCAGATTGCCACTCAAGGTGTTTTGTACAAAATCACAGGCGCTCTGACTAAACAGATTCCCCAGATCGCCAAACAGGCTACCAAAATCAAATGACAAGTTTCCTTCCAGTAAAAATGTCAGACCGCAGTTGCTATCTAACAGAGAAGGCGGATAAGACAATGCATACTTGGATGCCACCGACTTGGTGTAATCTTCAGAATCATAGGGGCAGGCTGCAGTCACAAACTGGCTCGTCACAATACCTCCAATTAAGACTGACATGCATATGACACGTTGCGTATTTCTCATAAAAGGACCTCCTTGCCATTTTTATTAAATATAACATGTCTCATCTTGCATTGAAGATCAGTGCGCCCATATAAAGTCAATGGGGCAATGAATCGTTTAACTTCGCTTTATTTTAAACATCTGCATGCGCGTATGCTTATCTTTCAACGTGGAAATAGCGCATTGATGTAATATCTGTGCATTAAAAAACTCAGATAAGATTAATTCATTATCACCACCAGCAAATAACAGAAATTATTTTTTCTCTACTACCTTGTTGGGTAATTATTTGCCACACAAGCCATAATTATTAAGAACACTTCACTCAGTTTGCATACACGCCATTTCGGGCATAGATTGACTACTCACACCGACAAGGAGTCTGTTATGGCGAATAAGATTGAGCTTAGTTACCTGACCCTGGATGCCTATAACGGCCCAGGACAACGACAGGGCTATGATCGTTTTAAACCACTCGGAAATGGTATAGATGATCCTAAAACCGGACTACGTATCCAGGCTTACATCGACAAAGATAGCAAGGAAATCGTCATCTCAGCTGCTGGCAGTAATGACAAAATAGACTGGACACGCGTCAACCCAAGCTTTGTTACTGGTAAACTACACGCGCAATTCAAAGACGCGATCACCTATGCCAATGAGATTCGCAATAACCCCGAATATGCCGGATATAAAATATCAACCTCAGGACACTCACTTGGTGGAGGTATCGCACAGCTATTATCAAAAACATTTGGCTTTACAGGTATCTCTACAGACGCGCCTGGTGCGGCACGCATCGCCGATAGTCAGGACTACAAAGACTTTGTTACCAAGATAGGTATCACGCCGGTAGAAAAGGTGAATTTTGTTAACTTCACCGAAAAGGGTAGTCCGGTAAATAAATTTGGCGAACACATCGGCACGGAAATGAATTTCAATATCGTCAGTGATAAAAAAACCTGGTTGGGTCGTGGCTTAATGTTATTTGGCCAGGATCCCATCACCAAAGGCCTTGGTCTTTATATTCGCGCTAAAGATATAGCGGAACAGCATAATAAACTCAATTTTCCCAGTTTTTTTACTACTACCCTGGATGCTAATTATATCGATGGTTATAGCTATGAAAATGGCAAATGGTTCAAACTTGAAAAATACGATGCACGTGATGGTATAGATGAAGAGCACCACGAGGTTAAGGAAGAAGCTCATCCTGACATTGCAAAAAAACTCGATGCAAAGCGCGCATTATATATCGAACTCAATAATGATCAGAACAACATGATCAGACACACAACCAGTGGCATGAATCGCTCAACAGAATCACCGGCAACAAACTTGCCTCCCGAAAACACCTCAAATGATTCTGGACAAACCTTGAATCCTCATTAAACACTTGCCATCCCCCAGCCCAGCCCCGGTTTACCGCCAGGTAGACCGAGGTATTTTTATTCGTTTCACAAAACCCCATACGTTGGCATACTAAACTACTCATTCAGCATCTAATTTCTCAGCGCTACATTGTTATGCAAATTTGTAATCTAAAAGAAGTGCCTCAGCATATTGAAACCCTTGCTAGCTGGCACCAGCAGGAATGGCACCATCTTAACCCAGGGCAAACACTGGCAATGCGCATTCAGAAAATGCAGAAATACCTGAATAAGGATTTTGTACCGTCCACCTTTGTGGCACTCGATAAAAATATCATGGGATCAGCCGCAATAGTTGATCAGGATATGGATGAACGATCAGAATTTTCCCCCTGGCTTGCAAGTGTGTATGTTGAACCCGCTTACCGCTGCAAGGGTATTGGCACTGCACTAGTCAATCACGTTGTCGAACAAGCAAAACTGAAGGGGTACAGAGAGTTATTTTTATATACCCCAGACAAGGATAAATTCTATCAACAGCGTGGCTGGCATTGCCTGGAACGTACTGCCTATCATGGGCATGATGTCAGTATTATGGTCTACCATTATTCCTGAAATCACTCTCGACTACGCTGAAACGTCACGCAAACATTTAGTCCTCCGAGTAACATTGAATCTGCCAATGTAATGCTACCATTGTGCAACTCAATAATGCGTTGCACGATAGACAAGCCCAGACCACAACCTTCGATTTGTTGTCCTGCTTTTCTAAAAAAGCGCTGAAAAATCTGCTCACGATCTTCCGGTGCAATACCTACTCCTGAATCTTCTACATTTATATGAATAACATCCTTATCACCACTAAACTTCACCGAAACCGTACCGCCTTCGGGTGTATAACGAATGGCATTATCGATCAGGTTACGTAGCATAATATTCAGGCCAGGCGCATAACCATTCATTGAACAGTCTTTCGGCTCAATTCCATTTGTGTCCAGATCTATCTCAATATTTTTCTCTATCGCACTACTCGCCAGGCCTGACATGACTGTTTCAGTAATCACATAAACATTCAAAGGTCGAAATGCGGCAGACATTGCATCGGGCTCAAGCCGGGATAGTGTCAATAATTGTTCAACAAGGTGTGAGTTGCGATTGACCGCCACAATAATATTCTGCAAGGCATGGTTTCGTACTTCTGCCTCTTCGGCACGTAATGCCACCTGAGCGTTTGTTTTTAATATTGCCAATGGGGTACGTAGTTCATGAGAAGCATCAGATGCGAAACGCCGCTCCTGGGTAAACGCCTCATGGAGCCGTTGCAATAACATATTAATCGACTTCACCAGCGGCTGAACTTCTTTCGGACATATTCTGATAGAGATTGGCTCTAGCTGACGAGGAGAACGTGCGGTGATTGCGCGGGTAATTTTTTTCACTGGCGCCAGTGCGCGACCAATACTTATCCAGACAATGATCGCAAGCAAGGGCAGTGCCCACAAAAGAGGCACAATTGTATTTCGCGTAATATTGGTAATGAGTTCATTTCGTATACGATAGTTTTCGCCTACATATACCTCGAGACTGGTTTTTGGGTCACGAAATAAAAATACCCGCCAGTTTTCATTATTGATTTTCTTGTCGGCAAAACCATCCATATTTGCCATTGGCATAACCGGCGCACTTCGGGAACGCAGCACCAGGTGATCTTTCTTCCAGATTTGAAAACTGATATTTCGTTCATATTGATGACCAAAAACATTGCGCTGCAGGAGTTTCTGATTCAAATCGGCTGAATTCATGCTGTCTGATGCGAGTGATTGCAGCGTGCCGGCCATCTGTGCGAGCTGTGCATCGAACAGCTCTTCAATCTCCTTCTCTGCCTCAATATAGGTAAAGGCAGTCACTGCCAGCCAGGAGAAAATAAACATGCCGATGAGTAATGAGAGTAAATGTCGTCGTATCGACAGCCCTTCATTGGCTAGCATGAGAGCTTACATCTCGAAGATATAACCAACACCACGTACTGTACGAATGCAGTCATTATTGATTTTCTTGCGCAGGTGATGCACATGCACTTCCATTGTGTTACTACCAACATCCTGCTTCCAGCCATAGATTTTTTCTTCCAGCTGAGATTTAGAAATGACCTGTCCAAGATTTTCCATTAATACCTGTAAGACGGAAAATTCTTTCGGGGGTAGATCAATGAGCTCACCTTTATAATGAACCTCATGCTTGGAGGGATCGAGCCTCAGCTCTCCCTGCTCAAGAATGGTTGTTGAGCGGCCCTGGCTACGTCGCACCAACGCTCTAGCGCGTGCGGTTAGCTCTTCAAGGTCGAACGGCTTGGTCATGTAATCATCAGCGCCCAGATCTAGGCCCTGCACACGGTCATTGAGATTATCTCTTGCCGTGAGTATCAACACAGGCACTTCAATCTTCAGGTTACGGATACTCTTCAGGACTTCGATACCATCACGGTCAGGCAGACCCAGATCAAGGATTACGATATCGAATTCACCATCCTGTAAACTCGATTCAACTTTCTCACTATCGTAAAGCCAGTCGACAACAAAACCATCTTGCTGCAAACCGGTACGAATGCCATCTCCGAGTAAACGATCGTCTTCTACTAATAATGTTCTCATATGATTTTGTTATAATTTTCAAGGGCTATAATAAGAATGATAATAGCTAATCAGCTTAGCTTAAGTCTAGTCGCAAGTTAACGTGAAGCAAGCAACCATCATAAAATTCGTCCTAATATTCGGCTTAGTGGCCAGCATCAGCCTGATTATTGTGCTGACGTATGTGCCCTACCATGTCGAATCCAGCCGCAACACCCTCACAGACGGCAAACAGCTCCGTATTTCGCCTCAAACACAGGCATTGCATAAGCAACTTTTCATCGCCGATGCACATGCCGATAGCCTGCTGTGGAATAGGGATTTACTCCACAATAGTAGCTATGGCCATATTGACCTGCCACGCATGCGTCAGGGGAATCTCGGACTACAGATCTTCTCTATCGTGAGCAAAACGCCTCGCCACATGAACCTGATCAAAAACACTGGAGACACAGACAATATCACCGCACTGGCCATGGTACAGGCATGGCCACCGCGGACATGGACCAGCCTCGCTGAGCGTGCTTTGTATCAAAGCCAACGGCTTACATCGCTGAGTAAGCGGGATGGTGCACTTTCATTGATAACCAGCGCCAAATCACTAAACGATTTCATCGCTTTACGGCGTGCAAACCCTAACCAGATTGCTGGATTACTCAGTATCGAAGGCGCACAGGCACTCGAAAACGAGCTGAGCAACCTTGAACGTTTTTACAAGTCAGGCATACGTATTATTGGCCTGGCGCATTTATTTGACACTACCTATGGTGGTTCAGCACATGGTGAGCAGCAGTATGGCCTCACTAAACAGGGTAAAAGACTGATTCGCGAGATCGATGCTCGACACATGATCATTGATCTCGCCCACAGCTCACAAGCTGTGTTTAATGATGTCATGGCGCAGTCCGATCGCGCTGTTATCGTCAGCCATACCGGTGTCTATGCTACCTGCCCATCGCCACGCAACCTGACTGATTCCCAGCTACGTCAGGTCGCAGCGAGCGGTGGTCTGATCGGAATCGGCTTCTGGACGCAGGCCACCTGCGGCAATGATGTCATGGCCATTACGCGCTCGCTACGCCACGCCGTATCCGTTGTAGGCATTGATCATGTCGCACTCGGCTCCGACATGGACGGCTCCGTTGGCGTCCCTTTTGATGCAGCGAATTACATACAATTGACTGAGGCTATGCGCCAGCAAGATTTTAGTGAACAGGAAATCCGCGCCATTATGGGTGAAAATCTGCTGCGCTTTCTGCAACACAACCTGCCAGCTGAATAGCACAAAAAAAAAGCCCTGGCTCAAGGCCAGGGCAAAAATCGTCACTCTTTGTTGGAAGGAGATTGACGATGACAAGTCTCCCATATGTCGCTGCTTCTGGCTGTCGGATAGCATCAGTAAAATTTGTAGGAAAATTCGCACTCTGTTATACAGAGTGACACCATAATAATGACAATCGCTCACGTTTCACGTGACAAGGAGGAGGGTAACCCTATGATTGGTAAAAAGAATATTGTTTTTGGACTGATTTACCTGGTTTTTACCGCCGCACTCGGCCCCTACATGCTCACCACCATGTTCCCTGACGCTGGTGCTGCCGCTGTAGAAAAGCAGAAAACCGTAGGGCGCCTGCAGGCATTAAAAGAAAATGAGTTTGAAGAAGACCTCGAACCACTCGGCGCCGATGCCATTGCCCAGGCAAACACCGATGGTATTCTCGGCCTCAATAAACTCCTCAATGCCCGTCAGCCTATAGACAGTATGAAAGGAGGCCCACATGCCCATGGCAACCTGGAAGCATTACTCAACATCGTCGCAGGCCTCGTGCTGAGCTTCCTCGCGATTGCACCGATGTTCAAACAGATTATCAGCTGGACCTTTATCGCCGGGGCGGTATTACACTCTGGCATGCTGTACCTGCGCGCCTTTGATATTGGCTGGGCATCAACATTGCTGCCGTTCGGGCCGTGGCTAGTACTGGCATCTCTGTTAATGCTAGGCGTTGCAGCCTGTTATGGATTTAAGGGAGAAGTCGTAAAAGACTGAGCATGTCCGCGTTATATCCACCGCTACAGCCTCACCGCCAGCTCACACTGGCGGTGGAACCACCCCATACACTGTACGTCGAGGAATCCGGTAATCCACAAGGGCTACCTGTGGTGTTCCTGCATGGTGGACCTGGCGCCGGCTGCGTCGAGGATCACCGTCGACTGTTTGACCCGGCACGTTATCGCATCATCCTGTTTGATCAACGCGGCGCGGGGCGCTCACGCCCACATGCCGATCTGAGCAACAACACTACCCTGGCACTTGTTAGTGATATGGAATTGATACGCAAACATCTGGGTATCGATCAATGGCTGGTGTTTGGCGGTTCCTGGGGTTCCACGTTGGGGCTGGTGTATGCCGAGACATATCCCGAACGTATTCATGCATTGATTGTGCGCGGTATCTTTCTGTGTCGCCAGCAGGATATAACGTGGTTCTACCAACATGGTGCCAGCCGTATCTTTCCGGACTACTGGCAGGATTTTATCGCGCCAGTTGCTGAAGCCGATCGACACGATATGGTCGCGGCCTATTACAAGCTCCTCACTTCTGATGATGCCGAGACACGCCTGCGTGCAGCGCGCGCCTGGTCGATATGGGAGGGACGTACCTTATCACTGCTGCCCTGCGATAACGCCGAGGATTTATTCAGCCATGAAAAACTCGCACTAAGCCTGGCACGGATCGAGTGCCATTATTTTTTGCATAACAGTTTTCTCGAACACAACCAGATACTCAATAATGCGCATCGTCTTGCTGACATTCCGGGCACCATCATTCACGGCCGTTACGATATTATTTGCCCACTCGACAATGCCTATGCCCTGCACGAAGCCTGGCCAACGGCGCGCTATCAGATTATCGATAATGCTGGCCATGCCGTTTCCGAAACCGGCATCCGTGATGCCTTGCTGCAGGCCACTGATTTTTACGCCGACAAGTTTTATACCTCCGCATGATTGGTTTACTACAGCGCGTTACCCACGCCCAGGTCGATGTTGGCGGTAAAACAGTAGGAAAAATCGATCAGGGATTACTGGTACTGGTCGGTGTCGAACGTCATGACACACAGGCTATTGCTGATCGACTCCTAACACGCCTGCTAGGCTACCGCGTGTTTACCGATGCAGAAGACAAAATGAATCGTAGCCTGCAGGATATCAAGGGTGGCCTCTTGCTAGTGCCGCAGTTCACGTTACCTGCCGATACCCACAAGGGTACACGCCCGAGCTTTACCCCCGCCGCGGATCCGCAGACAGGCAAACAGCTGTTTGATTATTTACTGCAAGCTGCAAAATCATCCCATCATGATGTTGCCAGCGGCCAGTTCGGTGCTGACATGCAAGTCAGTCTGACGAATGATGGTCCGGTAACGTTCTGGTTACAGGTAACAAAATAAAATTCAGTCCGCGGACACAAGATCAAATATCACCCTCCTGGCCGAGGACAGCTACACCCCCGGCCAGTCAGCGGCGGGTATTGCTCTGCTGCGTCATTGGCGCCGAAGCGATACAGGGATGTAAAGAGCAAGGCGCCAGTGATGTGGGCTAGACAGGGAGGTCGAGCCCACTTGAGCATGCAGCGCAATACCCGCCGCTGACCTAGAAATAGATAAACTCTGTTTGCTTACCCGCTGACACTTACTCATCAAATTCACCAGAATGTTACCAGTGGCGAGATTTAGCCGAGGACAGCCACATCCTGACCAGTCAGGCACACAGTAAGCCTGACCAACAACGTTCTTGTAACAGGTAACCCATAAATGAAAACGCCCCGCGCCGGATTTGCCGGGCGGGGCGTGTCATAAAATGCAGCTTATCGCTTAGAATCTAGTACCAATACCGATACCATAGACTAATGGGTCAACACTAACATCAACAGTATTCCTGACATTACCCACAGCAGTTCTTCTGAAATTACCGGTTGTTTCCAGATCGATATACTTGATATCAAAATTAACGAACCAGTCCTTATAAACATCGATATCAACACCCGCCTGTAAGGCAAACCCAAGAGAATCTTCTACTTTAACGCGCGCACCAGGTGCGGCCAGACCACCCGTGACCTTTTCCTCGAAAGGATGAACATAGGACACACCCATACCAACGTATGGACGGATATTGTTATCGGGCAGGAAGTGGTACTGCAACGTCAACGTTGGCGGTAATAGATGCAAATCAATGATGGGGCCCAGGCCGACTAACGAGCCCTTTCCACTAACATCATGCTGTGACTGGCCAAGAATTAGTTCAGCACCCCAGTGCTTGGTAAACATATAGGTGATATCGATCTCAGGCTGGATATCATCATCAACAGTCACGCCTGAACCGGGAACAGAGACGTTATCAACACGAATAGTTGAACTCGTTTCGGTCGGCTGTACCAGGATTACACGGCCGCGAATGATCCAGTCGCCTGCTTCATAGGCTAAAACCGGTGAACTCATTACTGCAGCGCTAAGGAAACTGAGAACCGCCAGGGTTCTAGAAAATACTTGACCAAACATATCTGAATTACTCCAACTTAGTATTATTAAACAACCCAGGAGGGCTGAACAACGAGACGCTAGTGTCTCAGATCATTTGTTATGGAACTTGATGTGGATCAAGAATAGCAGAGTATTTTAAAAATTAACTGCTGTCCTTAAGCGAGCATTAACGCCCGATACAACCGCACATGGCCTTGAGACCCGGCAGATCGTGTAATTGAATAAACTTGCGCTGTGCACTGAGAATGCCGTCATCCTGAAAACGGCTAAACACTCGACTGACAGTTTCAACGGCCATCCCCAGATAGTTGGCAATATCATGGCGCGACATGCTCAGATTGAATTCTTTTGGTGAAAAACCTCGCTCTTCAAAGCGTTGCGACAGGTTCAGCAAAAACGCCGCTATACGCTCTTCAACAGTAAATTTCCCTAGTAAACTCAACAAGTTCTGCTCCTGCAACAGCTCCTTACTCATGATGCGCGTAAGCTGCCGGTGCAGACCAGGTACATCGTCCCCAAGGGTTTCCAGGTTGTCATACGGTATTTCGCAGATACTACTGGTTTCCAGTGCCATGGCGGCACCAGGGTGTTTCAGCGCATTAATCGCATCCAGACCCAGCAACTCACCGGGAAGATAAAATGCCGTGATCTGCTCACGCCCATCATCGCTAATCACATAGGTTTTAATCGAGCCTGAACGTAGCGCATAGATAGCGTGGAAATCATCGCCCATTTCAAACAGGTGCTGGCCACGCTGTAAGGGAGTGCGTCGATTAATGATGTCATCCAGACGCGACAGATCCTTATCCTGCAAGCCTATCGGCAGACACAGCTCAAACAGGTTGCAATCCTGGCAAGCAACCTTCACTTGCGGTTGCAGCGCATTTTTTCCTGGTCCTTTTGCGGGCATGCTGGCTTTTCTTTATATATAAGGTTGATGTCAGCATTGTGCCATAAGTTAGTGCGAAATCTAGACAAAATCTAAAAATAAAATGTACGATCTTTGGTGCAAAATCAGCTGTTTCTCTATAAAATCCCTGTATCTAAGTAAAAACCCGCTATAATTCGCATTAATAATTAACTTATTCACTCCCCAGATGGACTTTGACAATGTCAGACCGTAGCGCCAGTGTCACTCGTGAGACACTGGAAACCCAGATCTCCGTATCACTTAATCTAGATGGAACCGGTAAAGCAAGCTTCGAGACAGGCGTGCCCTTTCTCGATCACATGCTTGATCAGGTTGCTCGCCATGGGCTGATTGATCTCGATATTAAAGCCAAAGGCGATCTACACATCGACGCCCACCACACGGTAGAAGATATCGGCATTACTGTCGGTCAGGCCGTGAGTAAAGCACTGGGTGATAAGAAAGGCATTTATCGTTATGGGCATGCCTATGTGCCTCTCGACGAGTCACTGTCACGCGTGGTAATTGATTTTTCAGGTCGACCTGGTCTGGAATTTCACGCTGATTTCCCACGTGCCATGATTGGTGAGTTCGATGTCGATCTGATCCACGAGTTCTTTCAGGGCTTTGTTAATCACGCCCAGGCCACTCTGCACATTGATAACCTGCGTGGTGCCAATGCACATCACATCGCCGAAACCATTTATAAGGCATTCGGACGTGCGGTGCGTATGGCGATGGCGCCGGATCCGCGCATGCAGGGCGTCACTCCATCGACTAAAGGTAGTTTATGATCGCATTCAGCCCGCGGTAACGTGAAGCTGAAACGGTAAAGAATCATGACACGCATAGCCATTATTGATTACGGCATGGGGAATCTGCACTCAGTATCAAAAGCCGTCGAACATGTCGCCGATGTAGACGTGATCGTCAGCTCTGATGCCGAGGCAATCTTACAGGCAGACAAGGTCATCTTCCCTGGTGTTGGCGCTATTCGCGACTGTATCGCCGAGTTACGCACACATGAACTCACCGATGTCGTGAAACAATGCGCTACCAGTAAACCTTTTCTCGGCGTTTGTCTTGGTATGCAGGCGCTACTGACGCACAGTGATGAAAACAATGGCATCGACTGTCTTGATATCTTCGCCGGTAATGTGAAACGTTTCGACTCCGGTTTGCAGGATGAGCAGGGCAATAAACTCAAAATACCGCACATGGGCTGGAACCAGGTGAATCAGCTTGGCCATCACCCCATGTGGCAGGGCATTGACGATGGTAGTCGATTTTATTTTGTACATAGTTACTACGTTGCACCCAATGATGCTGATGCCACGGTAGGCGCAACACATTATGGTGTCGACTTCACGGCGGTAATTGCACGCGATAATATTTTCGCAGCGCAGTTCCACCCGGAAAAAAGCCAGCATGCTGGCATGCAGTTACTAACCAACTTTGTCAACTGGGACGGCCAGAGCTAGAGGGGCTAAACAATGTTGCTGATACCCGCAATCGATTTGAAAGACGGTAAATGCGTTCGCCTGAAACAGGGCGACATGGAACAGGAAACGATTTTTTCCGATGACCCGGTCGCCATGGCAGGGCAATGGGTGGAGGCCGGTGCACGACGCCTGCACATTGTCGATCTGAACGGTGCCTTTAAAGGCGAGCCGGTCAACGCCGAAGTTATTCATAGTATTGCCGAAACCTATCCCGACCTGCCGATACAGGTGGGTGGCGGTATCCGCGATGAAGACACCATACAGACCTATCTAGAAGCAGGTGTACAGTACGTTATTATTGGCACCAAGGCCGTCAATGCACCGCATTTCATTTCAGACATCTGCGCCGAGTTTCCCAGCCATATCATTGTTGGCCTGGATGCTAAAAACGGTAAAGTTGCCATTGATGGCTGGTCGAAACTATCGCACCATGATGTGATCGATATGGCACAACGCTTTGAACAGGATGGCGTTGAAGCCATAATTTTTACCGACATTGGCCGCGACGGCATGATGCAAGGCGTGAATGTCGACTCAACCGTTGAGCTTGCACAAGCCATTACCATTCCCGTAATCGCCTCTGGGGGCATCACCAATATTGATGATGTGAAAGCACTGTGTGCCGTCCAGGATGAAGGTATTCAAGGCGCCATTACGGGTCGTGCTATTTATGAAGGCACTCTCGATCTGGCCGAGGCGCAGAAACTCGCTGACGAGTTAACGAGCAAGTAAATGGGACTCGCCAAACGCATCATTCCCTGCCTGGATGTCGATAATGGCCGCGTCGTCAAAGGCGTACAATTTGTCGATATTCGCGATGCCGGTGATCCCGTTGAAGTCGCCAAACGCTACGACGAACAGGGTGCCGACGAAATTACTTTTCTTGATATCACGGCCAGCTCCGATGATCGCGACACCATTGTGCATGTCGTTGAACAGGTTGCGGGACAGGTGTTTATCCCTCTGACCGTGGGCGGTGGTATTCGCACTGTGGATGACATTCGCACCATGCTGAATGCCGGTGCCGACAAAGTCGGTATTAATACGGCAGCGGTACACCGTCCCGAATTTGTCAAAGAAGCGGCGGAGAAATACGGCTCGCAATGCATCGTCGTCTCGATTGATGCGAAGCGCAGCAATGCTGAAGGCGAACCCCTGAGCTGGGAAATCTTCACCCATGGCGGGCGCAAAGGCACAGGCCTGGATGCCATCGAATGGGCGAAAAAAATGGTCGATTACGGCGCTGGCGAGATTCTGCTGACCAGTATGGATCGCGACGGCACCCGCAGTGGCTTTGATCTTGAACTGACACGCGCGATCAGTGATGCCGTTGAGGTCCCGGTCATCGCCTCGGGTGGTGTCGGCAGCCTGCAGGACCTGACCGATGGTGTCAAAGCCGGCGGTGCCGATGCGGTACTGGCTGCCAGCATCTTCCATTTTGGCGATCACACCGTGCAGCAGGCCAAACAGCACATGGCCGATAATGGCATCGAAGTACGTCTCTAGAACAGTTTAGTTACTGTTTTAAAAGACTATTTTATATAAGCCCTACCACTCGCTCCACCACTTTGAGCTATAGCAGATCAGCAAAATGCTAGCGTAACTGCGGGTGATCATTGGCATTTTTTGCTACACTTCTCGGCCGGATAAAGGAAACAGGCAAATTCATGTCAGAAGCCGTATCAGAACGCTGGCTCGATGCCATTAAATGGACCGATGATGGTCTGGTACCCGCCATTGCCCAGGATGCTGAATCCGGCAAGGTACTGATGTTTGCCTGGATGAACCGTGAATCACTGGCACTGAGCGTACAGGAAGGCCGCGCTATATACTGGTCGCGTTCGCGCCAGAAACTATGGCGTAAAGGTGAAGAATCGGGCCATGTGCAAACATTGAAAGACATCCGCCTCGACTGCGATAACGATGTGTTATTGCTCAGTGTCGAGCAGATTGGCGGCATAGCCTGCCATACGGGACGCGAACGTTGCTTTTACCAGCAATTGCAGAATAATGAATGGGTCACGGTCGAAGACATCATCAAAGACCCTGCAGAAATATATTAAAGAGTAAGGCTAAAATGTCTGATATTCTCAACCAACTGGCAGAAGTGCTTGAAACACGTAAGCAGGCCGATGCGGATTCATCCTATGTCGCCAGCCTGTATGCCAAAGGCCTTGATACCATTCTTAAAAAGATTGGTGAAGAGGCCACTGAGACGGTCATCGCTGGTAAGGCGGAAGACAAACAGCAAATTATTTATGAAACTGCCGATCTGTGGTTTCATACGCTGGTACTGCTGGCACAACAGGGTCTTGGACCAGAAGATGTATTAAATGAACTGGACAGGCGTTTTGGCCTGTCTGGAATCGAAGAAAAAGCCAACCGTTCAAAGTAACGGTAGCTTGTTTGAATAATATTTAAGGTGGAGTAAACACAATGGGTTTTGGTGGAATTAGTATTTGGCAATTGTTAATCATTCTGGTGATCGTACTAGTTCTGTTCGGTGCGAAACGTCTACGTAATGTTGGTGGCGATCTGGGTGCTGCGGTAAAAGGTTTCAAGAAAGCTGTCAAAGAAGGTGACGATGACAAGGACAAACCGGCTGATGACAAGCTTGAAAAAAAGGAAGCTGACGAGACGGGCACTGTGATCGAAGGCGAAGTCGAGAAAGACAAGAAGTAGCCCCTGAACCATTCCACTCTGATTCACTCCTGCCATGTTTGATATTGGTTTCTGGGAACTCGGCCTGATCGGTGTCGTAGCACTGCTTGTGATTGGCCCGGATAAACTCCCCGGCGTTGCACGCACCACCGGTCTGTGGGTGGGTAAGGCACGTCGCATGGTCGCCTCTGCCAAGGCGGAAATCGATCAGGAACTGAAAGCCGAAGAACTCAAAAAGATTATTGACCAGCAGGCTCAGTCAAATCTCAGCAGCCTGCATGAGATCGTTGAAGACACCAAAGAAGCAATTGAAAACAAACCCAATGAAAATGCCACTGACGAATCAGAGTTCCTCGTCAAGGCTATTCCCGATGACGACAACACTGCATCAAACTCAGTAACCAAGAACGATGACGGACCAAAACAGTAGCGTAGAAGAAACACCCTTTATGGGGCACCTGTTTGAATTGCGTGATCGTCTGTTACGCGTTGTGCTGGCGGTCGTGCTGATGTTACTGCCGCTGCTCTACTTTGCCAATGATATCTATACCATCGTAGCCGGTCCGTTATTAGAAAACTTGCCGGAAGGTAGCAACATGATTGCCATCGAAGTGGCATCGCCATTTCTGACTCCCTTCAAGCTGAGTATGGTCAGCGCGATCTTTCTTTCTATGCCGTTTATTCTTTACCAGTTCTGGGCTTTCATGGCACCAGGTCTGTACCAGCATGAACGTCGCATGGTGGTGCCACTCATTGTTTCCAGTACTCTGCTTTTCTATGCTGGGATCCTGTTTGCGTACTTTGTCGTATTTCCACTGATCTTTGCGTTCCTCACCGGTATTGCCCCGGAAGGCGTCGCAGTCATGACCGACATCAGCAAGTACCTGGACTTTGTTTTAAAGCTCGTCTTCGCATTTGGTATCGCCTTTGAAGTACCCATCGCTACGATAATTCTGGTGTGGACAGGCATGACCACGCCCGACAAGCTCGCCGATAAGCGCCCCTATATCATCGTCGGCGCCTTTGTTATCGGCATGTTACTCACACCACCCGATATCATTTCGCAAACCTTGCTGGCCTTGCCTATGTGGGTGCTTTTTGAGATCGGTATCTTCTTTGCGCGTCGCTTCGTCAAACCGAAAACAGATGATGATGATACTGAAGAAAACACGATTCATGAAGACGCAACGCCTGCAGTCGCCACCACCGCAGCGACTGCTGCTGCAACGACAGCGGCAAGCGAAGCTGAGAATTCAGATAGCGATATCATTGCGACTGCAGATGAATGGGATGGCGAGGAAGAGGAAGAAGATGAATTTGTCGACATGACAGACGAAGAAATGGAAGCCGAACTGGATCGCATCGAAGAAGAAGACGAGGATGATGAAGAGCCAGAGCAGGAAGAGTCATCAGAAGAACCGCAAGAAGACAATAACGATCAGGCATCAGACGAATCTTCGGACGAAACAGACAAAGACAATAAAGATAAAACTTAGTATTCTGTTACCTTCAAGTGAAGGAGAACAACCATTTATCTCTGGATAGCTATTTTTCTAGGTGTCCTTATCTGGTCGGTCATCAATCCCAAAGATATGCCGACCTGGATACTCGAGGCAGGCCCGGCAATCATCGCCGCTATCATTCTGGCTGCCACCTACAAATCTTTCCGCCTCACACCTCTTGTATACATCCTTATTCTTATACATTGCATCATTCTGATGGTTGGCGCGCACTATACCTATGCAGAAGTTCCGTTGTTTGATTACATTAAAGAGCTGATGGGGTCTGAGCGCAACAACTACGACAAGCTTGGTCATCTTGCACAGGGTTTTGTACCAGCTATGGTGGCACGCGAGATCCTGATACGTAAACATGTCTTCACCAGTGCCGCATGGCGTAATTTTTTCATTATCTGTTTTTGTCTCGGCTTCAGCGCCTTTTATGAACTCATTGAATGGTGGGTAGCATTACTATCCGCAGAGGCGGCCGAGGCGTTCCTGGGTACGCAGGGCTATGTCTGGGATACCCAGTCTGATATGGCTATGGCACTAGCCGGTGCTATTCTCGCCCTTATCAGTTTACGTCATCCGCATAATCGACAGCTCAATAATATATAACAAGGAGAGGAATCATAACGATGCTATTAACGAATATTGAAATCGTACCTGGGAAACGTATTACAAAACACCTTGGCCTGGTACAGGGTAGTTCGGTGCGTGCCAAACATGTTGGCCGTGATCTGATGGCTGGTCTTAAAAATATCTTTGGTGGTGAACTCAAAGGCTACACCGAACTACTACAGGAGTCACGTGAAGAGGCTATCGATCGTATGACAGAGCAGGCCACCGCGATTGGCGCCAATGCCGTCCTGAATGTACGCTTTTCAACATCAAGTATCACCGCCGGAGCAGCGGAACTGTTTGCCTATGGTACTGCTGTGGTACTGGAGGACATGTCATGATTGATCTCATTATCTTTTTATCACTGCTGGCACTGGGCTATGGCTTTGGTCGCTATGCAGAACAGAAACATTATCGCTCTATCATCAAACGTGAAAAGCTCCTTAGCAGCCTGCCTGTCATCGCAGCAAAGACACCGCCGAATGTTAGTCAGAAGGCCGACAGTATACTGGTCTCCGGTAATGTTGTTATTTCGGTCGATTACTTCAAGCGTTTCATCTCAGTACTGCGAAATCTAGTTGGTGGTCGTGTAACCTCTTATGAAACGCTGCTGGATCGCGCTCGACGCGAAGCAATTTTACGCATGAAAGCACAGGCAAAAGGAATGGGGGCAAAGCTCATCTTCAATACCCGGTTTGAAACAGCCCGCGTCTTTCAGGGTAGTCGCAATCAGGTTGGCTCCGTAGAAGTACTAGCCTATGGTACGGCGATCATCCCACAGGCAAAGACATAAGCATTGCAATACTCCAACCCACAGATTCCAGAAGGCATTAATACCAGTAAAACGCATCCGTTAAAGGAGTTTTTCTGGCTAAGCAGTGGTGTCATTGCTGTCATAGTCGCAGCACTGCTTATTCTAATACTGCTATCAGATTTAATAACGGGCTACATTCCATTCAGTGTCGAGAAAAACCTGTCAATTCCTGACTTTCCTGCCAGTTATCAGCAGGGCCCAATGCATCAATATCTACAGACACTTACTGATCGAGTTACCCTGGCTCAGCAGCTACCTGATGACATGCAGATAAACGTGCATTACATCGATAATGACACCGTGAATGCCTTCGCAACACTGGGTGGGAACGTGTATTTTTTTCGTGGCCTGCTGGAGAAACTGCCTAACGAAAATGCCCTGACCATGCTTATCGCCCATGAGGTGGCACACGTTAAGCATCGTCATCCGATAAAAAGTACAGGACGCGGTATCGTTCTGGCATTGGGATTATCACTGGTCAGTTCTACGGCTGGTGATGCTCTCGTTGATACAATACTTGGTGGGACAACGACCCTTACTGTGCTCAAATTTACCCGTGATATGGAGAATCAGGCTGATAAAACTGCCCTGCAGACCGTTGAGCGAATTTATGGGCATTTAGCTGGTGCCGATGGCCTGTTCAGCGCACTAGGTGAAACCAGTAATATTGAACCCCCAGAGTTTTTCAGTACGCATCCGTTAACAGAGATTCGTATCTCTGCAATACAACTGAAAACAACTAACCAGAAAGACAGCCATATAACGCCATTGCCTGAGGATTACAAAGGCTGGTTAACCACCCCTGACGCACCTCTTTGATAAATAAACTACAGCTAAGTTTACTTCTGATAGCAGCTGCCTAGAATTACCTGTAATAACATTAAGTTAAGCTTACATGACTACATGCATGACAGATGTTCATTTACATCATCTTTCAACTTGAATAACTATGCATACCTTATATGCTTAATTCTATGCATGTAAATTTTGTCAGGCTCCTCGTCCTCTTAATCACAATCCCTTATCTGACTGCCCTGCATGCTGAACGCTCAACTTTGCTCAAGCTGACAGAGGCCGAACAACAGTGGCTAGACAAAAATAAGCAGGTGAAATTTACCGGTGACCCAAACTGGTTACCCTTCGAGGCCTTCGACGAAGATGGTCAGTACATCGGCATTGTGGCTGAACACCTGCAACTCATCTCTGCGACAAGTGGCATTGAATTTATCACGATTCCAAATGAGACATGGACTGAATCAACCGAAATGGCCAAACAGGGACTTGTTGATATCCTCTCTGAAACAGATGATTCTGATCTGAAATCGCATTTAAATTTTACTAGCCCGTACGTCAGTAATCCCATTGTGTTCGCAATGCGCAGTACCCAGAATTACGTAGAAGGTATTTCAGCCATCAGGGATATGAATATCGCCTTAATCAAAGACTACGGCTATGCCTCCAAAATACGCCGTAAATATGCTGATATCGATTTTGTCACTGTAGATGATATTCAGGATGGTCTGATATCGGTGTCTACTGGTAAGGTCGATGCGCTGTTATGCACATTGGCATTATGTAGCTACACCATCGCTGACCTGAATATAAATAATGTCCGCATCACCGGTAAAACTGAATTTGATACCAAGCTTGCCCTTGGCGTACAGCAAAATATGCCAGAACTGCTCTCGATATTAAACAAATCTATCGCTCTCATCACTCCCGAGCAGCAGCAACCTATTCTGGATAAATGGATCAAGGAAAAATTTGCTGAAAGAACTGATTACACTCTTGCCATTCAGATACTACTTGTATCGCTTGTATTAATAGGCATATTCATTTTCTGGAACAGGCGCCTGTCACATGAAATTACTCTAAGGAAGAAAACAGAGAAAGAACTTGCCGAACACCGTGAACAACTAGAAGAACTTGTACAACAACGTACGCAGAGTATGAAACAGGCACGCGATGATGCGCAACGTGCTAACAGCGCAAAAACAGAATTTCTATCCCACATGAGCCATGAGTTACGTACCCCATTAAATGCCATTCTGGGTTTTGGGCAATTACTCGAGACGAGCAAAAATCACCTTGATGATCAGCAGCGCGATCATATTAATGAAATTCTCATTGCGGGTCGTCATTTATTAATGTTGATTAATGAAGTACTCGATCTCTCCAAGGTTGAGGCGGGTGTACTCGAACTCGATATTAATAAAATTGACATTAGCAACGTTATCGAAGAAAGCGTAGCGATGATTCAATCTGATCTGATAAAAAACCAAGTAGAACTCATCATTCAGAAGTGTGATGGTACTTATATAGTCAATGCAGACAGGATGCGACTCAAGCAGGTATTACTCAACTTTCTCACCAATGCAATAAAATATAACTGTCAGCAAGGAAAAATCATGCTGCACTGTAGTGTCATCGAAACAGGGTTTCTAAAGGTCAGCGTCACGGACACTGGTGAGGGACTAACACCGGAAGACATCGATAAACTGTTTACGCCATTTGAACGACTGGATGCAGCAGAGAACATCCCCGGCACTGGTATTGGACTCGTCATCACCAAGCATCTTGTCGAGATGATGGGAGGCACCATTGGTGTACACAGCGCTCCCGGAAACGGAACTACCTTCTGGTTTGAAGTAAAGCTTGCCTCTGTTATACCAAACGATGATGATATCGCTGACGCCGGCTGAATCTTAAAAAATATTACTGACCAATAAACATCGCTGGATCAAATTTTCCTGCAACGGTTGGGCTCTGACCACTTCTTGTTTCACGGCGTACATTTTCGGAAAGATACGGTATCAACTCACCCAACGTGACTCTTGCATCATTATTGTAATCAGCATTGCCGCGTAAACCTTCGAGTAGATACCAGGTAAAAACACCATGGCCACCACCAAACTTCTCACCCTCAGCTGAAAACTGGTTTTCATCCGACGCACTAATCACGGCTATGCCACTATTGACCTTACTCAGCCCCTGTAATCCACCACTTATGCCATTTGCTGATGGATCAGAAATACTGCGCCGCGCGATATCAAATTGCTGACCGACTCCTCCCGAGTGGCAGGCATCCGCCAGAATCACAACACGTTTGGCCTTAATAAAACGCTTTAGAGCAGTTTCGATATCCCACATTGGAAAACTACTCGTAGTGATACGTCCATATTCAGCATCATAGGGTAGTAGAAAAAGATTATCGGGCGTATCAGGTGAGTCTGGCGAGCCATGACCTGCAAAATAAATCGTCACCACATCTTCTTCTATCGCCTGGCGTAGCCAGTTAAATAATGCATCACGAATATTACCATTCGTCGCCATCTCATCTGTTAATAACTTTACTTGCGCAGGTGCATAACGCCCACCCGCTGGATCAATAAGCCATTTATAAAAGGCCTGCGCGTCGCTTGCCCCATAACGCAAGGAAGGGATGCGTGAATCTTTGTATTTAGAGATGCCAATTACGACAGCCCAACGCTTGCTATTACCAGTTGTCAGAGGTGCTGCCTGTTTCTCCGCTTTACTATTACTACTCTTGCGTTGCGCCTGCTGTACTGGTGCTGCAACTGGTTTGAGTAAAGCGACACTGACATTCATCGAACCGGTGTTATCAGCGAAGAATCCCGGTACATCATTGGCCGCAAAATACAGCATACCGGATTGATTGGCTGTAAATTCATAGCGGTCATTTATCTTAAACGGTTTTCCATCCTCACCAATCTTTGCCAGCAAAGACGAAACAATAAATTCAGGGACAATACGCTTGTTAAATGCATCATTACACAGTAGCGTCTCAGCACCGGTACCATCTGGTCCTGTTGGATTACAAAAACCACCTAGCTGCCACTTACCGGTGGCTCGTAGTCTTATCTGCTCACCCTCAACTACTTCTAACCCTGAGGCCTGCCATTTTTCCACTGCCGCCTTAACCGTAACGTTCACATTGCCCTGTATTTCTGCAATAGACTTAAAGGTATCAGGTAGCTCATGAGGAATCCCTGCATCACCCAGCACATGCTGAGAAAGGCATAGACTGATAAATAACAGTATTAATTTGCGAATATACATTACATGAGTCTACCAGATCTGAATGTTTTTAATGAATTCACAATACACAGATTTTATGTGACTAATTCAACAATCAACTTTAGGACATAGCCAAATCACAGCTATGTATATTAATAAACGCTTACGCTGTTAACTAACGCATATTGAACTTTGTCACATAATTTAACTCTTATAGTAATCATGAAAGTGTCATAATACATATGCTACATATATAATTTGACACCCCTTACTAAACAGGTCGTCCTATGAAGAAAACCTACATCTTACTTACTATGCTTTTTACCACTCTCGCGTTTTCTCCCGTAACCTTTGCAGATAAACCTGATAAAGATTATTGGGAAGCAAAAAAGAAAGAGCGTGAAGAAGAGAAAAAGTTTTATAAAAAACAGCGTGAATCAGAACGTAAGGATGCAAAAAAGCGCCGTGAATATGAACGTGAAGAACGCAAGCATTTAGAAGAGCTTGATCGAGAGGACCGTAAGCATCGTGAAGAACAGGCGCGCGAAGAGCGTAAACATCGCGAAGAAATGGAACGGGAACGTAAAAAGAACTAACACGTTGTTATCTGATGCAGAGAGTATTGCTCTGCATCAGGTAACAATCAAGCTATAGGCTATTTTTATTAAAACAAGCTTTCTATATGGTCTTCAAACCGTTTGAAGTCTTTTTCTATATCTGGATTTTTCATCACATCATGACAAACGAAAGTTTCCAATGCCTGCATTGCAAAAAAACGAAAGTTCATATGCATTGGCAAAAACAGGTCATCCACACTCTTACCCTGAAATAAGTATTGCTCCGCATCATTAAAGGCTTCTTGCGGCGCATTGAAGGTCAGCGATAGCATATATTTTTTTCCTGCCAACGTACCACCACTTCCATACTGTTTCGAGGCATCATCACGACTGCGTCCATCACCATCACACAGTTGACCGCCCATGCCGGCTGAATAGACATAATCCATATACTTTTTAAAACTCCATGGCACTCCCATCCAGTTGACAGGAATCTGCAGAATAACCACATCTGCCCACTGATGCTTTTCTAACTCCTCATTGACATCATACTCATCCTGCATTGTAGTCACTTTCACTTCATAAGCTTTTTCTTCGAGTAACTGCTGAGCCTTTTCGGTTAGCGTACGACTCAACTTCCCTTCTGAGAAAGGATACTGTTCATGGGTATTAATAATAAATGCTTTGTTCACGATTTTATCTCCGATCTAATTATTAGCTATTACGCTCGGGCAACATGCGTTCTAATACATCATCCTTCTTATATAAATGGTGATACAGCGCAGCACTGATATGTATCACGATCAGTATCCAGACTAGTAAGGCACCGCCAATATCCTTATGAAAAAAATCAATAGGCTTTTCAAATTCTTTAAACGTCATACCCAATCCATCTACCACGAACCACTGAAACAATACCGTATCTGCAAATTTTGGTATCTGGAAAAGATAGAAAAACTCTGTCGCCACACCTGTTCCGATATAACCCGTTAACGGCATCGTGATCATAAAAAAGTACAACAAAAAATGACCCGCCTTGGCGGCGAAATGCTCCAACCGTATTCCAGCTGGTTCTACAGGCATTTTGCTAGCCAAACGCCAGAATACCCTTAGTAATACAAACACACCGATACTAACGCCAAATGAAAGATGTAAATGTAACGCAGCCATATTGGCGGGTGTTTCTGCTTCAGTAAACCAATGACGATAGTAGACTGCACAGTAGGCTGCCAGGAATAACAAGGCGATAAACCAGTGCAGTAAAATTGCAATACTACCGTATCTTGTTTGTGTATTTCGAAGTGTCATGTTCTATTCCCTGTTCAGCTAAAACATGTCTCTAGTTATTACTAACGTCACAGGGTCAAAAGACCCTGTGACGGTTACCTTACGAATGGCTCACAGCACCTACCGCCGTAGATTTACGATTATCAATGCTGAACGCTCCTGCACCATGTGTAACAACAAGTAATAAACCACCTGTAATGGCCAGATTCTTCATAAACAGAATCATTTGCATTTGATCCGCAAAATTACTATGAAAAATTACCGCGGCAAGTGCAGTAAAACCTGCCAGCGCAAGCGCTGCAATTCGCGCCTGACAACCAAGTATAATTGCCAAGCCGCCTGCAATTTCTAACGCTATTACAGCAGGCAATAACATACCCGGCACGCCTACGGATTCCATATAACCCTGGCTGGCGGCATAACCACTGATCTTGTTAATACCTGCTAGTAAAAAGATATGACCAAGTAAAACTCTTGCTGCTAACTGACTAATTTTATTCATCACTAATCTCCTCTATAGACTATTAATAAAAACTCTACTGCTTACAGATTCATCTTCGCTTTGTCTTTAACTAATTTATTCTCCTGATAGTCCTGCATCGCCTGATCAATTTCCTGACGTGTGTTCATAACAAAAGGACCATATTGCACAACTGACTCATTGATGGGCTTACCACTAACGATAATAAATCTTGCACCCTGTTCATTTGCTGTCACACTGAATGAAGTTTCTGAATGACTCGCGGCAATCAAGCTATTCTTTGCAACAGGTTGACCATTCACACTGGCATCGCCTTCAAACAGATACAGCATGGTGTTATGCGTCTGAGGCAAGGCATGTTCGAAACGCTGGCCTGCTGCCACTTCCACATCGATATACTGTGCTTCGGTAATCATGTCCTTAATCGGTGATTGCTGATTGGCATATTCACCAATGAGCACCTTCACGCGAGTACCTTCAGATTCAATGACGGGAAAAGAATCGGCGGTATATTCCTGATACTCCGGACTGTCCATCTTGTTTGCGGCAGGCAAATTGATCCACAACTGAAACCCACGCATCAGACCATTCTCCTGCTGCGGCATCTCGGAATGAATCACGCCACTGGCCGCCTTCATCCATTGCGCACTACCAGGACCCAGGTCACCGGTATTGCCCATGCTATCCTGATGCTGCATATGGCCATCGATCATGTAGGTAAACGTGTTAAAGCCACGATGTGGATGAGGTGGGAAACCCGCTATATATTCATCCGGGTTATCACTACTGAAATAATCCAGCATCATGAATGGGTCAAGGTTACGCAATGCTGGTGTGCCCAACGTGCGGTAAACGGTAACGCCCGCACCTTCTGATACTTCCATTGCCGGTATCTGCCGTGTCTGTCCAAGTTTTGTATTCATCATCATTTCCTCCTGAAGAATGTTTTTCGATATGGCAGGCATTATCTATGTTGCTTTTATCTGGATAAACAGTATATTTACGAAATAATTGTTCTTATATTCGCAACAATAGGCCTTACATGGACAGATTTGAAAATATGGAGACCTTTATTCGTGTTGTAGAAGCCGGCAGCATCACGGATGCCGCTGAACGACTCGATGTGGCGAAATCTGCTGTGAGTCGCCGGCTCAAGGACCTCGAGAGCCACCTCGGCGTTGAACTGTTTCACCGCACAACCCGGCGCATGAACCTTACCGATACTGGCCGCGCCTATTATCATCAGTGTGTGCGCATCCTCGATGATGTGCTGGAGGCGGAACTGGGTACCTCACAGGCGCATGGCACGTTAAAGGGAAGCCTGAAGGTGGCACTGCCGCTCAGTTTTGGGCTTATGCACCTCGGGCCAGCTATTAACGATTTCCTAAAACTACACCCAGAGATTGAGTTTGATCTCGACTTTAATGACAGACAGATCGATGTCATCGAAGAGGGTTTTGATCTGGCGATACGCATCGCCAGGCTGCCAGACTCTAGCCTGATCGCGCGTAAATTAACAACCATGCAAACGGTGCTGTGTGCCAGCCCAGAGTATTTACACAATGCCGGCACGCCTGCTAAACCAGACGATCTTGCACATCACCACTGTCTTGTTTATTCACTGATCCGTGATAGTCAGTTATGGGTATTTAATGACAAACACGATGAAACCCAGCGGGTAAGACTCAACCCCTATATCAAATCCAGTAATGGTGAGTATCTACGTGATGCTGCCGTCAGTGGGCTGGGTATCATTCTGATACCAACGTTTATCGCCTACCAGGAAATTGAGCGTGGCAACTTGATCCCGTTACTCACTGAATATCGCTATCCAGAAATTGATGCTTATGCACTCTATCCACCAACAAGGCACCTGTCACAACGTGTGCGTACGTTTGTTGATTTTCTGGTGGCACGTTATCATGGCACTCCGTATTGGGATGAATGCCTCACACTCACTGAATAACTGATACTGCTCACACTAATCATAATGAATAATCCAGCAATAAACCCAAGACTCGACAAACTATGCAAACTCGCACAGTCAGTTGACCCAAAGCTTAGCTTTACCCTGTTTGAAATAGGTGCTGTGCCTGTGAATGGCCAACCCGAACCCTTTCATGCACTACTCAATTATTTTCCGGATTCTAAAATAATTGCATTTGAAGTTGATAAAGATCTTTGCGATAAACTCAATCAACAAGTCTCGGATAGCATCCGTTTTTACCCAGTAGCACTAGGGCAACATAATGAAGAATGTGATTTCTACGAAACTAACCATCCGATGTGTTGCTCACTCTATAAACCTAATGAGCATTTGCTCAATTACTATCATAATCTCGACGTTGCAAAGCTTAAAACTAAGGGAAGAATAACAACGACTCGTCTGGATGACTTCACTCATGAAAACAACATCCGTGATGCCGACTTTATAAAGATCGACATTCAAGGTGCTGAGTTAGATGTATTTAAAGCTGGCAGTAATACTCTGGCAGATGTGGTATGTATTGTTAGTGAAGTCGAATTTATTCCACTATATGAAAACCAGCCTCTCTTCGGTGATGTTTGTGAATATCTAATAGAGCAGGATTTTATGTTCCATAAATTCCTCAATCTCTCCGGTCGTACGATAAAACCGGTTTTGATGAAAAATAATGAAAATTTTGCCTCTCAGCATATGTGGTCTGATGCAGTGTTTATACATGACATCACCAAACTCGATAAACTGGCGCCAGAGAAATTACTTAAACTAAGTATTCTGGCTTTTATTTATAACAGCCCGGATGTTTGTTATCACTGTCTAGCAACCTATGATACAAAAAGTGACACATCTATAGCCCAGCGTTTTTTACAACTATAAAATACTTCCTATATATAATTGAAAAACATAAACCCCTAAACTTTTACACTTCATTCAGCATTCGCACTTCACGCTGTGGAAATGGTATTTCAATTTCGGCACTCTTTAACGCAGCTAGTACTGCTGCATTGGCACGATACTTTGTTTCAAAATAATTGACTGTTGGCACCCAGAAACGCATACCGATATTTATGCTGCTATCGGCAAATTCCTCAATACCGACAAGCGGCTTACGCTCCTGAGTCACTTTATCAGTCTGGGCAAGTGCATCAGTAATCACTTGGATCGCCTTATCAGTATCGCTGTCATAGGCAATGCCAACGCTAGCTTCGACAATTAGATATTCCTGCGAATTATGGATAATCTCGCCAACGATATGCTTATTCGGAATATTAATCTCAACATCGTCTTCGTCCACCAGGATGGTAAACCCAAGATGTACTTCTTTAACCTGGCCGACGACATCTTTAACTCGAATCGTATCGCCGACCACATAAGGGCGCGTAATAATAATATTCAGCCCGGCACCATAGTTGGATAACAGACCCTGAACAGCGAGGCCAGCACCAAGAGACAGGGCACCAATCGCGGCAACGAAAGGCGTGACACTAATACCCATCTTGCCCAGCGCAATAATAGCGACCATGACTATGATGATCAGCTTGGTGGTACTGCCGGCAAATCGGCTTAGTGTGATATCGAGATTCTTTTTCTCACATAGCCCCTGTACCAGCGAACCAACCTTGCGCGCTACCAGCACACCAATAACAAAAATTATAAGTGCGCCAATGATCTGAAAGCTGTAGTTGACGAAGAACTCGGTAATAAGGGTGTAAACTTTCTCTACCTGCTGTAGCTCCTGCTCCATCTGCCTGCCTCTAATAATTTATTGATCTTTAATTATATTTTGAATATTAACAACTTTCATTATCACAAAATGATTGAATATTAGCACATAGTAATTGTGACATATTTAACTTATCACCTGCTCTGGACAAGGTTAAGATACGCTTATTGATAATAAACATCGAGAATATTCCGATGAAATTTAACAAACTCACGACCCGTTTACTAAGCATAATGGCTATGCTGACAACCAGTTTCGTCAGCCATGCTGAAGTAACCAATAGTTGTGGTACCTATCCTGAAGAGGCGACTTCACCATATATCCTGCCTTATCCTGTTGGCTCGTCTTATCGTGTCTCACAGGGAAACTGTAGCGACAATACCCACACTGTGGATCGTCCGTTTAATACCTATGCCTACGATTTTCAGTTAGCCATCGGTGACCCCGTACTCGCCGCTCGCAGTGGCGTCGTTGGTTTTGTAAAAGAGAGTGCTCGCAATACTAACCGCGACCGTAGTGATTTCAATTTTATTCGTGTTGACCATGATGATGGTTTAAGTTCGTTTTATCTCCACCTTGCACAGGATGGTGCACTGGTAGAGGTGGGTGACACCGTTACACAGGGTCAACAAATCGCGCTCGCTGGTGATACTGGCTTACCAAACTTGCCGCACTTACACTTTGATGTACGTGATGCCAATAATATTACGATTCCCATAACCTTTAATAATATCTCACCGTCAGCACCGGGAGGTCTGGAAAGAGGTATATTCTATACGGCATTGCCATTCACTACGGAAGATAATGATAGCGGTAGCAGTAATATGGTACCGGGTGATCATACCGGTGATGCTAAATCAGATATCCTGATTCGTAACCTGTCAACCGGCGTATGGCAGTTAAATCCACTTGATGGTCGAAGCGTACTAAGAGACACCGACTTTGGTCGTGCTTTTCTTACTACGAGTCTATCACTCACGACTCAGGCAGTTCGCGATTTTACCGGCGATGGAAAATCAGATGTGCTGTTGCGTAATAGCAGTACGGGTGAATGGACATTAAACCCAATGAGTGGCAAAACTGTACTGAATGATGCGAACAATGGCACTGTTGACCTGCCAGTTGAAATGGCATGGGAACTGGTTGCTGCTGCCGATTTCACTCAGGATGGTATGGCCGATGTACTGCTACGTAATAATAGTAATGGTATCTGGCGACTCTATCCGATGAACGGCCGCACTATTATAAATGATAGTAACCTGGGTAGGGTCTCTATCACCTCAGATCTCACCTGGAATCTTGTAGCTGCAGCTGATTTTAATAATGATAGTTTTGCTGACATTCTGTTACGCAATAACATATCGGGGCAGTGGCTGATGATCCCGCTGCAGGGACGTAATGTGTTGCGTAATAGTGATTTTGGCGGACTTCCGGTAACCCAGGATCTTAGCTGGGAGGTTGCTGGTGCCAGCGATGTTACTGGTGATGGCAGCGCTGATCTAATGCTGCGCAATAATGTCACTGGACGCTGGTTATTATTACCCGTTGAAGGTCGCACCATTAACCGCGGTAACAACTTTGGCGGCGTCAGGTTCCTCGCTATTGAACAGGAATGGCAGACAGTAAGGTTTGAAGATTTTACCGGCGACGGACTTGCCGATATGCTGATACGAAATAACCAGACAGGTGCATGGCGTATGCACCCAATGGAAGGTCGTACAGTGGTACGTGATACGAATTTTGGTGGTGTTGCGATTACGCTTGATACCACCTGGCAGCCCCAATAATAAGTCTTACTCAAATGCTGCCGCTTCCATTTGAGTATAGGTCCAGCTCGCGTTACGGCCTGCCAATTGTTCATAGTTTGCCAGGTAAGAAAACGACTTCTGATCTAATGTTTCCATAGCATCCTGTAAATCCACACCATCATCAATCGATCTTTTCATATGATCATGCAACAACTTTAAATATGAATAGGTTGATTTCTCAAAAGCTGATAGTGGTGCTGGCTTGCCATGACCAGGTATAAACGTTACATCTTTATAACTTCGTAATTTATCGAATAATTGCCTCCATTGTGGCACATCACTCCCCGGTATTACCGCGGGTAAGCGTCCCGCATAGAGGGTATCACCTGCCCAGACCATTTTATCTTCTACAATCTCAACAATGAGTGGCTCAGGAGTATGCCCGGTAATACCATGATTGATCACCTTTAGAGAGACATTTCCCAAATTTATTTTAAGCTGGTCTTTTACAATTTTATTAGCAAATTTTTCTGGAATCGTTGCCTTACCTAGTTTTACACCCAACAACTTCTCAGAAAAAGTAGCGTAGTCACTGACGCGTTGTTGCATACGTTGCAACTCTCCCTGACTGGTATATACCTTCGCACCATGTTGCATAAAGGTGGCCGTGCCCATCATACGATCTGACTGGGAATTAGTGTTGATCACATGCTTAACGGGAAACGGTGTTATCGCGCTAATATGGCGTAACATTTCTTTTGCCATCGCATCTGAATAGCCTGACTCAATCACCGCGACTTCCTTATTCCCAACCACAAACGCCAGGTTCATACGAAAGCCCTTGTTCACCTTGCTTGGTCCACCGTGTGGTCCCAACCAGGCGTACACATGTTTACTTATTTTTTGCGGCGGCGGCAAAATCGTAAATTCATCTGCAGCACTTACCGGACTGGTTAACAACATTGCTATTAACACCATGCCAATAACTTGATGGCATAACTGTAGTACTACATTGTTTGCTTGATTGAACATGCACCCCGCTCCTCTGCGTTATTTGAATATGCTACAAAACTAGCACAGAGAAAGTATGCAATGAGGAAAATGACAGAAAGTTCAGAATGCCAACCTGAAGAAAAAGTCAGCTAACAACCATCATGGATGGCCAGAAAGGATACTAATAAATCATTAGCTATTATTTAATAGCCTCCGTTCTTACCCAATATGCCTTACCATCCTTTGGCCAGATAATTTTTGAATACTTTCCATCGGTAGGCATCATGACGGTACTCTCCACTGTTACCTGCATTGCATTTCTTTCATCTCTGCACTTGCCTTTATCCAGCATGGCTGTGCGCACGACATCATGTTCACGTGCTGCCAACATGGTTTCGAGGTCAGTACACATCAAACCTGACACCTTGCCCGACTTGGGGCCATCCAGAGTGTTCAGGTTACTATCACAGGCAGACACGATTAACACCAGTGACAAACCTGCTAGTTTTATGATGCGCTGAAATTCAGTCATTATGCTTATACCTTCTGATTAAATAGTAAATGTTTAGCTGGCCGAATACTTAATACCGATAATAACAAACTCACGTCGTCCTTCTGGCGTGACTACCGCTACCTCATCATCGAGTGACTTACCTAGTATAGCCTTCGCCACGGGCGCATCCATACTGATGTATTCCGGCGCCACATCAAATTCATCTGGTCCGACGATGCGGTAAGTCTCACTATTGCCTTGCTCATCTTCGAGCTCAACCCAGGCAGCAAAGAATACCTTGCTCTGATCAGCAGGGGTGCTATCAACTACCTTCAGTTCATCGAGGCGTTTTTGCAGGTAACGCACACGCCGGTCGATCTCACGTAGCTGTTTTTTGCGATAGATATACTCTGCATTTTCCGAGCGATCACCCTCGGCGGCGGCGGCTGACAAGGCAGCAACGACTTCGCGACGTTTCTTCCACAGCCCGTCCAGCTCTGTGCTGAGTCGCGCATGCCCCTCTGCCGTAATATAGGGTGATTTTTTCGCTGCGGGTGGTCGGTAACGTCCCATAATGCCTGCTAAAATATTGATCTGAACGCAGTGTGACACAGGCTTGTCTATATTGTGAAGCACGAACGGTGCGATACATCTGATTACGCCTATAATAATAGGCACAATGATTTGAGAGAGATACATCCATGCATTTACGTCACTTTCGCCCTGTTTTTATTATCCTGTTACTAATGAGTTTTTGCGCTAGCTCTGTGGTGTTGGCAGATCCACCACCCTG
>Ga0316207_10000219_pt1 | contig 112578 bp, 106 predicted proteins | sample 6weekpyrite_MG_FD_204943 | JGI IMG/M metagenome (GOLD analysis project Ga0316207, IMG submission 204943) | Microbial mat bacterial communities from mineral coupon in-situ incubated in ocean water Damariscotta River, Maine, United States -... | ecosystem: Environmental > Aquatic > Marine >...
GATGGTGCGTTACAATAAATAGAGACCTTCGATCACTATCGCCCTGTTGACAGAGAACGACTTATGGGTGTCCCCTTGATGGTTCTGGACAACATCGGTGACAACTATAGCCATAAAGCAGGCCTGTTATTGAAATTCTGGTGGAAAGTGGTATTAAAAATGTGGAACAATCCCAAGGCAGCGCCGGTGGGTTGAGGGGATAAGAAGTTAGTAAAAACAGCTTTAAAAAAATTCTTAGTTGGGGTGCTGAAAGGGTTATTCTCGCACATGGCGAAAATATAGAAGACAATGTAAATGAAACACTTGTTAAGGCATGGAGAAGGGTGATAAAAGTCTAATACGATAGATTTTGAAGAGAATAAACACTGGGTGTATAGTCGTTTTTGCTTTATTAAGATTAGCGATGCTTTATCCCGGTTATCTGGGCGTTCAATTAAATAATCAAATTGCGTGAACCTTTGGGTTTTGATTTTATGCTCTGTCGACTATGCTGTTTATTCGCTCTACTTGGATTAACTGTTGCACCTCTTCAAGCTGAGGAGTCTAACTGGTTTGCGGTAACCATCGATAATGACTTATTGGTAGGTAATGACAATGGCTATACCAACGGCATTTACTTTTCCTGGTTTGAAGTAGGTGATAAAAACGAACGCCACATTCCTCATTGGTTGGTAGCTCCACTAAGTTGGAGTCTGGACGTGGAAAGCACGAAGAAAAGTATTCACGCATATAGCATAGGTCAGATTATGGTGACGCCCGAGGACATTACAATCGAAACCCCGCCTCTCAATGAGATGCCTTATTCTGGGGCGCTTTTATTTAACTATACATATATAGGCGTAGAAGCCGCGCATGCTGATTCGGTGGGGACCGTAATCGGTATTGTGGGGCCTTCATCGGGAGCGGAAGCGACACAGACCTGGGTCCATGATCTCGTAGGCTCAGAGGAACCTCAAGGCTGGGATACCCAGCTACAGGATGAATTTGTATTTCAGTTATCACGTGCGCGACTCTGGAGGACCTGGAATGCATCAGATGATCGAATGGATTTGTTAGTTTTAGGCGAAGCAGGTTTGGGGACTTTAAGTAGCTTTGTGGCAAGCGCCATGCTCTTCAGATGGGGTGATGACTTAAGCAGAACCTTTGCAACACCCTTACTTATCAACACTCGTTCAGCTAACCCTGCCGCTATCAAGGGGGGGTGGTATTTCTTCGCTGGTACGAGGTTCGAATACATATTTAACGCGATATACACTGACGGAAATACATATAGAGATAGTCGCTCGATAGACTACGATCAATCACAAATTGGTTTGACTACAGGCTTAGCCTACTCCTGGGAAAATGTTTTGATCACTTTCGCACTCTATGAATCCAATACTTCAGATGAAGCTACACGCGATATTTCCCGCTTTGGTACTTTAACAATTGGATGGCAGTACTAGACCAACACAATTGTTTGGGGTTAGTGTCAATGCCAGTAAGTTAAGCTCTAAGTTGTTTATTACAAAGCACTTTTATAAGCTGGAAAATGGATATTATTTTTAAGTTACCTGGGCACTGATCTTCCATCCCTGACAGCTTTAACTGTTTTACTGATATAGCGTATTGTCTGCCCAATAAGCAATTTAATATTACTATGCGTATATAATATTAAACAAACCATTCTATGTTTTATTTTTGATATCGGTTGCGCAAAATTAATTTGATATTTTAATTTAAGAGATTTAGTTATTTTTAATAACTACTTTCTGTGCAGCCATAGCCATTAATGATGTTAAATTTGAGGCAACTATTTTTGCATAAAAATCTTGTTGCACGGATAGTGATGATTTTTCTGAGAAATTTTCAACTTCAACCCATTGCTTTAGGCTGTAGTGGTCTAATAGCACTGGATACATTAATAAGAGATAATAACGTTCAATTATAAAAGTGTCGAATGGGACAGAAGCTAACATACAAACAATATTCTAAAGAATATAAAGGAGAAGCGGTCGCGTTGGTTCGAGAGCAAGGTTATTCAGTACCAAAGGCTGCAAAAACACTGGGTATAGTCAGTAATATGCTGTACCGATGGAAAGAGCAGATAGAAGCTCAGCCTGAAGGTAAATCATTATCGGTTGATGAGTGAGAAGAGTTCAAGCGACTGCGTAAAGAAAATAAAAATCTACGCATGGAGAAAGCGATTTTTAAAAAGGCCAGTGCCTTCTGCGCGAAACAAATGCAGTAAAATTTGCTTTCATTAGAGATGAATCCGGTGACTACCCGGTTGTTGTTTTATACCGGGTAATGCAAGTCAGTACATATATAAACTCCTTTTCCTGGAACATGGATTTCAATGACCGGGAATAAAAAAATGGGGCTGCTGTTACATAAATCAAACAGGGATTTTTCCTTTATGAAAATTCTTTTTGAAGTGGGTAAAGTTGTACCCGTTAAATAAAGCTGCTGAAGCGTTTCGGTATTATGGAGAAGGACAGGTTAAAGGGAAAATAATCATCACTGTGGATGGATATGAATGAAAGCTATTGTGTACACAAAATACGGGGCGCCAGATGTTCTTGAATTAAAGGAAGTAAGCAAGCTTTCTCCTGCAGATAATGAAGTGTTAGTAAAAATAGTTGCAACCACTGTAAACAGAACGGACTGCGCAACAATTAGAGCAAAACCCTTTTTCATGAGAATAGCGACAGGTCTATTAAAGCCAGAAAAACAAATTCCCGGAACTGAGTTTGCGGGAAAAATTGAAGCGCTTGGTAAAAATGTATCGGCTCTCAAAGCAGGCGACAAAGTTTTTGGCTTTGATGATCAGGGTGCATGTGCTCATGCCCAATACACTACGATATCAAAAGAAAAGGTAGTGGTGATGCCTGACGGTATAACCTATGAACAAGCGGCAGCCAGTATTGAAGGTGCCCACTATGCATACAATTTTATCAATAAGCTGAGTCTTGAAAAAGGCCAGAAGGTTCTCGTTAATGGAGCAACAGGCGCTATTGGTTCGGCTGCCGTTCAACTTTTAAAATATTATGATGTAAATGTAACTGCGGTGTGCGCTACGAAAAATATTGAGTTAGTCAAAGCACTAGGTGCTAATAGAGTAGTCGATTATACAAAAGAAGATTTTACAAAAGATGAAACAAAATATAATTTTGTTTTTGATGCTGTTGGTAAAAGTTCATTTTTTAAGTGTAAACATATGCTACAACCGGGAGGTGTTTATATTTCCTCAGACTTAGGCTATATGGCACAAAATATTTTCTTGCCAGTTATAACGCCATTAATAAAAATATTACTTGATAATAAAAAAGCTATATTTCCAATGCCTGCGGATATTAGAGCAAGTATTGTATTGATTAAAAGACTCATAGAGCAGGGAAAATTTAAAGCCGTTATAGACAGAAAATATCCGCTAGAAAAAATTATCGAAGCATATAGGTATGTTGAAACAGGGCAGAAAACAGGAAATGTTGTTATCACGGTTGAACAGAATGAAAATTCCTAAGAGTAAATACAGGTACTAAGAAGAAAGCAAACTCAATGTTAAAATTCATGTTTATTATTGGGGCTGTAGTTGATGGTGGAATTACAGTATCGTGGTTCTTTATTGCATTTGAGTGGAATATACCAAATATACTAAATGGGTATATTGGAACAGGGCCAGATTATCAATTAGCGATGTATGCTGGGGCCGTGTTTATGGCTGGATGGAGCGTATTGTTGGCATGAGGCGCATTAAAACCAATTGAGAGAAGAGAGCTTTTCCTGGCCACCTCGGGATTTCTTTTGTTCTCGGTCATTATCGAGATTGCGTTTATTCGTAATATATTGGGAGGGGTGTGTGGTTCGTGTTTGGTGTAACTAAGCGCTTAATTTTGAGCGCATTATTTACATCGGCTTATTTCTATTCATTAAAAACGGAAGGCAGATTATGAAACGAGATCCTGGATTCTGGTTAATACAAATTCCTGGTTGGCTCTTATTACTCTATCTTGTTTACGCGCAGGCGATTCCCGCATTCAGCTATGATATGGGTGTAGCTATGGGTACACAGGAATCGGCTGATCAGATCACGGAGGTAGGGGTTGCCTTTTTTTATGGTTTTGCTTTTGCGGACCTCGTTTCTTATATACCTCTACTCGCTATTGGCCTTATTGGTCATTGGGTGGGTAAAATGTGGGGACGCGTATTTTTGGCGGCGGCACTTGGTATTACTGTCTACTGGCCAATTGTCTGCCTGGCAGCAGTTGTTGCTGTACGGGGTTCAACAGGCTGGAATCTTACTAACGAAACTCCCTTCTGGATTGTATTACCTCTGATAGCATTTTGGGGAATATGGGGGTTATGGAAAATAGTATACCAAGCTAATGCTTTGAATGTTTATGGTAGTAATAAACGATAGAAAAAACATAGCTTTAATATTACTGCTGTTATGTATAAGTCATTCTATAGCCTCATTAAGTGCTGGATTGGAGCCAAAATACAATAAGGCTAATCAATTCTTAACTTATATGGTGTTACCAAATGGCCCCGGGATTCAATGACGCGGTCTTATAGATTTGTACAACCCAGTTAAGAGATGATCATCTTAACTGGAGTTTGTAAACATAACTAAAAGAAAGAAATACTCAAAAAAATTTAAAGTAGATGCCATAAGCCTATTCTGGAACAGAGTATAGTCGAGTAGACGTGCCAAGAAACCTGGATATCAATGCCAATATGTTGTGTCGCTGGATTAATGGGCATCAACAGGATTATGGCCATGCCTTTCGGGGTAATAGCAAGCTGACACCGGAGCAGGAAGCAATACGTCGTTTGAAAGAAGAAAACAGGCGGCTAAAAATGGAAAAGGATATCCTAAAAAAAGCGACTGTGGATTCAAGTGGCCAATGCAACACTTTCGTTTAGTTTCTCAGCTGGCGTTTTAAAATTCAATGTTTTTCTAGGTCTCTCATTCAATCTTTGTGCTATTTTATTTAACAATGGACGTTAAGCGCAATGGTAATGTGGTCAAGTAAATTAGTACAGAGACAGTTACACGGAGTTATTTACCTCCTTGTTTTTTTAAATAGTTAAATGTGTAAGTAAGCGTAATGCTCTCGGCAGTTTTATCTGAAATGGATTGTGAATTAAAGATGAAGGTTAAGCGTACAAGGGTCCTTCTTGGCCTGCTCCCATGATAATATAAAAAAGTCGTTGAGTTTATCTGCACGAAATTTACAACTGGAATTAAGTGCGTTTGGTTGCGCATAGTTTGGTTTGAAAATAAAATATTTCTGATCAATTAACATAAATGAGATGTTTGGATGTTGATATTCTTCAGGTGTTATTTTTATTGTTATTGCGCTTGTTAACTGCTGGCTTAAACGTATTAATTGATGCCCTTGCTTAACAGCGAGTTCTGAATTGCTAACCAGTACTTGAATTTGTGCATGCCGGTTGCCACGCACAAAGTTTAAAATATTTTTCCTGAAATAATCACAGTTGTAAAGTTGCTGTTCTAAATCGGGGGTAAATATTTTTATGTTTCTTAGAGCAGTTGATGATAAATTGATTATGGATTCACAGACATCTTCTGCATTATTCAGATGTATGTCATTATCAGTGTTTCCTTTGTTTTCAAAATTAGTGCTATCAAATACAGGCATAATAAAAATCTAAATTATTTTTTTCATGGATTTATGTGGAATGTTTGCATCCATAAATTCATCCGAGCAGGTTTTGAAACCCTGTTTTTCGTAAAAGGGAATGGCGGTTGTTTGAGCATGCAAATAAACTTTTGTTAAATTCATGTTTTTAGCGGCTTTTAACAATTGCTTTAATATTGATGTACCTATACCGGTTTTACGATATTTTTTTAAGACCGCCATTCTACCTATATGCCCATCGGGTTTTAAGCGCCCGCAGGCAATTGGGGTATTTGTATTGTCTGTTACCAGCATGTGTATACAGTCTTTGTCAAACTCATCCCATTCTAATGCTTCGGGGACATTTTGTTCGTTTATGAAAACAGTTGTTCTGATTTCGGATAAGGCGTGTTTGTCTTTTTTCCAGTTGGTTGTTTTTAAATTGTAATTCATGTTTTTAGAAATACAAACTTCCCGCATTATATAAATTTAATATTAATTTCTGCTCTAACGAACTGGCTGATTGTATTAATTTTTTATTTATTTCACGGCTATCACAAAGTTTCTTGGCAAATGAAGTGGATACCGTATAGCGATTTCCATCTATAAATAAATTCGTGCCACTATCGGTTTTGATAAATGCAAATCGGCTGGCAGGGTGTCGGTTTAATATTGCACCATTATCTATTTCAATAATGAGTTCATCAAGTGTTTCGATTATATTCTCAGGTGCTTCAGCGTATTCAGATTTGGGGTCACTCATAAACTGGCCAAACCAGTTATCTATCTGCTGTTGGTTTGGATTTAGATAATTTTTGAAAATATCTTTAACACGTTTGATGGCATCTTTAGTTATTTCAGATGAATGAATTTGGCGTTTTAAGTCGGCATCCTGATAGGTTAATTTTGGTGATAAATTTTGTGTAATATGTGCAATAAAATCATTTAGTAAATCCGCATGGCTCACCGCACGATAACCCACCGAAAAGCTAATGCTTGCCCCCAGAGATATGCCATGATGTGACACATTCGGTGGAATATAAATCATATCGCCGGGTTCCAAAATCCATTCCTGTTCGGCATTAAATTCTGCCTGAATTCTTAAGGGGGTGTCGGCTACCTGATTATCTTCGTTGACTTCGGCGGTGCTGATCTGCCAGCGGCGTTTGCCTGTGCCTTGAATAATAAAGACATCATACAAATCAAAGTGCGGGCCGACTGAGCCTTGATCGGCGGCGTAGCTGCACATTAAATCATCCAGTCGCCAGTCGGGGATAAAACGAAACAGGTCGGGGAGCCAGGCTAATTCGGGAACCACTTTTTCCAGATCGTTTAATACCAGGGTCCAGTGGGATTCGGGCAGGTTGCTGTAAGTGTTATCATCCATCGGGCCAAAAATAGGTTGCCAGGAGTGTTCGCCATCTTTTTCAATAATGATGCGTGAGTTCACTTCTTCTTCGCAAGAAAGGCCGGCGAGTTCTTCTGCGGTGATGGGGCATTGAAAGTTTGGAAAAGCCTGACGAATTACTAAAGGTTTTTTTTGCCAGTAGTGTTTTAAAAAATCTTCGGGGGAGAGATTGCCTAGTGGATTAATGGTTGTTTGCATATCTGACCTTACTCAGTAAGAACCTCCCCATTAAAAAAGGGGGATTGAGGAGGATTTAAAATCTGTATGATTTAAATCTCCCCAGCCCCTCTTTTTTTAAGAGAGGAGCATTTGTGCCCCTTTTTTCCAAGGCAGGTTTTTATGAATTATTTAGACTATATTTTCTTTGTCTGCGCAACCGCATTACCAATATAATTCATCGGTGTCATATTAATTAACAGATCTTTACCTGTCTGAGGCATATCCAGATTTTCAACAAACTCGCGCATTATTTGTTGGTCAACTTTTTTACCACGGGTTAACTCTTTTAATTTTTCGTAAGGTTTTTCAATGCCGTATTTACGCATCACTGTTTGAATCGGTTCGGCCAGAACTTCCCAGTTATTATCTAACTCGGTTTCTAAAACTGCGGGGTTAATTTCTAATTTATTTAAACCACGCATTGCTGATGAGTACGCAATAGACGAGTGGGCAAAACCCACGCCTAAATTACGCAGTACGGTTGAGTCGGTTAAGTCACGTTGCCAACGTGAAATGGGAAGCTTCATGGCAAGATGTCCGAATAAAGCATTGGCAATGCCTAAGTTACCTTCGGCATTTTCAAAATCTATCGGGTTCACTTTATGTGGCATGGTTGATGAACCAATTTCACCGGCTACGGTTTTTTGTTTGAAATAGCCCACTGAAATATAGCCCCAAATGTCACGGCTGATATCAATTAAAATAGTGTTAAAACGTGCCACCGCATCAAATAATTCGGCCATGTAATCATGGGGCTCAATTTGAATGGTGTAAGGGTTAAACGTAACGCCTAAAGATTCAATAAAATTTTTCGCAAAATCTTCCCAGTCCACTTCGGGGTAGGCCGAAAGGTGAGCATTGTAGTTGCCCACCGCACCATTAGTTTTGCCCATAATTTCTACGGCGGCAACTTGCTTGCGCTGTTTTTGTAAACGATAAACCACATTTGCAAATTCTTTACCCATGGTGCTGGGGGAGGCGGGCTGGCCGTGTGTTTTGCTGAGCATGGGTTGCTCGGCAAGCTCTAGCGCGATGGATTTCATTTTATCAATGACTTCATCTATTTGTTTTAATAAAACCGTATCGCGACCTTCGGTTAACATTAAGGCGTGGGATAAATTATTAATGTCTTCTGAGGTGCAGGCAAAGTGAATAAATTCTGAAATGGCTTCGAGTTCGGCATTGTCGGCAATTTTTTCTTTTAGAAAATACTCCACGGCTTTCACGTCGTGGTTGGTGGTGCGTTCTATTTCTTTAATGCGTTGTGCATCGTCTACGCTAAATTCGGTTTCTATTTTATCTAATTGCTGGCTGGCGGCATCGCTTAATGGGGGCACTTCGGTGATTACGGTCTCTGCGGCCAGTGCTTTTAACCAGCGCACTTCCACCAATACACGGTGGCGGATTAAACCAAATTCACTGAAGATGCTTTGGTAGTCGGAGGTTTTGTTGGCGTAACGGCCATCAACAGGGGAGATTGCGGTGAGTTCAGATAGTTGCATGTTTGTTTCTTCTTTCGGCTAAAATGTACTATAAAGGCGCACTGATAATTTAGGGTGGATTATACAGGTGCTGGCACAATTTCACAGTTTGATTCTGGTTATTGGGTGATTATATAAAGCTTGAATTTTGTGGTTCTATCGCAGTTTTAGCTCGCGATGTTAGTGCAAAAAAATATTATTTGGAGATAAAAATGAGTGAAGTTCGCATAGAAAAAGACAGCATGGGTGAGTTAGAAGTGCCGGCCGATGCGCTGTATGGCGCACAAACCCAACGTGCGATTAATAATTTTCCGGTGAGCGGGCTGGTGATACCACGGGCATTAATCAATGCATTAGGGCAGGTGAAAGCCGCCTGCGCGCAGGTGAACTGTGATTTAGGTGAAATCGCTCAGGCAACAGCCAACGCTATTATTGATGCATCAAATAAAGTTAGCCGTGGCGAGTTTGACGCGCATTTTCCGATTGATATTTTTCAAACCGGCTCCGGCACCAGCACCAATATGAATGTTAATGAGGTGATTTCACACCTTGCCAGCACGGCCGATTTACCGATTCACCCCAATGATCATGTGAATATGGGGCAAAGTTCTAATGACGTTATCCCCACGGCCATTCATGTAAGCGCCAGTTTGCAAACCGCTGAGCAATTAATTCCCGCGTTAAACTATTTAAAAGCCGCCATTGATAAACGTGCGGCTGAATTAACTAAAGTCATTAAAACCGGCCGCACTCATTTAATGGATGCGATGCCGGTGAGCATGGCGCAAGAGCTAAGTAGCTGGTCGGCGCAGATGGGTTTAGGCGTTGAGCGATTGCAATCCGCGCTACCTCGAATTAGCGCACTCGTGCAAGGCGGTACAGCGGTAGGTACGGGGATTAACGCGCACCCCGAATTTGCCGATAAATTCGCCGCACAAATGTGCCAGCTCACGGGTCACCCGTTCACCAGCAACCCCAATAAATTTGAAGGTCTCAGTACACAAGATGCAGCGGTGGAACTCAGCGGTCAGCTAAAAACCGTAGCGGTGAGTTTAATGAAAATTTCTAATGATTTACGCTGGATGAACTCTGGCCCGTTGGCGGGTATCGGTGAAATTGCGCTGCCGGCTCTGCAACCGGGCAGCAGCATTATGCCGGGAAAAGTCAATCCGGTGATTCCCGAGTCAATGGCAATGGTGTGTGCTCAGGTGATTGGCAATGATGCTACAATTACCGTCGCGGGGCAGGCGGGAAATTTTCAGCTGAATGTGATGTTGCCGGTGATTGCCTATAATCTATTGCAGAGCATTGAAATACTCGCCAATGCGGCGCGCATGATGGCGGATAATGCGATTAGTGGATTTAGCGTTAACCAACAAAATATTGATGCGGCGTTGGGTAAAAACCCGATTTTAGTCACCGCACTCAATCCGGTAATTGGTTATGAGCTGGGCGCAAAAATTGCAAAAACAGCTTACGCAGAAAGCCGGGCTGTTTTAGATGTGGCGGAGCAAATGACGGATTTGTCACGTGAAGAATTAGAAAAATTATTATCACCCGAAAAATTAACACAAGGTGGCATTACTAAGTAGATGTGTTTCTAGGTAGTTGCCATAAATTTTAATCTTTTGCTGAATGCAATAAATATAGGTTACATAAATTATGTTGAAAAATATCATGGCCGTAATTGGCTTAGTTAGTTTAATTGTAATGATCGGTGCTGCGGTTAAAATGCAACCGGTAGTCGAAAGGCTAAAATCATTTGATCAAAAATCGTTAGATATTTATGTCGATTTTGCAAAAAAACTTTACAACTCCGGCTCAGCGGTTGATGCCATGATTGTAAAGTATGAAGTTGAGGAAGGCGTTAGCACTGACGATTTAAATACTTCTATTTTGTCAATCGCCAATGAATTAAATATTAAAAATGTCGGTGAGTTGCCATTATCAAAACAAGTGGTGGCGATGTCGGGAAAACCCTATCGTCATGTAAAAATTTACTTACTGTGCAACGCCATGACCGCCGCTAATATGCTGAATTACAATGATGCCTTTTCGGCGTTTTTGCCCTGTCGAATTTCTGTTGTAGAAGATGAGCAAGGTAAACTTTGGATTTACACCCTGGACATGGACTTAATGATTTATGGTGGTCAGCCAATTCCGCCTGCATTAAAAGCTGAAGCGATTACGGTGCGTGATACGCTTTATGAAATTATGCAGCGTGCTGCGGAAGGTGATTTTTAAAGTAGAGTAATAAAAGTCGAGTAAACAGTGTGAGTGGTTGAATCTATGTTTGCATTAAAAGATGACTGGCCGTGGTAACAGGCGATGGATGAATTAATCTCAAAAATCGCTTTGTTAAATGAAATTGGTATTACATTATCCGCTGAAAAAAATAACCAGCGCGTACTGGAAATTATTCTTGATGGTGCAAAAAAACTCACCCATGCGGATGGTGGTTCACTTTATACTTTAAATGACAAAGACGAGCTGGTTTTTGAAATTGTTTCTACTAACTCATTAAATATTCACATGGGGGGCACCACCGGCCATGTGATTGATTTTCCGCCATTGCCTCTGCATGTCGACGGCAAAAAAAATCTTTCAATGGTTGTCACCAGTGCGGTTTTAAATGACAACACGATTAATATATCCGATGCTTACGATGCCAGGGGGTTTGACTTTTCGGGTACACGCAAGTTTGATGAAACCACCGGTTATCGCACCAAATCTTTATTAACTATTCCCATGAAAAATCACAAAGGTGATATTATCGGAGTGTTGCAGCTGATTAATTCAGTATCACAAAAAAACAATCAAGTACTGCCTTTTTCGGAGCAGGATCAAAAATTAGCAGAGTCATTGGCTTCGCAAGCAGCAGTTGCCTTAACCAATAAAAAATTAATCGACGAACAAAAGGCTTTATTTGAAGCGTTTATTAAATTAATTGCAACCGCCATCGATGAGAAATCACCTTATACCGGCGGACATTGTCGACGCCTGCCCGAGTTAACAATGATGATTGCGGACGCCTGTGATAAAAAAACAAAGGGTCCGTTAAAAGATTTTAAAATGGCAGATAAAGATCGCTATGAATTAATGATAGCCGGTTGGCTGCACGATTGCGGAAAAGTAACGACGCCAGAATATGTGATAGATAAGTCAACTAAGCTGGAAACCATTTACGATCGTATTAATACAGTGAATGCACGCTTTGAAATTTTAAAACGTGATGCGAAAGTTGATATGTTAGAAAAACAATTGGCTGCAAAATCAAAGCATGATGATGCTTTGTTTGCACAAGCAGAAGTTGAATTCGATAAAAAATTACAGCAGCTAAATGATGATAAAGCGTTTATTGCGAAAGCCAATATCGGCAGTGAATATATGTCTGAAGATAGTTGTATGCGTATAAAAAAAATCGCCAAATATAAAATTAATGAAAGCAATGGTGAAGTTAAAAATTTTTTTGATGAAAATGAAATTAAAAATTTAATGATTGAAAAAGGCACATTGACTGAAGAAGAACGGACGCTTATTAATAATCATATTATAGTGACTATTAAAATGTTAGATCAATTGCCCTTTCCAAAACATCTTGAAAACGTCCCCGAGTATGCAGGTGGTCACCATGAAAGAATGGATGGCAGAGGTTACCCTAAAGGTTTAACCCGTGAGCAAATGTCCTGGCCCGCTAGAATGATGGGTATTGCAGATATTTTTGAAGCCCTGAGTGCGCGTGATAGGCCGTATAAAGAGGGGAAAAAACTAACCGAGTGTTTAAATATTTTGGGAAAAATGAGTGTAGATAAACATATCGACCATGAAATATTTGATGTGTTTGTGCGTGAAAAAGTTTATTTGCAATATGCGGATGCGTATTTAACGGCAGAGCAAATAGATGAGGTTGATCACTATAATATTCCAGGCTATTCGGAAAAGTAAATTTAAAACTATATTATAGTGGGAGATGATTTTTATTTTTTAGGTCGGGAATTCAGTGACTTCAGCCGTTAAGTTTTAGGCGTCAGCTAACGTTAATTTCTACAGAATAAATTGTTTTGAGTTTATTAACCCGCAGTGCGATTATCTTCCGGTACTGCACTAATTCCATCTTTTAAAATGCAGGTAGTAAAACCTCGCTCATTTAATAAAAAAGAGGCGGCCGAGCTACGTCGTCCCGTGTCGCAATACACAATGTAGTGAGTGTTGCTATTAAGTGAATCTATTTTCATGCGTAGAAAAATTAGCGGGATATGGGTATCGCCACTAATGGCATTGGCCTGATGTTCAGCGGGCAGTCTCACGTCTAACCATTGGGCTCCTTCGCCAACTAATTTTTCACCTTTGTTGTAATCAACCCAATTTAATAGCGGCTCATTTAACAGTTCAAGAAAATCGTTTTTTGCAAGTCGACTTAACATGCCTTCGGTGAGCATGGTAACAGAGGCATTTCTTTTGGTGTTGGATATAAGCGCCTCTTCACCAAAAGTATCGCCATTTTTTAGTTCGGCAAGTTTGATGCCTTTGGGTTGATCTGGAATTGCGCGGGTGACCAGTGCACGACCTTTTTTAATAACATAAAAATAGTCACCGTCATCACCCTGTGCAATAATTTTTTCACCGGCTTTAGCGGGGATAGACTCCATGCGCATAAAAATAGCTTGAATATTTGCAGGGGGGATGCGATGAAAAGCTTCAGTTTGTAATATACGTGACATCCAGTCGTCATCGCCATTGCTATTGCCGACGCCAAATTCGGCAACTTGAAAGTTACCAGTTTGATCCCAGGTTAACATGACATCAATTAAATCGGCATCAATTTTAAATAAAATACACTTGGTACGAGCTTTTGCGGTAACCGTGCGCGGCAGAATATGAACGATGGCATTGAGGCTATCGGCGGTGCCGCTTTTTATACTTTTTAAAATACTTGAGTCGCCGTGTAAATCTATTTCGCCTTCTAATAAATAAAATTGAACCGTATCTGAATCACCTTTATTAAATAAAATTTCACCCGCATTTAATTTTACCAACTTAAGTTGCTTGAGTACTTCCTGCAGGTTTTCAGGGTTTAGTGCGTTGAGTGGCTGGTAGCGCATTAACAGGGCGGCGTCGATAGGTTTACTCATTTGTGTTCTCGTATCCATTGACAGATGAAAGCATTATTTTAGCTATTACCTGCTTGGCGAGTTACATCCACATACAATTTAATTTTTTGGCCCGGTTGCAGGTATTTACTGCTGAAACTATTCCAGCGTTTCAAATCGCTAATTGCGACATTAAATTTTTGCGCAATTAAATATAAAGAGTCTCCGTTACGCACGCGGTAAGAAATGCGTTGAATGGTGTTTCTACCGTGTTTGGCATTTTTTCGTCCCGGCGTTTTTGTCCAGATAACCAGTTTTTGGCCTTCGCGTAACGGGTCGCGAATTGCCATGCCATTCCAGCGTGCGATGCTGTGTGAGTTAACCTTATAGGTGCGGGATAAATCCCAAAAAGTGTCACCGCGTTGCACAATGTGAGTGACTTTGATGCCTTTTCTGCGAATATTTTGCAGTGTCTTTTTGCGTTGGTAGGCGGTTAAATTATAATCCGATAACTTACGGCTAGAGACGGGAATAACCAGATATCTCCCCGCCCGAATATTGTGTGAACGTAAATGATTAAGTTGCTCTAGGCTTTTAACCGAAACGGAATATCGATCGGCTATATGGCTAAGGGTTTGGCCTTCTTCTATTTTGTGGCGCTTCCACTTGATGCGATCTTTTTCGGGCACCTGTGTCAAGTTTTGTTTAAAGGTTTCAACATGGTCGATGGGAATTAGCAAACGATGCGGCCCATAGGGTGCAGTTGCCCAGTGATTAAATGCCGGGTTAAGTTGATAGAGTTTATCGAGTTCAATTTCTGCCATATCCGCAGCCATCGCCAAATCTAGCTGCGCCTTTATATCGACGGGCTCAAAGTAGGGGACATCATCAACACAATTGAGTGTAATGCCGTGCGCAGCGGGGTTTGCAATTAAGCGTTTGAGTGCGAGTAGTTTAGGTACATAGGCCTGCGTTTCTTTGGGAAGTTTCAGGTTCCAAAAATCGGTAGGCTTACCGCGTTTTTTATTATTACGAATGGCGCGGCGCACGGTGCCGGAGCCAGAATTATAAGCGGCCAGTGCATGTAACCAGTTGCCTTTAAATTCGCGATTAAGGTTTTCTAAATATTTTAATGCAGCTTGAGTAGAGGCGTAAACATCGCGACGACCGTCGTACCACCAGTTTTGTTTAAGGCCATAAATTTTACCGGTGGAGGGGATAAATTGCCAGATGCCCGAGGCGCGTCCGTGAGAATAGGCGAAGGTTTGATAAGCGCTTTCTACGATGGGTAGTAGCACGAGCTCGGTGGGTAGATTGCGCTTTTCGGCTTCGTTTAAAACATAGTATAAAAAGGGCCCCGCACGATCGACTACGCGGTCTAAATATTTTTGGTGTTTGGCGTACCATTTAAGTTCGGCGAGTAGGCGCGGGTTGTCTTGAATGTCGTCGATGCTAAAACCGGCGCGCACCCGATTCCAAATATTGGGCATGGGCTCGACGGTGTAATCTGCGGGATTAATCTCAAAAATTTCATCCTCTAATTCTTGCTCAGCTGCTAAATATGCATTATTAAAAAGCCGCTTGAACTTTTCGTCTTGTGCTATCTGCTCGGCGGTTTTGGGGTTTGAATTATGTGGGCTATCTGAGCGTGTTGTTTTAGTGGGAATGCAACCACTGAGCAACAGGCTAAACAACAGGCTTAAAAAAACAGCAACAATAGGTTTATGTAAATTATAGCTTTGAGATTGGAAATTTTTTAAATTCAGCAAGTTATCGTCTTTTTTTAATGTGAAAGTTAATCTGTGTCGTTACATAGCAGAGTGTAAATCATTCAATCTGATATTGCTTGAAATATTTCTCAACTAATTCTTTGTTTATAGAGTTTATTTAGCGCTCATTTCAGGTAGTATCGTGCACCATGAATGATGAAAAAGTAAAACTGTATACAGATGGAGCCTGTCGCGGCAATCCGGGCCCCGGTGGCTGGGGCGTGTGGCTGCGATTTGGTGAACACGATAAAGAATTATTTGGCGGCGAAGCCAGTACCACGAATAATCGCATGGAATTGATGGCAGCAATTAAAGCGTTGGAGTCTTTAAGCCGCCCCTGTGATTTGGTGTTATATACCGACTCAAAATATGTGATGCAGGGAATCACTGAGTGGATTGTGAACTGGAAGAAAAAGGACTGGAAAACCGCGGCTAAAAAACCCGTTAAAAATGTAGATTTGTGGAAAAGACTGGATAAGGCGCGCCAACAACATAATATAGACTGGCAGTGGGTGAAAGGTCATGCGGGCCACGAAGGTAATGAAAAGGCGGATGAGTTAGCGAACCGAGGCGTCGATAGTTTGTGAGGTGTTGCTCGGGGTCGCAGGCAATGTCTGTAAGTTAAACTTTTTTCTGGAAGTGCAGCTTTAGCCAAGCATAAAAAATTGCTATGAAATCAGGTGGTTAATACACGACTGAAGTCGCACCTTTTGTGCTATTACCCTTAAGCTTACTGGTATTGGGCTCGGATGTGGGATTTTAGCTCTACGAATAACAAGGCCAAAATTTTTTAACTTAGCGGGCATCAGGTTTAGGGTCATTAGCGCAATATTAATTTTAAATCACATCTGTTCGAATAAGTTCGAACCTACCGAGATTTTATAGATGAGACAAATTGTATTAGATACGGAAACCACCGGCCTTGAGCCCAAGCAGGGGCATCGCATTATTGAAATCGGTTGTGTGGAAATCATTAACCGAAAAATCACAGAAAATACCTATCATCAATATATCCAGCCCGACCGGGAAAGTGATGAGGGTGCATTTGAAGTGCACGGTATCAGCACCGAGTTTTTGGCAGACAAGCCGCGCTTTAGCGAGATAGTTAAAGATTTTATTGCCTTTATTAATGGCGCAGAATTAATCATTCACAATGCGCCGTTTGATATTGGTTTTCTCGATAACGAGCTAGCCATGCTTGACCCCGTGTGGGGCAAGGTGAGTGACCATTGCACTATTACTGATAGCTTGGTGATGGCCCGCAAAAAACATCCTGGGCAAAAAAACAATCTGGATATTTTGTGTAAACGCTATGAAGTGAATAATGCACGGCGAGAGTTGCACGGAGCGTTACTTGACTCGGAATTATTGGCGGAAGTTTTTTTACGCATGACCGGCGGCCAGGAAACGTTAGCTTTGGGGAATGCGACTGAGGGTTCTTCTGCAAGTGCGAGTAATGTTAGCCCAATTAAACGGGTGGATGCCAATCGGCCGCAAATTAATGTGATTCGGACGAATGTCGATGAGTTGGAATTGCATCGAGAACGCCTGGATGTATTGGGCGAAGCGTGTGTGTGGGATAAGTAAAAAATTCTGATTTTGTTGTTGTGGGGGAGGCGCAGCGAAATTTGATTGCAACTCCGAACTCTTAACGAGTTATCAATTATCATGAATTTATAATATTCGCTCAGGTAGAGCTTATATCGTGAACCTATCCGCTATACTCAGGTCAATAAAGAACATTTAGCGTAACTCCCTTAGAGTATTCCAACATGAGTGTCATTATTAAATCTGCTTCAAAGCAGGATATAAAATCATCAGAAATTACCTCCGAAACCGATTACCTCAAGCGTCGAGATTTTATAAAAAAATCCGGCATATTAGTGGGCGCAGCTTGGGCCGGTGGTTTAAGTTTATCGGCTTTGGCAAAAACAGCGGATTATGCAAATGACTTTGCCAATTTAAAAAAGACAGCTTACGGTAAAGGCGAAAAGCTAACCTCGTTTGAAGACGCTACAACTTATAATAATTTTTATGAATTTGGCACCAGCAAAAAAGACCCTGCTCGCACATCGCAAAATTTTAAAACCGATCCCTGGTCAATTACAGTCGCCGGTGAAGCCAATAAAACCGGCACATATCAATTAGAAGATATTTTAAAGCACGCACAAATCGAAGAACGTATTTATCGATTTAGATGTGTGGAAGCCTGGTCGATGGTGGTGCCGTGGGTTGGTTTCTCATTAGCCGATATGTTGAAACGATTTGAGCCAACATCAAAAGCCAAATATGTTCAGTTCGATACTTTATTCGATCCGCAACAAATGCCCGGACAAAAACGTCGTGTTTTAGACTGGCCATATCGTGACGGTTTAAGAATGGATGAAGCGATGAACCCCTTAGCCTTTATGGCGGTTGGGCTTTATGGGCATAATATGCCCAATCAAAACGGTGCGCCGATTCGTTTGGTGGTGCCGTGGAAATATGGGTTTAAAAGTATAAAGTCTATTGTGAAAATTACATTTACCGAACACCAGCCGGTTTGTACGTGGAATGTAACCGGCCCGAAAGAATACGGTTTTTATTCGAATGTCAACCCACAGGTGGATCACCCAAGATGGAGTCAGGCAAGCGAGCGAGTACTTGGCTCGAGATTTTGGGAGCCGAAAACAAAAACCCGAATTTATAATGGTTATGGTGAACAGGTTGCGCACCTTTATAAAGGTATGAATTTGCGGAAGTATTTTTAAAGCCTGTTCTATTTATTATGTAGAGCGGGGAAAACGCCCCCGGCCCTTCTTTTTCTAAAAGAGGAAATGAGGGGGGGGTGGTTTAAGGCGTATTGAGGTGTTCTATAGTGGAAGTCGTTTTAAAAAATAGTTTATTTATGCAAATTAAAGAAAAATTAGTCAGTATGAGTTTCTTTAAGCCACTGGTATTTGCTTTGTGTTTAATGCCGTTTGCATTACTTTTAATGAATGCAGTGAATAATGATTTAGGCCCGAACCCAGTCGAAGAAATTATTCGCACTTTAGGTGATTGGGGTATTTATTTTTTATTGATTGGTTTGAGCATATCACCCGCACGAAAAATATTTAAGCAGGTGTGGTTGATTCGCTATCGCAGAATGATAGGCTTGTTTGCCTTCTTTTATGTCAGTTTGCATTTTTTGAGTTATATCTGGTTCGATCAGTTTTTCAGTGTAGATGAAATTATAAAAGATATTATTAAACGTCCATTTATTACGATTGGTTTCGTTTGTTATTTATTGCTTATACCGCTGGCCTTAACCTCAACAAATAAAATGATGAAGCGCCTGAAGAAAAACTGGGGGCGTTTGCATAAAATCGTGTACCCCGTTTCCATGTTGGCGTTGTTGCATTATTTTATGATGATTAAAGCCGATTATTTGGTGCCGGGGGTGATGATGATTGTTTTGAGTTTGTTGCTTGGGTACAGAGTGATTGTTAAGATTAAAAGATAAAAGTATTTTGCTGCGAATGAACGCCAAGGAGCGAAAATAAAAACTAAAAAATATTTTAAGCTTATATAGATGTGGTGCATGAGCTTAAAAATATTTGTGTTTGATTTTAAATAAGGGGCGCAGTTAAGGGGGGGAGACGGGGCTTTAGCCCCGAAAGTTATTGTGAGACTGAGGTCTCACCTCCGGTTTGGACGCATGCGTATAAAAAACGGCTATCTATTTTAGGTGCTTTTTGCGTTGCACTTTTACCCAAATAGCGCCAGCCAACTAAATCGTTCCCAGGTCCAATACAATCCCGTCACTCCAATTATCACCGAGCCTGGTATCGTAATATAATTATGAAAATGCTGCTTGTTTTTAAACCAGTAAGTAATCCCAAAAAAGGCCGTGGTTAAAATAAGTAACTGGCCAATTTCAACGCCAATATTAAAACTGATTAATGCCGTAGCGTATGCGTTTTGTGGCATACCAAATTCTGCCAGCACACTGGCAAAGCCCATGCCGTGTAATAATCCAAAACCAAATACCAGTGCTAAGCGGCTGGTTTTTAATTTGTGTGCGAAAATATTTTCTATGCCCAAATAGGCAATAGATAATGCTATGAGCGGTTCAATAATACTCGCGGGTAAGCTGATGACATTAAACATCGAAAGGCTTAGCGTAATAGAGTGGGCGAGGGTGAACATGGTGGCCTGCATCACCAGTGTTTTTAATTTTGTGCTGAGTAAAAAAATGCCCAGTATAAATAAAATATGGTCGAGGCCTTTGGGGATGATGTGTTCGAAACCGGCCACGGTGTATTCGCTCATTACTTCAAAGGTAGTGGGTTCGGTGAAAATCGCGTCCAATGCAAAGGGCTTGCTGGCCTGGTTATCGCGTAGCCATTGCCAGCGTGACCAGTGCCATTTTTCATTGACCTCATCTATTTGTCGCACTCGCACTGCGTTGTCTGAAAAGCGTGCGGGGTAATACCAGCTGAGTTGTTTGGATTGCCGGGATATTTTTCCTTCTAAAATAATCAGGCTGGTGCGGGGTACTTTGGTGTAGCCGGGTACGGGGATTTGAATGTCGGTAATTTCAAAATCGATGCGTTGGTTATCAACGTGCAGTCGGATTTCTTTGTGCAGCTCCGGCTCAAAGGCAATGAATTTTTGTCTTAGCTGTGCAGCTTGCAATACACGTAGTTTATCGTAGGCCTCGGCATTAGGCGCGTCCTTGGTGTTTTTGTATTTTGAATTAATACCGGTGAGTATCGCTTCAATGCTGGCACGTAGTTCCACTCGATAGTGGCCGTCCGCATAAACACTTATTTCAACGAGTGCGGGTTTTACGATATCAGCAGTGCTATACTGCGCGGCAAATAGCGCAGATAGTAAATACAATACGATTGCATAATGCATTTTTCGAATTGCAATACGAAATAAATTGGTATTTCTAAGCATTTGAAAAATCAAACAATATTGGTTATTATTGGCGTGTGGAATTATAAACATTCAATATAACATTACAATAACCCATTGTAGTAACGACAAAATAAAGATTAAATAAAAATGGGTTCATACTTTTCCACGGAAATTAGCGACCGACTTTTTATATTTACCGCCATTACAAATTAGGTGAGATTAAACCATGCCATTTTTAAATAGACGTACGTTTTTAAAATTAATGGGCGCAGCTGCAGCCACAGCAACTTTGCCTACTGTTAGCGGGTGTTCTGATAAATCCACTTCTGCACCTGTGGCGTCAATGCCGCAAACAAGCTCCCACGGTATGCCAGTGGGTTTTTACGATTTACCCATGAAAGGTAATGTGCGTATTTTACATATCACTGATGTGCATGGTCAGTTAAATCCGGTTTACTTTCGTGAGCCAAATGTCAATTTAGGTGTGGGTGAGGCCTATGGTCGTCCGCCACATTTAGTGGGTAATAAATTATTAACCGCGATGGGTTTTGGCCCGAACTCCCCCGAGTCTTATGCTTATACTTATTTAGATTTCCAAAAAGCCGCTGAAACCTTTGGTAAAACCGGTGGCTTTGCACAAATCAAAACCTTGTTAAATCAGCTACGTGAAACCGCTGGTGGTAAGCAAAATACTATTACGATTGACGGCGGTGATTTATGGCAGGGTTCAGGCACCGCATTATGGACGCGCGGCGTTGATATGGTAGAAGCCTCAAATATTATAGGCTTGGACGTAATGGTGGGGCACTGGGAGTTCACTTATAAAGAAGACGAAGTGTTAAGCAATGTCGCGTTATTTAAAGGTGATTTTATTGGTCAGAACGTACGCGTAAAAGATGATTCATTATTTGGTGATGAATACCCAACGTTGGTAGAAAAATTTGACGGCAGTGGCTTGTATGATGAAGATACCGGCCATGCTTTTCGCCCCTATGTGATTAAGGAAATTAACGGTGCACGTATTTGTATTGTGGGTCAGGCGTTCCCGCGTACGGCTAATGCGAACCCGCAGGAGTTTTTCCCGGACTGGTCATTTGGTTTGCGCGAAGACGATATGATTGAGCTAGTTAAGCAAATTAAAATTGATGAAAAGCCCGATGCCATTGTGTTGTTATCTCACAACGGTATGGATGTTGACATCAAAATGGCAAAGCGTGTGCCCGGTTTAAATGCGGTATTCGGTGGTCACACCCATGACGGTATTCCAAAACCCATTAAAGTCAAAAATGTAGATGGCAATACCTGTTTAGTCACCAATGCGGGTTCAAATGGTAAGTTTGTTGGGGTAATGGATTTTGATATTCAAAACGGTGAAATCAAATCGATGGACTACAAAATGCTGCCTATCATTACCGATTGGTTGAATCCAGATAAAGAAATGCAGGCGTATTTAGATCAATTGCGTGAAACTGTTTATGATGAAAATATTGTAGAAAGTCGAGTGCAAAAATATTTTTATAATGAAGGTCGTGTAGGTAAAACCTATAAAGAAATTCTGGATGAAAAGCTGGCAATCGCTGATCGTTTATTATATCGCCGTGGTAACTTTATGGGTACCTGGGATCAAATTTTATGTAATGCTCTACGTGAAGAGCATGGTGCTGATGTGGCTATGTCAGCGGGTGTGCGTTGGGGTACAAGCACATTAAAAGGTGATTGGATTACCATGGAAGATGTGATGACACAGTGCGCCATTACTTACGGTGAAACGTATGTGAGTGAGATGACGGGGCGAGACCTGTTGCGTATTTTAGAAGGCGTAGCAGACAACTTATTTGATCCGGACCCTTACTTACAATCCGGCGGTGACATGGTGCGTATTGGGGGCATGGATTACACGATTGATCCATCAAAACCTTTATATCAGCGTATTACTGATGCGAAACTGGATAACGGACATGTGATTGACCCTGAGCAAACCTATAAAGTGGCCGGCTGGGCAACCGTAGGCAAGGCACCGGATGGGCGTCTGATGTGGGATGTCGTACATGATTATATTGTGAAAAATCGCGGTAAGGATAAAGTATTGCGTTTGCCTAAAATTAATCATCCCACAATAGTCGGTATGAAAGATAACCCGGGTATTGCGGATTATCCCGGAAAAATTTCCTAGACGTTTTTTTAGAGTTTTTATAAGTCCCCAAAAAAGACGCCCTCTGTGAGCGTCTTTCTTTAAAGTCGTTTTTATTAAAATCAGTTATCAGCACAATAAAACTTACAAGATTGATTAGCATCTAATAAGCATCTTTCTAGCTTTCCAATACAAGCTGCACGGCAAGAATCTAAATCAATTTCCTTGGCGTATAAATTGGCCTTGCAAGTTGCATTGCAGGTTTTATTAATGCGGCTGCAATCATAGCCTCGCACACAAGATTTACAACCTTCGGACATTTCATTAACCGAGGTAGTAGCATAACCGAATGTGGATAGGCTAATTAAAAACACGCTGATAAGAGCGAATAAAAAAGGTTTGGTATTAAATCCCATTTGGGTCTCCATAAATTCTTATGCATTTTCTAAGCTTAAGGATAGATTATAATTTGCAATAATACTCAAACCAGTACAGAAATATTTTTGAGATAGATATTAAGTAATACGGCCAATAAATGCAGATATTCTTTTCACCTGACACAATATGTAGGTAAACAGGTTTCCCATGAATTTTGATTCGTCGTTGATCAAGGGCAAATTAATCAAACGCTACAAACGTTTTTTGGCCGATGTCATTTTAGATGATGGCAGGCAAATTACCGCACATTGTGCCAACACCGGTGCAATGACCGGTTGTATGCCCGAGGGTGCTAATGTCTGGCTGAGTGTGTCTGATAACCCGAAGCGTAAATATCCCCATAGCTGGCAGTTAGTTGAAGTGAAGCCGCAGGTGCTGGCTTGTATTAATACCGGCTTAACCAATAAACTCGCCCACGAAGCTTTGCTGCAAAATCAAATTAAAGAACTGGTTGGTTTTGACGAATGTCGCAGTGAAGTGGCCTATGGCGATGAGGGTAGTCGGGTCGATTTTGTTTTGGGTTTTAAGCAGGCTAGGGTTTATGTTGAAGTTAAGCATGTCACCTTAAGTAGTGAAGACGGTGTTGGCAGTTTCCCCGATGCGGTGACAAAACGTGGTCAAAAGCATTTGCGCGAGTTAATTCAACAAGTTAAATGTGGGGATCGGGCGGTTTTGCTATTTATAATCATGCGCACTGATGTTAACCTTGTCACCCCGGCAGATTCGGTGGATATCGAGTATGGACGATTGCTACGAGAGGCCGTTAAGGAAGGGGTAGAAGTGGTCGCTTACGGGACGCAAATCGACCCGACGGGTATAAAAATAAACCGGGCGATTCCGGTAGTTTATAAATGAATACTATAAACAAATAACTGAAAAGTTATATTTTGATTAATGTAAGTTTAATGAGGCGTTTTTTCACGAATAAGCATTCGCCAATGACAGCGTTTGTTTGGTTTGTAACATAAACCCGTTCGTGTAAAAACCTTAATGAATAATAATTTAAGAACTCCATAAAAATATGTTTAGACCGAAAGAGCTTTATATCGGACTTCGATACACCCGCGCTAAACGTCGTAATGGTTTCGTATCATTCATTGCATTAATTTCTATGTTAGGTATCGCGCTTGGGGTAGCCGCATTAATTGTGGTGCTATCTGTAATGAACGGCTTTGGCAAAGAATTGCGCGAGCGCACTTTGGGCATGACTGCTCACGCCACGGTTACTGGCCAGGATGGCAAACTTGACGACTGGCAATCGCTGCAAATTAAAGTCGCACAACATCCCAGTGTGCTTGACTCCGCGCCCTTTACCCAAAACGAAGCAATGTTAAGTCACCGTAATCGTGTTAGCGGTGCGATTATTCGCGGTGTGCTGCCAGAGGAGGAAACCGGCGTATCGGAAATTGGTGACAAAATGGTCTCTGGCCGACTCACTGATTTAAAGCCAGGGCGCTTCGGCATTATTTTAGGCCGAGAATTAGCCAATGCAATGGGCGTGTTCGAGGGTGAAAAAATCACCATCATTACCCCGCAGGCTAATGTCACGCCAGTGGGGGTGATGCCTCGTTTAAGGCGCTTTACCGTCGTGGGCGTATTCGAAGCTGGTATGCACCAGTTTGATCGTTCGATGGCTATTATTCACATGCAGGATGCGCAAAAATTATTCAGCATGGGTGACAATGTGGAAGGTGTACGTCTCAAACTTGACGACATGTTTAGTGCCTATGAAGTTACCCATGAGCTGGAACGAGAAATTGGCGAAGACTACTGGGTGCGCGACTGGACTAAAATGCACAGTAATTTATTCAAAGCCCTGAAAACTGAAAAAGTCGTGATGTTTATTATTTTATTATTAATTGTGGCTGTGGCCGCCTTTAATATTATATCAACACTGGTAATGACGGTGAATGACAAGCAGGCGGACATCGCCATTTTACGCACCATCGGCATGACGCCTAACAGTTTAATGTGGGTGTTTATTGTGCAGGGTGTAGTGATTGGTTTAGTCGGTACCTTTCTGGGCGTTGCCCTCGGGGTGCCGGTTGCTTTAAATGTGAATGAGATTGTCGGCTTTTTTGAGGGCTTAATGAATACCAAATTTTTACCGGCGGATGTGTATTACATTACCGAGTTAAAGTCAGATTTACACTTATCAGATGTTTTAACTTATACCGTTTCTGCGTTTGGTTTGTCGGTGCTGGCCACCATTTACCCCGCTTACCGTGCCGCCAAAGTGCAGCCTGCTGATGCGCTAAGGTATGAGTAATGTCAGTGTTGAATAATTTTTCGGAATCACAAATTTTCCCGGCTGGTACCGGCTCACCCATCGTAATGGAAGCGGTTGATTTATGCATGACCTTTGATGACGGTGGTGGTAACAAACTGGAAATTTTAAAAAAGGTAAATCTGCAGATAAAAGCCGGAGAAAAAATCGCCATTGTTGGGGCTTCTGGTTCGGGCAAAAGCACGCTGCTGCATTTGTTGGGTGGTTTAGATAAACCCACTTCAGGACAGGTGCTTATTGATAATAAAGATCTGCTGGGTATGTCGGAAAAAGAACGCTGCCGTGTTCGCAACAATTACCTGGGTTTTGTGTATCAGTTTCATCATTTGCTAGCAGAATTTAGTGCAGAAGAAAATGTGGCAATGCCCGCGCTCATTCGAGGTACCAGTCCGTCGCAAGCGCTCAATAAAGCGAGTATGCTGTTAGATAAAGTCGGCATGACACGGCGTTTATACCACAAGCCTGCAGAGCTTTCCGGCGGCGAGCGTCAACGGGCTGCGATTGCCCGCGCGGTGATTAATGAGCCGCGTTGTATTTGTGCCGATGAGCCAACGGGAAACCTGGATAAAAATACCGCAGAGCAAGTGTTGCAAGTAATGTTGCGTTTAAATAAAGAATACGGCACCAGCTTAATTGTGGTGACTCATGATATGGAGCTGGCAAAAAAAATGGATACGATTTATACCATTGATAATGGTTGTCTTAAACGGTTGTAACATTACTTGATAATAATGATTTAATGTCGAAACATTCCAGCAAATCGCCCAACATCTCAAAACCGCTTAATGAGCGTTCGCAATATTTATTAAAAACCTTAATCAATTGTTATGTGGATGAGGGTTCGCCGGTGGGCTCAAAAACCCTTGCCAAAACCGCCGGCTTAAATATCTCCACCGCCACCATTCGCAATGTAATGGCGAATCTCGATTCGATGGGGTTGGTCTCTGCTCCCCATACTTCCGCCGGACGTGTACCCACTAATATGGGTTTTCGCATGTATGTTGATTCGATGTTGGAATTTAGCCCGATAGAGACAGCTATTAAAAACAAGTTACAACATCAATTAAATGCCGACCAAGATCAGGATTCGCTCATTAATATGGCGAATAATTTACTTTCGGATATTACTCAAATGGCGGGGGTGATAACGCTACCTAAAAGTGGTCAGTTAAATTTACGGCGCATCGAATTTTTACCTTTGCCGGATAAAAAAATATTAGCGATTTTAGTGGTCAATGAAAAAGATGTGCAAAATAGAATTGTGCATGTTGATAAAGATTATTCGCAGGATGAATTAATAAAAGTATCCAATTATTTAAATCATCATTTCATGGGCAAAGATATTTTTCAAATTCGCGCTTTGTTAGTAAAAGAAATGCAAAGTGCTCGCACGCAGGTTGATGAGTTAATGGCAGCGGCGGTGACACTGGCGGATCAGGCACTGGCACCAGATGACGAAAATGAAGCCTATCGATTGCAGGGGCAGGCTAATTTAATTCGCTTTAATGAAAACGATAATGCTCTGCAGCTGCAACAGCTGTTTCAAGTGTTTCAAAATAAACGTGACATGTTGGGGTTGCTAGACCGCTGTATTCAAGCCGATGACATGCAGGTGTTTATCGGCTCGGAAGCCGGCATTGAAGGACTGGAAGATTTCAGCGTGATATCTATGCCATACGGCACCAAAGAGCAAACACTGGGTGTGCTGGGGGTGATCGGCCCGACGCGCATGGAATACAGTAAGGTGATTTCGGCGGTGGATATCACGGCGCGGTTTTTGAGTCTGGCGCTGGGGGCTGAGGTTAAGTGAGTGTTTAGGTTTTTCTTTTAGCTTTTAATCCCCCTTGAATCCTCGACAACTAACCCCATATGGCTAACAGAACTAATTTTTGATGGAGAACTGGCAATGTCAAACGAGGAAATCCTCGATAAGAATCAACAGGATGCAGCCGTAGAAGGCGACCTGAATAAAGCAGAAGCAGAAGCACTTGAAGCGGTGAATGAAACCGAAGGTGAAGCCTTCTCCCCGGAAGAAATGATTGAGCGCCTGGAAATGGCCGAAAAGAAAGCTACTGAAAACTGGGATCAGCTACTGCGCACCAAGGCCGAGATGGATAATATCCGTCGTCGCACCCAAAAAGATTTAGAAAATGCGCACAAGTTTGCGTTGGAAAAATTCATTTCTGAAATGCTCGCGGTAAAAGACAGTTTAGAATTAGGTGTGAATGCGGCGAGTCAAGAAACAGCTAACGTAGACAGTTTACGTGAAGGCAGTGAAATGACATTAAATATGCTGACTGGCGTCTTTGAAAAATTCAATGTGGTTGAGTTAAACCCCGTGGGCGAAAAGTTTAACGCCGATCATCATCAGGCGATGTCTATGCAGCCCAGTGACGAGCATGAGCCGAATACCGTAATGGCGGTGATGCAAAAAGGCTACTTGCTAAATGAGCGTCTGGTTCGCCCGGCGATGGTGATGGTGTCGAAGGCGGCTGAGTAATCTTTTTTCCCCTCTATTTCTTGAGAAGGGAGTTAAAAGAAACACACCTAAACCATTGAAAAAACAATACCTGCCCTTATTTAAGGGTTAAGAAAGAAATCGTAGCAACAACGTTACTAAAAAAATTAGCATTTGGAGCAAAACATGGCAAAAATTATCGGTATAGATCTGGGTACAACAAACTCATGTGTCGCCATTATGGATGGTGATACACCCCGTATTATTGAAAACTCTGAGGGTGATCGTACTACCCCTTCTATTGTCGCATTCGGTGAAGGCGATGAGGTGATGGTTGGGCAGTCTGCAAAACGTCAGGCGGTAACTAACCCTGAAAATACATTGTTCGCGGTTAAGCGTCTTATCGGTCGTCGCTTTGATGAGGAAGTAGTGCAGCGTGATATTAAGCTGGTGCCTTATAAAATTATGAAAGCCGATAATGGTGATGCATGGATTGAGTCACATGGTAATAAGATGGCACCACCGGAAGTGTCTGCGCGTATTTTGCAGAAGATGAAAAAAACAGCTGAAGATTATCTGGGCGAAGAAGTCACCGAAGCGGTAGTCACCGTTCCGGCTTACTTTAATGATTCACAGCGTCAGGCAACTAAAGATGCGGGTAAAATTGCCGGCCTTGAAGTGAAGCGTATTATCAATGAGCCAACCGCTGCGGCACTGGCTTACGGTATGGACAAGAAGCTCAAGGGCGACTCAACCATTGTGGTATATGATTTAGGTGGTGGTACTTTCGACGTATCAATCATTGAAATTGCAGAAATTGACGGTGAGCACCAGTTCGAAGTATTGGCAACTAACGGGGATACTTTCCTCGGTGGTGAAGATTTCGACATGCGCCTAATCGATTATCTTGCCGATGAGTTTAAAAAAGATAATGGCATGGATCTGCATAACGATCCACTGGCGCTACAGCGTTTGAAAGAAGCCGCTGAAAAAGCAAAAATTGAGCTGTCTAACAGTCAGCAAACTGATGTCAACCTGCCTTATATTACGGCAGATGCATCTGGCCCTAAACACCTTAATTTGAAACTGACCCGTGCCAAGCTTGAGTCACTGGTTGAAGATTTGGTTGAACGTACAATTGCACCCTGTAAAACAGCTCTGGCTGATGCAGGCTTAAGCGTAGGTGATATCAATGACGTAATTCTAGTGGGTGGCCAGAGCCGTATGCCATTGGTTCAAGAAGCGGTTAAAAACTTCTTCGGTAAAGAAGCGCGTAAAGATGTGAACCCTGATGAAGCGGTTGCGATGGGTGCATCAATACAAGGTGGTGTGCTGGGTGGCGATGTGAATGACATCCTGCTACTAGACGTAACCCCTCTGTCTTTGGGTATCGAAACCATGGGTGGCGTAATGACCAAACTGGTTGAGAAAAACACCACGATTCCAACTAAGGCATCGCAGGTTTTCTCAACGGCTGATGATAATCAGTCTGCGGTAACGGTTCATGTTCTACAGGGTGAGCGTGAGATGGCAACGGGTAATAAGTCTCTGGGGCGTTTTGACCTGCAGGATATCCCACCTGCGGCACGCGGCGTGCCACAAATTGAAGTGTCCTTCGATATCGATGCAAACGGTATTCTAAATGTATCAGCGAAAGACAAAGCAACGGGTAAAGAGCAGTCTATTGTGATTAAAGCCTCTTCGGGTTTGTCTGATGAAGAAGTGGAAAGTATGGTAAAAGATGCGGAAGCTCACGCTGAAGAAGATCGCAAGTTGAAAGAGCTGGTTGAGGTGCGCAACACGGCGGACAACCTGATCCATACATCTGAAAAATCATTGAAAGATCTGGGTAACCAGGTTGAAGAAGGTGAAAAGACAGCGATTGAAACTGCCGTTACCGAACTTAAGGAAGCGATAGCAGGTGACGATAAAGAACTTATCGAAACGAAGACAACTGCGCTCACAGAAGCCGCTGGTAAAGTAGCCGAAAAAGCTTATGCTCAATCACAGCAGCAAGAAGGTGGTGCTGCTGAAGCCGGAGCCGGAGCGGATGAAGCAAAACCTGCGGATGACGAAGTAGTTGATGCTGAGTTTGAAGAAGTGAAAGACGATAAAAAATAAGTTAATCACTTAAGGCATTTAGCCGTTACAAAATGCCTGGTTTTTTAGCCGGGCATTTTGTGTGTTTAAAGCGTGAAAAGCATGTTGTCCGTAAATGAACACAAATGAACGCAATTTTTTTGTTTATGTGCCTGCAGCGCATTGCACAAGATAAAAACTTTGTTTTTTCATTTATGTTTATTGACGTTCATTTGCGGACAAAAATAAATATATTAGAGACAAACCAGACATGTCAAAACGAGATTATTACGAAGTTTTAGGAATATCCAAAGACGCCAACGAAGCCGCAATTAAAAAGGCTTTTAAGCGTTCAGCAATGAAGTATCACCCGGATAGAAATACGGATAACCCGGATGCGGAAGAAAAATTCAAGGAATGTAAAGAAGCCTATGAAATTTTATGTGATGCACAAAAACGTGCGGCGTATGATCAGTACGGCCACGCAGGTGTAGATCCTTCTGCTGGTGGTGGCCCGGGTTATGGTGCCGGTGCGGGTAATTTCAGTGATATTTTCGGCGATGTGTTCGGTGATATTTTTGGCGGCGGAGGCGGGGGTGGTCGCAGCCGTTCTTATCGTGGATCAGATTTACGTTACAATATGGAGCTGAGTCTAGAAGATGCGGTGGCTGGCACTACGGTTAAAATCAAAATACCAACTTTGGTGGGCTGTAAAACCTGCTCAGGCAGCGGCGCTAAAAAGGGCTCGTCGCCAACCACCTGTACCACCTGTGGTGGTACCGGCCAGGTACGAATTCAGCAGGGCTTTTTCTCGGTGCAACAAACCTGCCCGCATTGTCACGGACAGGGCAAAACCATTTCTGACCCATGTAATGATTGTCATGGCCAGGGCCGTATAGAAGAGCGCAAAACCTTATCAGTAAAAGTGCCCGCGGGTGTGGATAATGGCGATCGTATTCGTTTATCCGGCGAAGGTGAAGCCGGTGAAAATGGTGGGCCTTCAGGTGATTTATATGTGCAGGTGCATGTTAAACCTCACAGTATTTTTGAGCGAGATGGCAGTAATTTATTATGCCAAATGCCAATCAGTGTCGCGACCGCAGCGCTGGGTGGCGAGTTAGAAGTGCCAACCCTGAACGGTCGTGTTAAGCTGAAAGTTCCCGCTGAAACACAAACCGGCAGAATGTTTCGTTTAAAAGGCAAAGGGGTTAAACAGGTGCGTGGTGGAGCAGTAGGTGATTTACTTTGTAAAGTGATAATTGAAACACCAGTAAAACTCACATCAAAACAAAAAGATTTGTTACGCGAGTTTGAACAAAGCATGCATAATACCAATAAAAATCATAACCCGCAGGGCAGCAGTTGGGTCGACGGGGTTAAAAAATTCTTTGATGATATGAAATTATAATGATTACACGTAGACAATTATTAACCAGTTTGGCCGGACTGGTTGCAGGTGTGTTTAGTGCCCGTGCGGTAGCATCCGAAAGCGCATCGAGTGACGCTGATGAATTGCGTTTTCCCGGTGATCCAACCGATCATAATGTTGTGTACCAACTTAATAAAGCCAATGAAAAATATCATGACGGCGTATTATTTTCTGTTGGTGAAATGGTGCGTAAATATGGTGATAATATTACGATAGTGGTAACGGTGTTTGGCGCAGGCATTCATGTTTTAGGAAAGATTCCAGAGCGCCCAGTTTCAAAGAAAAATAAACAAATCGTAAAAAGTTTAGCCAGTTACGGAGTAAAATTTCATGCTTGTGGTAACACCATGAAAACTTTAGGCTGGGAAAAAAAAGACTTGTATGATTTTGTTGAAGTAATTCCAGTAGGTGCTGCGGATTTACTTGAACTGCAAGAGCAGGGTTACGCTTACATTAGTTTATAATGACAGGCTTTATAAAAAAACCATAAAAATAAAACCGTTATATTTAAAATTATTTGTATTAACGGCATAAAAATTATTAGAGAAATATCATGTTAAGAATTGCCGTTACTGGTGCCGCTGGGCGTATGGGAAAAACCTTAATCGAAGCATGTCAGCAAGCCGAAGGCTGTTCAGTTAATGCCGCAATTGAACGCCCCGGTATTAGTTTAATTGGTGCCGATGCAGGTGAGCTCGCAGGTGTCGGAAGCCTTAACGTACAATTGGTTGATGATGTTGAAAGTGTTGTCGATAACTTTGATACATTAATTGATTTTACTTCAATAGAAACCACCTTAAATAATCTTGAAATTTGTAAAGCCAATGGCAAGCATATTATTATTGGCACTACTGGTTTTAATGATAAACAAAAAAAATTAATAAAAAAAGCCGCCGAAAAAACCGCGGTTGTGTTTGCTCCTAATATGAGTGTAGGTGTAAATCTATGTTTAAAATTATTAGAAATGGCGGCGTCAGTTTTAAACGAAGATTACGATATTGAAATAATCGAAGCGCATCATCGGCATAAAGTTGATGCTCCATCGGGCACCGCATTAAGAATGGGTGAAGTGGTTGCTGAAACACTTGGCAGAGATTTAAGTGAGTGTGCCGTGTATGGTCGTGAAGGTCATACCGGTGTGCGCGAACCCGCTACTATTGGTTTTGAAACCATTCGTGCAGGTGATATCGTCGGCGAACACACGGTGATGTTTGCCACCGAAGGTGAGCGAGTAGAAATAACGCATAAAGCATCGAGTCGAATGACATTCGCAAAAGGTGCGGTGCGCGCGGCTAAATGGCTGCAGGGGAAAGATAAAGGATTGTATGATATGCGGGATGTTTTGGGCTTATAAAATCAAAAGGTTTACCGCAAATGAACGCGAATGTACGCAAATTATTTAAAATTTATATGCCTACGACGCATTATATCAGACTGTTTTTTTGATTTTAATTGTGTCTATTCACGTTTATTTTCGGTAATAACTTTTGCTTCTAAATTAAAAAGGTAAATCTATGAAATTTGCATGTGTGTTTCCGGGGCAGGGGTCACAATCGTTAGGGATGATGTCCGAGTTGGCAGAGGCGTATCCAGTTGTTGGTGAATTATTTACAAAAGCATCTGATGTCCTGGGTTACGATTTGTGGAAAGTCGTGCAGGAAGGTCCCGTTGAAGAATTAAATAAAACTGAAATTACGCAACCGGCCATGTTGGTATCGGGTGTTGCAGTTTATGAAATATTAAAAAGTAAATTAGGCGAAGATAAATTACCAGAAATTTTAGCGGGTCATAGTTTAGGCGAATACACCGCTTTAGTTTGCGCGGGTGCATTGATGTTTGACGATGCCGTTAAATTAGTTGCGGAACGCGGTAAACTAATGCAGGCGGCAGTGCCCGATGGTGTTGGCGCAATGGCAGCGATTCTCGGTTTAGAGGATGCGGTTGTCAAAGAAATTTGTGAGATGTGCAGCGATGATAATTTTGCAGTGCAGGCGGTTAATTTTAATTCTCCCGGGCAAATAGTTATTGCCGGTAATGTGCAAGCCGTGGAAACAGCGATGGCAGTTGCAAAAGAAAAAGGTGCAAAGCGCGCATTGAAATTACCGGTGAGTGTTCCATCACATTCTTATTTAATGGAAGATGCAGCTAAAAAATTAGCGACTTATTTAAAAGACGTAAAAATTAAAAAAGCCTCAACCATTCCGGTTATTCAAAATGTGGCAGCCAGAAATTACGTTAAGCCCGTGGATGTTAAAAAGAATTTAGTAAAGCAATTGCATAATCCGGTTTTATGGGTGGATAGCGTCAATAATTTAATTAAAGACGGTGTCGATACCATTATTGAATGTGGACCGGGAAAAGTTTTAATTGGATTGAATAAGCGAATTAATAAAGAGGTCGCGCATTTTACGATTAATAATGTGGATACCTTAAATAAAACCGTGGAAGAAATAACATCTTAAATGGTTAGCTTTTTTGAATCTATCGAGCAAAGGTCGCTATAAAAATAAATATAGGTATTAAATAATATTAACTTTGTCATATCTGCGAAGGTTGGAATGACGAAATATAATTAAGGTCATGCTATGAACTTAGAAAACCAAATCGCACTCGTCACTGGCGCTAGTCGAGGCATCGGCAAAGCCATTGCCGAAACATTAGCCGCCGCTGGTGCAACTGTAATTGGCACCGCAACCTCTGATGGGGGTGCAGAAAAAATCACAGAATACCTGTCGCCCAAAGGCGGTAAGGGTATGTGCCTGAATGTAGCCGATGATGCCTCGATTAAAGATGTGCTGGGCGCTATTAAAGATGAATTTGGCGCGATTACTATTCTGGTTAATAATGCGGGTATTACCCGTGATAATTTACTGATGATGATGAAGGATGATCAGTGGAATGACATTATTCAAACTAACCTGACTTCAATATTTAAAATGTCAAAAGCGGTAATTCGCCCAATGATGAAAGCCCGTGCGGGCCGCATTATTAATATTACATCGGTAGTGGGTTTAACGGGCAACGCGGGGCAAACTAATTACTCGGCAGCTAAAGCAGGGATTTTAGGTTTCACCAAGTCCCTCGCCCGTGAAATTGGTTCACGTAACATTACGGTCAACTCTGTTGCGCCGGGCTTTATTGATACTGATATGACCCGCGAGTTACCCGATGAACAACGTGAGGCACTGGTTTCAGAGATTCCATTAAACAAGTTGGGTGATCCTCAGGATATTGCCAATGCGGTGGCCTTTTTAGCATCACCTGAAGCCAGCTACATTACCGGCGAAACGATTAACGTAAATGGTGGTATGCATATGCCATAGCTTTTGGCTCCCTCCTTAGAAAAAGAGGGGCTGGGGGAGATTTGAGCGTATAAGCCAATCGCTCTTCATCCTACTTTTTCTAAGGGGGAGGTCAAAAATTCAAATGAAATCAGCTTAACTTGTTGATTTTATAAGAATTAACAATATTACAAATACATTAAAAAAACACTGGTAGTCTGTGGCGTTATTCTCTAAAATACCGCCCAGCTCGAACATATTCGTAATTTAAGAGGAAACATACATGAGCAGTGCAGAAGAACGCGTTCGCAAGATTGTTATAGAACAACTAGGCGTAAAAGAAGATGAAGTAACTAACTCGGCTTCTTTTGTTGATGACCTTGGTGCAGATTCACTAGATACTGTTGAATTAGTAATGGCATTAGAAGAGGAGTTTGAGTGTGAAATTCCTGATGAAGATGCTGAAAAAATTACTACGGTTCAGCAGGCTCTGGATTACGTTAACGCTAACAGTTAATTTGATCCATAAAAAAGGGCAGGCATAGTGCCTGCCCTTTTTTTGTTTCTGATATTTAATTTTGGCAAAGTGTATTACTCTGTCTATTTATTAAATAAGCACAGGTTTTTGGTTCAACAAAAATCAGCTAAAACTTCAATTAACATTCTGGAGAATACTCTTGGCTAAACGTCGCGTTGTAGTTACCGGTTTAGGTATCGTTTCACCCGTAGGTAATAATCTAAAGTCTTCATGGGATAATATTCTTGCGGGAAAAAGTGGTATTTCATTAATTACTGAGTTTGATACAACGGATCAGGCTGTTAAATTTGCCGGTACAGTAAAAGATTTTGATGCCTCTGAGTATGTTCCTAAAAAAGACTTGAAAAAGATGGATACCTTTATCCATTATGGCATTGCGGCATCGGATGAAGCGCTTAAAGATTCAGGTTTTGAAGTTACCGAAGAAAATTGTGAGCGCATTGGCGTAGCCGTGGGCTCCGGTATCGGCGGCTTGCCGATGATTGAAAAAAATAAAGATGCAATGGAAAAGGGTGGTCCAAGAAGAATCTCACCCTTTTTAATTCCAGGCTCAATTATCAATATGATTTCCGGTAACTTATCAATTAAGTATGGTATTAAAGGTCCGAATATTGCGTTGGTTACAGCCTGTACAACAGGCACGCACAGCATCGGTATGGCGGCTCGCATGATTGCTTATGGTGATGCAGACGTGATGGTTGCCGGTGGTGCAGAAAAAGCCTGTTCTCCTTTAGGTATTGGCGGTTTTGCATCGGCACGAGCACTCTCTCGCAATAATGATAATTTTGCAGAAGCCAGTCGCCCCTGGGATAAAGATCGTGACGGCTTTGTACTCGGCGATGGCGCGGGCATATTAATATTAGAAGAATACGAGCACGCAAAAGCCCGTGGCGCAAAAATTTATTGTGAAATGGCCGGCTTCGGTATGAGTGGTGATGCCTTTCACATGACGAGCCCATCGCAAGGTGGTGAAGGTGCGGCGCGTTGCATGATTAATGCAATTAAAGATGCCGGTCTTAATAAAGAAGATGTAGATTTTATTAATGCACATGGCACTTCAACACCCGCGGGTGATGTGGCAGAAACTATGGCGATGAAAGCCGCTTTTGGTGATCACGCAAAATCCTTAGCCATTACCTCAACTAAATCCATGACTGGTCATTTGCTGGGTGCGGCTGGCGGAATCGAAGCAGTATTCAGCGTAAAGAGTTTGTACGATCAAGTCGCTTCACCGACAATTAATTTAGATAATCAAGACCCTGAGTGTGATTTAGATTTTGTACCCAATACCGCGCGTGATATGAAAATGGATGTAGTATTGTCGAACTCGTTTGGCTTTGGTGGAACTAACGGTACGGTTTTATTTAAAAAGATTTAAAATTAGAAAACATTTTTCGCAAAAAATACACAAGTAATTAGATTGTCACTTTCGAGTGCCCATGTATATTTTCTGGGTCAGAAATCTGGCGATTTTATATACTTTAATTAAAGACACTGGTCCCGATAGAAGCATTCGGGGATGACAGCTAAGTTGTAATATTTAATGCCTGGTTCATTAATCATTCAGCCTCTGAAAAAAAATCCCGATTTACTCGCCCTTCACGCCAGTAATCCTGAGCGCTATCCGCACTTATTAAACAGTAATGCATCAGTAGGTGAAAATAATTCGCTTGCCCGTTACGATATTTTATTTGCCTGTCCGCAACAAACGATTAAAAGTGATAATGGTGAATTTTTACAACAATTAGATTTAGCATGGCAGGCGGAAAAACTTCAAATAGAAAAAACGCATTTACCGTTCACCGGAGGCTGGTTTTTATATCTGGGTTATGAGCTAGCACAACAGATTGAAACGGGTTTAAATTTGCCCGCAGCTGAAGATGCTTTGCCTGTGGCATTTGCTACGCGATTTCCTGCGGCCATTATTATCGACTCACATGAACAGCAAGCCTATCTTGTTTGTGAAGAGAGATTTAGTGAATCCGCGGCATTAATTGAAGCCGATTTATTAAACGATTACTTATCAGCCCAAACTCAGCAGTCCTTTACCATAACTGATATTCAAGAGGATGATGAGAGCCGTTATCTACAACAACTAAAAAAACTCCATCAATACATTATTGATGGCGATGTGTTTCAAGTAAATTTATCGCGCTGCTGGAAAACTGAGTTAGACTCGCACAATATTAATCACGCCAGTTTGTATTATCAGTTAGCGCAGTCAAACCCCGGGCCATTTAATGCATTGGTTACGCTGGGTGATAAAGCCATTATCAGTTCATCGCCCGAGCGTTTAATTCAAGTAAAAGACGGTTGCTTGCAAACGCGCCCCATTGCCGGTACTCGACCGCGCTCACAAAATCAGGCGGCGGATAATAATTTATCAAAAGCGTTATTAGCGCATCCCAAAGAGCGCTCCGAACATATCATGTTAATCGATTTAGAACGTAACGATATGGGCCGTGTATGCAAACCTGGCAGCATTGAAGTTAATGAATTAATGGTACTGGAAACGTATCAACATGTGCACCATATTGTGTCGAATGTGCGCGGCCAGTTGCGTGATAATATTACACCCGGGCAATTAATTGCAGCAGTATTTCCCGGCGGCACAATCACCGGTTGCCCGAAAGTACGTTGCATGGAAATACTGGCAGAGTTAGAGCAGGTCGGCCGAGGCGCGTACACTGGCTCGCTTGGATATTTAAATCATGATGGCAGCATGGATTTAAATATTTTAATTCGCACCATTACCCGCAATGGTAGTCACTTACAATTTCGGGCCGGCGGCGGCATAGTGGTTGACTCCAATCCACAAAACGAATTAAATGAAACACGGGCAAAAGCGAAAGGATTATTACATGCACTACAGGCAGGGAATCGATGAATAACATACTTATAAATGGACTCGCGCAAACGTCAATCGATGTGTGCGACAGGGGCTTTCAATATGGTGATGGTTTATTTGAGACTATCGCCTATAAAAATAATCAGCTGCAATTTTGGAATGAGCATTTAGCGCGTTTAAATGATGGCTGCGAACGCTTGAATATTAAGCCTGTTAATGAAACTCAATGGTTGGCAGATATTGAAAAATTACAGCTAACGAATGATGCGGTTATTAAACTGATAATTAGTCGCGGCATTTCGGGCAGAGGCTATGCCTATGCTGAAGGTGATAATGTTACCCGTGTCACAGCATTATATGCGATGCCCGATTACCCTCAGTCAAATTCGCAGGGCATTAAAGCGACTATTTGTAAAACACCGCTGTCGATTAACCCTGCATTGGCGGGCATTAAACATTTAAATCGACTTGATAATGTGCTGGCCAGAAATGAATGGCATGCTGATGAAATAGCCGAAGGTTTTATGCTTGATTGCTCGGGGCATATTATTGAGGGCACAATGAGTAATGTGTTTTGTGTGCTCGGTGATGAGCTCTATACTCCGTTACTTGATAATTGTGGTGTGGCAGGTATTATGCGTCAGCAGGTGATAAAACTTGCATCAAAACTTAATATTACGGTGAATATTGTTGATATCAGTAAGCAAAATTTTTTACAGATGGATGCAGTGTTTGTCACCAATAGTCTAATTGGGATTTGGCCGGTTAAAGTATTGGAAGAAGTTGAGTTTCAGCAGTCAGAAATAATAATGTGTTTACAGACTGAGTTATTTTCATAAGCTAACTTCTACAAAAAGCTGAACTATGTTAGTTAAGTAGGGGTTTTTAGCAGTGGCTTTTTACTAGTAATTCAAGAGGGTATAAAAGAAAACGCAAATAAATACAAATAGTAAACACGATACTATTTGATGTTTTAGAGTTTGACTTTTCAGTGAAAATGATTAAAAAAATTCTTGGTTTACTTATTATTATTTTAGTTGTGCTCGTAACTGATTTTTATTTTTTTCTGAATAAATCAATCGGAATATCGGCTGACGAAGTTTATAATTTTAAACCCGGCACCAGTGTGTCTGCGCTTGCATATGATTTAGAAAAGGAAAAAATAATTTCCAACAGAATGTATTTTTCAATGTGGGCGAGAATTACCGGCAGCGCTCGAAAGATGAAAGCGGGTGAGTATCAACTTACACCTCAACTATCAACGTTACAGTTGTTTACACTATTTCAAAAAGGTAAGGTTCGTTTATATAGTTTAACCTTAGTAGAGGGTTTAACTTTTAAACAAATGATGGCGCAGATTAATCAATCAAAATATTTAAATCATCATTTGTTAGAAATGAATAACCAACAAATAATGCAAAAAATTGGTCATGCGGGTGAGCATCCCGAAGGACGTTTTTTTCCGGATACTTATCGTTTCCCCAAAGGGTTAAGTGATATTGATTTGTTAAAAAAAGCATATAATGAAATGCAAAAACGTTTAATGATTGCGTGGCAACAGCGCGATAAAAATTTACCATTAAAATCCGCGTACGAAGCGTTAACCCTGGCATCAATTGTTGAAAAAGAAAGTGCTATTGGCGCAGAGCGAAAACAAATAGCCGGCGTGTTTATTAACCGCTTACGCAAAGGCATGCGCCTGCAAACCGATCCGACGGTAATTTATGGTATCGGTGATAAATACAAAGGTAATATTCGTTATAAGCATTTGCGCACTGATACACCGTACAATACTTATACTCGCAAAGGTTTACCGCCCACGCCAATTGCTATGCCGGGGCAGGGCGCACTCGATGCGGTGAGTCATCCTGACACGACTGAATATTTATATTTTGTTGCCATGTCAGATAAGTCCGGACGACATATTTTTTCTACCAATTTAAAAGACCATGAAAATGCGGTGGATGTTCATCAACGTAAAAAGAAATCAAAAAAATGACAAAACCTTTATTTATTACATTAGAAGGTTGCGAGGGTGTGGGTAAAACCTCAAACATGCAATACATAAAATCGCAGCTACAAGAAAATGCCATCGATTTTATCGAAACTCGCGAACCCGGCGGAACCCCTTTAGGTGAAACACTGCGCGGCATGTTATTAGGCGAAGATTTTAAAGGCATGGCGGATGACACCGAATTAATGTTAATGTTCGCATCTCGTGCCGAGCATGTGGCACAGGTAATAAAACCGGCGTTGGCAAGAGGTCAGTGGGTATTGTGTGATCGATTTACCGATGCCACTTATGCCTATCAAGGCGGTGGTCGACAGTTAGATGTGCAGCGAATTGAAGGGCTAGAAAATTGGGTGTTAGGGGATCTGCGTCCGGATTTAACATTATTGCTGGATGCGCCGATTGCTGTTGGTCGTGAACGAGCAGGCAAGCGTAGCACCCCGGATCGTTTTGAGCAGGAGCGTGATGGGTTTTTTAATCGGGTCAGAAACGCCTATTTGACGCGGGCTAAAGCCGAACCGCAACGAATGAAGGTGATTGATGCGGCAGGTGATCTGGCATCGGTACAGCAGCAAATTAAAGCCATTTTTGATAAATTATTGTAGAATCAGGCTGTAGCTCTACGGTGACCGGTCAGGGGGCTTGCGGGCTAAAGCTCGCTCTACAGTAACATTAAGATTTCCTTAATAATTGAGTGTTAGCATTTAAGTTGTGAATATTAAACTGTATAACAACGCAATATCAATGAAGCTACTGGTCATTTATATGATCAGCGCATTGTTGTTTTTGTCATCAATTGAGTTACATATTCACACCCACGAAGCCGCCGTTTCTGCTGATCATGGGGCCGCAGTATCGATTACATCTTTAGCGAATGACTTTTCTAGTCAGCTCGCTGCTCAAGAAACGGCTAGCGAAATAGAAGTCAGCCCCGATAATATGTTACATGCGCATCAGAGCGCACCTAATATACTGGTGATGTTTTTATTGTTGGTATTCATCGCTTCTATTTTTATACCGGTTTTCGCTTCTCGAAATCAAGAATCAACTAATCTGAGTGCATTACCTTTTTACGGTACACCGACTCTCAGAGGATCCCCCCTCAACTCCTAAATTATTTTACTTTGCGGCTGTTGCTGCAAGCTTAAGAACGAAGTGAATTCGTATTTGAGTTTTATCATAATTTTTTGGAGTTTTACAATGAATTACAAATTTATTATTTCATCTTTATACATGATTATTTCATTAGTGCTGTCATCAAGCGTTAATGCAAAGCATTGGACCTTGCAAAGCAGCTTAACTCAAGCCATAAGCGCTTCGCCAGAATTAAAACAATCAGCTGCTGAAATTGGTGCGCGCAGTGCTGATTTGCAGTTATCAGATATGTGGCCCGATCCGAGTATCAGTTTGAAGCTTGATAATCAAGTAGGACTGGATATGGGCTCTGGTGATTATGCCTTATCGGAAATTAGTATTAGTCAGGGTATACCAATCGCACGGATTAAATATCAAAAAACTACCGCACAGGCACAGTTAAACTCTGCCATGCATGCAAAAAAAAATACGACTTTGTTATTACAAAATCAGGTAGAAAAAGTATTTTATGAATTGCAGCATGCCAACGCTATTTATGATTTATCAGTACAGCGTGTGAAGTTTGCTAATAAATACAATGAGCCAGAAAATAAAAAACAGTTGAACAATATGGTTCGGTATTTATCGCCGCTAGAAAAAATGCGTTTTAGTATTATTAGTGAAAAAGCCAATCAAGCAGAAGCTGCAGCAGAAGGAAAATTGCGTGAAATTCGCACGCAATTTTATAAGTTATTAGTGTTAGATGAAGAAGACAATATTACTGTTCCCGAGTTGTTGCCGGTTGCTAAGGTGCCTAGATTAAATGAATTAGGTGAACGTCAATTAGATCACCCACAATTGTCTACTCAAAAACTGACATTACAAGCGGCAATGAGTGAAATAGATGTGGCGCGTAACTCTGTGATGAAAGATCCATCAATTAGTTTTAGTCGCTTGCGTGAAAATTTTTCTACTGGCGTAGAAAATGTTTATGGTTTAATGGTTAAAGTAGAAATTCCAATTCATGATCGTAAGAGCTCAGTGGTGAGTAAAGCTAGCTACAATGCGAGTCAGCAGCGTATTGAATTAGGTCGATTAAAGCTAAATTTAAAAATGAATTTAAAACGCAGCTTTATGCACTTAAATCATGTGATGGATCAGGCATTAAGATACAAGGAAAAGGTACTAATACCTGCCGCTAAAATTTTAAAATTAAGTAAGCAGGGTTTTAATAGTGGTGAGTTAAATATCTTGTCACTTATCGATGCAAATAATACCTACTTCGAATCACATATGCAGTACTTAGATTTAATTTATCAATCACGACTTGAGCTGGCAGATGTTCATTTATATACCGGTTATTTTATTTTAGATGAAAACTCAAAGTTGCGTAATAATACAGTAGAGGAAATATAAAATGATTTCATCTATTTTACGGTTTTCTTTAATACAAAGATTAATGCTGGTGTTACTTATGTTTGGTATCAGTGCTGCAGGAATCTGGTCATTTAAAAATTTACCGATCGATGCATTTCCAGATATTTCATCTCCACAGGTGCAAATAATAATTAAAGCTCCCGGCATGTCACCAACCGAAGTTGAGCAACGCATTACATTTCCTATAGAAACTGAAATGCAGGGCATTCCTGGGCAAAAAGTGCTGCGCTCTACAACTAAATATGCACTCAGTGTTATTGTTGTCGACTTCGAAGATAGCGTCGATATTTATCATGCGCGTAATTTGGTGAATGAAAGACTTAATCAGGTTTGGGCAGCATTACCTGCAGGAGTAGAAGGCGGACTCGCACCTATAACTACACCGTTAGGTGGGATATTTATGTATCGCATTATTGGTGATAATTATACCCATAAAGAGTTACGCACTTTGCAGGACTGGGTCATTCGCCCGCACTTACGACAGGTAGATGGTGTTGCCGATGTGAATTCTTTGGGCGGCGAAGTGCGTAACTATGAAGTGGTAATTAAACCGCGGGCGCTGGTTAAACATGGTATTAGTTTAGATGAAGTGGAGCGTGCCCTGCAGAAAAATAATCGTAATGCCGGTGGCGATAGAATCAATCGTAATAATGAAGTCTTGCTAGTGCGTACCCTCGGAAAACTACATGGTATCGACGATATAAAAAATATAAGCATTCGCACACGTTATGGAGTGCCATTAAAGATTCGTGATGTCGCAACAGTGCGTAATGGAAGTATGACGCGCTACGGTGGAGTAACAGCAAATGCTGAAGGTGAAGTAGTAACCGGACTAGTGCTACTGCGTAAAGGCGCAAATAGTTTAAAGGCTGTTAAAAATACTAAACAAGCATTGCAAGCATTAAAAAATATTTTACCAAAAGATGTAAAAATTGAAGCTTTTTATGATCGTGCTGAATTAATTAATCAAGCGGTTTGGACGGTTGAAAAAGCTTTAGGTGAAGCAGTAATATTAGTTATTGTTGTGTTAATTATTATGCTGGGTGATGTTCGAAGCGCGATAACCGTGGCAATGATTTTACCTTTGTCGGTGTTGTTTACTTTCATTATGATGAAAGTATTCGGGGTTTCTGCCAATTTAATGTCACTGGGCGGTCTTGCTATAGCGATTGGTATTTTAGTGGATGCTGCGGTGGTGGTAGTAGAAAATATTCACACTCATTTTAGTAAAGGTGCAAATGGCTTGAATAAATTGCATCTAATTTATCGTGCGGTACTAGAGATTTCAGCACCCGTAATTTCGGGTATTTTAATTATTGTTGCTGTGTTTCTTCCCTTGTTTAGTCTCAGCGGATTAGAAGGAAAAATGTTTGTACCTTTAGCCATTACTATTAGTATTGCATTAATCGGATCTTTAATGTTGTCGCTAACGTTAATACCGGTTCTGGCTAGCTTTTTTATGAAAGTGCATGAAGATTCAAATGATGGTTTAGGTAAAGCGCATCAAAAAAATATCGATGGGTATTTAATTCGTGGATTGAAGTTTTTGTATTTACCGGTGATGAATTGGGCACTGTATTATAAAAAAATATCAGTGGGTATCGCGATAATTGCATTAATTGCAACTGCACCACTGTTTAATAAAATAGGTAAAGAATTTATGCCGACTATGGATGAAGGTAGTACGGTTATAATGATTGAAAAAGATCCGAGTATTACTTTAGAGAAATCTCTTGAAGCTGATGCGGCAATTCAAAAGGCGATGATGGAATTGCCAGAAGTTATTGGTGTGACCTCGCGTACCGGTGCCGATGAGTTGCGCATGGATCCGATGGGGTTAAACCAGACTGATAATTTTTTAATTACCAAACCTAGAGAACAATGGGATATTTCGTTGGATGAATTCCATCATAATTTACGTGAAAAATTAAAGCCCTTTAAAAATGTCGATATTGCATTTAGTCAGCCAATTGATATGCGGGTATCGGAAATGTTAACCGGTGTACGCTCTGCCATGGCAATTAAGCTTTATGGCGATGATCTTGATTTATTAAATAAAAAATCCGAAGAAATTGAAACGTTATTAAATACGGTTAGTGGATCAGTGGATGTGTTTAGAACTAATATTTCGGGGCAGAAATATTTGCAAATCGATATTAATCAAAAACGGATTTCAAATTACGGCATTAATGTTGAAAATATTAACTTATTGGTTGAGTCGGCTATTGGTGGCAAAGTTGTAACAGAGATTTTAGAAAATAATCGACCGGTAAATGTATTAATTCGTTACGATGAAAAAAACAGAAATTCGCTTAAAGCAATTAACAAAATGTTAATTAGTACGGCTAATGGAAATAAAATTGCATTAAGTCGATTAGCTAAAATATCAGTAGTAGATGGTCCAGTGCAAATTATTCGTGAGTCGGCAAAGCGCTTAGTGGTCATTCAGTCAAATGTTGAAAATCGTGATGTGGTAAGTTTTGTTGATGAAGTGCAGCGCAAGATCCAACAAAATATACAACTACCCACGGGCTATTACGTGACTTTTGGTGGGCAGTTTGAAAATCAGCAACGGGCGGCGAGTACTCTGGCTAAAGTGGTGCCAATAACTATCGTTTTAATATTTATTATGTTATTCATTACCTTTAGATCTATGTTACAGGCGGGATTAATTTTACTGAATATTCCATTCGCGATGATAGGAGGCATAATGAGTTTGTATGCTTCGGGCCTGTATCTTTCAGTGCCAGCTTCGGTAGGTTTTATAACTCTGTTTGGTGTTGCGGTATTAAATGGCGTAGTGATGGTGAGTTATTTTAACCAACTCAGATTGAGTGGCTTGAGTTTAATAGATGCGGTGAAGCAGGGTGCAGAACGACGTTTACGCCCAGTGCTAATGACGGCGTTGATTGCCAGTTTTGGCTTGCTGCCACTACTCACCGCAACTGGCCCCGGCTCAGAGTTGCAGCAACCACTTGCAGTGGTGGTGATTGGCGGATTGTTTAGTTCTACATTATTAACGCTTATTCTACTACCCACATTATATACATGGTTGGAAGGCATACAGGAAAAATATCAGAATAGATCTCAACAAAAAAATGTAGAGGTGCAGGTATGAAAAACTTTTCGATGGTGGTGCATCAGTCATTACAACAATCTTTGGCTGATTATTTACGTAGTCGAAATTTAAAAACATTTATGTTTAGTCATCTTGAGGAACATAGCTCGCACATTGGCAAAGATCATTATTTATCAGCCAGAGATAAGGTGGTGGGATATGTGCCGCAGGTACGTGTCGAAGTTATTCTTGAGTCGAATGAGATAAAGAGCCTTTTGGAAGATATGCGTAATGCTGATTGCACCTTTAAAGGTAAGGGGATTTATTGGGTGACTGATTTAGATGAGTTTGGATGTTTGTAGATGTAGAGGCTGATTCTATTATGTACTATCAGTTATATATTGGCTTGATTTAACATTATCGTCATTTCCGATGCAGGTATTCGCAAATTATGAATATTTTATTTTTTCATATTGCTGATATTCAATTGCATATTAATAGCTCGTTATGGTCGAGATATAACCAGGATATAAAGGCTACAGTTATTTTTAAAAAATTAACGCAACCTCTATATAATGAACTAAATTTATAAACTCAATCACTGGTGTTCTAATAAAAATTATTTTAATGTAAGAGTGGCTTAATAAAGTGTGTGGGAGAGGCAATTATATGGCTGTTGCTTTGTCTTGGTAGTTTTCAGGTGTTTGCAAATCAATAGCAAGTCGATTCGTTAGATTTAAAGTTGGTGAGGTGCTGTTGGTACAAAGGTTTTGTAAAAATATCAAAAAATAAGATTAAAATCGCAATCGGTATGATTCGAGTTACTATTAGTATTGGTGTGTCGAGTAACTAGCCTAATAAGAGCCTTTAGATAAAATGATTACGCAGGCTGACGAGAATTTATATTAGGCAAAGGGTCAGGGGGGGATTTAGTAGTTTCAAGCGTACTAGCTTGATCTTATTAATTAATCAACTATTATTTAGAGATATGATAATTTTCCCCTGCAGTGAGGTGTCGTTATGGCTGTTCGTGATATTGCTCTATTTGTCGTAAAAAATATTTTTCGATTTATTCTATTTAGTCTTCTATGTGTGTCCTACCAATCAAGTTTTGCCACTGAAAAAGCCACCATTCGCTTTGGTGTTTTATCGATTGCTCAACCATCGCGCATATTTGCTAAGTGGCAGCCGTTTGCTGATTATATGAGTCAGGAGCTTAATCACCCGGTTGAAATAGTAGTGCCCAGAGGTTTTGGTAAAATGAAAAAAGCTATTGCTAAAGGAGAAATAGATTTTTTCTACATTAATTCCTATGTGTTTTATAAGCTAAAACAAGAAGGTAAAGCCGTAGCGGTAGCGCAAATGGAAAATATAGCGGGCAGTACAACCAGCCGCAGTGAAGTGTTTGTTAAACGTGATAGTGGGATTAACACGGTTGCTGATTTGAGGGGTAAAAGTATCGCGTACGTCAGTCCAATGGGAGCGGGTGGTTACCTCGCGCCGCGTGCTTACTTATATCAGCATGGTTTAAAAAATGGGGAAAATAAAGAGGTATTCACCAAAAATTTATCTAACTCAATTCATGGGGTTTTATTGGGTGATTATGATGCCGCGACTATGTGTGGCGTGAATTATAAATTAATGAGTCGAAAAATTGAAACCGGGGAGTTAAAAGTGATCGTTGCCAGTGATCCATATCCAGAAAATGTGCTGGGTGCTCGTGCAAATTTATCTCTTGAATTAAAGGCTAAGTTTCAAGATGCAGTACTAGGTATGTTGGATAACCCCGAAGGTGTGGGGCTGCTTGACAATATGCAGAGCATGAAAATTAAATCTTTTGTTAAGTATGATGATAATATGGAAGATATAACAAAAAGTCTTTTATTAACCAGTAAGATATAAAAATAGATATTATAAAATCGGTTAACGTTTTACCTAATCGGTTTTACGCTAGCGAATACTGGCTTTTGTTTTATAGTAATTTAATTATACGTTTTTATTGTTTCGTATAGTTTGTTTTGTATGGTTTATTTTGTTAAGTAATATAAAATTTGATATAAAAATATATGAATTTATGAATTTAGGAATTTTTTATCGGCTACTACTAAGTTTGACTCTGTTGTTCTTATTAAGCACAGGCTTTATGGCTTATAATTTAATTAGTGAAGCTGAAGATGCCTATGAAAAAGCCCGTTTGCACCAGGCGCATACAATGGCGCAGGGCTTAGCTGAAGCCAGTCTCGATGCATTAGCCGTTAATGACTATGAGTTAATAGAAGGTTGGCTCAGAGGCACAAATGTGATTGATGATTTTGCCTATGCTTATTTAAGCAAAGACGATGGGGTTATTATCTCACATACCGATATCGATTTGGTTGCTAAGCAGAGTGAAGCTTTAGGCGAGATAAAAGAGCCACTGGTTAAAAATATTTCATATTTAAAACGTCCGGTTCGCGAAGTTATTCACCCAGCTTACCTTGGGAATAAACATTTAGCCAATGCTCATTTGGCATATTTCACCGATACTAAATCTTTTTACTCTGAAACGATTATTTTTAAAATTTCCGTATTACTGATCATTATACTGGCTATTTTGTCGATGACGACTTTTTTGCTTTTACGCTGGACTTTAAAACCGGTAGAGGAACTAGCAACAGCGATGCAAAATGTGACTCTAAATAAAGATTACAGCTATCGAGTAAGTCAAAGAAGGTCAGATGAAATAGGTTTGTTGGTAGACTCATACAATAATATGCTGGAACAAATTCAGCAACGAGATATTGAATTAATATCTAAAAAAGAATTGGCTGAAAAATCAGCCAATGAGGCGAAGGTATACGCTCATGAAATTTCACTAACCAATAATGAGTTAGAGAATGAAATATCTGAGCGCATAAAAATTGAATATGAGTTGAAAGAACTCAGTGAAACGCTAGAGCAACGTGTAAAAGAGCGTACCCAAAAACTCGAAGAGTTAAATAAAGTTATAAGTGATGTGTCGCGCAGTGCGGGCATGGCTGAAATAGCTAACGGTGTTTTGCATAATGTGGGAAATGTGCTGAATAGCGTTAATGTGTCGTCTTCTATTATCCGTGATAAATTACGAAATTCATCAACTAAAAACCTAATTAAACTGGTGGATATGTTTGAAGATAATAAACAACATTTAGCGGAGTTTATTACCACGGATGAAAAAGGCTCACAGGTACCAAAGTTTTTAAGCTTGCTGTCAGATAAATTAGTATCACAGGAAAGCGATTTAATGGTAGAGCTGGATTCTCTGGATAAAAGTATTAATCATATTAAAAGCGTTATCTCGATGCAGCAATCATATTCTGGAAGTTTTGGAATGCTGGAAAATGTTAATATGTATGATTTAATTGAAGATGCGTTAAATATTAATATGAGTGATATGCATAACTCTAATATTAGTTTTATAAAAGATTATCAGGATATTTCTGAAATTCATGTAGACCGGCATAAAGTGTTACAAATTATTATTAATTTATTAAGTAATGCTAAACATGCGGTTGTTGATGCAGGTATTAAAAATAAAAAAATTACTATTTCGTTATATGAAGAAGGTGAGTTGGTTTATGTTGAAATTAAAGACAATGGAATCGGAATTTTAGAAGAAGATATGCCTCAGTTATTTAAATATGGTTTTACTAAACGCAAAACAGGGCATGGTTTTGGTTTGCATAATTGTGCGTTAATTGCTGAAGATTTAGGCGGAAAAATTACAGTAGAGAGTGAAGGTGCAGGTAAAGGAGCGAGTTTTAAACTGTTCTTTAAAAAACAATAATAAATAATACTGGTTTTAGGCTAAGCCTTTATTTTGTTATTTCCAAAATAAGCATTCTTTTAGAGTGAAATAAAACCATGTTCTAAGAATTTGGTTTTTTAGCAGGCAAAAAAAGCACCTATTACAGGTGCTTTTTTATTATAAAATTATAATTAATCATCAGGTTGCGGCATGGGTAAACCAGCAAGTTTACATACTTCATGGGTGGGGTCGGTTGGAAAGAGTTTGTAAATATGCTTTTCATATTCTTTCTGGTTATGAAAATGCTTATTTTTTGAACCCAGTTCGCGCACCACTTTATGCATGGTTGGGCATACCTGATTTTCATCATAATAATCTCTGAAATATAAAATTAATTCCCAGTGGTCATTATATAAATCCAGGCCATCGCTTTTGGCCATGGCTTCTGTGTAATCTTCACTCCAGTCACCCAGATTAGCTAAAAAGCCCTGATCATTCGTTTCTATATTTTTGCCGGCTACACTTAACATCATAATATTAGACTCCAATTGTTAATATGTTTACACATAAATGGGGGAGAAAATTGTCTCGTTTATCAGCCCTACATATTTAGTATAGTCAGATCTAACTTTTTTTATGCGACCATAAGTGAATTCGGATTAACGGTATAAAGCCTTAATTTTCGAATACTTATAAAATTTAAGTGATTAATTAAATGGTAGTTTATGGTGTTAAATAGTAATATTTAGCGACTATTTTAAGGCGCATATTTATCTCTATGATTTACCCTTGGCAACAATCTCAGTGGCAAAAAAATCGCCAGCAGCAACAAGCGGGTAAATTACCCCATGCGCTGCTAATGCTCGGTGCTGAGGGTTTGGGTAAGCTGGAGTTTGCTTTGCAGCTGGCTCATAGCTTACTGTGCCAATTGGTAGACGAAAACGGCTATGCCTGTGGCAATTGTCGTGCCTGCAAACTTATTGCGGTGGATACCCACCCGGATTTATTTATGCTACAGGCCGAAGAGCGCGGCAAAGCGATAAAGGTTGACGATGTTCGTCGCTTGTCCACTAAGCTTGATTTAAGTAGCCAATATGGGGGTTATAAAGTTGCGATTATTGTTGATGCCCATGATATGAATATTAATGCATCGAACAGTTTGCTTAAAACCTTAGAAGAGCCGAGTGGTGATGCGTTGTTAATATTGGTGAGTTCTAACCCGCAAAAATTGCCAGTAACGGTGCGCTCTCGTTGTCAGTCGATTACGTTTAATATACCCGATACTCAGTTGGCGCTAAATTGGCTGCAATCTCAAAATTTAACGCAGGCTGATCAATTATTAAGTTTGGCCCATGGCGCACCATTGTTGGCATTAGAGTTACAAAATGATGATTTACTTGAGCATCACAAATTATTGGTATCGGCACTGCTTGGGGTGGCTAAAAATCAGCCGGTGATTGAGCAAGTAGAACAGCTGCATAAACTGCCGTTACAGTACTTATTAAACTGGTTATTTGACTGGGTGCAGGATTTAATTAAACTGCATCAATGCGGTGACTCAGCAAAACTGGTGCATGCGGCTCAACAAATTGAGCTAGTTCAGCTGGTGTCGCGTTCGAGCTTAAACGGGCTTTATGAGTTTTTGGAGCTGGTCATTAAAAATAAGCAATTGCAATCTATCCCGTTAAATACCCAAATGTTATGGGAAGATTTGCTATTATCGTGGTATAAAACATTAAAAAGGCTTTAATATGGTTGTGGCAGTAATAGGTGACTTCTTGTGAAAGGGATGCTCTCGCTCAATATCAAAGATAAGGCGGCATTGTATGCGGCTTATATGCCATTTGTTTCTAATGGTGGTCTGTTTATTCCGACGACTAAGCCTTATAAAATGGGGCAGGAAGTATTTTTATTGCTGACCTTAATGGACGATAAAGAGAAACTCCCCGTGGCGGGTAAAATTATTTGGATTACCCCCAATGGTGCACAGGGCAATAAATCCACCGGCATTGGTGTGCAGTTTGGACCGCAGGATAGTGGCCAAACCCGCACTAAAATTGAAACCTATCTTGCCGGTGCGTTAAAGTCTGATCGCACGACCCACACGATGTAACCATCATTACCATCACTTGTTTTAACTATGCTTATCGATTCCCATTGCCACTTAGATCGCATCGATCTAACAGACTTTAATAACAATTTCAGTGAGCTAATAACTCGCATTTCACAGGCTAAAGTTGAGCGCATGCTGTGTGTATCGATTAGTCTTGATGAATATCCCGCAATGAAAGCGCTAGTTGAGCCACACACTCATATCGATATTTCAGTTGGTGTGCACCCTTGCGACACCCAAGACGATACGGTAAAGCTGCAGCAACTCATTGAGCTGGGGAGCAACCCAAAAGTAGTGGCGATTGGCGAAACCGGGTTGGACTATTACTACGCCAAAGACACCCGTGAGCAACAAATTGCCAGCTTCAAAGTGCATATGCAGGCCGCCAAGCAGCTAAATAAGCCGGTGATTATTCACACCCGCGATGCCCGGCAAGATACCTTGGATATTCTCAAAGATTACGATGTCGCTAGCTGTGGCGGTGTTTTACACTGCTTTACCGAAAGCTGGGAGATGGCCGAGCAGGCGTTGCAAATGGGTATGTATATCTCATTTTCCGGCATTGTCACCTTTCGTAATGCCAAGGCGCTGCGAGAGGTGGCGCGGCAGGTGCCGGATGATCGATTTTTAATTGAAACCGATTCCCCGTATTTGGCCCCAGTGCCATATCGGGGCAAGCAAAATCACCCGGGTTTGGTGGAGCATGTGGCGCAATGTATGGCAGAGGTGCGTGGCACAACGCTAGAAAACATCGCTGAGTTGAGCAAGCATAACTATTTACGCCTTTTTGAGCGTTAACGGTTGAGTATTTAAGCGTTTATTAATGTTATAATCGGCGCTGATTTTATTTGACCGGTTGTGCCCATGAAATACGACGTTTCTCCAATAGATATTAAAAAAGCCCGCGTGCCCCACGAGGTGTTTTTAACCAACTTAATTTTTAATCATGTATTGGTTCTCGTCGCTGTTTTAAGCGCGAGCTCATTGTTGCATTTGATCGTAGTTATCCCTGTTTTTTCTTTTGTTAGTCTGGCTTATTTATTTTGGGGTGCGCATCGTGCTAAAACCCGTGCGAGCTGGTATGTGAATGGGCACTGGCAAATTGCCGCCAAACGTAGTCGTTTTTTTTTAATTATGCTGACGGTGATGGGGAGCTTATTGGGGCTGATTTATCTGGTTTCCGGTGGCGAGATGAAACCACAACACTGGGCATTGGGTGGTGCGGCTTTTTTACCGATAATGGTAAGCGTGCTGGGCTTAATTATTTTTGAATCAGAATCTTTGCACCTTGCTAAAATCGGCGTGTTGCCTGACTGGGTAATCGAGAGCTATCCGGAAAATGCGCTGACCCCGATCGACGAATCAACTTCGGCAGAAACGGACGATGCAAAATTAAAGCCTGCGGTTGCAACTACCAGTGCGCCGGCTCAGGAATCATAATATTTATGGGTAAACATGTATTTTTAAGTGTGTTAGGGGCCAGTATATTGGCGCTGCTATTGGGTGTGTACTTATCCTCACTAAAAGCACCGCAAACCGATCACGCGGGTTTCCCCTGGCAGCTCGAAATACTGCCCTCGGGACAGAGTCGAGTGTTTAGTTTAACCATTGGCGAATCAACCTTAGGCGAGGCCGAGCAAGTTTTTCAAGAATACGCCGAGTTGACGTTATTTTCTGCGCCGCAATCTGAACCGGTTATTGAAGCGTTTTTTAGTGAAGTAAAAATTGGCGGGCTTAAATCTAAAATGGTGATGTCAATTCAGCTGCCCACAAATGAAATACAGGCAATGTTTGATCGTGGCACGCGCATTGCAACTTTAGGCAGCGGTACGCGTAAAGTCACACTGGCGGTAGAAGATGCGGCTAAAGTGCGTCAAACAGCTATCTCATCGATTACTTATTTACCCTCGGTGCATCTTGATGCTGAGCTGATTGCCAATCGTTTTGGAGAACCAGCTGAAAAAATCACTGATAGTGAAAGTGATGCGGTGCATTGGCTGTATCCGCAAAAAGGCATTGATATTGCGCTGAGTGAAAATGATAAAGAAGTGATTTTATATGTTTCACCAACGGCCTTTGATAAAGTTTTGCAGCCGTTGAAATCAGTAAATAAACCTGAATAAAATTATCGCGGGCTTCAGTTCGCGAACAATACACTAATACGGCATAATAATAAAACCGCTTAAATATAGTATGCTTAACTAGCTGTTCAATAAAAACAGGAACCATTAAAATATGTCGCTCCCCGATATCGAAGTCGTAAAAACCTATCTGCTACAACTCCAGCAAAACATTTGTAACGTACTCACCAAAGAGGACAGCGGCAAAACTTTTGCAGTAGATGAGTGGCAACGCGAGCAGGGCGGCGGCGGAAAAAGTTGCGTGCTAGCCGATGGTGATGTGTTTGAAAGTGCCGGTATTAATTTCTCACACGTGTTTGGCGGCAAGCTACCTGCCTCGGCAACTGCACATCGGCCCGAACTGGCAGGGCGCTCATTTCAAGCGATGGGTGTGTCATTGGTGATTCATCCCAAAAACCCCTATATTCCAACTTCACATGCAAATGTGCGATTTTTTATCGCCGAGAAAGACGGAGAAGATCCGGTGTGGTGGTTTGGCGGTGGTTTTGATTTAACCCCTTATTATGGTTTTGAAGAAGACGTTAAACACTGGCATCAAGTTTCTAAAGATGCCTGTGACCCATTCGGCGAAGCTGTTTTTCCAAAATATAAAAAATGGTGCGATGAATATTTTTATTTAAAACATCGCGACGAACCTCGTGGTATTGGCGGTTTATTTTTTGATGATTTAAATGAATGGGGTTTTGAAAAAAGTTTTGCATTTATGCAAAGTGTTGGTGACCATTACATAAAAGCTTATCAGCCTATTGTACAAAAACGTAAAGCTATAGAGTACGGCGAACGTGAACGGGATTTTCAGTTGTATCGTCGCGGGCGTTACGTTGAATTTAATTTAGTTTATGATCGCGGGACTTTATTTGGTTTACAATCCGGCGGCCGTACCGAATCAATATTAATGTCGATGCCACCCAATGTGCGCTGGCGCTATAACTGGCAGCCGGAGGCGGGCAGTGCGGAAGCTGAATTATATGAAAAATATTTAAAGCCGCGGGATTGGGTTTGAGTTTCTGGTTTTAATTATCCGGGTTTAATTATTTATAAAAATTAAAAGTAGCATGTCCGTAAATAAATTTGTGTTCATTTGCAGACGTACTGCTTTAGTTTTTTAATCAAACTTTCTGTAATGTATTTTGATCCGTATGATTAAAAATCGCTTCGTTAATCGGAATCCACAACTGGGTGTTTTCTTTATAAGTAAACTTCCCATCTGATAAATCCACATCCAGAATATACTTTTTAGTTTTGTAAGTTTCATCCAAAAATTGATTCGATAAAATGCCATAGGTTTCTGAACCGACGGCTGCTTCTAAATGAAAACACGTGCTGTCTGTCTCAGCATCACCACCGGCATTAATGAGTACACCGCGAGGCACCATAAAGCAACGAAGAACCTGCTTTCTGTCGCCATCCCATAACCAGTAACCGACTTCTTCATGAAATGCATCAGCTTCACCTAAGCGCCAGGCAGTCATCGAATAACGTAAACCGTATAATTTCTGCGGCCCATTATTAACGGGGCCTAGGGGCTCAAACACGCAACGTTCGCGATATTTTGTTTCGGTTTCTTTGCTTTTAATTCTTGAAATATCTATCCCCTGATCACCCTCCCAGGTGCCAGCAAGTGCTGCGAGTGGACCGAGGTTTTTAATGATTTCGTCGCTCATGGTTTTCTCCCGTGAATATATTTTTCATTTTGTTTTATAAAGAGTTTACTAACCATAGTTGAGGTATTTCTTGATTTCAAATAAACACTTGATCGAATAGTGCTTGATATTTTTATAATGATTCTCTATTCTTTCTCTATCGAGAATAAATAGAGAATACTATAATGACGCCAAGCCAGCAACGTACATTGGAATTCATTCAGGCCTATATTTTAAGAAATGGTCATGCGCCCACTTATCCTGAAATAGCCGAGGGTATCGGAATACAGTCGCAGGGCACGGCACATCGTTATGTTAAAGCATTAATCGATGAGGGGTGTCTGTTAAACGAAGAAGGTGCTCACCGCGGCCTGCGTTTGTTGCAAGATGAAGCAGGGCGAGGCATGATAATTCCGTTATTAGGAAAAATCGCTGCAGGTCAGCCGATTGAAGCGATTGCCGGTGATGATGTAATTAATATAAACCAGATGTTTGGCGGTGATAATCGTTATGCGCTTAAAGTAGAAGGCGACTCGATGATTGAACTGGGTATTTTAGATGGGGATACGGTGGTAATTGAATCGTGCAATAGCGCTTCGAAAGACTCGGTGGTTGTGGCTTTAATTGATAATTATGAAGTGACCTTAAAAATTTATCGTCCACTGTCACATGGGCGAATTAAATTAATTCCTGCCAATTCAAACTTACAACCGATGGTGTATGCGGCGGAGCGAGTGCAGATACAGGGGGTACTGGTTGGGACACTGCGGACATATTAGATAGAGACAAATTAATAATTACGCTGCGCGCAAAGTGATTTGATTAAGTATTTTTACATTCTAAAAGTAAATATGTTTAAAATGTAATAATTATAAATTAATAAAAGCCAACGGGTTATGAGTGAACATCATAAAATTATTATTATTGGCGCAGGCTTAAGTGGACTGTATGGCGCGTGGAAATTACAGCAGAAACAGCTGGATGTGCTGATATTAGAAGCTCGTCCGCGCATTGGTGGACGTATATTAACTTCAAACCAGTTGGATATGGGGCCAGCCTGGGTGTGGCCGCAATTACAAACTCGTTTACAACAACTCCTGCTCGATTTAAAACTCAATGTATTTCCACAATATACTCATGGTACTATATTGTATGAAAAATCGGCAAACCAAAAGGAAAGATATCACGCCCCGTCGGCACATCAAAATTCATATCGAATTGAAGGTGGTGCAGAGTGTTTAATCAATGCCCTACGATCACAACTGTCAGAAACTCAAGTTCATTTAAATACTATTGTAAATTCTATTGATGAATTAAATCTGTGTGTGCATACGCTACGCGATGGCAAAGCATTTGTTTACACCGCAGATAAAATTATTTTAGCTTTGCCGCCACGTTTATTTTTACAAAATATAGAATTTTCCCCTGATTTTTCCAATCAGCAAAAGTCTGAATTGGAAAATATCTCGACGTGGATGGCGGGACACAGCAAAATGCTTTTTATTTACGAGAAACCTTTTTGGCGGGATAAAAAATTATCGGGAGAAGTGTTTAGCCACCACGGCCCACTATCTGAAATTTATGATGGTTCACCGGTGGATGAGTCTTTTTATGCGTTAACGGCTTTTGTGGGCTTGTCAGCGCAGCAACGTAAACAAATAGCACCCGAGCAATTATTAAATGCTTGCATGGCACAATTACAACGTTTGTTTGGAGATGAAAGTGCAAAGGTTAAAGATGTGCAAATTCAGGATTGGAGTCAGGAAATTTTTACAACCTCTGTAGTTGATTTAACGTCACCCGCACAACATCCACAATATCCAGAGAATATACCACGAGCTTTTTGGGATGGGAACTTGATTTTAGCGGGAACCGAGGCGGCGAGAGAACATGGTGGGTATCTTGAAGGTGCGTTAGAGAGTGCAGATGAAGCGATTGGGTTATTATAGGTGTCACGTTTAACTTTATAAATTTTTAAATTAGAGACTGGTTTAGCAGCCTTTAATTATAGTATTCTACGGTTTCGTCATCTGCGAATGCCCGTGATGATTTATTGGTCGTCGATCCAGTTTAAATAACGTTAATGACTTCGCCATTAAAACTAACGTTTTGCCCGGCTCGAATTTTACAACGTTTACGCAGCTCAACTTCACCGTCAACCATCACCAGCCTATCCGCAATGCGTTTTTTGGCTAAACCGCCACTCGAGCAAAGCCCAGTGACTTTTAATAGATTATTTAACTCAATAAATTCCCGACCTTTAAGTTTGAAAGATTCCATCAGCGTTGCTTTTCGTTGTAGTAGTCAGCAGGGCGATATTTTTTTTGCATGCCTTGTAAAAAGTTTCGCAATATTTGATCTTTGCAAACGCGATAATGTTTATGGCCGGGTTTTCTAAACAGGGCGCTTAACTCGTGTTTACTCATTTTAAAGCCGGCTAAATCCATTATTTCTAAAACACCGTCGTCACGTAGATCCAGCGCAATTTTTAGCTTGCGTAAAATGAGATTATTGTTCAGCTTTTTTTCCAGTTGCGGTTGCGCACCTTCTTTTTTGCCACGCCTGTCATCGATTAGGTTATTTAAGAAGATGGCTAGCTGGGTATCATTGCAGGGCTTAAAGTCAGGGTCGTCGTCTTTTTTAAGCCAGTTGCTCATTTGCTCACGGGAAACAGGGGCACCTTGCGGGCTCAGTAAAATCATCATTTTTGAATCGTTAAAATCTAAGCTGTAGCGAATTCGGCGTAATATATCGTTATTGGTCACATGCGTATCCTGTTTTTTGGATTTATATTGTACAGAATAGATGAATTTCATGCTGAATATTCTTTGCTTATGATTGCCAATGGAGGGTGAGTGCCGGTATTATTAATATCATCTTAAATAAACTTTAAATATTGGCAGTGATGAAAAAAATTGATAATAACAAACTTGATCGGGTAGTGGCTCAGGCGCGTAAAGATGCGGAAACCCGTGGGCACGGTTATCGTGAAAAAGCTTTGAAAATGTACCCGCATATTTGTGGGCGTTGCTGCCGTGAGTTTAATCGAAGCAATTTACATGAATTAACGGTGCATCATATTAATCATGACCATGATGACAACCCCGCTGATGGCAGCAACTGGGAGCTGTTGTGTTTGTATTGCCACGACAACGAACATCAACGCTACGAGGAGCAGTTAGCCGGGCATGGTATTACATTAGGTGGTAGTGAGCAGCAGGAGGCCACTAATAATCCGTTTGCTGATTTGAAAAGCTTACTCAAGAAATAGCTTGTATTGGCGGGCAAAAATCTTTCATTTTTTAATCATGAGTCATTGAGAGCAAAGGATACTAATAAAAAATAGCCAGCCAAATCGTTTCACATTTATCCGAAGTCCAGCTAACCTTATGACGGGTGCGCGCGGGGATATTTAAATAACTGCCGGTATTTAAGTAGACTTGTTTGTTTTCAAACTCAATGATGGCTTCGCCTTTTAAAACCACTACCCATTCATTTTGAGCTTGATCGTACCAACCGCTTGGCGGAGAGGTTTGGCCCTGGGATACAATTCTTTTGATGCTAATATTTTCGTTTTGTAATAAAACATCGCATAGCTCGTTCTTTAAAGTAGTGGGAATACCTGTAAATAAATTTTTCATATATTAAGTTGGCATTAAAGTCAGTATTGTTGCTAAAAAAGTGATGTTGACTAATGTAAGTTCGGGCCTGTTATTGGGCTCATAAAGTATTTCGCCATAAAAAAAGGGGCTTAAAGCCCCTTTTTTAAATGATCTGCAAAAGATTACTTCTTCTTAACCGCTCTTTTCTTACGGCGCTTCTTAGTTTTTTTCTTAGCAGTTTTAGCTGCAGGAGCAGCAGATACACCCGCCATTGCTTTAACTAATGCGTCATTACGTTTAGCAGTGTCTTTAGCTTCAGCATTTACTGATTTAACCTGTGCTTTTACGTCAGCTAATTTTGCTTTTAATGCTACCAATGGGTTTGCTTTTTTAGCAGCTTTCTTTTTAACTTTTCTTTTCTTTACGGCCATTTTATACACCAGTGTTGTTAGAGAAATGAGTTACCATATTCTTTAAATAAAAGTATACAGTTGTGTGTATTGTAGCTAGTTTTATAAGTTTATCAAATAACATTTAACTTTCTTATAAATCTTTTAAAATGTTTTGTTCTGAATAGGCTAAAAGTAGGGCATTTTTTTCTATTTTTTTTAACTTATCTACAACTAATGCATACGAATGATCAATCATTTTTTTGATTTCTTTTGGAGCAATACTGGCATCTAAAATGATGGTGTTCCAGTGTAATTTATTCATGTGATAGCCGGGTATTACAGATTTGTAAACATCGCGCAATGCTGCAGCTTTATAGGGGTCGCATTTGAGGTTCATATTGGCTATATTATTTTTCATTGCCAAGGTTGCGTACATTTTGTTTTTAACCTTAAATACCGCTACATCTGGGCCAAACGGGAATTCTTTGTAGACTTCGGGTTTGCTGAGTAGGTATTTTTCGATTGATTTTATATTCATAAAAGCCTTTATAAATTCATATTTATACTGATTTTAAATTTGCGATTTAAGACGTTTGTCGATGAAAATCGGGCTGTTTAATCATAGTAGAAAATACAGCTTAAATGTATTAGTAGCTAATTAATTATTTGATTTTTTTGTGGGCCAAATAAAGCTATATTTAAATTGCAATTACACTTTATGTTAAGCAAAAATATTTTGGCTAAAAAAATTTAATTTTGAAACAGATCTTCGGCACAAAATGCGCTGAAAATCATAATGTTATTGTCATTTTTATCAAAAAATGTATTGTTTTCAGCAAGCATAAAATAGATTGTTTCTCGCTTATTACTATTTATCCTGGTGCTCGTTATATTAATGTAGCTTGATTTCGGGGTGTACGGTCGAGCGAAGGGTGTGAGCAATGCTCAACATCATGGTTCGATAAAATCCGAAAAGGGCGAGCTGGTGCATCTTATAAAGAGATAAATAAACCATACGGGCGAAAAAACCTTCGACCATTACGGTGCCGGTTAAATTCCCCATCAGGTTGCCTACCGTGCTGTATTTGCCTAACGACACCAGTGAGCCGTAGTCTTTATATTTAAACTCGGGGAGTGATAAATTGCTGGCGTTTTTGTGGCTAGCGCGTATTGTCATCGATTTTATTAGTAACGATGCCTGCTGGTGTGCGGATTGTGCTCTGGGTGGTACATGGCTATTCATTACCGGCCAGTCGCATTGGGCGCAATCCCCCAGGGCAAAAATGTTTTCATCTTCTGATGTTTGTAAGTTTTGCTTAACCACCAGTTGATTGATGCGATTAACTTCTAAACCGTCTAACTCTTTTAAAAAGTCAGGTGCTTTAATGCCCGCCGCCCAAACTTTTATGGCAGCGGGAATGACTCTACCTGTATGGGTGATTAACTCGTCTTTATTCACTTTAATCACGCGTTCATTAGTGATGACGTCGATATTCAGTTTAGTAAGCTCAGTATGTGTAGCAATGGATAGTTTAGGGGGTAATCCCGATAATATTCTATCGGCGGCTTCGACTATGTGAATTTTAATTTTAGCGGGGTTAATTTGATCTAGTCCGTAAGAAGTAAACAGGCGTGATACTTTATGTAGCTGTGCGGATAGCTCAATACCTGTTGCGCCTGCGCCGGCGATAACCACATCTAATTGACCGGGTTTAATTTCAGTTGTTTGCGTGTTGGCTTTTATGTAAGTTTCGAGTAGTTGGTTTTGAAAGGCTTGAGCCTGTTGTTTAGTATCTAAAAACAGGCAGTTTTCGAGCACACCTTCAATGCCAAAATCATTGCTGACCGAGCCAACCGCCATTACTAATGTGTCATAGTGAAATTGCCTTTCGGGAATGATTTGTTCATTATCCTTATTAAAGCTGGGCTCAACGAATACAGTTTGTTGCTGACGGTTGAGTTTATACATTCGGCCAAGGCGGTATTCGAAATGATTTTCTTTTGCCTGCGCCATATATTCAACCTGATTTTCATAGGAGTCAAATGTTCCCGCAGCCACCTCATGTAATAAGGGTTTCCAGATATGAGTGCGCTTGGAGTCGAGCAAAGTTATGCGAGCACGTTTTTTCTTGCCAAGTTTTCTGCCAAGTTGTGTTGCAAGCTCAAGGCCACCGGCACCACCGCCGACGATGACGATATGATGGAGTGCATTTTTATCATTTTTATTAAGTGACATGGAAAATCTCTGGTTAAGGTGTTATGGAGTATAGTGATAAATAGGGTTATATACTTCTCGATAACCTAAAAACTACCGTTTCAGCTATGGTAAAGGCGCATTTTAGTTTTTATGTTAAGTGAGTTAAATAATGATAATCCTTTATTGATATAGGCTTAACTTACATATTTAAAATTTAATATGACAAAAATGAGTTTTTTAATGATTATTTTTGAGAGTTATGATGATGTAAAATCAATTTGCATTTGGCTAGACGGCATTGTTATCTTTTGAATTTTCATGCTCGACTTCCGTGTGATTTTTAGGTAACAATGGATCATCATCGTCCATCAATATTCGATTTGCATCGCCTTCCAAATCTTCATATTGTCCACTCATTACCGACCAGATAAAAATTCCAACGCCGATTAAACCGAGTAGAATCATCAGTGGAATTAAACCGTATAAAACGTCCATAAAAACTCTTTTGTTAATCTGTATTTTTAAATAGTGTGCGGATACGCGAGGCATTGCCAATTACCGCCAGCGAACTAATGGGCATGGCAATGGCGGCGAATAACGGCGTAACATACGCCATCATTGCCAGTGGTACCATTATAATATTATACGCAATAGACAAGCCAATGTTTTGTCGAATGGTGCGTAATGTGCGTCGTGATAAAGCGGCAGCGAGGCGAATTTTATCTAATTCGTTGCTAAGCAATACAATGTCGGCGCTTTCCATTGACACATCGGTACCCGAGCCAATGGCAATGCCCACATCGGCGCGAATTAAGGCCGGCGCATCATTAATGCCATCACCAATCATCGCGACCTGTTGGCCGGCTTTTTGGAGTTTTTGTATCACCTGATCCTTTTGCTGCGGTAGCACTTCGGCAATTACATTCATGCCCCCCAGCTCATCGGCAATGGCTTCGGCTACGGCTTGTTTATCGCCACTTAATAAGGTGATTTGTATGTCCGCCTGTTTTAAATTATTGATTAGGGCTTTAGCATCGGGGCGTAGCTGATCGGCAATGGAGATAAATCCGCAGTGTTTATTATCAATTGCAATGTGTACACAGCTAATGGCTTTTTGTTCTAGTTCGGCGGCTTCATTTAAATAGTTGGGTGAAATGCGAATGGCATTTTTTTGCAGCCACTTAATATTGCCAATTAATATTTTATTATCATCAATTTCACCGCTGATACCATAGCCGGGCTGGTTGCTAAAGTGTTTGACTTTTTGTGGGTCAGGGTTAATGTGCTGATCTTTTGCGGCATTAACAATCGCACTGGCAATGGCGTGTTCCGATAAACTTTCTAAATGTGAAATTATCTCTAACAGTTGTTGGGTGTTTTGCTCATAACTGACGATGTTTTTAAGCCGCATTTTACCCTCGGTTAAGGTGCCGGTTTTATCAAACACAAAATGTTGAATGTGTGATAAATGCTCCAGCACGGCACCATTTTTTACCAGCAAACCATTGCGTGCCGCTAAGCCCGAAGCAACGGCGATTGACATCGGTGTGGCTAAACCAAAGGCGCAGGGGCAGGTAATAATGAGCACCGAGGTAGCGGCTAGCAAAGCGTACTCAATGCCGGTGTTTAACCACAGCACAAAGGTGAGGGTGGCAAGTGCTAATGTGGTGGCTACAAACCACGGTACAATTTGATCAGCGATACACTGGATGGGGGCTTTACTGGCCTGTGCTTCTTCGACCAGTGAAATAATTTTACCGAGTGAAGTATTGCGCAGGGTTGCACTGACTTTTACAGTTAGGGTGTTATCAATATTAACCGTGCCAGCCGATAGTGTGTCACCGGCTTGTTTTTTGACGGGTGCGGATTCGCCGCTGAGTAGTGCTTCATCAATTGATGAGCTGCCGGAAATAATAATGCCATCAACAGGAATTTTATCACCGGCTTTAACTAAAATAATTTCATTTTTTTGAATGGCGCGTATTGGTAACACTTGGGTTTCATTATCGCGAATAACATGTGCAACGCGGGGTTGTAAATCCATTAAACGTTGAGTGGCGGCCACTGCATGGCGTTTAGATTTGGCTTCTAAAAAACGCCCGACTAAAATAACAAAAATAAAGTTTACTACCGTGTCGTAATAAACATGGCCTACTGATGATTGGGCCGCGAAAGATTGATTAATGGTAACAAAAACCGAATATAAATACGTTGCCGATGCTCCAATCGCAATCGGCACATCCATAGTTAAGTTTAGATTTTTAATGCCGATGTAGGCGCCTTTTAAAAACGGCCAACCAGAATAAAACAGGGTGGGGGTGGCGAGTAAAAAGCCGACCCAGTGAAACAGGTTTTTAAATTCACCTTCATCTGCACCACTGTATAGTGCGATAGACACCCACAATAAATTCATCATCGTAAATGCAGCAAAGGCCATGCGCAATAACAGTGCGCGGTTTTGTTTTTTAATCAAACCTTCGGCGCTTTCTGGGTTAAACGGTATGGCGCTGTAACCAATGTTGCTGAGGTGTTCGATGATATTAGAAATTTTAATTTTTTGATTATTCCAGCGCACAAATACACGTTTGTTTGCGAGGTTAACTTTTAAATCAATAATACCATCAAGCCTGGCGGCGCTGCGTTCAATTAACCACACACAGGCCGAGCAGTGAATGCCTTCTACCATTAAATGGATATCGCGCACATCGCCCATTTCATGCACAAATTCGCTTTGCACTTCATCGATATCGTAGAGCCCGGTTTCTTTTGGTGGCTCGGGTGGCGGGGCCAATAATTGTCCATCGGGAGTGCGTTGATAAAATCCTTCGAGGCCTGATTCATAAATCATTTCACAAACTGAACTGCAGCCGTGGCAGCAAAATTGTTGGGGTTTTTCTTGTATTGTTTTTTCTATGCGATTGCCATTGTCGACGGGTAGGCCGCAGTGGTAGCAGGAAGCATTAGGAGGGTGAGGTTCTGGCATTTTAGGATTGTATGATAAATTAGAAAAGGTGCTACGAAGATACGAAGAAACACTTTATGAGCGCTTTGTACAAGATCAGCCTGTTTTTATTTTTACTGGTCTTTAATTTGTGCAAAGCGCCCATTATCTATTTCGTTGTTAATGTCATCGTTGTGTTCTCGGCCTATGCCCTGTGCTCTTGTATGGAAAAATATTTTTACTCAGTCACAATACTGGCACGGCGAGTAAAATCATACTTATCATCACCATGTGTTATGTCAGCGGTTACATCCCAAATACCTTTTAAAGGATAGCTTATATCGCCTGCATAAATACCCGGCGCTACTTCGGTGAGTTGTACTTCAAAATCTGCCGAGGCATCCGAAGGACGGTACGCTTTTAATATTATACTGGCGGCGGTTAAAGGTTGGCCGACTTTATCGACAACAGTTAAACGGTATTGGTTTTTTTTATTTAACACCGGGCTAGTGGGAAATTCCGCCTGATAACTCCAACCTAATGCGGCGCGAGCATTACGATACTTTATAAAGTTTTTTTCATAATCTTCGGCTTTTTCGTAATAGTCTTTTGAAATGAGTTGGTCGGGTAATGCGAAGGCGGTGATAACGAGCCCAATAGTGCCTAAAAATGCCGCACCTACCAATGCTAACCAGCCAAGCACCCAAGTGTTTTTAAAGGCATTGGGATTGTCTTGTGATATTGAATTACTGTTCATATTAATTTGCTCATGTTCATGTAAGTTTTTCAAGTGTATTAAATTATTTAGGTCCATAAAACATACTTTGGTATTCAACCACATCATCAAACTCTTGATAAGAGTGAATCGTAAAGTAAATCGGTGTACGGGCTTTTTCTAGTGTTTTTTTAGGTATTAGCAAGTAAACCGTAAATGAGTTTAGCTTACTGGGTTGCAGTGTCATTTTTTCTCTAATACCTTTAGTTGTAATGTTATCAGCACCGCTAACTGCGATGCTGACGTGCATCACTTCATCGGTTTTATTGAGAATTTTTAATTCGTATTTATTTTGAATATCACCACTGCTCATTTGCACATAAAGTGGCTGGCGTTCGTGAATGACTTTTAAATCATAAGTGCCAAGGTGGGTGAGGCCATATAAAATGCCGATTACCGCAAAGGCCACAATACCTAAATAAATTAATACCCGGGGGCGCTTAATCAATGAGGTTGGCTGTTTGCCATTTATTTCATCCATCGAGGCATAACGAATTAAACCACGGGGCTTGCCAATTTTGTCCATCACCGAATCGCAGGCATCTAAACATAAACCGCAGGTGATACAACCTTCTTGCTGGCCACCGCGAATGTCGATGCCGGTGGGGCAAACTGCGACACATTGATTACATGAAATACAGTCTCCATTGCCTTCAACCACATTACCTTTGGTGAGTTTACCACGGGGTTCGCCGCGCATAATGTCATAAGTAGGCAGCACGGTTTCGGTATCATACATTACGCCTTGAATACGCGCATACGGGCACAACCAAAAGCAGGTTTGTTCGCGCATAAAGCCGGCTAAAATATAGGTGCCGAGAGTGAAGGTGAGTAATAAAATATAAACAAAAAAATCGGCTTGTAATGTGAAAACATCAATCCATAATTGAAAAGAATTGGTAAACCAGGCGGTAAATGAAATGCCGGTGAAAAAACCAATGCTCAGCCATAAACTGTGCTTAATAATTTTGATGCGAATTTTTCGTCTATCCCACGGGGCTTTGTCGAGTTTGCGACGTTTGGTAGGTGCGCCTTCAAGTTTTTCTTCGATAAAGGTAAAGATATCAGTCCATACGGTTTGAAAGCAAAAATAGCCACAAAACACGCGTCCGGCAATTGAGGTAACGGCGGCGAGTAATATTGCAAAAAATAATAAAATTAATGCGAGTAGCCAAACATCTTGTGGCAGGATGGTGATATCAAAAATTTGAAATTTACGATTGGGAATGTCAAACAGTACGGCCTGCGAACCATTCCATTGCAGGTAAGGGCCGAGAAAGAAAACCAGCCATACAGACATAGTTTTCCATTTTAAATCGCGAAATTTTCCACCCATGCGTTTGGCATGAATCAGTTCACCGCCGGTGTTGACATGCCAGTGGTCGGCTTCTGCATATAATTCGGCAGCGCTTTTTTCGCAGTCTAGGTTTTCATTGCTGGATTTTACGTCCACTAACTTCTCCGCGGGGACTGATTTTTTGTAGCCCCCTTTTTCTAGGGAGAAGGCTAAAAAATGGCTATTGCCATATTTTCAATATTAAGCAAAGTTTATTGAGAACTTAGCTTACTGTCATGTATAGCCTGTTTTTTTAAAGAAGGCTACGCGCTTGTTTTGTTATGGGGCTTTGTTATTGCACTTTGCTATTGCACTGGGTCTTGGCGCTGGGTTAAATGCCTTGATAAAACAATACTTTTTACTTTTTAAAATAACAAAAGGGGCCGAGGCCCCTTTCATTTATTGTTGCTTAACACTTTGCTGTTTACGTTTGACTGCTACTGGTGGGGTGATGGATTATTTTTCTAACCCAATACCAGATAAATCCAACAAGTGTTACAACGGCGCCTACAATGGCGGCAATTGAAGCGATAACGACTGTGTCCATCTTTAACCTCCCCAGGTATTTCACTGGTCTTATTACTTAAATTCAGTAATGATGGGCAGTTGCTAATAGCTCAATTGCTTATTGACCACCGCCTAGTTTATGTACATAAACCGCCAGTTTCTTAATCTCGATATCAGTGAGTTTGCCGCTACCGAAGGCAGGCATCACTGCATTACGCGTTTCAGGGTTTGACGCATCATTTACACCGAATTTTATTGTGTGTTTAATGCTGGCTAATTGATCTGACGCAGTAAAACGATAAATGCCATCGATCAAGTTAGCTGAGCCCATAAACGGAAAACCCTTTCCATCCGGGCCGTGGCAACCCACGCAGCCGGTTTCTATATAGGCTGGGTTCTCCATAATTTTGCCATCATTAATAGAATTAGCCAGTGAGTCAATTTTAGCTTCGTCCAGCATCGCGGCATGGCCTGGCATCATGCCCTGACGTCCATTACTAATGCTGGTTTCAATGTCGGTAATGCTGCCGCCGTATAACCAGTCATCATCGGCTAATACGGGAAAGCTAACGTTGCCCTGACCGCCAGTACCGTGGCACGCTGCACAGTTATCACCAAATAAAACTTTTCCCGATGCGATTACGTATTTAGACAATTTTTCATCGGCTAAAATATCTGCAGCTGACATGTCTTTAATTTTGTCTTCAAACGGTGCGCGTACACTTTTAATTGATTTCATATCATCATGATATTCACCAATTGCAGTCCAGCCCAGTAAGCCTTTAAAGTGTGTTTCAATACCCGGCCAGGAAGGATAAAGCAGTGTGTAAATAATTACGAAAATCCAGCTTGCATGAAAGCCAATTGTCCACCAGGTTGGTGGCTCATTGTCTAGCTCGCGTAAATCGTCGTCCCAAAAGTGCCCGGTGTTATTTTCACCAGGAAATTTATTTTCTTCGTCACTCATTTTGTTGAGTCCCCTTTAGGTGAGGTCGAATGTGTTGAGTTAGGGTTTAAGTCATCATTTTCTTCAAAAATAATGTTTCGCTTAGTTTCTAACTTTTCTTTGTTCTTTGGATTAAACGTGCTGACATACGCCCAAACCATTAGGAAGAACACACCAAGGGTAATGATCAGGCCAGCCCAATCATTGAGTGTCATGGCGGCCCAGTCGGTTTGGAATATGTCCATCGTTAAGTCCTCTTAGCCGAATTATTTGCGGTAGTCTTTGTTTTCATCAAACTTAACCATAGTGCCTAGCACCTGCAGGTAAGCGATAATTGCATCGAGTTCGGTTTTGCCTTCAACTTCTGCAGGTGCAGATGCGATATCCGCATCAGTATAAGGTACAGGGTTGTGGGGCATATTACGCATCACTTGCATATGCTTAACTGTGTTGTCAGCATCGATAGTGGCATTGCGTAACCAAACGTAGTTAGGCATGACCGACTCAGGTACCACGCTGCGTGGTGCTTCCATGTGCAGTGCGTGCCATTCATCAGAGTATTTACCACCAACACGCGCCAGATCAGGCCCTGTACGCTTTGAACCCCATTGGAATGGGTGATCGTATATAGACTCTGATGCCAGCGAGTAGTGACCGTAACGCTCTTTCTCATCACGGAAAGGGCGAATCATTTGTGAATGGCAAAGGTAGCAACCTTCGCGCAGATAGATTTTACGACCCATCAGCTCAAGTGGCTTATAAGGGCGCACACCGTCACCTGCCTGCCAATCGTTAAGGGTTTGACCTTCTTGGCGATCCCAGAGGATTTCTTTGTGCTGGTTGTGTTCCATGGTGTCCTTGAGATAGAACAATGGAATGATTTCAACGATACCGCCTACTGATACCAGACCTAAAGTAATCAGGATCATGGCAACGATATTGGTCTCAAACTTATATTGAATAGGACCCGGTTTACTTGATTTTAAACTCATGTGATAGCCCCCCCTTATGCTGTTGCAGTCGCAGGGCGAGCAGAGTTTTCTGTCGTTGCCATACGAATGGTCATTATTATGTTATAAAGCATCACGACACCGCCGGCCCAGTAGATTAATCCGCCAACTGCACGCATCGCGTAGTAGGGGTGCATTGCAGCAACCGATTCAGCAAAGGTGTAAGTTAGTGTGCCGAACTCATCGTAGTCGCGCCACATTAAACCCTGCATGATACCCGATACCCACATTGAAATGATGTAAACCACCGCGCCGATAGTCGCCATCCAAAAGTGAACATTAATGAGTTTTTCAGAATACATTTTGGTATTCCAAAGTTGCATTACCAGGTGGTAAAGCGCACCTGCGGCAACCATCGCAACCCAGCCTAACGCGCCGGAGTGTACATGGCCAATGGTCCAGTCGGTGTAGTGAGACAAAGCGTTTACTGTTTTAGCCGACATAACCGGGCCTTCGAAGGTAGACATGGCGTAAAACGCTAAAGAGACAATTAAGAAACGTAGTACATAATCCGTTCGTAATTTGTCCCATGCACCGGAGAGCGTCATCATACCGTTGATTGCGCCACCCCATGATGGAATGATCATCGCTAGTGAAATTGCTGCGCCAACCGAGCCAGTCCAGTCAGGAAGTGCGGTGTATTGCAAATGGTGAGCGCCCAACCATACATACCCGAAAGTCAGTGCCCAGAAATGGATAACTGATAAGCGATATGAAAAAACAGGACGTTGTGCTTGCTTGGGAACGAAGTAGTACATAATGCCAAGGAAGCCAGCGGTTAGATAGAAACCAACCGCATTGTGTCCCCACCACCACTGAATCATTGCGTCCTGAACACCGGAGAAGATAGAGTAGGAATTAAATAGGTCAACCGGCATTGCCAGGCTGTTTACCACGTGTAACAAGGTAATCATTACCATCATTGACAGGAAAAACCAGTTAGACACATAGATGTGTTTGGTTTTACGGGTTGCCAGCGTCATTATGAAGTTGAAGGTATATGCAACCCAAACAACCGCAATCAAAATATCAATGGGCCATTCTAGCTCCGCATATTCTTTAGATTGGGTAATACCTAGCGGAAGAGTGATAACTGCTAATATAATGACTAAATTCCAGCCACCAAATACAAACCAGGCTAACTTGTCGCTCCAGATACGAACCCCACAGGTACGTTGTACCGAGTAGTAGGATGTAGCCATCAACGACATACCGCCAAATGCAAAAATGACCGCATTGGTGTGTAAGGGTCGTAATCGACCGAAGGTAAGTTCGGCGATATCAAAGTTCAGAACCGGCCAGGCCAGTTGTGAGGCGATTATAACACCAACCAAGGTGCCAATCACTAAATAGACAACCGCCGCGACGGTGAACCATTTGATGATTTCAAAGTTGTACTTCTGATCAAGCGAAGCTTGCACGAGAACGTCTCCTCTGTGAGTTAAAAGCTGCCAGCAGCTACTCAGTTAAAAAGGTCAATATAGGGTATGAGCACCTTATATAGACCAAAAAAATACGGCTATCTTACAAAAGTATGTAGGCGTGCTTGATTACTGTTGTCGCCTGCTGTAACTAGCTGATATTGCTTGCTTTTAGCGGGCTAGTAAATTTCACATTTCAACCTGTTTTTTCTAATTTAGCTGGCATTGCCTGCAACTAAATGTTCGATAACCGGTTTGTTAAACGGGTTAGCTGAATTATGCGATGAACTTTGCAACAGACCTAGGGTCTGATTTCACTCCACGCGTTTAATTTTTTACAGCTGTGCGTATAAGCGCGATGAATTATAGTCAAAAGCTTATAAAGCTTACTGATATATATCAATATTGAGATTGATTTTGATCAATTTCAGCCTTTAGCGCCTATTCTGGCGCATAAGTATATAGCTATATTACGATGTGCTTTTCCACGCGGTGCGTATTATACATAAATCCATATAAAATAGAATCACCGACTTGTGTGAGGAGCCATAAAAGATTAGGATTTTGACCTCGAATTCACGTGTATAAAAGGCAAATAAAATGGCTTCAATTGTTCAGCTAATGGATGGCGTAGTGGCTAACCGGTTTAATATAGAAAGCAACGGGCTGAAATTTGGCCGCACTAGTGTTAATCAGGTGATGATTGATGATTTAGCGGTAAGCTCCGAACATGCGATTATTGTTGTGCTGCAAGACGAGCAGGGCGTTCCTAAGTATGTGTTAGAGGATTTAGCCAGCACTAACGGCTGCTATATTAATGAGCAAAAAATCGAGGAGCATCAATTGCTTCGCCATAAAGATATAGTGCGTATTGGCTGGAATAACTTTACGTTTGTGAATGACGATGAAGATGATTTGGAAAAAACCCGGGTAGTGAAAAAGAGTTGGATTCCTGGGGTTTATTACAGTAAAGATTGATTTTTTGCAGCACGGTTTTAACGTTTTGTGTGAGATACCTATAAAACATGTTAATAGAACTCATCATATTAATTGCCCTCGTCGGCATAGTAGCACTAGCCTTATGGTGGCCTTCAAAGTAAAGTCTAGCCTCATTTAATTCGAATCCTTTTTCATGTCCGAGCACGCTTTACAAATTCTACGGTCTACCTTCGGGTATGCTGAATATCGTTTTCATCAAAAAAATATTATTGAGCAAGTGATTGCAGGTAAAGACGCGGTGGTGTTAATGCCCACCGGCGGTGGTAAATCCCTGTGTTATCAAATACCGGCGATGGCTCGTAATGGGGTGGGAATAATTGTTTCACCACTGATTGCGTTGATGCAAGATCAGGTGGACGCACTGCAACAACTCGGGGTTAAGTCGGCATTTTTAAACTCGTCACTGGATGGCTTTGAGGCACAGGAAGTGGAAAGTCGTTTATTAAACGGCGAAATCGATCTGTTATATGTCGCCCCCGAGCGTTTAATGACCGAGCGATTTTTAAATTTACTGGCACGCGCACCGGTTGCATTATTTGCAGTAGACGAGGCGCATTGTGTATCTCAATGGGGGCATGATTTTCGTCCCGAGTACATTAAACTTTCGGTATTGCACGAACGCTTTCCCACTATCCCGCGCATTGCATTAACCGCCACCGCCGATGACACAACCCGTCAGGAAATTATTAATCGATTGGCATTGCATGAAGCCGAGTGTTTTATCTCTGGTTTTGATCGACCGAATATTTGTTATCGCGTGGCCGAAAATCAAGGCAGCGCCCGCGATGCACTTTATCGGTTTATTCAAAACGAACATGAAAATGAAGCCGGCATTGTTTATTGCTTATCGCGCAAAAAAGTTGAACAAACCGCTGAGTTTTTAAGTGCTAAAGGTTTAAACGCGCTGCCGTATCATGCGGGATTATCTCAGCAAATCCGGCAAACTAATCAGCAACGATTTTTAAGTGAAGACGGCATTATTATAGTCGCCACCATTGCTTTTGGTATGGGCATAGATAAACCCGATGTCCGATTTGTTGCGCATTTAAATTTACCCAAAAGTATCGAGGCTTATTATCAGGAAACCGGTCGCGCAGGGCGTGATGGTCAACCCTCGGATGCGTGGATGATGTACGGTTTGCAAGATGTCATTATGCTTAAACAGATGATGGAAACCTCCGATGCGGATGAGGCCCATAAACGAGTCGAGCGGCATAAACTCGATTCGATGCTGGGCTTTGCAGAGTTAACCACCTGTCGTCGTCAGTCATTATTAAGATATTTTGGTGATGACTTAAAAGAACCCTGCGGAAATTGCGATACCTGCATTACGCCAGTAGAAACCTGGGATGCAACAGTGGCCGCACAAAAAGCTTTGTCAACGGTGCACCGCACGGGTCAGTTATTTGGGGTAACGTATTTAACCGATGTATTAGTCGGCAAAGAAAACGAACGTATAATTAATAACGCTCATAATAAATTAAGCGTGTTTGGCATTGGTAATGAATTAAATGCCACCCAATGGCGTAACTTATTTCGCCAACTCATAGCACGTAATTTATTAAGTGTTGATGTGCAGGGACACGGCAGTTTGTTATTAACGGAAACTTGTCGTGCCGTTTTAAAAGGTGAAACCAGCTTGCACCTTAGAAAACAAATGCTGCAAAGTAAAACTAAAAAAACACGCAAAGCCAAAACGCAAAATGTTTCGAATAACGAATTATGGGAAGCGTTACGCGCAACGCGAAAACGTTTGTCTGAAGAGTTGGGCGTACCCCCATTTGTGATTTTTCACGATTCGACTTTAATGGATATGATGGACAGAATGCCGCAAACCCACGATCAGTTTGCAGGAGTGAGTGGTGTAGGTGCAACCAAACTAGAAAATTATGGCGATGAATTTTTAGCCGTGTTACAGGACTTTGATAATCAAAATAGTTTAGATAAAACCGATACCGTAGAAGAAACGTTATTGCTATTTAAAAGTGGAATGAATGCGGAGGCCATTTCTGTACAGCGAGGCATCACTCAATCAACCATTATAAATCATTTAGCAAAATTAATTGAACAGGGCAGTGTTATGCTCAATGATGTTGTCACTATTTCGCAAAATGAAATTACCCTGATTCAAAATGCCATTTTAGAGTTAGGCGATGAAGCTAAAAAATTAAAACCGGTGTTTGAGTATTTTGATGGTCAATATGAATATGAAGTGCTGCGCTGTGTTAAGGCGTCGATGGAGTTGGATTAAATATTAAAATATTTTTCAGTATTTGTATATTGAAAAACTATTCCTTAATACACTCTATCTTACGGTATAGATAAGTTTAGTGATTAAACTTTTTACCGACACATAGTTAAGAAGCGAGCTTTTTTACCTTTGCACATGCTCTTATCTACAAGCGGGTCACTTTCTGTCGCTTCGTCTTCTGTTTTCTGGGTTTTAGCTTGTTCCGCTGCTTTACGCTGCTCTTCCTGTTTGGCTTTAGCTTGTTCTCGTTTAGCTTGTTCCAGTTTGATTTTTTCCAGGCGTTTTTCAGCCGCTTTACGGTCTTGTTCGCTGGTGCGGGCACGTTGTTGAGCGGCCTGTTGCCTTTTACGCTGCTCGGCGGCTTTTTTACGATCTTTGGTGAGTTGTTTTTCTCTTTTGGCTTTGTCTATTTTAGCTTGTTCTTTTTTAGCTTTTTCTCGCTGGGCTTTTTTCTCGGCATTGGCCTTTTTCTGTTTATCCTGTTGGTTATAAATTAATACATTCACCGCTTCTAGTTCTGCTTCGGCACCGGGTACATTTCGTATGCTGGCACTTTTAAATAATTTAGCAGATTTATTCAGATCTTTTTTTACAATAAACCCTTTTTTATGCATGCTGGCTAATAGCAGTAGTGACTCACCATCTTTAGCGGCCGCATCTTTCTGGAGTTTTTTTAACCAACTATTATGCTTTGCTTTGTTATAACCATTTTTCTTTATATCAATATAGGTGAAGCGCATCTTTGCGGCTTGATTATTTTGTGCTGCTGATTTCTTATACCACTTAGCCGCTTCATCTAAATTGACTTTTACGCCCTGTCCATTTTCATACATATTGCCCAGTTTATATTGAGATTGAGGATTGCCTTTTTTCGCTAATTTTTGTTGAAACTCAAATACACCCGGTGAAAAATCATAAGCGTTTGCGGTAACCGATATACTACTGAGTATACCTACCAATGCTAAGTGCTTGATAAAATTAAATAGGCTTTTATAAGTCATTGCAATCCCATTATTACTGATAAAATTAGAGCATGTGTATCTAAAGGTAAAATTAGAAAATCATATCAAAAGCCAGGCTGACTACTGAGTATTGGTCTTCTGTTTGGCCTGGACCTATGCTCCAGCCTGCATTAAATGCATTGCTACCTAAGGCAGGGTCATAAGTTGGGTCTACACTTTTTACTTCGAATTTTATATCTGCATATTCATTGATGTCATAGCGCAGGCCCAGACTAATGCTGTCTTGTATAACCAATGGGTTAGGCTGAAAACCATAAGTTGGTGAACTGGAATCACTCAATGGCGCGTAATCAGATTCACCGTCATTACCTGCAACAGTAACGAATGGCAGGAAACTACCCGCTTGGTAACCCAGAGTTACATAATACCCTGTCTGGTCCGGGAATATACTGCGAGTTACACCGTCTGCTGTTACATCAATGTATTCACCATAGCCAATGAAGTTAGCGATATCAAATGAAAAACCCGCGGTTAGCATGAACATGCGGTCGCCCTCGCTGAGTGTGCCGCCGACTGAGCCGCCTCTCGTTGGGTCGTAGCTGGGTAGGCCTGTTGTGCTATCAGGAACAATGACAGAGCTTTGTGATAACTCAACCACCGGCGTAATTCCCCCTATTCGAATAGTAAAATTAGGCGCATCTAGTTGAAAATTTATGCCATAACCATTTTTCGCCTTAAAACGTGTGACGGATGAAATATCAACCTGTGCAGACCCCACGAAAAACTGGCTGGTTAAAGTGGTGCTTTTACCAAAGCGGCTAATATGCATAAATTCAATGCCAGGAAAGTTACGCATCGGGTTTAAGCCGTAAACTTCTTCCGGTGGGCGTACCCAGGGATATAAGTTACCCACTTCGATGTAATCAGAAAGTAAAAAGGTTTGCAGGTTGAGTTTACCAACACGGACACGCACATTATCGCCCAGAGAGTAACTTGCATAAAATCATTCAGCTTCCAGCTCAAAATTGCCGTCTCGACCATTAGCCGTTAACTGGGCAGCACCTTCAATATTTTCAGTTACCTGAGTATTTAAATTAACACCAAATTTAGAATCGTATTCGAAAGAAATATTGTCATCGATTGCTTGTAAATATTCGCCTTTTGCATCCGTGCTAGCGGCCATACTAGCGGCGCCAATGGTCATAAAAGTGTTGATGTCATACTCGGCAGCAAATAAAGCAGATGAAGATAAAGCTAGACTAAGTCCAAGTATTTTAGGTAAGTGTTGCATAGGTCGACCTCAATTCGAAAATTAATGGTGTTTATTCAGTCACAGAATAAACAAATTGTCTGTGATTTCAAATGATTGTAGGGCTTATTTAAGGCTAAATCAAATTTACGCTGATGTTTTGTAACATAACACACAACATATTAGTTTTTTATTTTAGTTGGTCAGGTTTTAGGGCAATCACAGAATATTATAGCTTAAGAATAATGTAACGAGCGTGTAGGTATAGGCGTTTAATACTGTCTTAAGATTTAGCGAATACCTTAGCGCATTGTCAAGAATGGATGATTTCTATTTGTTGTTTGATAATTAAAGGCAGGCATGCGATAGTTGCGTTATGAAAAAACCAGCACTCATTTTATTCATCATAATAAATTTGTTTACCATTAATTTGGTATCAGCGATGAATATGCATGATGAAGATACTACTGAGTCGCATATTGTGCATTCTCAAGCACATTCAGATGCGGACGTTTTGCAGAGTAATAATGGTGCTGATGAAGTTAGTTGTAGTCATTGCTGTCATCTCTCATCCCATATGACGGGGTTTATTAGCCAGTTTGCAGAGTTACCTGAAATTAACGGCGCTATCACTCTCTCTGTGTTTAAAGAACACTTTCACTCTTTAGTTCCTGACCCCCCATTTCAACCACCGCAAGCCTGATTTAAAGTTTCCAATTTTTTTATTGTGACGCGTGCACAATATTATTTGATTTAAATTTTATTTCAGGAAAATTACATGAAGATTTTAAATTCCCGGCAATTTGTTGCGTGGGTTTCATTATTGGCGAGTGCGAGTTTTTTTAACCTAAGCGCGTCTGCCGAAAACCATTTATCCGGTGCAAGTGATGTTGCGCCATTGGCATTAACAAAATTCATTGCAGATAACTTAAAGAATCACCCGGACATGCTAGCCGCTAAAGCGGATATTGAGTCTGCAAAAGCCGCATTGCGTGCTGCTGATCAGGCAATTTATAACCCGCAGTTAGAGTTTGATTATGAAGATGCGTCAGCGACTACGCAGTTTATAGGTCTTAGCCAAACCATCGACTGGGGCGATCAACAGGGCAGTCGTAATTCGGTTGCCAATGCGCAACTAATTAAAGCCATGGCGGCTTATGAAATGGCCACTCAAAATGTAATGAAAAATATTTTAGGTGGTTTTGCTGAATATCAAACCGGCACTGAGTTAGCGGCATTAAGCCAGCAAACACTGCGCTTAATGCAGGGTTTTAAGCAAATAGCAGAACAGCGTTTTCAAGTTGGTGATGTAAATCAGGTTGAGTTAAATCTTGCTCGACTGGCTTTCAATCAGGCATTAATGGATCAGGCCGGCACACTTTCAAATGCCACCGAGGCGCGTGAATCTTTACGGGCTTTACTCGGTTCGCTTCCAGAATCGATACCCGCATTACCCGAGCAGTTACCGTCACCAAAATTAACCGATGAGCTGGAATCTTTTTTACAGCAATTGCCGGTTATTCGTGCACAACTTGCGGGTGTTGAAATTGCACGCAAACAAATTGAGTTGCGTAAAAGTGAAAAAGCCTGGGACCCAACCGTTAGTGTGAGTGCAGGCAGCGAAGGCAAAGAAGACCTAATCGGTTTTAATCTCAGTATCCCGCTAAATATTCGTAATAGTTTTAGTGCAGAAGTGGATGCCGCGCAGCAGGATTTAATCGCCAGTCAGCAACGCACACAACTGGCCTATCGTGATGCGCGGGGGCGCTTAATTGTAACCACCGAGCGCTATAACAATTTATTAAACGCCTGGAATAGCTGGCGTGAAAATAGCCGTGGCAGTGTTGACCAGCAACTGGTTTTAATTAAGCAGCTCTGGCAGGCGGGTGATATTAGTGCCGCCGATTATCTATTGCAATTAAAGCAGGCGTTAGAAACACAGGCTACAGGTTTTGAATTGCGCAATCAACTCTGGCAGGTCGCATTTGACTGGATGAGCCAGACCAACACGATTGATAACTGGTTAAATATTGAAGTTATGACGCCAGCTAATAAAAAACAGGATTAAAAAACATGAACACAAAAACATTATTTATGCTGCTGTTGTTAAGTGGCGCATTGGTTAATAGCCCTTTTGTTTTATCGCAAGGTGAGCACAATGAAAAGCACGAAGCAAGTGAAACGTCTCATAATGAACACGGTCATAATGAAAGTGAAGCGAATCATAAAGATGATCATAATGAAGAAGGCATAACCAAACTGACTCCAGCGCAAATGAAAGCAGCGGCTATTGTTGTTAAATCTTTACAGCCGCAATTAATTAATAGCGCCATAAAAGCACCGGGTGAAGTGCGTTTTAATACCTATAAAACCGCGTCAATTACACCGCGAATTTCTGCACAGGTAATTGATCGTCATGTGGTGTTGGGTGAAGTGGTTAAAAAAGGTCAGCCAGTGGTTACATTGTCGAGTGTCGAAATGGCAGAAGCGCAGGGTGAGTTATTAGTCTCGGTGCGCGAATGGCAGCGGGTTAAAAAACTCGGGCGCAAAGTGGTTTCTGCGCGTCGATACACCGAGGCTAAAATTAAATTTGAATTAGCCAGAGCAAAAGTGAAAGCCTATGGAATGACATCGAAACAGGTAGATGTATTATTGGTGAGTGAAGATTTTTCACGAGCTAATGGACGTTTTGAACTAGTCGCCACCAGTGACGGTACCGTGCTTAAAGAAAATTATATTTTAGGCCAGCAAGCCGAACCGGGGCAGGAATTAATTCGTATTACCGATGAGTCAAACTTGTGGGTAATCGCGAATGTTGCGCCGGTGGTGTCCCATGAAATACAAATAGGTAATAGTGCAAGTGTTACGTTTAACGGTCAGGTTTATCCCGCAAGCGTTGCACAAATTAATCATTCATTAGATGACGTTACGCGTACCACGGGTATTCGTTTATTGGTTGAAAATAAAAATGATGCATTGCACCCGGGCTTGTTTGTGAATACTCAAATTGAAACCTCTAATCATTCACAAGCTTTAGCGGTACCAGAAGCGGCAGTGTTACGCAGCCCCGATGGTGACTGGCAGGTATTAGTTGAGCAGGATAAAGCCGGTGAATTTAAAGGTGTAGAAATTGAGTTGCTAAGAATAATTAACGGCAAGGCGATTATTGAAGGCATAAAAGCCGGCACTAATGTTGTTGTTGAAGGTGCTTTTTTTGTTCAGTCTGAGCTCGCCAAAGGCGGCTTTGAAATCCATAACCACTAGGGTGCTGACATGCTAAATAAATTAATCGATATGGCGGTTGGCAGCCGCCTGTTAGTTATTATTGCGTTGCTGGCTCTGATGGTTGCAGCAACCATGATTTTGCCAAAGTTAAATCTCGATGCATTTCCCGATGTAACGAATGTTCAAGTTCAAGTTAATACCGAAGCGCGCGGTTTAGCTGCGGAAGAAGTAGAGCAGTTAATTACCTTTCCAATTGAAGCGGTGATGTACAGTTTGCCGGATGTTGAAGAAGTACGTTCCATTTCTAAAACCGGGCTGTCTGTTATTACGGTGGTGTTTACCGAAGGTACGGATATTTATTTTGCGCGCCAGTTAGTTTTTGAACGATTACAAACGGCACGTGAAAACATTCCCGATGGTATTGGTACACCAGGTATTGGTCCCAATACTTCGGGTTTGGGGCAAGTCTATCAATATATTTTACGTGCTGATGATCCGGTTAAATATAATGCAACCACATTGCGAAGTTATAACGACTGGATTGTAAAACTTTTATTGATGCCAGTGGGCGGCGTAACCGAAGTGCTATCCTTTGGTGGCGAAGTGCGCCAGTACCAGGTGCAATTAGTGCCGCAACGTTTACTCGCGTATAACTTAAGCGGTGATGATGTTGCACAGGCGATTGAAGAAAATAATCGCAATGCCGGCGGCTGGTATATGGACCGTGGTGATGAGCAATTAATTATTCGTGGCGTGGGTTGGGTGCGTAACGGCGAAGAAGGTTTGCGTGACATCGGCAATGTACCCTTAAAAATTGTTGACGGTGTCGCGATAAAAGTGCGTGACGTTGCCAATGTTGGCTTCGGTGCTGAGATTCGCCAGGGTGCGGTATCCATTACGCGTCGCGATAAAGATGGCAAGCCCGAAGCCTTAGGTGAAGTGGTTGCCGGTGTTGTATTAAAGCGTTTAGGCGCAAATACCAAAGCTACAATTGACGGCATTGAGTCTCGCATGGCCGCCATTCAAACCGCATTGCCCGATGGCGTAACGCTAGAACCTTTTTACGATCAGGCAAGCTTGGTTGACGCAGCGGTGGGAACGGTTATCACCGCACTGATGCAAGCGTTCGTATTAATCATCATTATTTTATTCTTATTTATGATGAATATTCGCGCGACATTTTTGGTGTTGTTATCCATACCTATTTCAATTGGTTTGGCTTTAATGGCAATGGCATATTGGAATGTGTCGGCTAACTTAATGTCACTCGGTGGTTTGGCTATTGCAATCGGTATGTTGGTGGATGGTTCGGTGGTAATGATGGAGCACATCTTTAGTCATTTAAGTCATCCGGATGAAGACCATGAGGCATACATTAAAAAAGAAGTTGCGCTTAATGATGATGACCCGTTTGATGTAAAACATGATAGCCACGGAATTTTATTGCGTATTCAACAAGCCGCAAAAGAAGTCGCACGGCCGGTATTTTTTGCAGTGTTAATTGTGACTATTGTATTTGCACCTTTGTTTGCGTTAGAAGGCGTAGAAGGAAAAATGTTTCAACCGATGGCAATTTCTATTTTACTTGCGATGTTGGGTTCGTTAATTGTTGCGGTAATGGTGATACCGGCTTTAGCAACTTATCTGTTTAAAAACGGCGTGCTTGAAAAAGAAAGTTTTGTATTAAAGCCCATTGCAAAACAATATCGTATTCGTTTAAAGCAGGCACTGGAAAATCGCAAGTTGGTAGTGTTAAGTTCAATTAGTTTATTTATTGGCTCGCTTATTTTGGTGCCGTTTTTAGGTACTGAATTTGTGCCGGAACTGGAAGAGGGAACTTTAAATATTCGTATCACTTTAGCGCCGTCATCTAGCCTCGATACTTCATTGAAAGTTGCGGGAAAAATGGAAGCGGCGTTATTAACTTTTCCCGAGGTGACTTATGCAACCAGCCGAGTTGGGCGAGCGGAAATTGGAGGTGATCCGGAGCCGGTTTCTAATGTTGAAATATTTGTTGGCTTATTACCGGTGATTGAATGGAGCAGTGCAGAAAATCGACAGGATTTGCAAAAGTTAATGGAAGATAAAATGTCTGTGCATCCGGGTTTATTGTTTTCATTTTCACAACCCATTGCAACCCGGGTTGATGAGTTGCTTTCTGGTGTGAGAGCACAGTTAGCGATTAAATTATTTGGTGCCGATCTAGATACGCTGGCTCAAAAAGGCAGTGAAATTGAAGCGCTAGTCAAAACCGTTGAAGGCACTCGCGGCGTGGCAATGGAACAAATCGGCGGCGAAGCGCAATTATCGGTGCGCCCCAATCGTGATGTGTTAGCGCGTTACGGAATTTCAGTGGCACAGGTGATGAACCTGGTTGCTGATTCCATTGGCGGGCGCACCGCGGGGCAGGTTATCAATGGCAATGAGCGCTATGATATTTATGTGCGCCTTGGTGCAGAGTATCGCAATAATGTTGAAGCGATTCGTAATTTAATTTTACAAGCACCGGGTGGTGCATGGGTGAAATTAGGTGATGTTGCGGATGTACAAATTGAAACCGGTCCGCCGCAAATTCGTCGCGATGATGTGCAACGCCGGGTGGTGATTCAAAGCAATGTTGAAGGCCGCGATATGGGTGGCTTAGTTGCCGAGTTACAACAACGCATTGATGATGAAATTGATATGCCCGCGGGTTACACCGTGGTGTTTGGCGGACAGTTTGAAAATCAGCAACGGGCGCAGGCACGTTTAATGGTTGTTGTTCCCATCTCGTTAGGTTTAATATTTTTATTATTATACTTTGCATTTAATTCAGTGGGTCAGGCATTATTAATTATGCTAAATGTACCGCTGGCATTAATTGGCGGTATTGCCGGTTTGTTTATTTCCGGATTATATTTATCAGTACCGGGCTCAATTGGCTTTATTACATTATTAGGTGTTGCGGTGTTGAATGGCGTAGTGATGGTGAGCTCAATTAATCAGCGAGTGGAAGGCGGGCAGTCAATTAAAGACAGTGTGTTTGAAGGCGCGTTAAGTCGTTTGCGTCCGGTGTTAATGACAGCGATTACCTCGGCTTTAGGTTTGATCCCCTTGTTGCTTTCAACCGGTATTGGTTCAGAAATACAAAAGCCATTAGCAACGGTAGTTGTGGGTGGTTTGGTAAGCGCAACATTATTAACCTTATTTGTGGTGCCGGTTTTATATGAAACTTTTTCTAAACGTAAATATTCGGAGTAAATAATTATTGTTGGAGTTAGTTTTAGCTAACGATAATGGTTTGGTGATGCACAGTGAGCATTTTGATTTTTATAAAAATAAACCTGCTCGCTGTGCATCGTGCAGGTTATCGTCAGCTAAAGCTAGCACTTACAATGAATGTTTTCCATTGTTTTTTTGTATAAACCATTCGGTAATTTTGTCAGCAGTTTGTGGTCGGCAAATATGATAGCCCTGGGCAATATCACAGTCCATATTGATTAACTGTTGTAAATCTTTTTCGGATTCAACGCCTTCTGCTACCACTTTCATTCCTAGTTTATGTCCTAGCAGCACCACGGTTTCTACAATGGCCAATGATTCCGGGTCCTGATTCATCGCCATGACAAATGAGCCGTCAATTTTAAGCTCTGAAAATGGAATGCGATGTAATTGCACTAGCGAAGAATAGCCGGTACCAAAATCATCAATGGACAACTTAAAACCTTTCATGCGTAAGCGAGTTAAAATATCTAGTGATTTAATGAGCTCTTGCATTAGAGCCGTTTCAGTCACTTCTAAAATTATTTGAGAAGGTTGTAAATTATATTGTTTAATAAGCGACGTCATTTTTTTGGGTAAATCTAAATCTTTTAAAGTGATAGCCGACATATTAACCGCAATCTTAATATCCATTCCCTGTGCGAGCCAGGCTCGTGCTTGTGATAAAACCAGGTGGTAAACTTCCCAGGTTAAGTCATCAATTAAATTGTTTTTTTCAGCTAAAGGAATAAATAAATCCGGGGGGATTAAGCCGCGTTCCGGGTGTTGCCAACGCACCAGTGCTTCTACGGATAATGATTTGTTGTCACTTAGATCAACCTTTGGTTGATAGTTCATAATTAATTCATGGTTTGAAATGGCGTTGTGTAGCTCATCAACTGTCGGAGCTTGATTAGATGTTTTTTTATTTGAAGCTTGCGGTGAGCTGCTTAATTCACTAAGTAGTTTGTGTAACTCATTGGACCTAAAAGGTTTAGATAGACAGCCGCAAAAATTTAATTTTTGTTCTTTAGCTAGCTCCTGCGCCGAGTGTAAAACGTTTTTATCAAAGCCGCTCATTAATATGATTTGAGATTTACAGTTTTCATTGGCAAGGTAGCGAATGACCTCAACGCCATCAATACCCGGCATCATTAAATCAAGAATAATAACATCGGATGTGTTTTTGAATTCGTGCATAAATATTCGTGCATCGTGATATTTCTCAATTTCATAGTTTGCAGATTCTGCAACATGGCTAATAAAATCCACCAGTGCAACTTCGTCGTCGATAATAGTCAGTAGAGGAAGCGTCATTTTTATTTGTCGTCCAATGTGAGTCTGATGCTGCTGGCTAGCTCAGATTTACTATCAAATTTAATTGGTTTCTTCTCAGCATTAACCCGTGATGTAAACCCAGATGTTAATAATATTTTTATTTCGGGATAGTCTTGCAAGGTTCGTTCAGCGTATTCGTAGCCATTCATGCCCTCCGGCATAACAACGTCAGTAAGTAATAAATCGGTAGATGGTTCTGTTTTTAATGTATCTAATGCCAGGTTAGCGTTTTCAGCTTTAAGTGTTTTATAGCTTAAATCCGTTAAGTATTTACATGCGGGATCTAATAATTTTTTTTTATCATCCACCACCAGAATCGTTTTATTTTCAGAGGAAAGTTTACCCGAAGCGCTACAGGGCAAGTACATGCGAATGGTGGTGCCAATACCAACTTCAGAGTAAAAACGGATGTTGCCTTCATTGTGTTTAACAAAACTATGAGCCATAGCTAACCCTAAGCCGGTGCCTTCAATACGGGTAACGTACTGATTTGTGTAAAAGAAAAGTTGGGTAGGCTAGAAAACACACAAGCTAAAAATATTTTAGGAGTGTTTTTGGCAATGATTCTAGAAATGATTCTGGAAGGGGGGAGTAAGAACATTTGTATCCCAATAGGTTTTTTATTTTAAAAAATTACAGAATGCTTTTATTATTTGACTTTAAGTTTAGTACATAAATTCGCGTTTACAGGTGCGATATTAGTAATTGAGTTGTCTATTGTATTTTATATTTAAGATATTAATGAAATTGACTTTATTACGCTAATGATAATTGTTATCATTAGCGTTTTTATGATGCTTGATTGATGGAAATCATTTTGATGAAAGCACTTGTTGGTTGTTTTTTTGTATTAATTCTCCTTTTTGTACGCCCAGTAATGGCGGATGCCCCGCAATTGTTACAACTCATTGATTATGTAGGCGTTGATTACAGTGGGGCCGTGGCAGATGGTCAGGTCACTAATAAAGCTGAGTACGCAGAGATGCAGGACTTCGCAGCGGGTATCACACAGCAGATGAAAGATTTGCCTGATGGTTCGTCCCTTGGCGGTCGAGATGTTAACCAATTTAAATTAGAGCTGACAGGTGATGCTGAAAAATTAGCCCGGTGGATAGAACAGAAAGTCGCACCCAGGCAGATTAAAACCTTAACTTCACAGATGCACCGTAAAATCATTGATGCTTATCAGATTAAAGTCGTGCCCCGTAAACAGCCTGATTTAGCCAAAGCCAAACCGTTATATGCACAACATTGTGCATCCTGCCACGGAGTAGATGGTTATGGTGATGGTCCAGCTGCCGTCGGTTTAGAGCCTCCCGCCATTAATTTTCACGATGTTAGCCGCTATCGGCAGCGCACTTTATTTGGGTTGCACAGCACCATAACCCGTGGAGTGAGTGATACCGCGATGACGGGTTATGAGCAGTTGAGTGATGAAGATCGTTGGTCGCTGGCATTTTATGTGGGCAGTATGGCGACGGATATTGCTAATGTTGATGCATCCAATATCGATATCAGCGCCAGTCCTTTGCTTAATATTAGCCAACTCACCACTATCACGCCCGATCAGGCGCACGATTTATATGGTGAAGATGGGCATTTTATTATGGCTTATTTGCGCCATCACCCCGAAATGTTTTTTGATAAGGGTTCGAAGCTGTCTTTTGCTAAACAGCGCTTAAGTGATGTACTTATAGCTTATAAAAATAAAGAACATAAAAAAGCCTACACCTATGCTGTAGAGGCCTATTTAGAAGGTTTTGAGCTGGTCGAACAAAATATTAATGCCTTTGATAAACCGCTGCGCTTAGAAATAGAAGTGATGATGACAGGCCTGCGTAATAAAATTCGCGGTGACGAAAGTATTGCTGTAATTGAAAGTGAAATTGCCGCGATTAATCAAAAGCTTGATAAGGCCGATGAGTTATTGGGCAATAGTCGTTTATCGGGCGAGGCGGCTTTTGCCAGCGCCTTTTTTATTCTGCTGCGTGAGGGCCTGGAAGCGTTGTTAATTGTTGCGGCACTGGCGGCCTTTTTAGTGCGCACCAAGCGTCGAGATGCGTTGAAATATATTCATATCGGCTGGGTGAGCGCATTGTTATTAGGCCTGTTAACCTGGTGGGCATCGGTTTCATTAATTGATATCTCCGGCGCTTCGCGTGAAATAACGGAAGGTGTGGCTGCTATTGTCGCTACCATTGTTCTTCTGTATGTGGGTTTCTGGATGCATAATAAAACCAGTGCCGCCAACTGGAAAAAATTTATCGATCACAATATGCAAAAGGCTCTCACCTCCGGCACGCTCTGGACGCTAACGGGGCTGTCATTTATTGCGGTTTATCGCGAGGCCTTTGAAACCATTTTGTTTTATCAAGCGCTTTGGGTGCAAACCAGTGAAGCCGGGCAATCAATGGCATTTGGTGGTTTTTTGACAGCGGTGGCGGTGTTGGCCGTGGTTGGCTGGCTGGTTATGCGCTATAGCGTGCGCTTGCCTTTACGGCAGTTTTTCGCGGTAACTGGCGGGCTGATGTTTATTTTAGCGATTATTTTTGCAGGCAAAGGGGTGGCTGCATTACAGGAAGCCGGGGTGGTTATTTCTAGTCCGGTGAATTTTGTGCGAATTGATCTGTTGGGAATTTATCCTAATTTGCAGGGTCTACTGGTGCAGTTGAGTATCATTGTTTTAGCGGCTTATTTGTGGAATAAGAAATCCGGTGCGGCTTGATTTGATTGATGATCCTGTGGGTGTTTAATGTTTTCAGGGCTCGCTCCTTCGCATTACGGCTTTTATCGTTAGCTAAAGCTGGCTCCTACAGGGGCTCTCAGAGAAGATATTCAACTATTTTGGGAATAGTTTTGTAGCCAGCTAATAATGTTTTCCTTAGCCAGTGCACGGCTAAAGAAATAGCCCTGTACCGCGTCAACATTCAGGCTGGTTAAATTATTTAAGGCCCCTTGATTTTCTACACCTTCTGCAACCACCTTACAGCCCAAATTATGTCCAAGCTCAACAATGGTTTTGACAACCGCTTTATCTTTATCGCTAATTTCCATTTCAAAAATAAAGCTTTTATCTATTTTTATAGTATCAACGGGCAAGCTTTTTAAATAATTAAGAGATGAGAAGCCAGTGCCAAAATCATCTATCGCTAGTCGGATGCTGGAGTCATTTAATTTCTTTAAGGTTTTTCCAGCTCGGTTTAAATCCAGCATCAATGCACTTTCGGTAATTTCTAACTCAAGTTTTTTGGCGGATACACCATAAGTCTCGAGCAGCTCGTGAATATTATCGGGTAGTGAAAAATCCTGCAAACAATACACGGAAAGGTTTACATTAATGCCGATGTCAAAACCTAAAGTCTTCAACTGCTGAATAAAGTTTAATGATTGATCCAGCATTTGTAAGGTTAATATTCGAATAACCCCCATTTGTTCTGCCATCGGAATAAATTCAGCCGGTGAAATATTACCCAGCTCGGGGTGCTTCCAGCGAGCCAATGCTTCTACAGATGTCACCCGGTTCAACTTATGATCGATAATCGGTTGATAGTAAGCCACGACCTGTTTATTTTCGATAGCAATGCGCAACTCATTCATTAAGCGCAGGCGGCGCACACTGTGAGTGTTTTGTGCAGGGTCATAAATGGCGTAACCTGATTGTGATTTTTTAGCTTGATACATCGCGACATCGGCGAATTGCATCAGGGCTTCTGGGGTTTCACCGTGGTCGGGATAAAGGGCGATACCAATACTTGCCTTACTTTCTGTTGAAATATCGTTAATAACGTAATGATCTTTCATGGCATCTAATATGCGGTTGGCGCAAAGTATGGCGCCGTCTGAACTGGTTTGTGGTAACAATACAGCAAACTCATCACCCCCCAGGCGGGCAATGGAATCATTATCGCGGATTGAGTTGGTTAATCGTTGGCTCACCATTTTTAAAAGCTCATCGCCGAAATGATGGCCGAGGGTGTCATTAACTTCTTTAAAGCGATCAAGGTCTAATAAAAACAGGGCAAATGGCTTATTATTACGTGCTGATTGTGATAAGACCTGCGTCATTCGATCGGCAAGTAAGGTGCGGTTGGGCAGGCCGGTTAGATTGTCGTGTAGAGCCATATGCTGGAGTTGGTCTCTTTTTTTGTCTAACTCGCGGGAAATTTTAGAGCTAAGCACCAGGCTAACCCAAACGGCTAACCAGATAATAGCAAAGCCCGAGCTGAGCAAACGCAATTTGAGTGCAGAGGCAATTTTCAGTTCGTCACTGTGGGCCGGCTCTAACATAACCAATTGATATTGCTTGTCAGGAAGCTCGCTAACCGCCCAATAGTACTGAACACCATCCATTTCTATTAGGCCGTGTTTATCAACGTCGGCATTGGCTTCACGCAGGTGCTGAGATATTGTCTGAAAGGTAAGGTCGGTATCGCCTGCAATATAAAGTATTTTTTGGTTTTTTTGGATAAATAAAATGGATTTAGGGGTGGAAAATTTTTGACGTAATTCTTTTAAATAGATTTCAGAAACATAGATATTATCTGGCATGGTAATGCGTTCAGCAATTTCGCGGTTTAAATATTGTAAAAATATAGTGAGTTGGTCGCCACGGCTTTCGGTGATTTGACGATAGGCAAGAAATCCAAAAACGACTTGCGCCAAAATGGTTATGCCGAGAATAGAGAGCAAAATTTGAGTTCGTAACTTCATACATCCAGTATAGCTTTAAGGGATTGTAATATCTTTAACGTTACTCTAAGAGTCAGTTTAAATTAAAGGGCAGTGGGGTATGCATAGTAAATTATTGTTATAACTCAATATGATAGCAGAATCTGGTGAAATAAGTTTAGTGATATGGTTTAATCTTTATTTTTTTTTTTGAGGGCAGGTGTTGATGTCCGCTAAGGCGTAAAGCGGGCAGCGTCTAGATAGAGCAACAAATAGATTAATCAGGCCTATGGTGCCAATAATATTAGCGCTGAAACTGTCTTTGATAATATCATTATCAATAAAGCCGATATAAATTAATCCAATCGCAATGCCTGCGCGTAATATTTGATCTAAGCGACCGACATTTTTAGCCATAAAACTACACCGGTATATTAAAAAAGCGTAAAAGCATGTTGGGTCTATTATTTATAATCCAGATTTTAGTAATATAGTCCGCACTGAGTAAGTATAGTATAAAATGAAACAATTAACTGAAAGTATTATGGTTTAATTCTTATGCGATTTTTAATTTTAACGTTTGGTATTTTTACAGCAATTATTCTGCTCGAAACGATAATTGTTGGCTTAATAAGTTTGAGTCTTCCCAATAGCTTAACATTTGAATTGATTCAAAATATTGGTATGTATTGGGATTTGTTTTCCACTAATCCGTCAATCGCCTTTAGCTTATTTGTACAACAACCACTTGTTATTATTCAGAAAATAGATTTTCACAGCGGCACCCAATTATGGGGTATATATATCATGCCACTAACTGTTATGGTATTGCTAGGGCTTAGTGCATTCGTTGTGTTTTTGGGCAAAGTGGTGTTGATGCCCAATATTTGGCCGCGCGTATTGAGTGCGAGTATTTTGTTATGTGCAGCGATTTTTTATTTACGGGTGCAAGTCTGTTGCAGTGAAGATCCTGCTTGGCTCTTAGATGTTATGCTGTTATCGCAGGTATTTGACCCGTTAACAAATACAGCTCATTGGCAAGAGATATATTTAGCACTTGCACCCTGGTTTAGCCGCATCCAAATTGGTATGGTGGTGGTCGCTTTAACTGTTTTGTATATAAGCTTTAGCTCGACACGCAGCTCAAACACCAACTAATAAACGAGCATTCGCTCTCTATTTTGTATCAGTTGTATTTAGGGGCAGCAGGTCATACTTTTTGGCAACTTCATTAAATGACTTACCATATTGCACCTGGCGAATTGTAGATAAAACTGCAGGTGTTGGATTAAGATTGGTGATAGCAGAAAGCCGGCGATGAAATGGGTAGGATTTATTTTTTAAATTGGCGGCAGTTGCTGTTATTTTGTTTACGGTGATGGCTTTAACATTACTGTTTTTTCCAAACTCCCAGGTCGAGCCGATATGCCCAAATGCGGTATCAATATCGGTTACCAGTTTTACCATTTCTTTTGCACTAGACACATTTAAGCGTTTTTTTACAAAGCTGTCTGCACTGGGTAAAATCGTTTTCCAATGCCCTGGGCGTTTTTTGCAGTGCAGGCGAGTCACCACAACGACAGGTTTGTCCCAGCCTCCGACCTCTTTCCAATTGGTTGTTTTACCACTGAAGATTGAGCGAACCTGCGCAGTTGATAAATTTTCGATAGGGTTGTTTTTGTTAACTAAAATCATAATTGGCTCTTCTGCCAAAGGGTATATTTTAAGCTTTTGCTTTTCTAATTCCTCTTTACTGAGAGGGCAGCAGGTAAAACCAAAGGTTTGGTGGTCATGGGTGCTTTGTTTAGCAAGTTTAATACCTGCGTTACAACCCATGCCTAAATCGGAATTTTTTCCAAATAACTGTAGTTTTTTGCCGGTTGATTGTTCGAGCTCGGCTTTTAATGAATCAAATATTACCCAGGCAAAGTGTGCGCCAGCACCGGTAATAACCTCCTCTTTTTTGCCGGCCTGATTAGCATGCAGATTGTTTGAGGAAAATAATAAGGCGATAATGAGTGCGAGGGTGTTCTTTAAAAAACAATGGAAATGGTTCATGCTATTTACTCTTGTTTATTGTGGTTATTGATGTGAGTCGCATTTCCTTTGAGCTATTCAATCAAACATATTTTAAGAAAACATTGAGTATAAATTTAGCCTATTAAAGGCAATTGTCAATTTAAAATATAAGAGGGGGGGCATTGGCAGGCATCAATTATTTATTTGTGTCAATGCCTTCAATTATCGGACAGCCGTCTTTGCTGCCTCGGCATAAGTTCAACAGTAGTGTGAGTTCATTGCGCATAGCTGAAAGTTCGTTAATTTGAATTTCAATTTTTTGCAGTTTATCGGCGGTTAATTTTCGCACACTGGTTTTTGCATGTTGCGGGTCTTCACGCATATTAAGTAAATTTTTTATTTCATCAAGGCTAAAGTTCATATGCTGGGCGCGTTTTATAAAGTTTAAATGCGATATATTTTTTTCACTATACAAACGTATTCCCGATGCGTTTCGAGCAATATTTGTTATTAGGCCAAATTTTTCATAATAGCGCAGGGTGTCCGCAGTCATGCCGGTTTTTTTTGTAACTTCGCCAATTTTTAACATATTTGTTTGCTCGATTAAACTATAAAAAAGTATTCATTTAATAAGTATAGCCCGGTTAATATCAGGGTGACACCGGCAAGAGTTTCAAATGTTTTTTGGTGGCGCGATAAAATTTTTAATGATTCTATCCAGCCCATGCTCCATGCGCCTAAAATAACAGGAATGCTGCGCCCCAGTGCAAAGGCGAGTAATAATGCGAAACCAAAACTGACTGAACCAATGGCTGCACTTGCAGTAAGTGTAACCAGTAATGCGGGTGTGCAAAATGGGCAAACCGCAATTGAAAAAGGGATACCAAGTAAAAATGCACCCCATAAGCCATTAACTTTTTTAGCTTTCATACCCATCCACGGTAAGCGAATATTTAGCCAGTCAGCCCATATTAAACCCATAATAATTAACACCGGTCCTAATAGTAACCCCCATTGTCGCCCCATTATGCCCTGCATCCATTCGCCGCCTAAAGCCGCTGATATGCCAAGCACAACATGGGTGAATAACATGCCAAATACAAATGCACCACCCATAAAAATGGCGCGCTTTTCTTCGTGAGCTTTAGTGACATAAGCGAGCACAACCGGGATTGATGCAAATGAAACCGGGTTAAAGCTAAACACAAATCCCGCTAAAAAAGCCAGGCCAATTCCCGCCCAACTGGCTTCGGTTAAAACCTGTTTGAACTCTGTAATGTTTATATCTAGTGTGGGCACCAGTAAATATAGTGCCAGTGATAATAATAAAACCGCAGTGAGGTAGGGGCTACCTTTAGCTGCACGGTTTAATAACGCTAAGGCATTTTTGTTTAGGCCTTTATAAGATGCAAACACCATCGGTAGAGTAAATAAGCTGGAAAATAAAATGCCCGCAACGCCAGCAAATAAAATGGAACCAAGCGTCACTGACATGCCCGCAACAATAATCACTAACGGCAATGTGCAAGCCGGCAAACTTAAACCGAGCTGTATTGAATAGGGCAGGCGACTTCCAGCGGGCAGAAGTTTATAAAATGCTAAATGCGGCACCGGAATATAAATAAATCGTGATAATAAATACACCCCGGCCATTGTGCTTAAAATTATGCTGGGTGTTGAGTTGTCCCATTGTGGCGCAGGAATAAACACAACCGTCAATATAAAAATGCTGACTAATAAAATACTGCGGCTTAACCAGACGCTAAGTAAACTTTGACAACAGTTTTTGCTGTTTGATTGATGAGCTTTGACGGAAAATAGCGTGTGAGTTGCAATGGTGCAAGGCTCAAAAAATGCCAATAAGCCTAGTATGATAGAGGTGCTAATCAATAACGTTAACATTATGGTTTTGCCTCGTTTATATGCGCTTGTAATACGTTGTGCAGTTTTTTTAGTGATGGCAGACTGCTAAACACCAGTTTGTTATTTATGGCAATCGACGGTGTTGATAATACACCTAGTTCAACCGCATGATCGAGTTCCTCAAGAATGTTTACTTCTCGCCACTGTATCGTATCGCCTCTGAGTTTGTTGTCTAATTCTTCGACGAGTTTGCGTAGCACATCTTTTGCGTGTCCACACTTGGCGCAGCCGGGAGATGAAAAAACTTCTACTTTAATGTTCATGCGATGTTCTATCCGGTTTATTATTTATAAATTATGGGCGATATAGCGAAAATGCTTTGTTTTCTAGTGTTTTAATCACCACTAAATTAATTAGTTTTAAAGGCCTAAAAACTGTCTAATCGGTAAAGCTAAAAATGCTGCAATAAAACCAATGCTCCAAATAATTACCGAAAACCAGTAAATTCTTTTATTCCACTTTTTCGAAGCAACACAAATTTCGGCTTGTTGTGGATCAGTTGGGCAGCCTTGGTCGCCAAAATGGTTGGTGCGATAAATAGACCACGCAGAAATACTTAGCATTAATCCGGAAAAAATATACACCCCAATTTTATGTTGACTGAGTACAATTAAAAATGGCAGGTTAGAGCTTAAAGCGGCAGCCGTGGCACCCATGCCTAGTGTGACTAAAATAATCGGCAGAGCGCAACAAATTAATGTGCCACTGCTTGCAAATAAAGTTAACCAGCTTAGGCTGGTGCTATTGATATTTAACTCGGTTAAGTTTTTTTTCACTTGACAATCACTTTTTTACTTCGGTACGTGAAACCCGAATCTTTAAATAATTGTTTAAGCTGTTCGTCATCGAGTTTTATATCGGTGGCTTCAAGGTTCACCACGCCGGTGTCCAAATTCATGTCAATAAATTTTACGCCTTTTACGGCATTGAGTTTTTTCTCAATGCCGTAAGCGCAATATTGGCAGGCGAGGCCGTCTACTCGAATTGAATAGGTGCTGGTTTCGGCAAAGGCGCTGTGTGAAATTGCGCTTAAAATAAGCATGCCTATTAGTGTGGCTTTTCGCGGAAAATGTGGAATAAAATTTTTCATGCTGTTTTCCTGGTGTTTATTTATAGATGCTATTCGAGCATTAATTTTGTTCGAAAATCAGTATATTGTTGAATACCATAGTGAAATAATACATGCTGGAGTTAACTCCAGATCAAGTTTAAATTGAACTGATTTTATATAGTCAGGTCTGTACTTCTATACAGACTATTATTATAAATGTGATGCATGCCGAGGATAAACAAATGCAAAAACCACTCACTATCGGTCGTTTGGCGAAAGCCGCAGGTATTAATTTGGAGACAATTCGGTACTATCAACGAATCGGATTACTTAAAGAACCGCCCAAACCGCAAAATGGTTACAGGGTGTACCCGCAAGCCTTTATCACCCGCATTCGCTTTATTAAGCGCGCCCAGCAATTAGGTTTTAAATTATGCGAAGTGGCGGAGCTATTGCAACTGGGTGACGGTCAGTGCGAAGATGTATGTGCTCGGGCAGAGCAGAAGCGTCAGCAAATAACGCAGCAAATTCTGGATCTTGAAAATTTGCGTAATACGTTAGATGGCTTAATTAATACCTGTTATAACAACAGTGAAAATACCTATTGCCCAATTATTGAGACGTTAACGGATTAAAGTTGAGCATATTTATTAAAAACTAAAATCACCTTCGTAGAACGAGGATATTTACTTCAAAATATTATTTGGTAAATAATGCTAAGGGCATAGCAATTTATAGAGATGCGCTTAAGTTATAAAATCTTAATTAGACTTTTCTGATGTTCTATAAAAATTCTGCTAATATATAGAGGCCTTTACATGATAGATTCACCAGTAAAAATGCCTCTATCGGCAAAGGTTTCATATAAACTGTTTCTGCATAACTTAAGAGCTGCTTCTATGTCATTATTTACCAGTGCGTACCATAAAAAAATATTTTTCTTAAGCTTGTTTATCAGCGCTTTTTCAGCCTCAACATTACAGGCCCAAACTTCAGAAATACAATTAGTCAACGCCCAGTATAAAGAAGTAAAGCGTGAGCGTGTGCTCGATGCGTTAGTGGAAGCGGTGCATAAAGCCACTATGTCTGCACAAACCTCAGGGCGGGTGAGTGAAATCTATTTTGATGTAAATGATTATGTGAAAAAAGGTGCGGTGTTGTTACGCATGCGTGATAAAGATCAGCAGGCCAAACTTAATGTGGCGAAGGCAGACTTTACTCAAGCAGAAACAGAGTTACAGCGGGTGCAGGAGTTATTTGCCAAACAGCTTATAGCTAAATCACTTGTGGATAAAGCCGAGTCACAATTTAAATCAACACGTGCACGACTGGATCAGGCAAAAGAAAATTTAGAGCGTACTATTGTTCGCGCTCCTTATAGTGGCATAGTGGTAAAACGCCATATTGAAGTAGGCGAAACCGCACGGGTGGGCACGCCATTATTTACCGGCTTGTCATTAGAAGCGTTGCGGGTTGTGGTAAATTTGCCGCAGGATATTATTAGTTTGGTTCGTCAGAATAAAAACGCGCGGGTGTTGTTATTAAATGATCAAAATATCATTGCAGATAACAAAAGCATTGCCGCCAGCTCAATGATCATAAGCCCTTATGCTGATGCGGAAAGTCATACTTTTCAAGTGCGGGTGAATTTACCCCCGGGCGATCACGGACTTTATCCGGGAATGGCGGTGAAAGTTGCATTTGCCACCGGTAGCACAAAAAAATTACAGGTACCATTATCAGCGGTAACTCATCGCAGTGAAGTGAGCGCGTTATATGTAATGGACGAGCAACAAAAACTCAGCATGCGACAAATTCGCGCAGGGCATAAACTTGACAATGAAATGATTGAAGTGCTGGCGGGCTTGCAAGAAAACGAACAAGTAGCGATTGACCCGGTTAAAGCCGCGAGTTATTTAAAAGCGCAGTTGCGATAAAATTTATTAAAACTGTTTATTAAAAATTAGAGCCACGTCCTATGGGTGCGGAGTTAGTTATAGGCTATACCTTAAATCTCTGTCATTCCCGAATGTCCATGATGATTTATTGGTCGGGGAACTAGTGTCTTATGTTGCTAAAGTCGCCAGGTTTCCGATACAAGCATTCGGGAGTGGTGAGTTTACTTTTGATTCTTTATGCACCCTTATATAGGGTGAAATTAAATCCGCATTCCTGCAATGCTTTATATTTTTAACAACATTTTTTTGAATAACAAATATATAAAGAGAAATAAAAATTATGAAACCGGCTTTAGGTATTTCAGGTAAAACCGCAAAATATTTTCTCGATACAGAAATCACACCTCTACTGGCAATGCTGGGTTTTTTACTTGGCGTATTTGCGGTGATGGTCACCCCACGTGAAGAAGAACCGCAAATTAATGTCACCTTTGCAAATGTGTTTATTGCGTTTCCCGGTGCATCGGCAAGTGATGTCGAACAATTGGTGAGTTTGCCGGCGGAGCAAATTTTATCTGAAATAGAAGGCATTAAACATATTTACTCGGTATCCCGACCCGGTATGTCAGTGTTAACTGTGCAGTTTAAAGTGGGCGAAGATCGAACTCAGGCCATCGTGCGTTTATATAATGCGGTGTATTCAAATCAGGGCTGGTTACCGTCGGCACTAGGGGTGGCGCAACCGATTATAAAACCCAAGGGCATAGATGATGTGCCGATTGTGAGTTTAACTTTGTGGTCAAAAAATCCCGACTACGGGCGCTATGAACTTACTCAGGTTGCCCATGCTATTGAATCAGAATTAAAACGTGTGCCGGGAACGCGCGATATTTATACTTTGGGTTCGGCTAATGATGTCGTGCATATTCGACTTAATGCCTCGGCGCTAGCGGCTTATGATTTATCTATTGATGATTTACGTAAAGCGCTGCAGTTAAGTAATTATTCTCGTAACTCGGGTTTTATGGTGCGTGATAATCAGCAGATAGAGGTACAGAGCGGACAGTTTTTAAGTTCGGTGGATGCAGTGCAGGATTTGGTAGTCGGTGTAAAAAATAATAAGCCAATTTACTTACGCGATGTTGCCAATATTAATCGCGCTGCTGATAACCCTGAACAATACAGTGCATTTGGTATTGGGGCTGCCAATCAGGTTGGCAGCCAGATGAGTAGTCAAACAGAAAATGTTTCAAGTATGGTTCCATCGGTAACTTTGGCGATTGCTAAACAGGCAGGAACCAATGCGGTAAATATTGCTGAACAAATTGTTGTACGAGTCGATCAACTTAAAGGTATTTTTATTCCCGATGATGTGCAGGTAACCGTAACTCGTGATTACGGAAAAACCGCTAATGAAAAATCCCAGCAGTTAATTGGAAAATTAATTTTTGCAACTGTATTTGTGGTGTTGTTAGTGTTGGTTGCACTGGGTTGGCGTGAAGCAATTATTGTTGGATTGGCAGTGGTTATTACGCTGGCGATAACTTTGTTTGCATCCTGGGCATGGGGCTTTACCTTAAATCGAGTTTCATTATTCGCATTAATTTTTTCGATTGGTATTTTAGTTGACGATGCAATTGTGGTGGTTGAAAATATTCATCGCCATATGCAACTCGGCGAAAAAAGTTTTAAAGAATCTATACCTTTGGCGGTCGATGAAGTAGGTGGCCCAACTATATTGGCTACCTTCACGGTTATCGCCGCATTGTTGCCAATGGCATTTGTGACGGGATTAATGGGGCCTTATATGAGCCCGATTCCAATCAATGCCAGTATCGGCATGTTGATATCATTATTGGTAGCATTTGTCGTGACGCCGTGGTTAGCGTATAAAATATTAAAGCAGTCGCACACAACAAAAACAGCTGATAGTGAGAATAATAAAAGCTTGTATCCGTTCTTTAAAAAAATGTTAACGCCATTTTTAAGAAGTGACGCAGGGCAGGGAAACCGGCGTAAACTTTTACTGGGCATTATGATTTTACTTTTATTGTCGGTGTCATTAGCCGGCGTAAAATTAGTCGTATTAAAAATGTTGCCCTTCGATAATAAATCTGAATTTCAAGTTATTGTTGATATGCCGGAAGGTACAACGGTAGAACAAACCACACGGGTATTAAATGAATTAAGTAAGTACATTGCCAAAGTGCCCGAAGTGATTAATTATCAAATTTATGCGGGCAGCGCCGCACCCATTAATTTTAATGGGTTAGTGCGTCAATATTATTTGCGTCAACAGGCCAATGAAGGAGACATACAGGTAAATCTGTTAGATAAATCTGAGCGAGATAGAAAGAGCCATGAAATTGCCGCAGCGTTGCGTATACCATTACAACAAATTGGAAAACAGTTCAATGCCAATGTAAAAATTGTAGAAGTGCCTCCGGGGCCGCCGGTGCAATCGCCACTAGTGGCGGAAATTTATGGCATTAATTATAAAGGGCAAATGCAGGTCGCAAAAAAAATTCGTGAGGTTTTTGCAGCAACGCCTGATGTAGTTGATATTGATGATTCAATAGAAGCACAGGCAGAAAAATTAATTATTCATATCGATCAGCAAAAAGCGGCGTTAAGAGGCATTGATCAAAAGCAAATTGTTGATGTGATTTCCACTGCTTTAAATGGTGAAGATATAAGTTATTTGCATGCGGGCAATATGAAGTATCCGTTGCCATTGCGTTTACAATTTACGGTGGCCGATAAAGCTTATATTCAAAGTGTTTTATCGTTAAGAGTTCGCAACAATGCTGGCGGCTTAGTGCCGTTGTCGGATGTGGTAAGCATAGAAAAATCGACGCGAGAGCATGCCATTTATCATAAAGATATGCTGCCGTTGGTAATGGTTACGGGGGATGTGGCCGGTGAGTTAGATAGCCCACTGTACGGTATGTTTGAAATTATGTTTGGACTCAATGATGAGCCGAAGCCGATACAGCAGTTTTTAATTAACCAGCCCGATAACCCTTATGAATATAGTATGAAGTGGGATGGGGAATGGCAAATCACTTACGAAACTTTTCGTGATATGGGCATAGCTTATTCAGTGGGTTTAATTTTAATTTACTTTTTAGTGGTAGCGCAATTTCGTTCGTATATGGTGCCATTAATTATTATGGCGCCAATTCCATTAACCATTATTGGTGTTATGCCCGGGCATGCCATTATTGGTGCGCAATACACGGCAACTTCAATGATAGGTATGATTGCGTTGGCGGGAATTATTGTGCGTAATTCTATCTTGCTGGTGGATTTCATTAATCAGCAGGTAGAAGAAGGTATTGAGTTTGAAGAGGCGGTTATTCGTGCGGGAGCGGTGCGTGCCAAGCCCATCGTGTTAACTGGAGCCGCGGCGATGTTAGGTGCGTTTTTTATTATAACCGATCCGATTTTTAGCGGTTTGGCAATATCGTTAATTTTCGGAATACTGGTTTCGACGTTGTTAACGCTGGTGGTAATACCGGTGATGTATTATGCGTTTATGCGTAAGAAAATGGGGAATTAAGTTTTTTAAAAGCAAAAGTCTAAAATCAACACCACGTCCAAGGGCGGGGTATTAATTTTCAATAAAATTTGCGTTTATCTGCGTTCATTTCGGCTGTTTTTATTTATAATTTTTTAAACTAAAGTATGTCATTAAATTTCAGAGAGAAAATGGCATTCTACAATTTTATCATCTGCGAATACTTGTATCGAAAATCCAGCGTCTCTGGGACTGTAAAGTCATTAAATTTCCGATAGAAACATTTGGGAATGACAAGCAGCGAAGTTAACGAGACACCAGTGACTTTTTATGAAAATGCTACAAACTTGCCCAGGCTTCATCGGATTCAAACCTTGCACCGTAGCGCTCTTTAAGTTCATCTAAGCGCTGATTTAATTCTGTAACACCTTGCTCTTGAATATAATGCAATGGCCCACCTCTAAAGGGGGCAAAGCCGGTGCCGAAAATAATGCCCGCATCAATTAATTCATCGCCCTCAACTACCCCTTCGCGTTTGCAGGCAGTCGCTTCATTTAAAAAACGCATAACCATTCTGTCCTGTAATTCTGTAAGGTTTCCGTAGTTGGCTTTTTTATCTTTTATGGGGCGACCTTTACTCCACTTATAAAAACCTTCGCCGGTTTTTTTGCCGAGTTTTCCATTGTCTACCATATTGGCCATTTTAGTCGGTAGCTCTAATGTTTCACCGCCAGATAAAATAGTCGCAACCGATTTGCATACATCTAAACCCACAGTATCGGCTAATTCAATCGGTCCCATTGGCATACCAAATTTTAATGCGGCCTTATCAATCATTTCAGGTGCAATACCTTCGCTTACCATTTCTATTGCTTCCATCAAGTAGGGCATAAGTATGCGGTTAACCAAAAAGCCCGGTGAGCTTTTAACCGGCAAAGGTAGTTTGTCTATTAACCGACCAAACGCCAATGATTTTTTCATAGTGCTTTCACTGGTGTTTTCACCGCGCACAATTTCAACTAATGGCATAAGTGCAACCGGGTTAAAGAAATGGATGCCGACTAAGCGTTCTGGTTTTTTTAAACAAGTCGCTAATTCTTCTAATGGAATGCTGGACGTATTGGTTGCCAGAATTGCGCCTTTTTTCATGCGCGGTTCTATATCTTTATATAAGCTTTGCTTTACATCTTTGTCTTCAAAAATGGCCTCAATAATTAGGTCAGCATGCTCAACGCCAAAACCTGTTGTGTCAGGAATTAAGCGATCCATAGATTCACGAATAGAACGCTTATCTTTTTTGAATTTCTTTTTAAACATCGTCATCGAGCGTTTCATAGTGCCCGCTAAAGCTTCTGGTTTTTGATCTTGCACGGTGACTTTAAAACCGCGTAATGCACACCAGGCTGCAATGTCGCCACCCATTATGCCGCCGCCAATCACATGAATGTGGGTGGGCTTAAAGTTCTTCTTATTACCCTGGGTTTTTAATTCTTCCTGTAAAAAGAAAACCCGCACTAAATTTTTAGCAGTGTCATTGGTGACTAAACTGGTAACCGACTCAATTTCTTTTTCTAGCATGCGCCGCGGGTTGTCCATGTGTTTTTGCCATAAATCAATTAATTTATAGGGTGCAGGGTAATGAAGTTTGTTGGCTTTTTTAGCGACCTGTTTACGCATTTGTTTGGCAATAATCGGGCGTATTAAAGCATGGTTCATTATTTTATCTTTGAGCGATAATTGTCTTATTGCAGGACGGTTAATTACAAAGTGACGAGCCGCCCGTGTTAATTGTCGTCTGGGCACTAAGTCATCAACTAAGCCCATACGCTTAGCTGCGCGACCTTGCAGTAAGCGGCCGGTTAACATCGCATTCATGCCCGCCACTGGTCCGGCTTTTTGAATACAACGAACCGTGCCGCCGTAGCCGGGGTGAATGCCGAGTTTAACTTCGGGTAAACCAATGCGGGTGGATTTGTTATCGCACATTACGCGATAGGTACAGGCGAGTGCTAATTCCATGCCGCCGCCCAAACAAAAACCATCAATCATCGCAACGGTGGTGCAGGGCAGGCTTTCGATTTTATTCATAATAGTGTGACCACGCACCAGCATTTCTTTGGCTTGCTCTTCGGTGGTGATTTTTGTGAATTCATTAATGTCTGCGCCGGCAATAAAGCCATTACTTTTGTCACTAACAAAAATAATGCCCGCGGGTAAAGATTGGGCGAGGTCGTTGATAATGTCATCGAGTTCGTCGAGTACATCGCTGCGTAAAATATTGGTGCTTGATTTGGATACATCCAAATGTAACCAGCAAATGTCTTCATCGTCAGCTTCAATTTTCCAGTTTTTGTATGACATTTTTTTTCCTGTTGTTCTTGAGTCGTTATGTTTTTTTATTCCTGCGTAGGCAGAAATCTAGTGTCAGTGAGTTTTTAAGTCACTGGATACCTGTTTTTACCGGTATAATGAAATAATTATTTATTACAAATAAGCTACGGTGCCTCAATCATCATCGCACCGCCCTGGCCACCACCAATACATAAACTCGCAATGCCACGTTTAGCTTTGTTGTGTTTTAATGTGTTCGCCAAATGCAAAACAATGCGCGCACCACTAGCGCCCACCGGATGCCCTAAACTCACACCACCGCCATCGACATTTAATTTATCGTGGGGAATTTCACCGAGTTCTTTTTCTAAGCCTAAATCATTTTTACAATAGTCCGTGTCTTTCCACGCTTCGATACAGCCTAACACTTGCCCCGCAAAAGCTTCATTAATTTCCCAATTATCGACATCAGAAATATTTAATTGATTGCGTTGCATAATAGGAGCCATGGCGTGTGCGGGGCCTAATCCCATTTGGCTCGGATTACAACCTGCCCACTCGGAATCGGTGATTTTTGCTAGCACCGGTAGCTTATGTTTTTTTACCGCTTCTTCAGATGCCAGTAATAACATCGCGGCACCGTCGGTAATTTGTGCGCTGTTGCCGGGGGTGACCTTACCGTATTTACGATCGAAATACGGTTTTAGTTTGGCTAAATTCGGCATAGATGAATCGCGGCGAATGCCGTCATCAAAATCAAAAAAGGCTCCGGCGTTATCGTACACCGCTTCAATTTCTTTTAAATTTCCATTGTCAGTTGCGGCGGCTAGGCGTTGATGACTGGTGACTGAAAACGCATCCATTTGATCGCGGCTGATGCCAAAACGGTAGGCGATTTCCTCGGTGGTTTGTCCCATTGATAATCCCACAATCGGGTCGCTCAATCCGCGCACTAATGCAATAATCGGTTTTAAATGTGCGGGTCGTAATTTACTGAATGCGGAAAGTTTTTGTCCGAAAGAGCGTGCGCTCATAAATTGACTGAGCCATGCAACCATTAAATCATTATACAAAATGGGTGCACGACTCATGGCTTCGGTGCCGCCGGTTAAAATTAAATCGGCTTTGCCATGTTGAATATTTTGAAACGCACAGTCGAGTGCTTGCATACCCGATGCACAATTGCGTTGCACTGTCCAGGCGGGTACTGATTCTGGAATACCTAAACGCAGTGCAATAATGCGCGCGATATTGGCTTCGTCGGCGGTGGGCATCACGCAACCCACAATCACTTCATCGAGTTGGTTAAGGTTAAAGCTGTTTTGTAATAGCAGGGGACGGGCCGCGGCAACTGCAAGGTCGGAGGCTAAAAATGGCCCGGGCTTTCCCTTGGCTTTTAAAAACGGTGTGCGTTTTCCGTCGACGATAAATACATCGCGTGGTGTGTTGATTTCGGTGCTCATTGAGGTTTCCATCCTTTCGGGCTAAATTCATCTACGCTGGTGGCATTTAACGTAGCTTTGTGTGCAGTTAAAATTTTATCTGCTTCTGACGGGTCAATTATATTTTGTGAAATGGCATCGGCTACAGCTTCTTCATAATTTTGTGCCGTGACTAAACCAATGCGAATCGCATCCCGTAATTTGCGCTCGGCATCTTCTGCATCGAGTACCATTTTTAGTGCGTACTCTAAACGCCCCATGGCATCTTCCGGGTCTTCAGTTAAATAAATACCCTGGGTTAAACGATCTCGTGCAGAAGATGGTTCAAGTAATAAACGTGAGATTTTATGCCCTAGTTTGTCACTGGCGCCACCGTAAGGTTTAGTCAACGGGAAAATAACTATGTTTAAAATTTTTCCAATAAACGGAATCGGAAAGTTTCGCATGACGGCTTTCATGGCTTCTTGTACATTAAATAAAGAATCTTCGCAGGCCCATTCAAGTAATGGTAAATCATTTTGTTTGTAGCCCTGATCTTCATAATGTTTTAACACGGCGGTAATTAAATACATATTGGATAATGCATCTGCCAGTCGGCCAGAAATTTTTTCTTTGCGTTTTAGTGAGCCGGCTAAAATTAAAACACAGGCATCGGATAATAAGGCAAAGGCTGAGCTCATGCGGGTGAGTTGTTGATAATAATATCTAACTTTAGCTTTTCCCGGGGTGCTAACAAAACGTGCGCCAGTTAAGCCTAGCCACAGTGAGCGGAAAAAATTGCTAATAATAAAGCCCACATGTCCGAATAATGCATCATCGAACAATTCAATAGAGGTGTCGTGGTCGGGGTGATTAACCGCTTCAACTTCTTTTAATAAAAATGGGTGCGAGCGTAAAACGCCCTGACCAAAAACAATCATCGTGCGGGTTAAAATATTTGCACCTTCCACCGTAATACTGATCGGGACGCCCTGATAAGCACGACCTAAAAAGTTTTTCGGGCCAAGGCAAATACCGTGGCCGCCGTGTACATCCATCGCGTGATTAACAACGCTACGCATACGCTCAGTCATTTGGTATTTTACAATACCGGAAATCACCGATGGATTTTCACCCGTGTCTAAACCTGCAAGAGTTAATTCGCGAGTAGCATTCATAATGTATGAATTGCCGGCAATAATGGCGAGAGATTCTTCTACGCCTTCAAAATAACCAATGGGAATTTTAAACTGTTTGCGAATGCGTGAATATGCACCGGTGTAACGGGCAATATATTTTCCCGCGCCGGTACTTAATGCGGGTAAAGAAACGGCGCGACCCTCGGATAAACAATTCATTAACATCATCCAGCCCTGACCCACATATTTTTCGCCACCGATCACCCAGTCCATTGGAATGAATACATCTTTGCCGCGGTTCGGGCCATTCATAAACATGTGATTGGCGGTGAAGTGGCGTTTGCCAATATCAATGCCTTCTATGTCAGTTTTAATTAACGCGAGGGTAATGCCAATATCATTTTCTTCACCGATTAATTTATCTGGATCGTAAAGTTTAAACGCCAAACCTAATACGGTCGCAACGGGGCCTAAAGTGATGTAACGTTTTTCCCAGTTTAAGCGAATGCCTAATACATTGTCTTTGCCGTCAAATGTGTCGCGGCACACAATGCCGGTGTCGGGCATGGCTCCCGCATCGCTGCCATTTTCGGGGCCAGTTAAGCCAAAGCAGGGAATTTCATCACCGCTGGATAAGCGCGGTAAATAATAATTTTTTTGTTCTTCGGTGCCATAGTGCATTAATAATTCACCCGGACCTAATGAGTTGGGCACCATTACGGTGACCGCCGCAGAAATACTGCGACCGGCAATTTTCATTACCACGCTGGAGTGACCAAGTGCTGAAAATTCTAAACCGCCGTAAGATTTTGGAATAATCATCGCGAAGAATTTGTTTTTCTTTAAAAAGTTCCAAACCGGTTTGGGTAAATCATAATCGACCTGATTGATTTTCCAATCGTCGAGCATTGTGCATAGTTCTTCAACCGGGCCGTCAATAAAGGCCTGTTCTTCGGCGCTGAGTTTGGAAGGGGCTAAATCACGGATTTTTGAGTAGTCGGGTTTGCCGCTAAATAAATCCACTTCCCACCAGGTTTTTCCCGCATCTAATGCTTCCTGTTCGGTTTTTGAAATGCTCGGCATGGAGCTACGCATAAACTCGAGTAAAGGTTCGGAAATATATTTTTGACGAAACTGCGGCACATTAAGTGGCACAACTATGGCTAAAAATAATGCCCAGATAATAAATAAAGTTGCCAGACCGGCGATGCCTGAAAAAGTAAACAACAGTAATATCGCACCCAGCGCAGCACTCCAAATCGCTTGTGGTAATCGCAGGTAGGCCGCGATGCCGATGGTGACGATGAAAATTAAAATCCAGGTAATCATGTCGATCTCCTAAAAAAATGGCTCATTGTTTCTTTGCGTATTTAATTATATTTGCTCAGTTCAAATTACCGTCATTTGTGCTGTGCAGAAATAACAGTAGCTATCAAGTTAAGGTGGCTCTCAGCAATGCCTTTCCCGAAAGGTCTCTATATACCAAAAAATTAAAATCCAAATCAATTAATTTTTTGCAGAACTCACATTCTCACTTTCCATTTCAGGTGAATTCATTTCAGGTGAATTCATTTCTATATCTTGTGGTGCAGTCTGCATTTTGGCATCTGGTTTTTTTTCTACTGACTTACTAATAACATTCGGCGTTAACATGCTTAAATCCTGTTTATCGTTTAATACAATACCATCTTTACCCCAGGGCATTCTTTGATATATCGCTAGTTCATCAAAGTCGAGAATAGGATATTTGATAACATCAAAATACGGAGAGTAATCAAAATCTTTTGGAGTGATTAAGCGCGTGTTACGTTTGTACATAATCAGCTCGCCGTTTTCATTGCGATGTAGCACCGGTAAAATAGGGTAGTGGACCGAGGCAAAAGCTTCGGCCATCATGGTTGAGCAAACCGTGTGGGTGGGGGTTCCCGCATTGTGTTCAAATAAACTGGAGCGCCAACGCCTCGGTAGCAATGCGTAGGGAAATAAAAATCGCGCTAAATCAAAAACTTGACGCACATTATAGTTGGTGCCAAGGCGGTTAATGGAATAGGCAATAACTCTTTGTGAATCGTGGCGGGTGATGCTGCTGGGGCGACAAATTCGCAGGTGGTCATCACTGTATTTATTAATGCTGTCGATAATAGTGCCAACGCCGAGTTGTGATTCAATAATTAGCTGATCGTCCATTTCGCCGTGATAAAATTTTTGGATAAACTGGCGTAACATAGGATCATCAATATTGTGCAGGCGGCCAATGTAAATCGCAGAGTGGGTCCAGCTACTGAGGGTGATGGTTTTAATGATTTCACTGATGGGAGAGCGCCCTTCAACTAAAATGACATCGCCAGGGCGAATCTCGTAGCGCAGCCGATCGAAATCAGACAACGGCATATCACTGTCTTCACGGTTAGTGCTTAACCATGTGACAATGTTATCCCAAATTGAGTTTCTAATTTTACTGAAAATATTCAGTGTGGTGCTCCTGACGACTTCATTATTTATAGACCGTGCTTTTATCTATGAGTTTAGTCAAAAAAAATTGTTTTACCGTTTAGCCTGCTTTTTAGTTTAAGGCGAAGATATCGCTTTAATAGTCTTCAACAAACTCTGCCAGCTGCTCAAATTCACTATGCTGATTATAGTAATGCGGAGATAATCGAATACCTCCGCCTCGGGGTGCGCAAACTACGCCTTTTTGTACCAGGTACTGATACACTTGCTGGTTGTCACTATTGTGTTTTTTAAAACTAAAAATACCGCCGTGTCGATCAATGTTAGTTGGACTGATGATTGAGATATCAGGTATAGCGGAAAACAATTTAATCAGTGAGCGCACATTATTTAGTACGGCATTTTGAATAATGTGCATGCCGTGCTCGAGCAATAATCCCACGCTGGCATACAGTGCATGAGTTGCGAGGGTGTTAGGGCTGCCACATTCAAAGCGCCGTGCGGTGCGGGCAGGCTGCCAGTTTGTCATATTATCGAAGTCGGATAAATCGTCTACCATGTGCCAGCCAAATTGCTGTAGCTGCAACTCCTCTATGCGGGATTGTTTGCAATAAAACAGCGCTAACCCTTCTGGTCCCAGCATCCATTTGTGGCCATCGGCAATCACAAAGTCTGCGTCCATAGCCTGCACATTAAATTGCAATGCGCCAATTTGTTGAATCGCATCCACACAATAAAGTGCGTGATACGATTTGCAGGCCTTGCCTAATAGTTCCAGGTTCATACGCAAGCCCGAGGCATATTGAATGGCGCTGATACTCAATAAGCGGGTGTTGGAATCCATTTGTTCAATAATGGCTTTTTCGGGGTATGCGGTGTTACTGACATTGGCAATGCGCAGCTCAACGCCTTGTGCACGCAGAGCATCCCAAACAATAAAGTTGGAGGGAAACTCCTCGTTGCTAATAACAATATTATCGCCGTTGCGCCATGCAATGCCTTTGGCAATAATCGACAGGCCTTCGGAGGTGTTTTTTAACAGCGCAATCTCATCAGCCGATTGGGCATTAATCAGTGTCGCCAGATTATTTTTTAATTGCTGCTCAATTTTTAGCCATTGCAGATAGTGACTAGAACCCACTTCACCACATTCTTCAGCAAATTGTTTTACCGCATTCACCGTGCAAACCGGCCAGGGCGCAACCGCCGCATGGTTGAGGTAGATTAGATTGGTATCCAGTTTAAAATCGAGAGTAAAGTCAGTTGGCATATTATTTTTATTGTATCTATTACTAACCCGTAAGAAGATACCACCAATAGCAGATGAAGCAAAATAAACGAGACATTTAATTATGCCAATAGAAATAGAACGCAAATTTTTACTCGTCAATGATAACTGGCGCAAAGAAGTGAGTCGCTCATATCGAATTCGCCAAGGATATATAGGAGAAATCGGTAAGGCCTCGGTGCGCATTAGGGTGCAGGATGAAAAGGCTAATATCAACATAAAAAGTGCCACGCTGGCAATGCGCAGAATGGAGTATGAATATGAGATTCCGTTGGATGAAGCGCTGCAAATGTTAGACCAGCTTTGCAATCAGCCGCAGGTAGATAAAACTCGTTATATTGTCGAGCAGGGTAAGCATAAGTGGGAGATAGATGAGTTTTATGGCGACAATGAAGGTTTGGTGGTGGCGGAAATTGAGCTGAGTGATGAGCACGAAATATTTGAAAAGCCAGAATGGATTGGCAAACAAGTAACTGACGATGCGCGTTATTATAATGTGAATTTAATTAAGCAACCGTTTAAGGACTGGTGATAAATTGGGAGAAAATCTTCCTTCCTTAATTAATAAAAGGGTGGGAGGGATTTAAGCTTCCATAAATTAATTACAGGCTTAATATCAAAGCCATAATAACACAGGCATCAATATGCTATGATTCTCTCTAATGAAAAAATGAAAACAGGATAATAAAGTGGCTCAAATAAAAGTCATGTTGGTCGATGATCACGATTTAATTAGATACGGATTAAGACGACTACTCGAAGATCAGGCGGGAATTGAAGTAGTTGATGAAGCAAACAGTGGTGAACTTGCACTAGAAAAAGTGCGCAAAATTAACCCCGATGTGATTTTAATGGATATCAATATGCCGGGCATCGGCGGCTTTGAAGCGACCTCGCGTTTAAGCAAAACCCACCCCGAATCAAAAGTCATTGTGCTTACTGTTCACAGCGAAGGCCCGCTTCCAAAACGTTTACTTGAAGCAGGGGCCGTGGGATATTTAACCAAGGGTTGCCCGGTGGAAGAAATGGTGGAAGCTATTCAAAAAGTACACGTGGGTCAGCGTTATATTGCACCGACTATTGCCCAGCAATTAGCGCTTTCGATGTTGCCCGGCGAAGAATCTTTAATCGATGTTTTATCGCAGCGAGAGTTGCAGGTGTTGATTATGATTAGCCAGGGTATGCGCACCAATGCGATTTCTGATCAGCTTTCTTTAAGCCCAAAAACCATCAGCACCTATCGAAAACGCCTGCATGAAAAGTTAGATGTATCGAATGATGTAGAGATGATGCATCTGGCGATTAAGCATGGCTTGTTAGAATCGGATCATTAAAAATATGCCCAATATAATCAACTAGTTAGCAGGTCTACTTAAGGTTGATTGTTTTTAATATGCAGCTAAATAATGCTAAGGCTGCAATAAAACGCCTGTTTATTACGAGTGTTTTTGCTTTTCGGCTAAAAACCATACAATAACAAAACTATTACTCTATTAAAAACAACAAGTTATTGAGGTGTTTAGATGTAAATTATTTTTTGAAGAGTGTCATATTTTAAAGCGTAAACCCAACCGTGGAACACTTATTGGATGCAGGAGTTAGCTTCAGCTGGCGATATGTAAGGTGCGAAAAGAAGTGAGCAGTATTCGCTATTTAATTTAACGATTCACTTTGCATTACGTTCTTTATCGGCAGCTAAAGTTACTTTACTGTAAAAATAAATTTACGGATAGGTCCATTTTAAAAAATCATATTTGGGTTATGATTGAGTGCCTTAAAATTATTAATATTAATCAAATCAACTGCTTTTTATGTTTGAGTCATCCGCCGAAAAAACTTTCGATTTTGAGCACTTTTTAAAAAACGTATCCAGTCGTGCGGGTGTGTATCGCATGTTCGATATGCAGCAAAATTTGCTGTATGTGGGCAAGGCCAAAAACCTTAAAAACCGCCTTTCAAGTTATTTTAGAAAAACCGGGCTATCGATAAAAACCCAGGCATTGGTCAGCAAAATTCGGCAGGTGGAAGTCACACTCACCCACACCGAAAGTGAAGCGTTGTTACTTGAATCTAATTTAATAAAAGAATACCAGCCACCCTATAATATTTTGTTGCGCGATGATAAATCCTATCCGTATATTTATGTCTCGAGTCAGGATGCCTATCCGCAAATTGTGGTTCATCGCGGAGCCAAACGAAAAAAAGGCAAATATTTAGGGCCATTTCCGAGTGCGGGGGCGGTGCGCGATAGTCTGCAATTTATTCATAAATTATTTAAAATTAGACAGTGCGATGACAGTTATTTTAAAAATCGCTCACGGCCCTGTTTGCAATATCAAATTAAACGTTGCACCGCACCCTGCGTAAATTACATTAGCGAAAAAAAATATCAGGCTGACATTAATCATGCACTGATGTTTTTAGAGGGTAAAAGTAATCAGTTAATTGAAGACTTAGTGGCGCAGATGGAAATGGCATCTGAAAAGTTAGACTTTGAAAAAGCAGCAGTAGTGCGTGACCAGATTCGCATGTTGCAAAAAGTTGTCGAAAAGCAATATATCTCCGGCGATGATCGTGATGTAGATATAGTCGCCTGTTATTGCAACGGCGCACAGGCTTGTGTGCAGGTATTTTTTATTCGAGAGGGGCGCAATTTGGGTAACCGCAGTTATTTTCCGAAACTGCCTGAGGCATTATCGGAAACCGCCGTTCTGGAAAATTTTATCTCGCAATATTATTTGCAACAGCAGGGCGCGCAGCAACAAACTCGCGAAATTATTTTGAGTCATCCGCTGGATGAAATGGATATTATGCAAACTGCGATTAGTGAACGAGTGGGGCATAAAATACGGCTAACACATCAAGTGCGTTCAGAGCGCGCACGTTGGGTGAGCATGGCATTAAGCAATGCTCAAAGTGCATTAAAAGCCAGAATGAATTCACGCACCGGCACGTTAAAGCGTTTTGAAGCTTTGCAAAATATTTTGCAATTAGATGAGTTGCCCACGCGTTTAGAATGTTTCGATATTAGTCACACCATGGGAGAGTCGACTGTGGCATCCTGCGTGGTGTTTACGTTGGAGGGGGCATATAAGCAGGACTACCGACGCTTTAATATAGAAGGCATCGAACCGGGCGATGATTATGCGGCGATGCGCCAGGCGATACAGCGACGTTATTCACGCCTGAAAAAATATGCTAATGAAAAATCTACAAATGATGATGCCAAAATGCCCGATATATTATTTATCGACGGCGGCAAAGGCCAGCTTCGCCAGGCCGTAGAAGTGATGGATCAGTTGCAAATAGATAGCGTGCAGTTAATCGGCGTCGCTAAAGGGGAAGGGCGCAAAGCCGGCTTAGAAAAACTGGTGTTTAGTGATGGCAGGCCAGAGCTGTATTTGCCGGAAGACTCCAGCGCCTTCCACCTGATATTAAATGTGCGAGATGAAGCCCATCGTTTTGCGATTAGCGGCCATCGCGCGAAGCGTGAAAAAGCTCGCCGAACATCATCGTTAGAAGCCATACCCGGTTTAGGCCCGAAGCGTCGTCAAAGCATCATTAAGCACTTTGGTGGTTTGCAGGGGGTAAAGCAGGCGGGCGTAGAAGATTTAGCAAAAGTGCAGGGTATCAGTAGAAATTTGGCTCAAATCATTTATGATGTGCTGCGATCTGAATAGACATAAATTCGTAACAATAATCCAGTGGCCTGATAAATTTTCGATGAAACTTAATATACCTAACAGCTTAACCCTCACACGAATTGCATTTATTCCAATTATTATCATTTTATTTTATTTGCCCTACGATTGGGCGCGGCCTGCATCCGCATGGCTTTACGGGCTGGCTTGTGTCACCGACTGGTTTGATGGCTACTTCGCCAGAAAGCTCAATCAGACATCGGCCTTTGGCGCGTTTATGGACCCGGTTGCGGATAAGCTGATTGTGTCGGTGGCACTGATATTGCTGGCATCAGCGCATCCCGAAGCCATTATTGTGATTGGTACCTGTATTATTATTGGTCGTGAAATTGTGATCTCCGCACTAAGGGAGTGGATGGCCTCCGTTGGAAAACGTGATGATGTGGCGGTGTCACAGTTGGGTAAATACAAAACTTTCGTGCAAATGTTCGCACTGGGCTTTTTGTTGCATAGAGATGACTGGTACGGTTTGCCCACGCATACAATTGGATTGGTGTTATTGGTGTTTGCGGTGATACTAACGATCGCATCAATGATGGATTACATGAAAGCCGGCTGGAAAGCGATGAAAGCCCACGATGCGCAATAGTTTCTATCTCTTAGTAAGAGATATATCTCAGTTCTTCCCTCAGTAAAAAAGGGGGGTAAGCCCATTATCCCAAATACCCGTAGCAACCTTAAATGAGAGGCTTCCCGGGTTTCTCGTCATAAGGCGCTATTACAATCTGCATGACTCAAAAATACAAATAAAAAACCAATGCTTTCAATTGGCTAAAGCTCAAATATAAACCTGTATCGATCTTTGCTAATTTACCTGAAAATCAAAATAGCCAAAAATACACACATCACATCAGCCTGATAGAAAGTCAATCACTATGTTACTGAAAAATATTACAATTAATCTAAATTACCACTTGACCAGCAGCCAGTGATCTCTATAATAGCGCCCTCTGTTGAAGGCAATAGCCAAACAGATTAAGCGGGTGTAGCTCAGCGGTAGAGCATCTCGTTGCCAACGAGAATGTCGTGAGTTCGATCCTCATCACCCGCTCCAAATTTAAATGTTCAGAGGTGGCAACACTGAGCAATGAATATTAAAACCTCGCCAGCCGAGGTTTTTTTATTTACGCAAGTCACGGCGGGTTAGCAAAGTGGCTATGCAGTGGATTGCAAATCCATCTACCTCGGTTCGACTCCGGGACCCGCCTCCATTAACCACTGCCTAAGTGTGGGTTATGCAGAAGCTGCTACCAGAGCTTCTTAATTACATAACGAGATTGGGTGTAGTAAGAAAGACCATCTGCCCAGGTGGCGTTGTGGTGGACCGTAGTTCGAAAAGCTGCGTTGCCAAATAACGAAATTAGGGTGTTAATTGTAAGACCATCTGCCCAGGTGGCGAAATTGGTAGACGCAAGGGACTTAAAATCCCTCGCCTTCACGGGCGTGCCGGTTCGATTCCGGCCCTGGGCACCATATAACCTGTTGATTTATAGGTAAATAATTTATTTATAAGTCAGCTTTGTGACCTCGCTGTGACCAACAGCGTGAATCACAAAAAATAGCA